>Ga0065715_10089123_pt1 | contig 13935 bp, 14 predicted proteins | sample MisBulReplicate1_FD_59102 | JGI IMG/M metagenome (GOLD analysis project Ga0065715, IMG submission 59102) | Miscanthus rhizosphere microbial communities from Kellogg Biological Station, MSU, sample Bulk Soil Replicate 1 : eDNA_1 v2 (version 2) | ecosystem: Host-associated > Plants > Roots >...
CCCTCCAGACGCGTGGCGTCGATGGTCGACAAGATTCTACAAGGAAGAAAGCCTGCCGACCTCCCGGTCGAGCAGCCGACGAAGTTCGAGTTGGTAATCAATCTGAAGACCGCGAAGCAGATCCGATTAACTATTCCACCCAACGTTTTGGCTAGAGCAGATAAAATAATCCGATAAATCAACCGAGAATCGAAATCCCAAATCAAACATTGCAGGATTCTGCTCGAAGTGTTAGCGCCAGCAGATTGAGTGATTCAATGAAATTAGGCAATCGGCAACAGGAAGCAGGCAATAGTAAAATACCCGGAGTGTTTGGCTTCGTCTTCTGCGCTTTGCTCTATGCGCTTTTGTCACCAGCGAACGCGCAGCAGGCAAACAAACTTCCACGTGTTGGCTATCTCGCTTCTGATTCGAGAGCGCCCACCCGAAAAGCGTTTCGCCAAGGCCTGGTAGAGCTTGGTTATGTAGAAGGCCAAAACATTCTGATTGAGTGGCGCTTTACCGAGGATAAGCCTGATCGGTTTCCTGAGTTGGCATCCCAATTGGTTCGACTCAATGTTGACGTAATCGTCGCGGGCAATTCGGGTGTGGTATCCATACTTCACGGCGCCACAAAGACAATTCCGATCGTCATGGCGACCTATGGCGGCGATCCAGTGGCAGACGGCATCGTGACCAGCTTTGCGAAACCGGGAGGAAACATCACCGGAGTAACATCGCTCTCACCGGAGCTCGGCGGAAAACAGGTCGAGCTTCTTAAAGAGACTCTTCCGAAGCTATCTCGGCTCTCGGTTATATGGAATCCGGATGAGTCGGTGACACGCGTCCAACGACAAGAAGTACAGACGGTTGCGGCATCCCGTGGAATCCAAACCTTGTTCGGAGAAGTGAGGATCACGACTGACCTCGACAAAGCCATTGAATTTGCGACCGCTGAACGAGCCGACGCGCTTTTAGTGCCCCGCGCCGGAATATTTTATCTCCTCCGAAACAGGATCGTGAGTCTAGCTGCACAGCACCGGCTGCCTGGGATGTACTTTGCCAGCGAGTTTGTCCAAGCGGGTGGTTTAATGAGCTACTCGGGAAATAATGACTTGCAGTATAAGCGCGCCGCGACCTATGTGGACAAGATTTTGAAGGGCGCTAAGCCGGCTGATTTACCTTTGGAGGCGCCAACCAAGTTCGATTTGGTGATCAATCTGAGAGCGGCGAAGCAGATCGGATTAACCATTCCGCCTAATGTCCTGGCCAGAGCGGATCGGGTGATTCGCTAATTTTAAGTTTTCGATCGCCGATTTACGATTAGGAAAACAAATGCAACAGAGAATTAGCATACGATCTACGGATTGTCTGACCGACAACGCAAACTCTGGAACCTCTCCTAAGCTCTTTCCAATGATCCAAAATCGAAAATTGTTGGGGATGATCGCCTTCGTTATCGCAGTGGGGGTGTGGGGGGCGATGGCGCAGGCGCAAGCGCCGCAAGTAGCACTCCTCGGTGGCGGCTCTGCTTCCGGTAACGCTGGGCGCATCGAAGCATTTCGGCAGGGACTGCGCGAACTTGGTTACACAGAAGGCAAAAACATTCTGCTCGAACAACGCTGGGCTGAGGGGAAACTGGATCGCCTGGCGGCGTTCGCCGCCGAACTGGTGCGGCTCAAGATGGACACCATTGTGTCGGCGGGTCCCGCCGTGACACGTGTCCTCAGGAAAATCACCTCGACCGTTCCGGTTGTCATGGGCTTTGATGATGATCCCGTGGGTTCTGGCTTTGTCGCCAGCCTTGCTCGCCCCGGAGGGAACATCACCGGATTATCCACCCTTTCTCCGGAGCTCAGCGCAAAACAATTGGAGCTTCTCAAGGAGATTCTTCCTAAAATCTCCCGCGTGGCTGTCCTTGGGAGCTCTGCCCATCCGGGACAAGTCAAACACTGAAAGAGATGAAATCCACCTCAACCGCTTTTGGAGTACAGATCCAATACATTGAATTACAAGGCCCTAACGATATCGAACCCGCATTTGGTGCGGCTCGCAGGGGAAACGCAGATGCCGTCGTCGTGCTGACGAGCGTCGTCACGAACTCTAACCGAAAGCCGATCGTCGACATTGCAGCCAAGAACCGGCTGCCGGCAATATACTATACCGCCGAATGGGTCGAGTCCGGAGGGCTTCTAACCTATGGAGCGAACTTTCCCGATTTGTTCCGGCGCGCTGCAACCTATGTTGACAAGATACTCAAAGGTGCCAAGCCCGGCGAGCTCCCGGTCGAGCAAGCCCATAAATTCGAGCTCATTGTGAATCTCAGAGCAGCGAAAGAAATCGGCCTGTCAATTCCCCCAAATGTGCTGGCCAGAGCAGATCGGGTGACCAGATGAGTGCTGAGGACTGCGCAATGAGGACTGAGACTGGACGACACGGACCAAGAAAGGACGTTGCACGAGCGCAAGTCCCAGTAGTCAAAGCTCCGCACTCACTCCGCGCTCTAGCGCTTGGCGCGCTGCTCTTTGCGTTTTGTCTACCTGCCGAAGCGCAAACAGCGAAGAAAGTTCCTCGGATCGGCTTTCTCGGCGCGAACCGTACGCCGCGCACCGAGGCGTTCCGGCAAGGTTTACGCGAGATCGGCTATGTTGAGGACAAAACCATTATCATTGAATATCGGTTTGCGGAGCGCGACCTCGATCGCCTCCCGAGCCTCGCTGTCGAATTAGTGCACCTCAATGTGGAAGTGATCGTCACCGCGGGTGCGGCAGCAACCCGGCCCGCCAAAGAAGCAACGGTCACAATCCCCATCATCATGGCAAACGATAATGATCCTGTAGGCTCGGGGTTCGTCGCGAGCCTCGCCCGCCCCGGCGGAAATATCACAGGCCTTTCAAATCTGTCCCCGGAAATCAGCGGTAAACAGCTCGAGCTTCTGAAAGAGATAATCCCGAAAGTTTCGCGCGTCGCTGTATTGGGTGAATTGAACAATCCGGGCAACGCGCAGTCGTTCAAGGACATGGAACACGCCGCCAAAGTATTCAAAGTCCAGCTCGAATCTTTGGACGTGCGCAGTGCGGCCGATATCGCGTCCGGATTCAACACCGCGAACAAGGCGCGCGCTGACGCCATGCTCGTTTTGGGCGGGCCAGTCACCACGTCTGAGCGAAAATCGATCGCAGAACTTGCCGCCAAAAATCGTATGCCCGCCATTTATCCGCAAAGTGACTATATGGATGTTGGCGGTCTCCTGTTTTACGGGGTAAGTGTCAATGATCTGTTTCGGCGTGCAGCCATCTACGTCGACAAGATTCTGAAAGGCGCCAAACCCGCCGATCTTCCAGTGGAACGACCGACGAAATTCGAGCTGGTGATCAATCTCAATACCGCCAAGCAGCTCGGCTTAGCAATTCCTCCCAACGTGTTGGCGAGAGCAGATCGGGTCATTCGATAAAAATAGGCATCAGGCAACAGAATCATGAGATAGGCGTGAGCGGTGAGGCTGAGACGCGAGAAAGGCAACAAATTCAGGTTCTAAGAGCAATGTATCAAAGACATTTTTTACTCGCCCTCGGTGCGTGGCTCCTTGTATTTGGCGGCAGCGTAACGCAGGCGCAGGCGCCGAAGAATATCGCCCGAATCGGAATTCTCTTTGTCGGCGGCAAGGACCAGCCCCATTTAGCTGCCTTTAAAAATGCTCTCGCCGAACGAGGTTATACGGAAGGCAAGAATATCGTCTTCGAGTATCGGTATGGAGAGGGCCGTTACGATCGGCTTACGGACCTCGCCGCAGAGCTCGTGCGCGATCACGTCGATGTAATCGTCACCACGTCTTCGGTCAGCGCCCAGGCTGTGCGCAAGGCGACGCGAACGATCCCAATTGTCATGACGAGCGGTAATCCGCTCGAACAGGGTCTCGCCGCGAGCCTCGCGCAGCCCGGCGGCAATGTGACCGGGCTTAGCTTATTCGTCGGCGATCTCAGCGGTAAGCGCGTCGAGCTTCTCAAAGAGGCGTTTCCTGACCTGACGCGTGTCGCCTGTCTCTGGAGTCCCCGGGAAGATCCATCGACAACCGCTTTCAAAGAGACCGAGCGAGCGGCGAAGGCGATTTCAATGCAGCTCTATTCGATCGAGCTGCGCAGCGCAGCGGACATCGACAAGGGTTTCGCCACCCTACCACGGTCCGTCAACGCGGTGTTGGTGACCATGAATCCGCTTGTGACGCTTCATTCGAAACAGATTGTAGAGCAAGCACTGAAACATCGGTTGCCCGGTATGTATCCAACCCGGCAATTTGTCGAAGAAGGCGGATTGCTCGCCTACGGACCGCTGATCGGCGATCTTTATCGCCGTGCGGCAATCTTCGTGGACAAAATTTTGAAGGGTGCGAAGCCGGCCAACCTGCCCATCGAGCAACCAACGAAATTCGAGTTCCTGGCCAACCTCAAAACCGCCCGGCAGATCGGCGTCACCATCCCGCCGAATGTGTTAGCGCGGGCGGACCAGGTGATCAGATAGCCGTGAGCCGGAACGCGTAAAGCGACAATCATGAATCAAAGGGTTTTTCGGCTTACGCTTGCCGCTCTGCTAGTTGTGCTTTGCTCGTCCGTAGGCGCACAACAGGCGGGAAAAATTCCCCGCATCGGTTACATATCGGGAACGTACAATCCGAGTAACCCTGGTCCGTATGTCGAGGCGCTGCGGCGCGGCATGCGCGAGCTTGGCTATACAGAGGGGAAAAATTTCATTGTCGAATATCGTGGAGCAGAGGGCAGGCTTGAGACGATTCCGGGTATTATCGATGAACTCATTCGCCTAAAAGTCGATCTTCTGGTGCTCCCGCTCGTCCGCGCCATCGAGACTGCCAAAAAAGCGACCAAAACCATACCGATCGTGATCATCACACAAGTCGATCCGGTGGCCACTGGCTTCGTCGCCAGCATGGCTCGACCTGGCGCCAATATTACGGGGATCGCCACATTACAGCGCGATCTGAGCGGCAAACGTCTGGAGCTCCTTTCGGAGGTCGTTCCGCGCCTCGCGCGCGTCGGAATTCTTCGGAGCTCAGATGAAGCAATATCGATTCTTGGATTCAAGGAGTATGAAGCTGCGGCGAGCGCTCTCAAAATCCAGGTTCAATCTCTCGAAGTCCACGAGCGGAACCTCGATCTGGAAGCACCGTTCAAAGAAGCGCTGAAGGCGCGCGCCGATGCTCTGATCACCATCACCAGCAACCCTCTATTTAGCAACTCCAAACAGGTAGTGCAGCTCGCGATCAAAAACGGACTTCCTTCGATGTATGAAGGAAGTTCATGGGTAAATGCGGGCGGGCTGATTTCGTATTCCGCCAATGACATCGAGGTGCTTCATCGAGCGGCGACCTACGTTGATAAAATTCTCAAAGGCGCCAGGCCGGCCGACCTGCCCATCGAGCAGCCGACCAAGTTCGAGCTGGTCATCAATTTAAAAACTGCGAAACAGATTGGTCTGACGATTCCACAAAAAGTCTTGGTCCGGGCGGACAAGGTCATCAAATGAGATCCATGAGCTCTGAGGCTGAAGCATGAAACACTTGACGAAGACCGGAAACTCACCACTCATAGCTCAGCACTCAGTCCTTTGTGCGGCGCTTTGCGCTATGCTCTTTGCACTTTGCTCGGTCGTCGAGGCGCAGCAGCCAAACAAAATTCTTCGGATCGGATTTTTAGCCGCTCTATCCCCTTCTGCTATTGCTGCTCGCGTCGAAGCATTTAAGCAGGGTTTGGCCGAACTTGGATATGTCGAGGGCAAAAACATCGTCATTGACTATCGATGGGCCAACGGAAAATTCGAACAGGTCCCCGCGCTTGCGGCCGAAATGGTGAATCTGAAGGTGGCAGTCATCGTAACGGCCGGTCCAACAGACACGCGTGCCGCCAAGCAAGCGACCAGCACGATCCCAATAGTCATGGCGTTTGACAACGATCCGGTCGGATCGGGATTCGTTGCCACTCTCGCCCGCCCCGGCGGAAACATTACGGGACTATCGACGCTTACTCCCGAAACAACCGGAAAGCGGCTCGAGATTTTGAAAGAGATCGTTCCCAGGCTCGGTCGCGCCGTTGTTTTCGGCACTTCGACCGAGCCGGGCAAAGAACAATCCTTTAAGGAGACGCAGAGTGCTGCTGCATAGTTAGGCATTCACCTTCACTACATTGAGATCGGAATTGCGACGGATATTGAACCAGCGTTTCGCGAGGCAGCTAGAGACCATGCTGATGCAATCCTCGTCATGAATAGTCCCGTTCTCAACTCTCGCCGAGAAGAACTTGCAGAGCTTGCAATAAAGAGCCGGCTGCCGACGGCGTACGGCCAGGGAGAATACGTACAAGCTGGCGGCCTGATGAGTTACGGCCCCAATATTGTCGAGTTATTCCGCCGCACAGCCACGTATGTCGACAAAATTTTTAAAGGAGCAAAGCCATCCGAATTACCGGTCCAACAGCCGACAACGTTTGAATTCATAATCAACCTAAAAACGGCCAAGCAGATTGGTCTCACGATTCCGCCGAACGTACTCACACGGGCGGACAAGGTCATCAAATAACAGTTGCAGGAGGCAGCGAGCAGTGAGCAGCAAACACGAAAGAGCCAGCCATGTGAGTCGAATCCTTGTCCTAGTCTGCCTGCTGCCTGCTGTCTTTCTGCCCGCTGGCTCAGTAGCGCAGCAGCCAGTGAAAATCCCGCACATTGGATTTCAGCTCGATGCTCCCGTGTCCACTGCCGCGGCTCGCATCGAGGCGTTTCGTCAAGGTCTCCGCGAGCTCGGCTACATTGAGGGCAAGAACATCATCATCGACTGGCGGTCTGCCGAGGGAAAACCCGAGCATCGCAGTGAGATTGCCGCCGAGTTCGTGCGTCTTAAAGTGGACGTCATAGTTACCGCGGGCCCGACGGTAACCCGTTCCGTTAAGGAAGCGACTTCGACGATCCCGATCGTCATGGGCCAAGACACAGATCCCGTCGGCAGCGGGTTCGTCGCGAGCCTCGCCCGCCCCGGTGGAAATATAACTGGTTTGTCGGCTCTCTCCCCGGAGATGACCGGCAAACAACTGGAGCTTCTGAAAGAGATTGTGCCTCGACTGTCGCGCGTGGCGATCATCGGCAATTCGACGAACCCTGGCGATGCACAATCTCTAAGAGAGATGGTACTCGCCGCCGGCTCCTATGAGGTCTATCTTCGATACCTCGACGTGCAAGATGCCAAAGATATCGAGAGTGCGTTTCAAGCCGCAGCCAAGGGACATGCCGACGCTCTCCATGTCTTGGGTAATCCCATCTTAAATGCTCATAGGAAGCAAATTGTAGAGCTCGCGGCAAAGCATCGAATGCTAGCGACCTATGCCCGCCCGGAATATGTCGAAGCGGGCGGGTTGATGTATTACGGCACAAGCTATAACGATTTGTTCCGTCGCGCGGCGGGCTACGTCGATAAAATTTTGAAGGGCGCCAAACCCGCCGACCTACCGGTGGAGCAACCCACCAAATTCGAGCTTATCCTGAACCTCAAAGCCGCCAAGCAGATCGGCCTCACAATCCCGAACAAGGTGTTAGCGAGAGCGGATCGAGTAATTCGATAAGCGTGAGCGGTGAGGCGGAAGGCGTGAGGGGAAAATAATGAATCAAAGGATCTTGTGTCTTGCACTTGCCGCTCTACTCTTCGCACTTTGCTTTCCCGTATGGGGACAACAATCTGCGAAAATTCAACAAATTGGGTTCCTGTCAGGAACCAGATCTTCCGCTGTTGAGGGTCGCGTTGCGGCATTCCGGCAGGGGCTGCGCGAGTTAGGCTATACAGAAGGCAAGAATATCTTGGTCGAGTATCGCTACGCCGAGGGAAACGAGAAGCGCGAGCATGATCTCGCGGCAGAGTTGGCGCGCCTAAAGGTGGAAGCAATTGTCACGACAGGTCCGACGGTAACCCGTACTGCCAAGGAAACAACAGTCGCGATTCCGATTGTCTTCGCGCAAGATGGAGACCCCGTTGCGAGCGGATTCGTAACTAGTCTTGCGCACCCTGGAGGAAACATCACGGGATTGTCCAATTTGTCCCCGGAGCTGAGCGGTAAGCGGCTCGAACTATTGCAGGAGATCGTTCCCAAGCTCTCTCGCGTGACCGTCATCGGCAGTTCCATCGAACCCAACAACACGAAAATCATAACCGAGACGGAGCTCGCCGCAACGGCCCTAAAGGTGAAGATTCAATACGTCGATGTACTCAATGCCAAAGACCTCGAAACTGCATTCGGAGCCGCAACACATCAACAAGCCGACGGAGTCGTGTTGCTTGGGGCTGTTATTTTCAACAGCCATCGCAAACAGATTACAGCGCTTGCGATCAAGCATCGGCTTGCGGCGACCTACACCAGGCCGGAGTATGTACAAGACGGCGGCCTTATGACATAGGGGCCGAACATCAACGATCTGTTCAGGCGCGCCGCCATTTACGTGGATAAAATTTTGAAAGGCGCCAAGCCTGGTGACCTACCGGTGGAGCAACCGACTAAATTCGAGTTTATCGTAAATCTTAAAGCGGCCAAGCAGATCGGTCTCACGATCCCGAACGCAGTGTTAGCGAAAGCGGATCGAGTAATTCGGTGACGTGAAGCATGAGGTGCGACACAAAAGTCGACAGTAAAGCCGGAGTGTTTGGTTCGATCCTCTGCGCTTTTCTCTTTGTGTTTTGCTTGCCGCTTCATGCGCAGCCCCAGACAAAAATTCGCCATATCGGGTTTCTAAGCGGCGCCTCCTACGTTTCGACTCAAGCTCGGATCGAAGCATTCCGGCAAGAGCTAAATGTCCTCGGTTATGTGGATGGAACGAACGTTGTTATTGAGTGGCGATTCGCTGAAGGAAATTTTCAGCGCTTACCGGCTCTGGCCACGGAGCTCGTCCGATTAAAGGTCGATGCGATCGTTGTTGCCGGAGGAGAGCCTGTAGCCTTTGCAGTAAAACAAGCCACACAAACAACTCCCATCATTATGGCCAATGCCTTCGATCCTGTGCTGTCAGGCCTGGTCGCAAGCCTTGCGCGACCTGGTGGAAATATTACGGGTTTCACCACCACGCCCGGACCGGAAATCCATGGGAAACAAACCGAACTCCTAAAGGAAACCGTACCCGAGCTCAGCCGATTAGCCGTTCTCATTAATCCGACCAATTCGTTCAGCACACTCGCGTTGAAGGAAATCGAAAGCGCGGCGCAAAAATATTCAATATCCATTCAAGTGGTCGAGGTGCGGAGCGCCGAAGACTTGGAACCGGATTTTGCAAAGCTGAAGAGAACGCGTGCCCAAGCTCTACTGCAAGTGCCCGACGCCACCGTGTTAAATCAGCGCACACGGCTTGTACGGTTGGCAGCCAAGAACCGTTTGCCCTCCATGCATACCAGCATCGAATACGCTGAGGCGGGCGCGCTTATGGCGTATGGCGCCGATCGAACTGAACTGTTCCGCCGCGCCGCGACTTACGTCGATAGAATCCTCAAAGGAGCCAAGCCGGCCGATTTGCCGATCGAACAACCGACCAAGTTTGAGTTTGTCATTAATCTTAAGACTGCTAAGCAAGTCGGCTTAACCATTCCACCCAACGTTTTGGCCAGAGCAGATCGCGTTATCAAATGACCGAACAATCCAAAATCGAAAATCTAAAATAGGCAGATTCCACCGAGCATGCTCGCGAGAGCGGATCGAGTGATTCGCTAAAGACAGCAATAGGCAACAGTATGAAAGGGGCGAGCTTTTTCATTCTTTGCGTTCTGTTCGTTGCGCTTGAGCATCCTGCTCCTGCACAACAGCCGCCGGCGAACGTTCCACGGGTTGGATACATCGCGACCACAGCTCCCGATACCCCAAACAATTTGGCGTTTCGAAAAGGACTTCGCGACCTTGGTTACATCGAGGGAAAAAACATTCTGGTGGAAGATCGATACGCCGCGGGGAAAGCGGAGCGGATCCCGACGTTAATCGCCGAACTGGTGCAATTGAAAGTAGACGTCGTTGTTTCGCCGGTTTTTGAAGCAGTCCGCGCAGCAAAGCAATCAACCAAAACAATTCCCATCGTCATGATCATAGCGGATGACCCGGTTGCGACTGGGCTCATTGATAGTTTGGCTCATCCCGGAGCGAATATCACAGGAGTCACAAGACTTACGCAGGAGCTAAATGGAAAACGTCTGGAACTTCTCAAGGAAGTGCTGCCGAGTGTATCGCGAGTTGGTATTTTTTCCGTCGCTGGGTTTACGGTTGTAAAAGAATATGAAACGGCAGCGCGCGCTCTCAAATTGCAGCTTGAGCCCCTGGACGTACGTGGTTCGTCACACGGGTTTGACGACATCTTTAAAGCAGCTCTCAAAGCTCGCGTGCAAGCGCTCATCGCGACTCGCGCGCTCATCGGCTACCGCAACCAGATTGCCGAGCGCGCCATCAAGGATCACCTGCCATTGATATCCGAGGGCAGTGACTTTGTGATCGCGGGCGGTCTCATGTCGTATGCGGCAAACGATCCCGAGAATTATCGACGGGCCGCTGTCTACGTTGACAAAATTCTAAAAGGCGCAAAACCCGCCGACTTGCCGGTCGAGCAGCCAACGAAATTCGAGCTGGTCATCAATCTGAAAGCCGCCAAGCAGATCGGATTAGCTATTCCACCCAACGTTTTGGCCAGAGCCGACAGAGTGATTCGATGACAACAGGCAATCGTCAAAAAGGATTGGTTTTTGGTCTGACTGTGTGCGCTTTCCTGCTGGCGTTGTGTGTATCCGCCCGAGCGCAACAGCCGATGCAAATTACCCGAATAGGCTTTCTCATTGTCAGCACTCCCACGGCAATCGCAGATCGCCGGGAGGCTTTTCGGCAGGGTCTGCGCGAGCTCGGTTATGTGGAGGGTAAACAGGTCATCATCGAGCAACGGTGGGCGGCGGGAAAAATCGAGCGCATGCCCGAACTCGCGGCCGACCTAATGCGGCTCAAGGTAGATGTCATTTTATCGGCCGGTCCGCAGGCGACCCGCGTCGCCAAGCAAATCACTTCCAAAACTCCGATTATCATGGGCTTCGACAACGACCCCGTTGGTAACGGATTTGTCGCGAGCCTGGCGCGCCCAGGCGGGAACATTACCGGCTTGTCGACTCTCGCCCCGGAGATTAGCGGAAAACAACTCGAACTGTTGAGTGAATTGATTCCTCAAGTGTCGCGTGTCGCGGTGCTTGGGAGCTCAACCCAGCCGGGCACCGCGCAAACATTCAAAGAGCTCGAACTCGCGGCAAGAAACCTCAATATCAAGCTTCAGTTCTTAGACGTACTCCACACCGAGGATATGGAGGCTGCACTCGGTGCAGCAGTCACGCGGCGAGCCGATGCAGTCCTGGTGCTGAACAGCCCGGTATTCAATTCTCCACGCACGCACATTACGGGTCTTGCAGCGAAAAGCCGTCTACCTACATTCTATTGGGCGACAGAATTCGTAGAAGCGGGCGGCTTAATGACTTATAGCGTGAACTTTGCCGACTTATTCCGACGCGCAGCCACATACGTAGACAAGATTCTCAAGGGTAGGAAGCCCGCGGATCTGCCGGTCGAGCAGCCGAAGAAGTTTGACTTCATCATCAACCTCAAAGCGGCGAAGCAGATCGGCTTGACGATTCCACCGAACGTATTGGCGAAGGCGGACAAAATCATCAAATAATATTGAGAGCAGATCGGGTGATTCGCCAACAGTTGCCGTCATCCGTCCTAAGTAGTCGGAACAACCGGGAGTAAAAATGGTTCGCGAAAAGATGTTGTTCTTGGTGCTCATCGCATTTGTATTGGCGCCGGTTTCGGCCAGCTTCGCTCAGCACTCCGATCCAATGCGGCGCATCGGTGTGTTCATGTATCTCAAGCAGAATGATCCTGAATCTCAAAGTTACCTTACGGCCTTCCGTGAGGGTTTGCAGAAAGCAGGATGGATAGTCGGCCGCAATCTGGAGATCGAATATCGCTGGACCGGTGGAGATCCCCAACTCACGCGCAAGTACGCGGCCGAGCTGGTCGCTCTCAACCCCCACGTCATTTTGACAGCAGGCGGCGCCCAGGTCGGGCCCTTGCAGGAGGTCACCCGCAGTATTCCCATCGTATTTGTTCAAGTCGCCGATGCCGTCGGGGCGGGCTTCGTCAACAGCTTGGCGAAACCGGGCGGCAACGCGACCGGATTCACCAATGGCCAATTCGACATCAGCGCGAAGTGGCTCGAAGTGCTCAAACAGATCTCACCGAGCATGAAACGTGTCGCGGTTCTGCGCGATTCAGCCAATCCCAGCGGGACGGCCCAGTTTGGCGCCATTCAAGCAGTCGCTCCGTCTTTTGGTGTCGAGGCGAGCCCCATTGGTTTGCACGACACAGCTGAGATCGAGCGCGGGCTGACGGCGTTCACCCAGCAACCAAACGGCGGCGTGATGGTGATGCCTAACTCGTTGGCCATAGTCCACCGCGCCTTCATCATCGCGCAGACGACACGCTTACGCCTGCCCGCCATCTACCCCTTCCGTTATTTTGTCACGGACGGTGGACTCGTCTCATACGGCCCCGATGTCGTCGATCAATATCGGCGCGCGGCGGGTTACGTTGATCGTGTCCTGAAGGGAGAAAAGCCAGCAGAACTGCCCGTGCAGCAGTCCACCAAAGTCGACTTGGCCATCAACTTGAAAGCCGCCAAGCAGATCGGCCTAACCATTCCGCCAAACGTGTTGGCAAGAGCGGATCGAGTGATCAAGTGAGTGTACGGCGAAAGCTTTGGAGCTTTGCCTTAGCCGCTTTGGTTTTCGGCATTGGTTCAGCCGGGGCGCAGCAGCCTACGAGTATTCCTCGTTTAGGCTATGTTTCGTCGGCAGGCGGTCCCCAGAGTACCGCGAAACAGCTTGAGCTGGTGCGCCAAGGCTTGCGTGAATTAGGCTACATTGAGGGCAAGAACATAGTCATCGAATACCGTCCGGTGGAAAACCTAGATCGCCTGCCCTCAATACTTAGCGAACTAATCCAACTGAAGATCGATGTGCTCTATGTGGGAAGTTTGACCGCCATTCGCGCAGCAAAACAAGCCACAACGACAATTTCCATTGTAATGATGACCACCGCCGATCCCGTCGCTGCTGGACTGATTGATAGTCTGGCGCGTCCGGGCGGAAACATCACCGGCATGACACTTCTAATCCGCGAATTAACAGGGAAGCAGCTTGAGTTGCTTAAGGAAGTGGTTCCCGCAGCCTCGCGTGTAGGTTTCCTGTTGGACGCCGATTCTAAGCCTGCAACGGCACGCTTTCGGGAGTACGAAGCGTCTGCGGGAAGACTGAAAATGATCCTTTTGCCGTTGCGAGTGGCACGGCAAAAGCCGGACTTCAGAGCCGCATTTCAGATAACAGAGAAGGAGCGGTTAAATGCATTGATCATCGTAAGGAGTAGCTTGTTTATAGACCACCGTCAGCAAATTACTGATCTCGCCATTAAGCATCGGCTCGCCTCCATGACTGAATTACACGATTATGTAGATGCTGGCGGTCTGATGTCTTATGCGCCGAATACGGCGGATAGTTACCGGCGTCTGGCTTTCTATATCGACAGAATTCTCAAAGGTGCCAAGCCTGCTGACCTGCCCGTCGAACAGCCAACGAAGTTCGAACTTGCGATCAATCTCAAAACCGCCAAGCAAATCGGATTGACAATTCCACCGAACGTTCTTGCTAGAGCAGATAAAGTAATCCGATGATCGAGCAATCTAAAAATCGAAAATCCAAAATCTAAAATTGGTAGGATTCCGCCGAATGTGCTGGCGAGGGCGGACAGAGTCATTAAATGACCGTCAGTAGTGAGCAGCCCAGCAGTGGACGGCAAGTGGACGAGAACAAAACAATGATTCGGAGCATCGTTTACTGCTTACCACTTA
>Ga0065715_10000697_pt1 | contig 13926 bp, 10 predicted proteins | sample MisBulReplicate1_FD_59102 | JGI IMG/M metagenome (GOLD analysis project Ga0065715, IMG submission 59102) | Miscanthus rhizosphere microbial communities from Kellogg Biological Station, MSU, sample Bulk Soil Replicate 1 : eDNA_1 v2 (version 2) | ecosystem: Host-associated > Plants > Roots >...
TGCGCGTGATCGACCGCGTTGGCGATCTGGACGGTCAGGTCGAGCGCGCGCGTCAGCTCCAGCGCGCCTTCACGGATGATGACGTTCTCGAGCGTCTCGCCCGCGATGTACTCCATCACGATGAAGAAGAGGCCTTCCTGCTTCTCCGCCGTGAGCACGGTGACGATGTTGGGGTGATTGAGGCTGCCGAGCAGCCGCGGCTCGTGGAGCAGCTCGCCGAGGTCGAGGTTCTGCTGCCGATGCGGGACCTTCAGCGCGACTTTCTTGTCGAGCCACGTGTCCTCGGCCAGGTAGACGGTGCCGAACCCTCCGCTGCCGAGCGGCGCGAGGATCTTGTACTTTCCCACCGTCTGCCCGCGAAAGAACACGAAAGGCAGTATAGCAGCCGGGTTGTGAGAGGTTCCGAGAGGTTGCGTGGGGTTGGGTGGCATTGGGTGGCGTTAGGTGGTGTTGCTGGGTTGTTCATCAACCCCTCACAACCTTCCGCAACCCTTCCCAACCTCATAGATCGCCCCACGCGTGCGTCAGCACGGTGAGCGCGACGAGGGCGGCCCGCTCGGCGCGCAGCGTGCGGGTGCCGAGCGTCAGCATCTGCACCTGGTGACGCTCGGCGAGCGCGTGCTCCTCGTCAGCCCATCCCCCCTCGGGACCGATGAGCAGCGCTGCGCTCCCGCGTGGCTGAGCGCGCAGCCAGGGAGCCTCTCGTGACGCCGCCGACGCCAGCGCCGGCTCGGCCAGCATGACGGTGCACGCCGTGCCGGAGCTCACAAGGAACTCCGCGAGCGACGCGACCGGCATCACGCCGGGCACGACGGCTCGCCCGCACTGCTTGGCGGAGCTCACGGCCACGCGATGCCAGCGATCGATGCGTCCAGTGTCACCGCTGCGGGCGCGCGGCACCTCGCAGCGCGCGGTAAGGAGCGGCTGAATCCTCGCGACGCCCAGCATCGTCGCGTCGCGGACGACCTCGTCGAACTTGTCGCCCTTGAGAAGCGCCTGCGCGAGGGTCAGCGCGACTCGTGTTTCCGCGGCGGCGGGCGCTGCCTCGCCGACGCGGATGACGGCGTCGGATTTCGTCAACGCCTCGACGCGAGCCACGTGCTCGCGCCCGCGCCCGTCGAACACGCGGATCTGATCGCCCTTCGCGAGCCTCAGGACGCGGAGCAGGTGCTGGGCCTCTTCCGGCGGCAGCGGGGCGGGGTCGCCCTCCTCCGGAAGATCTGGCACGTAGAAGCGGTGCATCGAGACGCCCGCTCGACGCTCTACTTCGTGCCGCCGCTCTTCATGAGCGCGAGCACCTCGTCGACTTCCTTGGGGACCGCCGCGCTCAGGATGTACGGCTCGCCGTCGGTGACGAGCACCGTGTCTTCGATCCGGACGTGCAGGTGCTTCTCCGCGATCTCGATGATCGGCTCGACGGCGATGACCATNCCCGGCCGGAACGGCTCGGTGTAATCGCCGACGTCGTGCACGCTCATGCCGACGAAATGNCCCGCCGAGGCGGGACGCTGATCGGNGAACCCGTACTTCTCGTAGATGCGCTTGCTGATCTCCACTGTCTGCTTGCGGGTGGCGCCCGGCCGCATGGCCGCGATGATTTCCTTCTGCGTCTCGAGCGCGCACTGGTACGCGCGCAGCTGGAGCTCGTCGAACTGGCCCGACACGGGCCACGTTCTCGTGATGTCGATTACCTGGTAGTCGAGGTCGCCGCCGTAGTCCATCACGACAAGATCGCCGGCCTGCATCTGGCGACCGTTGTCCTGGTAATGCCAGACGTTCACGTTCGGTCCCGTGCCGACGATGGCCGGATAGCCGTTGCCCTGGACGCCGTTCTTGAACAGGTGATACGTGGCCTCAGCTTCCAGCTCATACTCGAAGCGGCCGGGCTTCGTGATGGCGATCGCGTTGCGGATCGCTTCGGCGCTCAACCGGCCGTTCAGCTTCAGCACCTCGATCTCACGCGGCGACTTGATCACGCGCAGCTTGTCGATCGCAGGGACGACGTCGCGCAGGTCGTAGAACGGGTAGCGGTTGCGAATCGTCTCAGCGCGGTACCCGTCTTCGCTCGGCTGACCGCTGAGCGGGTTGTTGTACCGGCGCGCGAGGCTCGTTCCCTTGTCCCCCCGGCTGTCGTCCACTTCGTCGCGTTCGGAGAGGCGCGTCCACAGCACCTGCTGCCCGAACCCGCCGCGGCGCCGCTCGAGGAACTCCGTCAGCTCGCTCAGCGGCTGAATGCCGGCGAATCCCCAGGTCTTGGCCTGGTCGCCCTGCGAGAGCCAGTTCTTTCCGTCCGATCGGATTTCGCGGGCGCCCTGTGCGGGCAGGAACAGCCACGCGTCGGCCGTGGCGGCGTCCATCACGAGGACGGCGTTCACGTCGGTGTTGCCCGTGAGGTAGTAGAAGTCGTTGTCCTGGCGGAAGCGGATGCCGTTGAGCGGCATCGTGCTGCCGAACATCAGCGCCGTGCCGGATCCCAGCGCCTGGCCGAGTGCCTTGCGGCGCGCGATGAACTCCGAAGCGGGATAACCGAGGCGTTCGGCTGCGCCGGGGACGGAAGCGAGCAGACTGCAGCAGGCAAGGGCAAAGAGGGCTCGTCGCATGCCGAACAGAGTAGATCAGGTCGGGATCTGAAGGAGCAGGGCCTCCCAATCGCCCTCGCCCACGCGGGCCAGCGCCGTCGTCGAGCCGAAGGCCGACTGCACCGCGTCGGCTTCCGCGCGCTGGAACCCGCTCAGCACCAGGCGGCCGCCAGGTGTGGCCAGGCCGACGAGCAGCGGCGCCTGCGCGATGAGCAGCCCGCCGGTCAGGTTGGCGAGAATCACGTCGGCAGGCTCAATGCGATCGGTTCGCAGGTCTGCCCGCCGGAGTGCGACGCGCCCGGTCAGGCCGTTCAGCGCCAGGCTCTCACGCGCCGAGACCAGCGCGTCCTCGTCGAAGTCGAGGCCTTCCACCTCGCGCGCGCCAAGCAGGTGCGCGGCCATCGCGAGGACTCCGGATCCCGTGCCCAGGTCGACGACTCGGCGGCCCTCGAGGTCGACCTCCTGCAGCAGCCGCAGGCAGAGTCTCGTGGTCTCGTGGTGGCCGGTGCCGAATCCCATCGACGGCTGAACGACCACGAGATGCGATCCGGGGGGAAGCGCCTCAGGGACATCCCAGGGCGGTGACACCGTGAGGCGGCCGACCGCGACGCGCGTGAGGTTGGCCTGGGTGCGCGCCGCCCAGTCCTCGTCCTCGACGTCCACGGTCTCGAAGCGGCACCCAACCGGCTCGAACGCGGCCGCCAGCGTCGCGGCCATCACCCCCAGCCGTGACTGATCGGCGGGGAAGATCCGCCACGTCGGCTTGTCATCGTCGCCGGTCTCGTGAACGGCAGCGGGGCTGAGATCGTCGAGCGCGGCGGCGACGCGGCCTGGAAGATCCTCGTCGCCCGCAAGGGAGGGAAAGTGCAGGTCGAGTGCGCGAAGCGATCGCGTCACGTCAGCCGAAGATGTCTTTCACGCGATCGAAGATGTTCTTGTCTTCGTGCGTCTCGCCATTGCGGCGCGGCTCGAACTTCTCGGGCGGCAGCGACCTGGCGAGGGACTCGAGCAGCTGGCGCTGCTCCTTCGTCAGCTTCTTCGGCGTCGTCGCGTGGACGGTGACGAACATGTCGCCCTTCCCGCGGCCCCCGACGTCGGGCAACCCTTTGCCGCGCAGGCGAAACGTCGTCCCCGTGACGGTGCCTTCGGGAACCTTCAGCGGCTCCGGCTCGCCGAGCAGCGTCGCGACCTTGATCTCGCCGCCGAGTGCGAGCGTGGGGAAGTGCAGCGGCATCTCGCAATAGAGGTCGTTGCCCTCGCGGCGGAAGAACGCGTGATCCTGCACCTGCACGACGACGTAGAGATCCCCAGGGGGTCCGTTCTGCACGCCGTGCTCGCCTTCGCCCTGGATGCGGAGGCGCTGGCCGGTGTCGATGCCGCCCGGGATCTTCACGGTCAGCTTCCGGTCCTTCATGACGCGCCCTTCACCGTGGCAGACGGCACACGGCTTGGCGATGATCTGCCCAGTCCCGCGACATTGATTGCACGTGCGCGCGACAGTGAAGAAGCCCTGCTGATACCGGAGCTGTCCGCGGCCGCCGCAGGTCGGGCACGCGGTGGGACCGGATCCGGCCGCGGCGCCCGAGCCCCGGCAGACTTCACAGCCCTCCGCGCGGGGGAATTGGATGGACGTCTCGGTGCCACGCGCGGCCTCCTCGAAGCTGATCTCGAGGTCGTAGCGCAGGTGCGAGCCCTGCTGCGGCCCGCCGCGTCGGCGGCCGCCCCCGAACAGATCGCCCAGGCCGAAGGCGTCGCCGAGTCCGCCGAGGATGTCTTCGAAGCCGACAAACGTGGACGGATCGATCCCGCCGCTGGCCCCGCTTACGCCGGCGTGGCCGAACCGGTCGTACGCCGCGCGCTTCTGCGGATCCGAGAGGACCGCGTAGGCCTCGGCGGCTTCCTTGAACCGTTCTTCCGCGCTCTTGTCTCCGGGATTGCGATCCGGATGGTGCTGCAGCGCGAGCTTCCGGTAAGCAGACTTCAATTCCGACTCGGCGGCATGACGGGCCACGCCGAGCACTTCGTAATAGTCTCGCTTGCTCACGCCTGCGCCACCTTCACCATCGCGGCTCGAAGAAGCCGGTCGCCGAGCAGATACCCGCGCCGCAGCTCCTCGACAATCTCACCATCGGGGACGCCGGGCACGGATTCAGTGGCCACGGCCTGGTGGAGGTTCGGATCGAACGTCTGGCCGACGGTCTCGATCGGCTTCACGCCGCGGCGCGTGAGCAGGTCCAGAATCTGCTTGTGAATCAGCTCCACGCCACGCCGGTACGACTCGGCCGATGTCTCGTCTGTATCGGCGGCGAGCGCGCGCTCCAGGTCGTCCAGGATCGGCAGCACGTCGCCCAGCACGCCCTCGGCGGCGCGCTCGGTCGCGTCGCGCCGTTCGCGCTCGATGCGCTTGCGGTAGTTGTCGAACTCGGCCGTCACCCGCAGCAGCCGGTCGCGCAGCCCGTCGCGCTCCTCGGTCAGCTGAGCCAGCGCGGGATCGGGCTGCGGCGCGGCGGTCTCGGCGCCGTCTGCCTGGTCCACGGGGTCGTCGGCCATGCGGATGTCCACTTCGTGATTGACGTCGGTACTCATGGTTCGTTCGATGCTTCAGTTGCCGCCGAGCGCCTCGCCCACGGCGCGCGCGGCGCTCTCGACGACGCTGATCGCGCGCGAGTAGCGCATGCGCGTCGGGCCGATGACGCCGACGCTGCCGCCGCGTCGGCCGTCGAGGTACGAGGCCGCGACGAGGCTGAACGGCTTGAGGTCTGGCAGCGCGTGCTCGGCGCCTATGACGACGGCCAGCCCGGGCGCATCCAGGTATTCGCTCAGCAGGCGGACCAGCCGCTGCTTTTCCTCGATCATCTCGACCAGTGCCCGCAGCGTGTCCAGCGACAGTTCCGCATGCAGGTGCGAGGCATCACCCAGCAGCGAGGAGGTGCCGTCCACATGAAGCGCATGCCCGGCCGACTGCGCGTCGAGCGCACGGCTCGCCATGGCAAAGGCGCGCGCCATCAGCGTGTCGTAGATGCCGCGCGCTTCCTGCAGGCGCGCGACAATTGCCTCGCGGACCTCGTCGATCGGCCGGCCGGCGAACTCGCGGTTCACGTATTCCGCGCCGCGCCGCAGTTCCTCGGGTGAGAGGATCTCGCCGGTGTCCACCACCTTCTGCGTAACCTGTTCGCCCTCGGTGACCGCGACGACCAGCACGCGCGAGGCCCCGAGCGTGACGAACTCGATCTTCTCCAGGCGCTGATCGCCCGTCGCGGGCCCCAACGCGAAGCCGATGTGGTGCGACTCGCGGGACAGCAGGCGCGAGACGCTGGCCAGCAGCGCGTTGGTCGAGTGCTCCTCGTCGGCCGCCTGGCGGATTTGCGACAGCAGGCCCGGGCGCTCGACGGGGCGGCGGTGCTCGAGCAGCAGGTCGACGTAGAAGCGATAGCCCCGATCCGTGGGCACACGGCCGGCGGAGGTGTGAGGCTGGCGAACGAAGCCCTGCTCTTCGAGACGCGCCAGTACGTTCCTGACGGTGGCCGACGAGACGCCCAGGGTCCCGCGCCGCGCGATGACGACCGAGGCCACCGGCTCGCCAGTATGGATGTACTCGCGGACCACCGTGGCCAGGATGCGGCCCGAACGCGTGGAGAGGTCGGAGTTGGTCACTAGCAGTCGTCCAGTGTGAGTGCTAACGCGCTCGCTCCATTATAGCGGGTCCACTCGCTCCTGGGCGGATCTCAGCCAAGTCTCGCCCGCAGAGTCAGTTGCCGTACCTGTTCGCGGCCGCGGGCGACGGCTTCCTCCGGATCCAGCCCCGTGAGGCGTCCTTCGTCCACCAGCACACGCCCGTCCACCAGCGTCGTGCGCACGTCGCTCGACCGCGCCGCATACACCAGGGCCGAGTAGGGATTCGACATCGGCCCGGCGTGCGGGCCGCCCCGCCCGACGAGAACGAGATCGGCTTTCTTGCCGGGCTCGAGGCTGCCGATCTCGCTGTCCAGCCCGAGCGTCCTGGCGCCGCCGCGGGTGGCCATCCACACCACGTCGCACGATGTCAGAGCGCCCGGCCCGAGTCGGCTGGCTTGCAGCAGCCCCGCCAGCCGCATCTCGTCGAACATGTCGAGCCGGTTGTTGCAGGCCGCGCCATCGGCCCCGAGCGACACCGTGATCCGCCGGCGCGCCATCTCGACGACGGGCGCGACGCCGGAGCCGAGCTTCAGGTTCGCGCTCGGGCAGTGAAGAACCTTGACGTCGAACTCGGCGAGCAGTGCCTGCGCGGTGTCGTCCACGTGGACGCAGTGGGCCGCGCAGAGCCGCGGGGAGGCCAGACCGGTGGCCACCAGGTACGCGATGTTGTCCATGCCGGTCCGCTTCTGGACCAGCGCGAGCTCGCCGCGCGATTCCGACGCGTGCGTGTGCACGAGCAGCCCGCGCTCGGCCGCCAGCACGGCGACGGCCTCGAGGAGCCGGCGGGAACACGAGACGGCGAATCTCGGCGCAAAGGCGACGCGGATGCGGCCGTCGTGCGTGTCGTGCCAGCGATCGAACAGCGTCAGGGCGTCGCTGATCGACGTGTTGGTGTTTTCCTTGAGCCGCGCCGGCGCGTCGGCCGCGTCGTCCATCATGCACTTGCCGATTGTCGCGCGCAGTCCCGAGCGGGCGATCTCGTCGAAGACGACGTCCGTGTCGTGCACCGTCTCCATCGTCAGGATTGACGTGGTGCCGCCGCGCAGCAGTTCGCAGGCAGCCAGGCGCGCGGACGCACGGAGCGAGGCGTCCGTGTGCGCGGCCTCGAGCGGCCAGACGCGCGTGCGCAGCCAGTCCATCAGGCTGAGGTCGTCAGCCAGCCCGCGGAACAGAGTCTGGCACAGGTGGACGTGCGTCTGGACGAAGCCGGGCAGCAGCAGATCGCCGGCGGCGTCGATCACGCGGTCGTGCGCGCCGTCAGGAACGTGGCCGAGCGCGGCGATCTTGCCGTCGCGGACGGAGAGGTCGCCCTGCGCGACCTCAAGCCGGTCGTTCATGGTGACGAGCGTCGCGTTGCGAAATAGGACCGACAAGCCCTACTTGATCGCGCTCCACTGCAGCGCGAGCTTCGCAGTGGCGGGGTTGTTCGCCTTGCCGCGGCGGACGGCGATCAGTTCGGCGAGGATCGAGACGGCGATCTCTTCAGGCGAGATGGCGCCGATGTCGAAGCCGATCGGCGCGTGCAGGCGCTGGATCCAGTCGGCGGAGACGCCGGCTTCGAGCAGCGCCGTCGTCAGCCGCGCCACCTTGGCCCTGCTGCCGATCAGGCCGACGTAGCGGAAGTCGCGATTGGCGAGCGCCCGGAGCACGTCGAGATCCTGCCGGTGCCCGCGCGTCAGGACGACGACGAAGGACGAGGCTGGGATCCCGGCGCGGGTGGCCCACTCGGCCAGGTCTTCGACGACGATCTCGTCGGCGGCAGGGAAGCGCGTGGCGTTGGCGAACTTCTCGCGGTCGTCGGCGACGTGCAGCCGGAAACCCACGGACGGCGCGATCTGTCCGAGCTGGTATCCGACGTGTCCGGCGCCCAGCAGGTACAGCCGCGGCGCGGGTTCGATTGGCTCGATGAACACGTCCATCTGGCCTCCGCAGATGAGCCCGGTCTCTTCGGCGAGGTCGTCGTTCAGCTCGTAGTGGATGACGTCGGACTTGCGTGACTCGAGCGCGCCGCGCGCTTTCCAGAACGCGTCGTGCTCGTAGCAGCCGCCCCCAATCGTGCCCACGGTGCGGCCATCGGCGAAGACCAGCATCTTCGCGCCGACGCGCTGCGGGGTGGACCCGTGCGCGCGGATGATGGTGACCAGGGCGACCGACTCCCCCCGCGCGAGCGCCTGGCTCAGGGCGTCGAGGACGGCTTCCACGTGGCAATTATAGCGGCTGTCAGCTGGCAGCCGTCAGCCGCCAGCTACTTGTGCACGTCACACACCTCGGTCGGTTCCGTGCCGCTCAGGAACGATTCCTTGATCAGGCGCGGGCAGGAGGGGCCGGCGAGCTTGCCGGTGTCGCGGTCGATGACGACGGTAGTGATGCCCGGCGGTTCGGCGAACGGCAGGTTCGGATGGCCCGCCAGCGCCCGCACCATGAACGGCGTCCAGATAGGCACCGCGGCCTGTGAGCCGCTCAGGCCGAGCGGCTGGTTGTTGTCGAGGCCCACCCAGACGACGGTCAGCAGCTCCGGCGTGAAGCCGACGAACCACGCGTCGCGCAGGTCGTTGGTCGTGCCCGTCTTGCCCGCGGCGTCGAGCGCGAAGCCGCCGGCGCGCGCGCCGGCGCCGGTGCCTTCGTTCAGCACGCTCCGCATCATGTTGACGACGAGGTACGTCGTGTCGGGGCGCGCGATCTTCTTCTGCGGCAGATCCGCCGGCACGGTCGTCTTGCCGCCCGCGACGACCCGTGAGAGCACGCGGAGCGGTCGGATCTGCCCGCCGTTGGGAAACAGCGTGTACGCGGTGGCGATCTCGTACGGCGTCGCTTCGAACACGCCCAGCGTAATCGACGGGTACGCGTGCGCGTTCGTGCCGACCCCGATCTTGTCCCACAGCGCCGCGACCTTGTCGAAGCCCGCGGTCTCGGCAACCTTGATCGTCGCCACGTTGCGCGACAGCGCCAGCGCGCGCCGCAGCGTGATGATGCCGTCGTACTCGTTCTCGTAGTTGTTGGGCGTCCAGTCCTCGTCCGCTCCCGTCGTGAACGTCGTCGGCGAGTCGTCCACGAGAGTGGCCGGGGTGAGGTCGTTGCGGCCTTCGGCCGCGGCGCGCTCGAAGGCTGCCAGGTAGACGAAGGGCTTGAAGACCGAACCGGTCTGGCGGCTCGCGCTGACGGCGCGGTTGTACTGGGACTGGTTGTAGGAGCGGCCGCCGACGAGCGCCAGTACTTCGCCGGTACGAGGGTCGATCGCAATCAACGCGCCCTGCGATTTGACCGCCCGCTTCTTCTTCGTGAGCAGATCGTCGACGCGCGCCAGCCCCTCCCGCAGCGCCTCCTGCGCGATGCGCTGCATGTGGATGTCGAGTGTCGTGTAGACATCGAGCGATCCCGTCGTCGCGGTGAGCCCGGGATACTGCTCGCCCAGTGTCTGGCCGACGAAGTCCACGAAGTACGGCGCCTGCGCGTCGAGCGCCTGGCGCACGACGACGATCGGGTCGGCTTCGGTCTTCCTCGCGATCTCGTCGGAGATGAATCCTTCGTCGGCCATCGCACGCAGGACGACGTTGCGTCGTTCCCTGGAGCGCTCGGGCGAAGCGAAGGGCGACCAGGTGTAGGGCGACTGAATCACGCCGGCGATCGTGGCGGCCTCGCTCAACGTCAGGTTGCTGACATCCTTGCCGAAGAACAGCCGCGCCGCCTCGGCGACCCCGTGCACCGCAAACGATCCGCGCTGCCCGAGATACACCTCGTTGAGGTACATCTCCAGGATCTCGTCCTTGGACGCCTTGCGCTCGAGAATGATCGCCATGTACTGCTCGGCGAGCTTGCGCTTGAGCGACTTCTCGGGCGTGAGGAAGAAGTTCTTGACGAGCTGCTGTGTGAGCGTGCTGCCGCCGACGAGATACTTCTTCTCGCCACGNAGGTTCGTGATGACAGCGCCGATCGTCCGGATNACATCCACGCCGGGGTGGTCGTAGAACCGGCGGTCCTCGATGGCCAGCACAGCTTGAACCATGCGGGACGGGATCGCCGAAAGCGGCACCTGCCGGCGCTTCTCTCGGCCGGTGTTGATGAGCGCGGTCAGAAGCGGCGGATCGAGCGTCACGCGATCGAAGCGTGATTCGGCGACGGTGAGGCCCGCTATGCGCGCCACCGGAGCCGGCGCCGCCCGCGGCGGCGCCGAGGCCAGTGGCTTCGGCGTCTCGAATGTCGCGCGGACGATGGCGCCTTTGTGATCGCCGTCGCGCGGGATCAGGACGATGGCGTCGCGGCCGATGGTGAATTCGCCTTCCTTCTCGACACGGCTGCGCTCGGAGTAGCCGAGGTCGTTGAGGCGATCGACGAGCTGCTGCTCGCCGAGGGCCTGCCCGCGATACAGCTCCAGCGGCCTCGCATAGACCCGCGGCAGCACGCGCTCGCGTTCCCCGTGCAGGCGCTCTTCGATGCGCTTCCCGAAGATCACCCAGTAGTAGCTGAGGACGCCGACGAGGACGAGTGTGCAGAGAAAGAGAAACGCTCCGACGACGAGCCACAGCTTTCGCGGGACGCGGAGAATCAGGCCCTTGAACCGGCCTCGAGTGTTTCGTGTGCGGGACGGCCCGGAGGACCGGGAGGGCATCGGCGGCTAGACCGTCACGATCCAGTGCATGCCGCCGTCGATCGGAAGCTCCGCCGTGAGGCGTTCGACCAGCGCGGGCCCGTAGCGGTTGACGAAGGCGACGAACCCCACCGTGCGCTCCTGTGGTGAGCCGCCGGGGAACGCCTGGGCGCGGACGTGCACGAACTGGCGGCGCAGGGTCTCGTCCCGCCGCTTGGCGGCCTGGAGGATCTTGCCGCGAAGGTTCTTCATGTCGTGCTCGATCTTGCCGAGCGTGCTCTTCGCGGCCCCTTCCAGCGTCGGGTCGATCGCGGGCACGGCGCGGACGATCGCGTCCATGCGCGCGCCGATCTCGGCCTCGGCGTCATGCACCGCGCGCTCGACCGAGGGCGGCAGCTGCGCAGTGAGCAGCTCGTTGAGCGCGCGCTCGTCCTGCGCGACGAGCGATTCGAGCGGCACCTTGTACCGGTTGAGGAAGCGGATGCCCGCCGCATCGAGAATTGTCGCCGTCGCGCGCGGGGCGACCAGCGGCATCGGGAGGCCGAAGCTCTCGTAGACGCCACGGAGCTGCCCGAGATAGGCGAGCTCGTTGGGTCCGGCGACGTAACAGATGGTGGGAAACAGCGTGTCCTGCACCAGCGGGCGCAGCAGCACGTTCGGGCTCAGCGTCTCGGGATGCGCCGTGGAACGCTCGAGCAGCGCGTCGCGGCTCACGACGTCGTCGCCGATCTGAAACCCTTCGTCCCTCGTCCCTCGTCCTTCGTCCGTCGCGACGCGAATCCCGCGGCGGCCGCCGTCGAGGTCGAACAGGGCCAGGCTGCCTTCCGCAGGCACGACCTGGCTGTGGTAGCCGAGCTTGACGAGCGCCGATCCTGCCTCGGCAGCCAGGCGCGAGGTGCGGCCCGCGTGCTCGACCTCGGCGCGGAACAGCGGCGCCACCAGTGGCTTGGCGGCCGGATCGGACGCGTCGTACACGACGAGGCCCTGCGGCCCAAGGGTGCGCTCGAGCCAGCGGCCGAACGCGTCGGCGACGCTCTGGCCCGCGCAGTAGTCAGACGCGAGTGCGTCGACGAGCTCCGGCGTGAACTCCGTGGGCGGCAACGCCTCGCGCAGGTCGGCCACGGCACGCGAGATGTCGTCCGTGTACCGGAGCCACCCGACCGGTTTGTCGCCCGCACCGTCGGGCGGCGCCGCCGTCACTTGACGGAGCGCGTCGTCACCGGCAAGGACGTCGCAACTGGCGATCTCGGCCCAGTCGTGGTCCTCGGCGTCGATCCAGAAGACCGGGACCACCGGCACGCTTTGCTCCCGGCTGACGCGCGCGGCCAGCCGGAGGGCGGTGATGGCCTTGAGCAGTGTGTAAAGCGGGCCGCCGAACAGGCCGGCCTGCTGACCGGTCACGATAGCCACGGAGGCCGGATCGGCCAGGCGCTGGGCGGCGGTTCTTGCAGCGTCCGGTGCATTGCGCCGTGCCTGCTGGGCGGCGATGACCGCGGCCAGTTCGGTACGCGGCCGCGCGTGCGCGCGCTGCGCCGCCACCTGGGCCGCCCACGACTCCGGCTGCGCCGGATCGCCGGCGAAGAACGCGGCGACCTTCGCGTGGTCGAACGCGTAGTCGAGCGCCAGCGGCCGCATCCAGGGGAAGCGTCGAATATCCACGGCCAGCCGGAGCGCGCTGTCAGAGGAAGGGGCGGAAGGCGACTGCACGGAAGCCGTACTGTCGCACCGGCTGAAAGATGCTGTCAAGGCAGCGACATCCGGCCGGCGCGAGAGCGACAAAGCGTGTTACGATCTTTCGACCGCCAGGTCCCGCTGAGGAGCACCACCGCTGAACACTGACGGATCCACCCTCGACCCTCCGCCTGCCGCCTGTGGCCCCTTTCGCATCCTGCATCAGATTGGGGCAGGCAGCCTCGGTCCCGTTTTTCGCGCGCACGACCCGGCCCGCGATCGTCTCGTCGCGCTGAAGATCTTCCGGCTTGGCACGACGCCCGAGCAGAGCGCACAACTGGCGGCAGCGCTCGAAGATCTGGTCGCCGACCAGCCGCAGCATCCCGCGATTGTCGCGGCGCTGGCGGCGGGAATTGAGGGGACGTCCGCCTACTTCGCGCAGGACTACGCCAACGGGGACGCGCTCGACGCGTCGCTCCGGCAGCACGGCCCGCCTCCGCTCGAGTCCGTCATCGTGACGCTGAGCCGCCTGGCCGAGGCGCTGGATCGCGCCGCCGGCGAGGGCATCCACCACGGGGCGCTGCATCCGCGCGATCTGCTCATCAGCGGCGGCGGCGAGGTGCGACTCATCGACCTTGGCGTCGCCCAGGCATTGCAGCGCGCCGGACTGCGCGCGTCAGTGCGCCGCCCCTACTCGGCCCCGGAACGGATGGAGGGACGCGCGTGGGGCGGCCCGGCAGACATCTTCGCGCTCGGCGCCATCGTGTACGAGATGGTGACGGGCAAGCGCATCGCCGGTCCCGGCGCGCCTGCCGTGTCGGCCGAGGGCGTGAGCGGCCTGGACACGGAAGCGCTTGCCGAGGTGCTCGGCCGCGCCCTGCACGCAGACCCCGCCAGTCGCTTCGCGTCGGCGTCGGATCTCGAAGACGAGCTGAGGCCGATTCTCGCGCGCGGCCGCCGAGCGGTGCTCGCATCGAGGCGTCCGCGCAGCCGTCCCGAGGGCGTGATGCCGCTGCCGCTCGACCCGGACCCGCCGGTGCTCGAAACGTTCGACCCCGAAGTCACGCTCACGCCGACCATCGCGATGGCGCCGGTTGATTTGCCGTTGTCGCACGGGGACAACAAGGCGATCACTGATACAGAGAGCTACCGCGACGTCCTCGCTGAGAGTGTCAGCACATCGTTCTCGACGGAGGAGACGCCGGCGCCCGAGGCGATGGTCCTCCCGCCACGAGCGGTCTCCGTTTCGAAGGCTCGAGCGGATGCCGCGCCACCAGAAGAGCCGGAGCCCACGGTTCCAGTCGCCGTCGAGCCGCACCAGGTGGAGCGCGAACTGGAGAGAGCGACGACCGAACGTCCGATGGAGCGCGCGAGCTTTTCCACGTGGGGAACCCCGCCTCCCGAGCCCGATCGTCG
>Ga0065715_10001092_pt1 | contig 13908 bp, 13 predicted proteins | sample MisBulReplicate1_FD_59102 | JGI IMG/M metagenome (GOLD analysis project Ga0065715, IMG submission 59102) | Miscanthus rhizosphere microbial communities from Kellogg Biological Station, MSU, sample Bulk Soil Replicate 1 : eDNA_1 v2 (version 2) | ecosystem: Host-associated > Plants > Roots >...
TGCTTCCGCGCAACAGAATCGGTAGCTCCTCGAGCGGCGGAGGTGCGGCGACCAGCCGGTTGTCGCTCATGAGATTCGCGACGTTCACGCATGCGGGCTGAAAACCGAGCTCGCAGCCACGCTGCATAGACTCACGCGCCGCCGTCCCGTCTTTTGCTCGCTCAGCTTGCAGCCTGCCCAATTCGTTGCACGACCAGCCAGAATCGGCGCGGCAGTAAGTCGCGTGCAGCACGGCCAGATACTGACAGGCATCGCCGCGCTCCTGCGCGCAGGCCCCCTGCCAGAATGGAATCCACTGGCCACGATGACTGTCTCCCACGCCCTGCGCAGCGGTCATGGTCGCGAACACAATCGCCCAGCCGGATATGTACGCCAGGTTGCGGCCCCGCACCGAAAGCGATCGCCCAATCAGCGCCGGATCGAACCGGCGCAGCGGCCCTCGGGCCGCGCGGTCGATCGATTGGATCAACAGGTTGAGCAGCGGCACCTGCAGAAGCTTGTCGTAGAAGGCCGGAAGTCCCGCGGCGCTGAGCAGCCCATACAGCGCAATCGTGCTCAATCCGTACAGCACGCCAAAGATCATGCGCCCGAGCTCGGTGCGCGGCGACGTGGACGGATCCGTGAAGAGCAGATGCATTCCGAGAAAGACCGCAATCGGAATGTAGGAATCGAAGAAATAATATGTGCCGGTGATGGCGTAGTACATCAGGCCGAAGAGATACGTCGTCAGCACCGCCGACATCGTCATCGTCGTTACGCCGAACAGGAATTGTCCCGGCAGCGCCACCAGAAAAAGGAACAAGTACATGTGGGGTGGATAAAACTGCGTGATGGCGATGTCCCTGCCCCATGTGATGTCGCTCGCGCCGGTCAGAATCAGCGCCAGAGAAAATATGGTCAGCGTAAAGGAAGATGGATTGAAGATGTGTACTTCACGTCCATCCTTGTTCCAGCGGATGAATTCCTTCGCGGCGAACCCGACCGCGATCATCAGGAACTGCAGATAGAACCAGTCCTGCTTGAACCAGAGGAACAGGTTCGTGCTCAGGATGATCGGAAATGGGCCGAACCCGAGCGTATAGGTGTCGCGCCGCGACCAACTGAGCAACATGTCGAACGCGTACGCGAAGAACAACTGCGCGAGGATCAGATAAGCCGATTCGTACACGGGCCGCCAATACCAGCCCCAATACAGGAAGATCGACGTGTGGGCGCATGCCTGAACGTAGTGCTGCGGCCGCGGCGCTATTTCGAGGTGGAACACGCGGGGGTTGCGAAGGGCAGACACGAGCAGGACGCCGTTCCACGCGAGCAAAACGCCGCCCGTCCCGACAACCGACCACAACAAACGGGGATTCTGTCGAACGGGTTGGCAGAGCGCGAACGCGACCAGCCCGGTGATGAACAACGCCGGCAGCAGAAGCGTGCGCGCCGCCGGCGATGCCTTACTTGGGATCTTGCGTGTCGACACCAGGCCGCGCTAGCTCATACGGAGCCCCGGTACCAGACGATCCCAGGAACAGCTTTCGGCCATCAGCGAACGTCAGGTCTCGACCGTTCGCGCGCCGAGTGCCGTCCTTCGCCTGGTAGCCGTCGACCTTCACTTGCGTCCCCGGCATCAACGACGCCTTCGTGAAGCCCCGGCGGAAGAGCACGTTAGGCGTCCCGGCCTCGAACTTCCACTGCTCGACGGTGCCATCGGGCTTCTTCACATCGAGACTGATCCATACGTGCGGATTGACCCACTCCATCTTTGTGACCACGCCCGTAAACTCCACGGGCTTGTTCGCGTCGAATTCAGCCGCGAATGCGTGATGAGCATCGAGCGGCACATTGGTCGCTGCCAGATACAAACCGATCCCGGCAATCGCAATGGCCAGTTTCACCCTCATGGACGTCAACCTCCCTGCCATTTGTTGTTGTTACCTTCTGTACCAATCGTGCAGACGCTCGCCGGGCGGAATCTTGCGGGTGATGTCCACGATGATCGTCTCGCCTTCCCAGCGCTTGACGAGCTGCTGCTTCCGAAGATGCCCGTACATGAACTCTTCCGAGAACTCCATGCACGGATAATCGAGAACCGTCGCGTTCGGCTCGAGGCGGCGGTAGAGCGGCATCGCGATCGTCCACGGCCGCGTGAAGACATTGGGGTCTTCGATGGTAACTTCGTAACGGATGGCATCGGCACTGATCGGCGAATAACGCTCCACGAGGTGCAGCGCCTCGCTATGGAAGTTGCCCGCGCGATCGAACCAATTCTTACCGTTGAAGTTCGTGACGTCGACGACCAGCGTATTTTTCTCCCAATGGCCGACCGAGTGCCCCATATACGTGTCGTCGGGAGGGCCCGCAACCTTCGTCATATGGATCACGCGACCCGCGTTCGAAAAGGCATACGTCATGTGAATTTTGTCGGTGCCCTGAACGATCGAGAACGGGTAAGGCATGTACATCGCGCGCGGCACGCCCGGCAGGTAGCATTTGAGCTCCGGGTCTCGATCGATCCAGTTCTCGCTGTTCGCTTTCTTGATTGCGGCAGCTTCGGGCTTGTAGGGAATCTGACCGTCGCCCTGCACCACGCCGAGAGATCCGGGCACGCCTGCGGCGGCACCGAGGGCGACAACCGGCGCGGCCGGGACTCTGGCGTACTCGTAATCGTAGACGCCCTTTTGCGTCACCATGCCGGAGCGCGCCTCGTGCGCCTGCAAATCCCAGTTGGCTTCGTTGAGCGCCTGCCATACGCCGTTGAAATTAGGCTGCCCACTGGGCGTGCGCGCCGGACGGGCAGTCTGACCGGCACTGCGCGTCACCGACAACGAAATCACCGCGCTCACCGCGGCAGCCGCCAGTGCGGTCGCGACCATCGAACCGTTGAACCACCTTCGCATGGACGTCTCCTGTGCCCCAGACGTGTCTATTGCTGCTCGGGATTGAGGAGGCAGCTGGCGGTATCCTGTGATGCCGGATCCACGCCCTTCCCTTCCGCAAACGCTTTTTCGTCGACGCGCGCGCCGATGAGCAGCGCCGGCAGCCCATAGTTGCCTTCGTGGCACCGCGGCTCGTAGTAGATGCGGTTTTCGGTGTCCGGCTGCAACGCCAGCTCCTGCTTCACGGTCCACGGCGCTGTCCACACGGTCGGGTCCGTGAGCGTGACGGAGTACTCCAGTGTGTTTGTCGAGAGACGCGTGAACCGTTCGACGAGCTTCAGGTTCTCCCACGCGCCTCGGATGGGCCACTTGGGTGAATAGTTCGTGGTCTCGACGACCAGCGAGTTGCCCTCGAAGTGGCCGCGCGAGTCGCCGTGGCGGAGCCGGACGGTGCTCGGCGGATGGTTCCCGCTCAGATAGACGACGCGCTGGAATCCCTGCCCCTGCCCGGTATCGACGCCGATCGCCACGGAGTCGGGCCCCTGTACGATTCGGCGGAATCCGATGAAATCTGGTTCCGATCCAGACATGCAGCGATCGGCCATGCTCTGATCCTCGGGGCCGTTGTGGCGGTTCATGCGCTGCGTGTTGTAGAACGGAGGCACTTCGGCGAGGCGCGGCGATGGTGGCCCGTACTGCCAGCCGCTACAGGCGGTCATTTTATTTTTACAGGTATCGGTGTTCTGAAGCAGGGCCAGACGGAAATCACGGTCGATGCGGTTCCGCTCTTGAGCGGCCGCCGTCAGAGCGGGAATTCGGCCGTTCGGCGGATCGACGACTAGTGACGTGCGGCGGCCCGCCGGCTTGATCGAGGTAAACACCGCGTTGTAAGCCCCCGCGACGTCCTGGCGGGACCCCACCTCTGCGCGAACGTTCCGGCCGGAATTGCCCGCGCGCTCAGCGTTTTGCGCGGCTCGCTCGTCGTCGGTGAAGAACTCTCTGGTGGCGTACTTTGCGGGCCGTTCGAGCGGAGTATCGAACTCGTCGAGCCAAATGCCTTCGAGGCTGGGTTGCCCCCACGCTGTCTTCGGAATCGCGGCGGGTGGCGCGGGCGTCTTCGCCGCTGACTGGGGCACAGGCGTCTTCGCCGCCGACTGGGGCACAGCAGCTTGACCTGCGACCGAGAGACGCAGAAACCCGATCAAGGCGATCATCACTGACGCCACAGCCAGCGCCTCGAGAAGCCGTCGCCTCATCTCATCCTCCTGTGACTGGCGCAATCTGACGGGAACCGCAAGACTATACCAGAAGAGTGGAGGCCGCCGTCACACGTGGCTGACGGACCGCAGGTAAGCCGTCTCGACGTCCCGTGGGTCGTTTGCGACAAAGCCAAGGTCGCTGAGCCGTCCATCCTTCAGGCCATAAATCAACCCGTGAACTGTCACATTCCGGCCGCGCGCCCACGCATCGCGCACAGCTGTGGTCTCGCAGACATGTCGAGCCTGTTCGATCACGTTCAGCTCGCAGAGCCGGTCAAACGCATTCTCAGTCGTCAGCAGCGACAGGCTGTTCATATGGCGATGCCGCACATCGTCGACGTGTCGAAGCCAGTTGTCGGCAAGCCCCACTGATGTTCCATCAATAACCGCGCGTACACCGCCGCAACCATAGTGGCCGGTCACGATCACGTCGTTGACGCCGAGCACGTCAATCGCGTACTGAATCACCGACAAGCAATTGAGATCGGTATGAACGACGACGTTCGCGACATTACGATGGACGAAGAGCTCACCAGGTGCGAGGCCGACGATTTCATTTGCGGGGACCCTGCTGTCGGAGCAGCCGATCCACAGATACTCAGGCGCATGCAGCTTTTGGAGCCGTTCGAAAAACATGGGGTCTCGCTGCACTATCTGTGCTGCCCATTTCCTGTTGTTGTCGAGGAGACGTGTAAGAGCCGGCATGGTCCCGGCAGCGTACCACGGACTGTTCGCTGTTAACACATCCGGGTTTCATTCTGGAACAACCTCGGGAACGCCCTCCGATGGCACACGGAGCAATCATTCAACAAAACCAGATCGGCAGCACTCGACAGGGGTGGCGTCGGGTTTGCAATCTATCTCACGCCATGACCACAGACGATTCCCTTCCAACTGACAGGCGCGACCGGCAACTACGGGACGCGATCGTTCGCAAAATCCATCACGAGCTTCAACATCTTCCTGGATTGGCGTTGACCCGCGAACAGATGTCGCGGCTGTTTGATATTCCGCAAGACGCGTGCGCCCGTTTGCTGGCCACGCTGGTGGACCAAGGTGTGATCTGCGTTCGTGCGGACGGTCGATTTGTGGCAGCCTCACGAATGTGAGGCGATTGACCGTAGAGAGCCCTACGCGTCGCGCCACCCGCCGGCCAACAGCGTTCGGTGCACTTCATCGAGAAATTCCAAAGCCTCGGCCGCGCTGGTGAAGAGGCCCTCCTTCACCGAACGAGGAACCCTTCCGGGCGCTTCGGTGACCGCCCATAATTCGGCCCCTTCGGCAACGACTCGGACGTTGTAGACGCGCGTCTCATCGCCTCGCCTGTATTCGAGGAGAGGTTTAAATTCAGGCACGGCAATCACTTCGCCCTCCTTGACCTCCTTGACCTCTGTGTCATCTCCCCTTTTCTTGGACATGAGTGTGCTCCAGCTGGTCCTGTCTACTTCAGAACGTGGCGATCGGGTTCAGTACCGAGCCTGTGGCGCCTGGCACACTGGCCGGCGCCGCTGTCACGAGGAAATCCCACCTCTTCCGCTTCGCCGCTTCTTTACTGACGGCCTCGAGATCGAGGTTGTCGAAAATCGGCATGCCCATCGCCACAAGCACGAGGGCGTGAATAGGTTCGGTGATGCCGTCGATCCCCGACGGGTGCACGTCTTCGGCGCCGTCGCTCCCGAGAATCGCGACGTCGCGTTTGCGCAGCCACTCGGCGCACGTGATATACAAGCCGGCGAGCTGGTTCGCGTTGTACGGTCCCTTCGCGTCGCGGAGCGCCCACCGTCCGGTGCGAATGAAGACCGCGTCGCCAGGTTCAATCTTCAGTTGCGCCTGTTTGACCCACGCGTCGAGATCCTCCGGATAGATGCGCGTGCCGGGCTCGAGGTACTCGACACCTTTGAGACGCGGAATGTCCATGAGGACCGCGTGTGTGATGATGCCGTCCTTCCACGCATAGACTGACCCTGCGTTGCATGCCGTGTCGGTCACTTCCGTCATCGGCATGCCGTTGTACATCCTGCCTTTGTAAGCTCGATGGCAGAACGCGTCCATGTGCGTGTGAACGAAACCGTGGTACGAAATGGTGAAGGTATCCGAGGCGCCGCTGATGTCCGGCGGCACCGCGGCGGCGTTGGCGCCACGACCGCCGCCCATCGCGCGGGTGATCGGCCGCGGGTTGTCGATCGCTGGCTCTGTCTCTGCCCGGCGGGCCAGTGAGACGGACACGCCGTCTTTCACCGACGCCAGCGCGCGTTTGCGCGTAGCCGGCGTGATGAGGTTGACGGCGCCCATCTGATCGTCTTTGCCCCACCGGCCCCAGTTGGAGAGTTCCGTCATGAGGCGATCGAAGTCGGCGCGAGTGGCGTTGTGATTCGAGGCTGTCTGCGCGGACGCCGGTGAAGCCCAGGACCAGCAAAGACAGCAAGCCGCGGGAAGAGCGACTGTTACCAACAGGTAGAACACGACCGTTCGCGGCTTCACGTTACCTCCATTCATCTCTCCGGCTTTTCGCTGAGCGCTTCTTCTTTGAACACGAGTATCAACCCTGCCGAGATAACCAACGTTATCGCCACGAAGATGAGCCCGCCGTCAGCGCTGCCGGTCTTCTGGATGATCGCCCCAATCGCGTAAGGCCCGACAAAACCGCCCACGCTCCCAAGAGAGTTGATCAACGCGATTCCGGCGGCGGCCGACGATCCCGTCAGGAACACGCTTGGCAGCGCCCAGAACGGTCCAAAGACGCTGTAGATGGAGGAGGCCACCACACACCAAAGCAGGAGGGACAAGAAGAAAGACTCACGGCCAGAGATGACCATGAACACGAACGCGAGTGCTGCGATGATCATGGGAACCGCGGCGTGGTAGCGGCGCTCCAATTTCGCGTCCGACCGTTTCCCAACGACGATCATCAGGGCAAGTGCCACCAGATACGGAATCATCACCAGTACTCCGACGTTGGTATTGGAGTACGTGCCGGAGAGATCTTTCAGCAACTGAGGCATCCAGAACGTCACGGCCCAGAACGGAATCACGAGCGTAAAATACGCGGCGGTCAAGTGCCAGATGCGGCGGTCCCTCAACGCCTGCCCTGTCGTGAGGTGACGGCTCGCGCGTTTATCGCTCTCCTCGGCCGCCAGTTCCGTCGTAAGCCAGGTCCTTTCCTCGGAAGAAAGAAACAAGGCCTCCGCAGGCCGGCTCGGCAGCAGGAAATACGCGAGAATGCCGCCGAGAATCGCCGGCAATCCTTCGAGAATCAGCAGCCATCTCCAGCTGGACACTCCCAACCAATGGACATGATCGAGAACCCAGCCCGATGCAGGGGCGCCGATGATGTTGGCGACGGCGTTCGCCGTGAAAAACAACGCGATCGTACGCCCCAGCTCGCGCTGGCGAAACCAGTACGTCAAATACAGGAGGATTCCGGGAAAATATCCAGCCTCTGCGACGCCAAGGAGAAACCGCGCCACGTACAGATGCATTGCGGTCTGCACGAAGCCCGTGAGAATCGCCACGAGCCCCCAGCTGATCAGTATTCGCGCGATCCAGCGGCGCGCGCCGAACCGGTAGAGCAGCAGGTTGCTCGGTATCTCGAACAGGATGTACCCAGGGAAAAACATCGCGGCGATGAAGCCATATTGCTGGCTGTCAATGCCGAGTTCCGCGTTCATGGTCAAGGCGGCAAAGGCGATGTTATTCCGGTCCAGGACCGCGATGATGAAGAGGATGAAGACGAAAGGCAGGATCCGCCGTCGCACCTTTCGGGTTGTCCGCGCCTCGACGTCAGCCGTCATTGGTTGATGTGCAGAACATACTCGATCTTGCAAACTTTGACCTCGGGAATGAGGTCGCGTGACCGATGTGTTATGTTACGGCGCGGTACGACTACAAATGAAAATAATGGTCCAATGCCGGTAACGGTCGTGAATCACGAGGTTTCGCGCCAGGTGATGGCGGTTGTCACCGGCGACATTCGTATAACAGAGATAATGGCGTTCGTGGCGGCTGCGCGCGCCGGCGAGCAGCGCAGCTGGGCCTTCATATTTGACACGTCAGGCGCCGTTATCGATTTATCCTCGGCCGATGTGCAGAGCGTTGCGGAGTTTGCGGCTGCCGAATTTCAGAAATCTCCAATCGGCCCCGTCGCGCTTATCGCGTCTGACGTTGCGATATTTGGCATTAGTCGGATGTTTCAAGCCTACTCCTCCGCCTCTGGGAGACCGAACGTCGGCGTGTTCAAGACGTTAGAGGAAGCACAAAGCTGGCTCTCCCGAATCAAGTAACACTGAAGTCTCCCGGATGCCCCAGACTCGGAGCAACACGTCCTCTCCTGCTCGTCCCTGGTGGCTCTTGCCGCCCGGCCGCGTGCATCCGTACTGGTTTATAGCCGCCGGCGGAGTGCTTGTCGCGATCGATTACCTGACCGGCCCTAATCCTCAAGCACCCTTCTTGTACTTCTTCCCAGTCGCGCTCGCCGCCTGGTACTCGGGACGCACGCCCGCTCTTCTCCTGAGCGTCGTCATGCCACTCATGCATTTCCTGTTTATCAGAAAGTTGGCGTCCACGCTCGGCGGTGTTGATGTGTTAGCCATCCAAACTGTTCTTCGCGCTGTGTTGATCGGGTTGCTGGGCCTCTGGCTCGCGCGTCTCGCTGAACACGAACAGGCGATGGAGAGCCGGGTACTAGAACTGGAAGGCTTGTTGCCAATATGCTCGTTTTGCAAGAAAATCCGGAACCAGGATGGCGAGTGGGAGGTGCTGGAAGTGTTCATCTCGACTCACTCACAGGCGGAATTCTCCCACGCGCTGTGTCCTTCGTGCACTGACCGGCAGGATCGTCTTCTCTTCGACGACAAGGTCGGATAAGACCGTCTTAATTTGTCACGATTGATCGGACCCGCGGTCGCTATCATCCAGGGCTAAGGCTGACTATGGGTTCACCCGTTCGATTCGTCACGCTCGCATGGTTGAGCGTGTTCGTACTGGCCGGAGCGGTACTGTGCGCGCAACGCGGCGCCGCGCCAGCCGCTACGTCACCTGCCTCGACCGCCGACGCCACGTCCCGTATCGTCGCGGCTGCTCAAGCGCTCCTTACCACGCTCGACGATCCGGGCCGGGCCAAAGTGCAGTTCCCGTTTGAGGGACCGCAGAAGACGAAGTGGTCCAATCTGCCATCTGGGATCTTTGAGCGTACCGGCTTGCGTGTGGGCGATCTCACGCCGACTGATGACTGGTGACCGATGACTGCCAAAGGGGAATGCCAGATGAAACAATTACTTGCTTGCGGCGTTCTGTCCGTATTGATTGGGGTGACCGCCGCGCTGGCACAGGACGCGCCAGCTCCGGCGGCACAGACCCCGAATCGGCCCGCGGGCCGGAGCGATCCCCATATCGTTTCGCCCCGCGCCACGCCCGGTCTGCACCCTCCCGACGCGCCGGCGCTGCCTTACCATTTCGTGGCACAGCCGGCGCCGATGCCGGGACAGAAATTCGGTAACGTGTCAGGGGTTGCGTTGACGCCGCAGGGTCATCTGCTGGTTTACAACCGGAACCCCGCCATGATGATGGCGGAGTATGACGCCCAGGGAAAATTCATCCGGACGTTCAACCCGAACATTGCCATCAACACGCACGGCATGCGCGTCGATCGCTACGGCAATATCTGGATTCTCGACCACTTTCTGAACGTGCTCTGGAAGCTGAAGCCGAGCGGGGAGCCCCTGATGACCGTGGGAACGCGCGGCGAAGTCGCCAAATGGGACGATGCGAAATGGAACGGAATGTTCAATCAGCCCATGGACGTCGCGTTCGACAGGGACGACAATTTCTATGTCGTGCAGGGTCATGGCGGCACAGCCGGGCCGCCCGACTGCACCTATTGCGCATCCTATAACACCGCCAAACCACCGGTGACACAGGGGTCCGATCCACGGGTTTTCAAGTTCGACAAGAACGGCAAATACATCACGAGCCGCGGACTTCCCCATGCGGACGGCACCTATCCGACCATTCACAGCGTGATCGTCACGCCAAAGGGAGAAGTGTGGGTCACTGATCGCCAGATGGGCAAGATCCTTGTGCTCGACACCTCGCTCAGTCCGCTCCGGGAAATTCAGCAGCCGAATTTGACGAGCGGCCTGTTCGTGGACGCGAAGGGCAATATCTGGATGTCTTCCGGGATGGACGGGATGATCATGTCGCTCGACGAAAACGGCAAAATCACAGGTTGGCTCGGTAAAGGCGGGCGCGATGCGGACGGCGCAACGTCAAACCTGATCGGCGAAGCCCACTACCTGGTGGTCACGCCTGATCAAAAGACGATCTATATCGCGGATTCCGTGAACGCCAAGGTCTTGAGGCTGGAGCATGATTAATTTCAATAACGTGCCTGCCCGACGGCGGTCCTGGGTCGCGGCTGCATGCGGCGCCGCAATCGTCGGAGCGACAGTGCCGGCACCGGCGCAGACCGGCACTGCCAACACGGTTGCCTCGCACGTCGCAGCGGCGAAGGCGGCGGCGGATGATACCTGGCTCATCCTGTACAGCGAGCTCTGCGGGGGAGCGATGGGATTCGGGGGACGCGCTTCGTCGCTGCCGCCCGCGCGCGGAGGCCCGGGTGGAGGTCGCCAGTCGGGGCCGCCGCCGCGCGATGAGTGGTATCGCGATCCTGTAAAAGTCTTCGACAACCTCTACGTGTTTCCCACAGCGGACGTAAACGCATGGGCGATTCAAACGTCTGACGGCATCATCATGATCGACGCGACGTACGACTATTCGGTGAAAGAACTGATCGTCGACGCGATGCCGAAGGTCGGGCTCGACCCCAGACAAATCAAGTATGTGGTCGTGACGCACGGCCACGGAGATCATTCGGCGGGCGTGAAGTACCTGCAGGACACGTTCGGCCCTCGAGTGTTGATGTCGGAAGCCGACTGGACGCTGCTGGCACAACCGGGCCGCGGCGCGTTCGCGAACGCGCCGGTTCCAAAGAAGGACATCGTCGTCGCCGATGGCCAGAAGCTGACGCTGGGCGATACGACGATTACGATGTACCTGACGCCCGGACACACGTTGGGAACCATCTCCTTGATCATTCCCGTGAAAGATAAAACGACGACCCACATGGCCGCATTCTGGGGCGGGACCGCCATCGGCATGAATGCCCCGGTCGACAATCTTGTCGCGTATTCGTCGTCTGCGCGCAAATTCAGCGACCTCGCGGCAAAGGCCGGCGCCGATATCCTGTTGTCGAACCACGGCAGGTATATCGACTTCGACAAGCGCACCGGCGCGAACCGGGCGAATCCGGCGGGGCCGAACGCGTTCCTTTTGAGCCCGGCCCGAGTGAAGAACTTCCTGACCGTGGCCGATCATTGCGCGCAGGCGATCGCGCTGGCTCAAGGCAAGAAGTAGCTACTGGACCTTCACGATCGCAATCCCAGCGGCTTGAGGGACCGGCTGCTGAGATCCGGTCGGCGTCAGATGGCCGGTCTTGTGGTCGATCCGAAAGACGACGACGTTCTCGCCGTTCTGGTTCGCGAGTATCAGATACTCGTTCGACGGATCGATGGTCATGTTTCGCGGCGTTCGACCGAGACTCGGAATGTACTCGACGAGTGTCAGGGTGCCTTTCCCGGGATCGACTGAATACAATGCCAGACTGTCGTGGCCGCGGTTGCTCACATACAGCCATTTGCCTTCCTTGTCGATCACAATCTCCGCCGTGGAATTGTTTCCCGTGTAATCGTCGGGCTTCGTCGAGAGCGTTTGCACCGGCTTCAAGCTGCCGTCGTGAATTTCGAAGACGGTGACCTTTGAATCGGTTTCGTGATTTACGTACAGGAAGCGGCCATTCGGATGGAGTTGCAGCCGCCGTGGACCGGAGCCCGCCGGCAGGCTGACAAACGGGGGATCCAGCGGTCTCACCTTGCGATTGGCAGCATCGACGCGATAACTGTAGACGCGATCGAGACCGAGCTCGGCGACATACACGAACTTGCTGTCCTTGCTGAATACGATTCCGTGCGCTTTCGGCCCGGGTTGGCGGGGCGAGAGCGGTTTGCCGGTGTGCTGGTCTGTGTAAAAGGGTTCGCTCAGCCTGCCGTCTGCTTCCACGCCGTACAGCGTGAATGTGCCGCTGGCGTACGTCACCGTGCCGGCGAGCTTGCCGCCCGGGTCGAGCACAACCTGATTGGCAAGGTCGCCCTTCGCGGACACCTTATTAATCAAGGTGAGCATGCCCGTCTTGTGATCGATTCGGTAGGCAGCGACCGTATCCATCTTGTCGGGACTCTGCCACGTGACCGCATACAGATACTTTCCGTTCGGCGACGCCCACACATGCGCCGGGTTGATAATTTCGGCGGCGAGGCCGAGCGGCGCGAGAGTGCCGCTCTTGGAATCGAACCTGAACGCGTAAATCCCCTTTGACGCGGATGTCGTAGATGCCGTCGGGTGGGTGTAGCTGCCGGCAAACGTCAGGTAGTCGCCGGCCGGCTTCTGCGCAGGCGCGCTCGCCTGCGCACGCGGAAGTTTCAAGAACTGATCCGGCGTCAGCGCGCGTGAAGTAAAGCGCGCCTGTCTCACCGCACCGTTGAAGTAGTTCACGTGATTCATCCGGGTGCCGACCGACGTCCCACCCGCGCCCTGGGGTTTGAATGCCAGCTCGGCTTCGCCCTGAAGCTCGCCGTTCACGTAGCTGCGGAACATTTTTCCGTCGTACGTGGAGGCAACGTGATACCACTGCCCAATCGGATGCAGCTTGTCGCGCAGCAGCAGCGCCCGGCTGTACTCCGGGCCGGCGACAAACGCGTCCAGACACCATTCGTTGCCGTTGATGACACGCAGCTCGAACAGGAAACGCGCGTTTGCATCCTGCGTACTGCTGCCTTTCAGTGTGAACAGCTGACCCGTTGTCGGGTTGCGCTCGGCCAGGTGAAACCAGCGCTGCTCGGCCGCGCCGCCGTCCGGACGAAACACTGCCTCGAAGGTGAACTGTTCAGCGCCGGCCAATGGATGCTGATCGATGTAAATCGAATCATCGACGCCGTCGAACTGAATCGCTTTGCCAAGCGGCGTCTCGATCACCTTCGGGTTGCCGTCCACCTTGACGGGCAATCCGCCGATCGTGTCGAGGCGATCGAAGGTCCACGTCGTCTGGCGCGGCGCGTTCTGCGCCGCGCGTCCAGCGGCGCCCGCGATGACACACGCGCTGAGAAGTACAAGGCGAGCTTTTCGGTTCATTTGGTTTTCACCGCAAAGGGGGGCCAGAACCATGGGCCTTTCACCGGGACATCCTGACCCGCGATGTCGTGCTCTTCGAGCAGCCATCCCCAGAGATGACCTGTCGGCGCTTTTTCGCTATCGATCTGAATGTAGAGCTTGCGGCTCCTCAGCGCGGCCAGTTGACTTGGATCGAGCTTTATCTGGCCGGTCACTTTGCCCGCCACGTCGCCAACCAGCGTCAAATCAACGACAGGATCACCGGGAATTCCCGGGCCCCTGCTCAATGAAAGACGTGCCTTCTTCGCCGGACCAGACAAACCCGCAAAAGACCCCGAGATGGAAAGCGTGTCGCCTTCGAGGGTGGCAGTCGCGGTGCCCTTGCCCTGCATGATGGGCTGCGTCTCGTCATTGAATGGCATCGGCGACAAGTACGCCTGGTATTTCTCCGCCGCTGCCAGCGATGCGAAGGATAGAACGGCGATGAGCACGGTCAGACATTTCTTAATTCGCATGGGGCCCCACCCGGGTTCCCATGCGCGGCTGCCGCGCATGGGAGCCCG
>Ga0065715_10089130_pt1 | contig 13824 bp, 5 predicted proteins | sample MisBulReplicate1_FD_59102 | JGI IMG/M metagenome (GOLD analysis project Ga0065715, IMG submission 59102) | Miscanthus rhizosphere microbial communities from Kellogg Biological Station, MSU, sample Bulk Soil Replicate 1 : eDNA_1 v2 (version 2) | ecosystem: Host-associated > Plants > Roots >...
GGTGAGGGGCCGACATACTTCTCGGCATCGGCGAACGAACTGGAACGCGGCCGGATTCGCGAAGCCGGTGACCTCGATGATGAAAAATCTCTCGTGGGCTGTGGCCGGCCAGAGCCAGAGACCAAGGTCGTTATTGTCCACCCCGAAACACTGATTGTCTGTCCCGACGACGAGGTAGGGGAGATTTGGGTAAAAAGCGCGAGTGTGGCGAAAGGTTATTGGAATCGCCAGGAAGAATCAACGAGTGTGTTTGAGGCGGTACCTACCGGCTATGACGGTCCTGGACGTTTTCTACGCACGGGCGATCTGGGCTTTCTACGGAATCAACAACTGTTTATCACTGGCCGCATCAAAGATCTGATCATCATTCGGGGACGTAATCACTACCCGCACGACATCGAGTACACCGCACAGAACAGCCATGCGGCGCTTCGGTTCGACAGCGGCGCGGCTCTGTCGGTCGAGGTGGATGGCGAAGAGCGGTTGGTCATCGTCCAGGAAATCGACCGCCATCATCATGGAGACGCCGAGGAAGCCGTTGCGGCGATCCGCCGCGCGATTACCGACGAGCATGAAATCGCGCCGCACTCCGTGGTGCTCGTCCGGCAGAACGGGGTTCCCAAGACTTCGAGTGGAAAGGTCCAGAGGAGTGCATGCGCGCGCGCGTTTCTCGACGGGACGCTTCCAGTCATTGTCGCGTGGAAGGAACAACAGGTCGCGATTGTCGAGAACGCGGAGGTCATCCAGTCGCGAACGCGCGACGACATCGAAGCGTTCCTGTGTCAGAACCTTTCGAGCGGGCTCCAGATTCCGCTGGACGCTATCGATATTACGCAGCCGTTCAACTCTTTCGGCCTCGACTCGCTGAAAGCCATGGAGCTGCTCGCCCAGCTCGAGACCTGGCTGGGCTGCCGGCTCTCGCCGACATTGTTCTGGAATTACCCGACAGTGTCGGATCTCTCAGATCACCTCGCTGGCGCCACTCCAGAGTGGAGTGAAGGGCCGGGCCGCGCATGAACCGCCTCGACCCAGTCGCCATCATTGGGATCGGGTGCCGGTTCCCCGGCGCCGACGGCCCCGACGCGTTCTGGCGATTGCTTGCCGAAGGCGTTGATGCGATCCGCGAAGTGCCGGCCGAACGCTGGAGTCTCGACGAACTTCACGATCAGGATCCCGCGGCTCCGGGAAAAATGAACACACGCTGGGGCGGTTTTCTCAGCGACGTCGATCGTTTCGACGCGGCGTTTTTCGGTATTTCTCCTCGAGAGGCGGCGCACATCGACCCCCAGCAGCGGCTTCTCATGGAGGTCGCCTGGGACGCGTTGGAGGACGCGGGACTTCCAGTCGAAAAACTGGCAGGCCAGCCGGTCGGCGTCTTCGTCGGAATGTCGAGTTACGACTACGGCGCCCGTCAACTCGCGCGCTTCGACGACATCCGCGACGGATATGTGAATACCGGCAGCGCCCTCAGTATTGCCGCCAACCGCATTTCCTACCTCTTTGATTTTCGCGGACCGAGCGTCGTCATCGACACGGCGTGCTCCTCGTCGCTTGTCGCCGCCTACTACGCCTGTCAGAGTCTGCAGTGCGGAGAATCGCGCGTCGCTCTCGCCGCCGGCGTGAATCTGATCTTGTCTCCAGCGGTCACCATCGGGTTCTCGAAGCTGCAGGCGATGGCGCCCGACGGCCGCTGCAAAGCATTCGATGCGCGCGCCAACGGCTACGTGCGCGGGGAAGGCGCCGGCGTCGTGGTCCTGAAGCCTCTCGCCAGCGCGCAGGCCGATGGCGATCGCATCTACGCCGTTATTCGCGGCGGCGCCGTGAATCAGGATGGCCGGACCAACGGCCTGACGGCACCAAATGGGTTGTCACAGGAAGCGCTGCTCCGTGACGCGCTTTCCAGCGCAGGCCTGCGTTCGTCCGATGTTCAGTATGTCGAGGCGCACGGCACCGGCACGGCGCTTGGCGATCCGATCGAGCTCAACGCGCTCGGTACTGTGCTTTCCACGGGACGTCCACGCGACTCGCGATGTGCAGTGGGCTCCGCGAAAACCAACTTCGGACACCTCGAAGCGGCGGCTGGTGTCGCCGGGCTGATCAAGCTGGCACTATGCCTCGAGCGTCGCCAGCTACCGCCAAGCCTCCACTTCGAGAACCCCAATCCATATATTCGATTTGACATCTTGCCGCTTCGGGTCGTGACTCGACTCGAGCCGTGGCCGGACCACTCCGGAACTGCCTGCGGCGGCGTGAGCTCGTTCGGTTTCGGCGGAACCAACGCGCATCTTGTGCTCGAGCAAGCGCCGGTTCGTGTTCGCGGTGAACAGCCGGTCGAGGAAGATGCCTGTGTACTGCCGATATCAGGGCGCAGCGAGGAAGCACTGACGCAGCTTGCGCGGGACTATGCCGAGCGCCTCGCGGACCAAGACCCTGCCATGCCGCTGCGCGATATCTGTGCGACTGCCGCGGTTCGCCGCAGTCATCACGATTTCCGTCTGGCGGCGGTCGCTTCGAGCCGTTCTGAAATGGCCTCGAAGCTCGCTGCGTTCGTCGATGGAGAACGTCCTCGCGACGTGGAGGCCGGCCGACGCATCGCGAGTCGCCGCCGAAAACTCGTGTTCGTGTTTCCCGGTCAGGGCTCGCAGTGGCTCGGAATGGGCCGGGAGCTGATCGCGCGCGAGCCGGTTTTTGCCGAAACGATTCAACGGTGTGCAGCCGCGATGGCCGCGCACGCGGATTGGTCGCTGACGGCGGAACTCGAAGCGCCTCCCGACAAATCCCGGCTCGAGGAAGTGGATGTCATTCAGCCGGCGATTTTCGCCATCCAGGTGGCTCTTGCGGAGCTTTGGCGATCTTGGGGAATCAAGCCCGATGCGGTTGTGGGCCACAGCATGGGCGAGGTGGCAGCGGCCTGCATTGCCGGAGCGCTGCCGCTCGACGAAGCGGCGCGGATCATCTGCCGTCGGAGTCGTCTCGCACGGCGCACCAGTGGTCGCGGCGCGATGGCGGTGGTCGAACTCTCGTTCGTGCGAGCGAACGAAATCCTCAACGGCTATGAGAACCGGCTGGCCGTCGCCGTCAACAACAGCCCGACCTCGACGGTGCTCTCAGGGGATACCGACGCGCTGGAACAGGTCCTTGCCGGTCTCGAGCGCGATGGCGTGTTCTGCCGCCGCGTAAAGGTTGATTACGCATCGCACAGCCCGCAGATGGATGTCCTGCGAGACGACTTGCTCGAGATGCTGCGCGATCTTGCGCCGCGCAGAACGAGAGTGCCGTTTTACTCCACGGTCACCGGAGCAGTGGCGTCGGGTACGGATTTGGGAGCCGAGTACTGGGTGCGGAATCTGCGCCAGCCGGTGCTCTTCGCCGGTGTCGTCGAGAGGCTTGTCGACGACGGATTCGACGTGTTTCTGGAAGTGAGCCCCCATCCAATCCTATTGCCGGCCATTCAGCAGTGCCTGCTGCACCTGAAGCGCGAGGGCCTTGCCCTCGGCTCGCTGAGGCGCGATGAGAGCGAACGGCAATCGCTGCTGTCAACCCTCGCCAGTCTGTACGCAGCCGGCAAAGCGGTTGAGTGGTCGCACCTCTATAGACACCTTGGTGAATCGATCCGCCTGCCGGCGTATCCATGGCAGCGTGACCGCTTCTGGTTCGATGAGCGTGGCCAATCGTCGGCGGGGAGCCGCACCACGGCGAAGGTGAAGAACCCGCTCGTCGGCGACCATCTTCATTCGGCGTTCGCGCCGGCGACGCATCTGTGGCAGCGCGAGCTCGGTGCTCACGCATTCCCCTTTCTGAACGACCATCGTGTTGACGGTCAAATTGTCGTTCCGGCGACGGCCTATATCGAGATGGCACTCGAGGCGGCGTCGGAGGCGCTGGGCCAGGAATCGTCGTTGACGCTCGATCACGTGTGCTTCGAAAGAGCGCTGGTACTGTCGGATGGCGAAGCTCGCCAGGTTCAAGTGATGCTGAGCCGCCAGGTACCGACGCGCTTCGACTGGCACGTCTACGCGGCGATACCGCGAGACACCGAAGGGCCACAGGAATTTGTTCGCCACGCAAGCGGTCAGATCCGAGTGTCGACCTCAGAGGAGCATCACGCGGACCAAGTCGCGGACGTGCCGGCCATGGTTCGAGGGCGATGTACGACTGAAATTCCTGCTGCGGATCACTATCAGCGCATGTCGGATATGCGGTTGAATTACGGACCGTCATTCCAGGGCGTCGAAACCGTTTGGATTGGAACCGGCGAGGCGATTGGCCGGCTGAAGCCGCCGCCCTCGGACGCCCGGCGCTATCAGATTCACCCTGCGGTTCTCGATTCCGCATTGCAGGTCCTGGCGGCGGCTCTTGTCGCCTCTGCGCAAAAGACCATGCTGCCCGTATCTGTGGATCGCTTTCGATTGCGCAAGCAGGAGAGTGGTTCAGCCGCTCTGTGGGCGCATGCGGTGTGGAAGAGCACCCCGTCCGGGTTTCGTGGCGACGTGCGCGTGCTCAGCGACGCAGGGGAGCTCGTGGCCGAATTGAACGGCATCGGACTGCAACCGCTGGAAACGTCGCGCGCCGCCGATAGTGAGCCTTTGTACCGCGTTGCCTGGGAGAAGCAACCAGGACCGATCGTTTCAGTGCCAAGCGGGCGCAGCGGATTTCTGATCTTCGCCGACTCGACGGGTGCGGCTGGAAGTCTGGCGCAAGCGATATCAGCACAGGGAGGATTGCCTATCCTCGTCACGCCCGGCGCGGCGCTTGACATTCCGGAAGTGCTCTCGGAGTCGAGCTGCTGCAGGATCAACCCCGCCCGCGCCGAAGACTACACGACCCTGCTCACAGAGTTGACAGAGAGGGGGGTCGTCCTCGAATGCGCTGTTCATCTTTGGACGCTGGACGTTGCAGAAGACGGCGAGGGAGCGTTCCTGCTCGGATCGCAAAGCGCGCTCCTTCTCGTGCAGGCTCTGCTGCAGAGCGGGATCGAATCCCCAATCAGGCTGTCGTTCGTCACGCGTGGCGCGCAATGCGTTCTCGACGGAGACGACGCGTCGCCGTTTCGGGCGCCGCTGTGGGGTCTCGCGAGAACAATCGCGCAAGAGCACCCGGAGCTCTCGTGCACGGCGATCGATTTGGGCGGTGTTCCCGGCGCAGGCGAAATTGACGCGCTGGCCAACGAAGTGTTGAACATCGATCCAGAGCAGCAGATTGCGTTTCGCGAGGGAAATCGATATGTCGCGCGGCTGACGTCGGCGGCCGCGACCATCGAGCCTCCACTGGTTCCGCTCGCCGCGGAATCAGTAAGGCCGTTCCGCGCGCACGTTGCGGAACCCGGCAATCTTTCGAGCGTTGTCTTCCGCGAAATTGCTCGACGGCGGCCTGCGCCCGGAGAAGTCGAAATTGCGGTTGCCGCGGCGGGGTTGAACTTTCTGGACGTGTTCCTGGCGCTGGGTCTATTGCCGGCCGATGGCGATGTCGTGCTCGGGCACGAGTGCTCCGGCACCATCACCGCGGTCGGAGAAGGCGTCACCCAGTTCTCTGTTGGCGATCAGGTGATTGCACTCGCGAGACCCAGCTTGAGCTCCTTCGTTCGAACCAACGCATCACTCGTCGCGCCGAAGCCGGGCCGTCTGGATCTCGAGGAAGCCGCGACGGTACCAATCGCTTTCCTTACCGCGTACTACGCCCTGACCCACCTTGCACGGCTGCAGCCAGGTGAAAGAGTTCTGATCCATTCGGCGACCGGCGCGGTGGGACTTGCATGCCTGCGTCTCGCCCAGGACACAGGGGCTGAAATCTTCGCGACGGCAGGCACCGAGGAAAAGCGCCGCCTGCTGCGGAGTCTTGGCGTCCAGCATGTCATGGACTCGCGCACGCTCATATTTGCCGATGAAGTGATGGAAGTTACAGGCGGTGCAGGCGTCGACGTGGTGGTGAACTCTCTCGCTGGGGAAGCGCTCGCGCGCGGTATATCGATCCTCGCGCCCGGTGGACGATTCATCGAGCTCGGGAAACGCGATCGTTTTGAGGGCGGCCAGATTCCCCTTCAATGGTTGGCAGACAGCCGCTCGTTTTTCCTCGTCGATCTGAACAGCCTGGCGGAAAAACGGCCGGCTCAGTGCGGCCATTTGCTTCGCGAGGCGCTCCATTTATTTGACGTGAAGAATTTCCCGCCGCTTCCCAAGCGGGTCTTTGCTGCGCCCGATCTCGGGGAGGCACTGCACCACATGGCGCGCGCGCAGCACATCGGGAAGGTCGTGGTTCGCCCGGATCGCGGCAGTGTCGCGGTGGCGAATCCAACTGACGCATCCGGTCGTATCCGGGACGACGCCACCTACGTGCTCACCGGGGGACTGGGTGGCATCGCTCTCGTGGTTGGACGCTGGCTGGTGGAGAATGGCGCGAGAACTCTCGTGCTCGTGGGAAGGAGCAAACCGTCGCCCGAGGCCGAAGCGGTCATCGATGAGATGGCGCAGCGCGGCGCACGCATCGTCGTGGATCGATTTGACGTCGCGGATGCGCCATCCGTGGATGCCGCGTTTGCGCGTTGGGCAATGGAGCTGCCTCCTGTGCGTGGAATCGTGCACGCTGCCGGAGTGCTCGACGACGGCATTCTGCTTCAGCAGACGCCGGAGCGCTTCCGCAGAGTCATGGCCCCGAAAGTAGAAGGCGCCTGGAATCTGCACCGCGGCAGCGCCCACTGCGCTCTCGATTTTTTTCTGCTCTTCTCCTCTGCAGCGTCTGTCCTCGGCTCTGCGGGGCAGTCGAACTACGCCGCCGCCAATCAGTTTCTCGACGCGCTTGCCCACTATCGCAGAGCGCGGAACCTGCCGGCGGTGAGCATTAACTGGGGCCCATGGGCCAATGTTGGGCTGGCTGCGCGGGCGGACCGAGGCGGCCGGCTCGCGGTGGGCGGAGTGAAGAGTCTTTCTCCATCCGAAGGCGTGGCTGCGCTTGGAGAGATCGTGCTCGGGGCTCGCGCTCAGGTTGCGGTGATGAACGTCGACTGGCGCGAGTTCGCGGTATTTCAGCCGGTGCTCGCGCATACTCCATTCTTCTCGCGGCTGGCCGGTGCCTCGCCAGAGCGGTCCACGATGCAAGGTTCGCGGCGGGCGCGGCTGGCGGGAGCGTCGCCGACAGAGCGCGTACAAATGATGGAGGAAACGCTCCGCCAGCATGCGGCCACTGTTCTGCGGATTTCCGCGTCGAGGATCGATCTCGAACAGCCCCTGATCACGATGGGTATCGATTCGCTCATGGCTGTGGAGTTGAAGAGCCGCATCGAGCGGGAGCTCGAGGTAACGATCCCTCTCTTGCAGCTCATCAAAGGCCCGAGTTTGTCCGAGCTGGCCCGATCCCTTATTGGCACGATCACCGGGGAACCGGTTGCCTCTTCCGATCACGGCAAGCGATCGCCGAGTGAGGCGGGAAGTGGAAAGTCGCTTCTGCTGTCCCTGTTGTCCATCAAGGACAGCGAGAGCCAGCCGACCGCTCACTAATCATGAGACGGGTCCCTGGCCATCAAATCGGCGTTGCGACCAAGATCGTCTACGGCGTGGGAGCGCTGAGCGATTCGATTAAGACGTTCACCTTCGCCACGTTCTTACTCTTTTACTACACGACCGTTCTGGGACTGCCCGGGAGTTTGCTGGGGCTGGCCATGTCGGTGGGTCTGGTGTGGGACGCTGCCGTGGATCCACTCATCGGTCACATGTCCGATCGAAGCAATCTCAAGTTTGGCCGCCGGCACAGCTTCATGGTGATCGGCGCAGTGTGCGCAGGTGCGAGCTTCATCGCGGTGTTCAATCCACCCTCGGGACTGTCGACGGGAGCGCTCTTTGCGTGGTTGATGGTGTCAAGCCTGTGCCTCCGGTCGAGCAACTCGCTCTTCATGGTGCCCTATTTTGCGCTCGGGGCTGAGTTGACCAACGACTACCACGAGAGAACCTCGATCGCGGGCTATCGTATTGGAGCCGTGCTCACCGGGACGCTGCTCGCGATGGCGGCAGCGTTCCTGGTCTTCCTGCCCGCCGGTTCAACATCGGCCAGTGATGCGAAGTTCGGGGTAAAAGGGTACCAATCAATCGGTGTCGCGTTCGGGCTCGCGATGATGGCGACTGCGCTCGTAGCGACGCTCGGCACGCTACGCGAGCGAGCGCGGCTTGTCGCTACATCAGTGGACCGAAGCGATGCGCACGGTCTGTCACGCACACTCCTCGACGCGCTGCGCGATGGCTCTTTCCGCGTGCTTCTCCTCTCGAGCTCCATCTCTGCGACGGCCGGCGCCATCAACGCCGCCCTGGGGCTTCATTTTCTGACCTACCATGCGCGCATTGGGGCCGGTGCGGCTATGACGTGGTACTTCGGCGGGTTTTTTGCGGGAGCGCTCGCCGGCGTGTTCGTGTGGGTTCGTGTCGCACGGAAGGTGGAAAAACAGTACGTTTACGCGGCGACGATGCTGGCGACGGCCTTCGTGATCTCGACCGGGTATTGGATCGTTGGAGAGGGCCGGCTGTTTGGCACCGGACAGTTGCCGGTTCTCGTGGCTCTCAGCGGATTGGCCGGATTCTTCGGCATCGGTCCGGCCGTGATCGGGCCTTCAATGATGGCCGATATCACGACGCACGACGAGCTGCGGACCGGCCACAGACGTGACGGAGCGTTCTTCGGAATATATTCGTTTGGCCAGCAGGTCTCGACAGGGCTTGCGGTGCTCATCGCAGGCGTGCTCGTGGATAAGTTCGCCGGCCTCGTGCCTGCGCAGGCGCAGCAATCGCCGGCCACGGTCGAACGCCTGGTGCTGATTTCCAATGTGCTGCCCGCGATAATGTTTGCGGGCGCCGGGCTGATTGCTTTACGGTATCGCCTGACGAGGCTGGAGGTCCAATCCGCGCGGCGCGACGTGCTGTCTCACGCTTCCGACGTCGCTTCCATACCCGGTACTCTGTACGCTGTGGGCGGGCCGCAGTCTGACCTCTAGTTTCCGATTGTTGGTTGCGACCGATGATGGGATGAGGTCTCAAGGAGAAGGATTTCATGTTGCCGTTCGCAGTTGTCATCCGTACGTTTAACGAAGGCAAGAATATCGAGCGTGTCCTGAATGCCCTCGAGCAGCAGTCCATCGCGCCGAGCGAGATCATCATCGTCGATAACGAGTCGGCCGATGGGACGCTCGACATCGCACGGAGTCGCTTGCCTCACGTGATCGCGCCGGGTGGCAGGTCCCAAATCGTGACCATTGCGCGTAACGAGTTCAGCCATCCGAAGTCGATGAATCTGGGGATGGCCGCCACTACGTGCCCAGTTGTGCTCATGCTGGTCGGTCACGCGATCCCGATTGGCGGCGGATGGGCAGAGTCGGCGGTTCGTCACTTCGATCGGCCGGAAGTTGCGGGCGTTTACGCCCACGTCCGCCCGGACATTGGCGCCGGCATGGTGGAAGGTCTGATGTACGAGTTTGGCTATCAGCTCTCCCGCTTCAAGGGTTCTCCGCGCGCTGAGAAGAAAGTGGGTATCGGCGTTTTCGGCGCCACCAACATCGCGATCAGGCGCGACATGTGGGCGCAACACGCGTTCGACGAGGGCTATGGATCGGGCGGCGAAGATTCGCACTGGGCGATGTGGGCCCTCGAGCAGCATTACCAAATCATCTGCGACCTCGGTTTCAGCGTTCGGCATAGCCACGGTCTCAACGTGCTGCAGTATTGGAAGCAAGTGCAGGCTTGGCAGCGGATGGCCGAGCATCGTCCCTTCAATCGGGCGGAGCTCGAAACCTATCGTTCATTCGACGGTGACGGGCGCCCCTCTTCCCAACGAGACTTCTGACATGATGAGAGCACCTTCTATGATGATTTCTGCTGGTTTTGAGGACTGGTTCGAGCGCCGGCTCCGCCGCCTCAATGAGTGGGCCGCCGCCCGACTGGTCGCCCACGGGCCGCGCGGCCGGCCGCTCTTGCTGCTGTCGGATCGGCTCTCGTCGGCGATCTTCGGACTGCGTCGATCGTGGCACGCGCGCGGAAACGCCGATCTGGCCGCCGCCACGTCGATCGACTCGTGCATCGACGCGGTAGGGCGCGTTCTCTCCCTTAACCAGCGGCGTAGCGAGATCGTGACCTTTCTCGAGTGGACGCGTGAGGCCGCGCCGCGCCGTTTATGTGAAATCGGCGTCGAAGGTGGCGGTACCCACCTGCTGTTCAAGCGTGCGCTGCCGCAAATCGAATTGACGGTCGGTGTCGACCTCTACGTGCGCCGTAAGCAGCAGCTGCGCTGCTTCGCGCCCAAAGGGCAGGTGTCGATCTTGATCGATGGCTCGTCCTACGATCCGAAGACCGTCGCTCGAGTGTCGGAGGCGCTCGGCGACACGCAGCTCGACCTGCTGTTTATCGACGGCGACCATTCTTTCGCCGGGGCGGCACAGGATTTTCAGTTGTATCGGCGATTCGTGCGCCGCGGAGGAATCATCGCCTTTCACGACATTGTCCCGGACTCCTTCGCCCGAACCGGCCACCGCACGCGCACGTACGTTGGCGAGGTCCCTGAGCTGTGGCGCCAACTTCGCGCCCAGTACCCAGACCACCGCGAGTTCGTCGAATCCTGGAACCAGGATGGCTATGGCATCGGGGCGATTGTCTACGACCCGGATGTCGCAGTGCGGCTCGAGCCCCCCGCTTCGCGGTAGCGACGCGACGCGGCGGGCTCCCCGGGAAACTCCATGAACATCGTTGGCTGTGTGGGCGGTTCTCCCGAATTCCGCCAACGCTACGTGTCGGGATTGGCTCCGGGCATCCAGATCTTCGACTGGCTGCGGATTGGTCGTTGGGAACTGCCTTCGAGCACCATCCTTTGTGCCGTGAACTCGCTGGCACGAGTCACGGTTCAGCGGACTGACAACGCGGCTCAGCTGTATTTGGGTGCAGTCAGGCACAGGGACGGCCCGCCGTCTGAACCACGCACCGGCGACTCTGCGACGTTCGATCATCTTTTCTCGGGCGTGGAAGGCCAGCTCTATCTGGCGTTCGCCAGCCACGAGGACGGGACATGTTGCGTCGGCGTGGACCCACTCGGATTATTCCCGCTCTACTACTACTCGACGCCTGAATTCTTCTTGTTCTCCAGCTCTGTCTGGCCCTTTGGCAAACATCCGAGTGTGTCGCGAGACCTTGATGCCGACGGCTTGATCGGGATGTTGTTGTCGCAAGGCATTGTTGGCGGCCGCACGCTCTTGCGAGGGGTGACGCGGCTGTCCCCCGGTCACGCCGTCACATGGAGGCCAGGTCGGCTCGCGGCCGAGCACCAAGTCAATCGCTTCAGTCCGAGTACGGATCTCTTCGATGCGACCTTCGACGAGCAGCTCGAAGCCGTCGACAGCGCCCTGCGCTCGGCCACGACACGCTGCAAAAGCGATACGCTGCTCCTGTCGGGCGGGCTCGACTCGCGGCTGATCGCCGGGTATTTGAGCGCTGCACACGGCGCGGATTTCCAAGCCGTTTCCCTGGGATCAGATGAGCAGTTCGACGTGATGTTTGCCGGAAATGTGGCAAGCCGTCTCGGCTGGCGTCATCGCTCCATCGGCGTTGACACGTCGAAGTTCTGCGATCACGCAGTGATGCAGGTGCGACAGGAACAGTTCGCGGGCAGCTTCTGGGACCTTGGGTTCTGGCAGCTGGTGGTCGATCTTCATGAAACCGATCCCACACTCGTCACAGGGTTTTGCGGAAACAATGTCCTGGAGCCGCTACGGCACGACCCTCGCCAGACCGAGTTTGCGTTCTCGGGCGTTTTCAAGTCGTGCAACAAGTATGGATTTTCTCCCGAAAGTCTTCGAACCCTGCTCCAGATCGACCATGTGGATGAACGAATTGCTGCCTCGATCGAGCGACTACGATGCGAATATGAATCGTTTGACTGCGAGCCCTTCCAGAAAGTGTTGATGTTCGACCTCACACATCGTGCGCGGTTTCTCGTTGGGGCCGTCGTCTGGCGGACTTCATTCGGAACGCAACCACTGCTCCCGTATGCCGATACCGATGTGGTGAAGGCATCGCTGGGACTTCCCGTGACGGCTTTTCGCGATCGGAAGTTGCAGAAGACCCTTCTGCGCCGGGGATTTCCGGCCCTCGCGCGGCTTCCTCTCGATACCGCCTCTTTTTTTACGCGCCCCTTGCTGCCGACCTTCAATCAAAGAGCGCGACACTTGATGTTGCTCCTGTATCAGGGGCTGCTCAGTCGTCGCGAACGTCGCTACTATCACGCGGTATTCGATCTGAACGGAGCTGGCTGGCGTGCCGTGCGGGCCGAGGCGGAGAAATCGAGGTCAAAAGCAGAATCGGTCCTCAATCGCGACGCTCTTCTTCATTGGCTGCCACCGCCGGCCCAGGACATACGCACAGGGGCAACCGATTTCTTTCAAGTGGGGAGCCGTAAGAAGAGCCTCCTGGCGTTCATGCTGTGGGCGTCCGAGCATCTCTAGTTCAGAATGCGTCTTGCCGATCCCGAGGGTAAGGCTCGGGATCGACGGCCAGCAGACGCAGTTCGGACGTGTAGCGGTCCCCCGCGCCGTCTCGAAGCCAGCAGCGCTCTGGCTCCGGAAGCATTTCGGAAATCGTCACGTGATGGGGCGCGTCGCCGCCCGCGGCTTGTTTCAGTAAGTGACATAACAGCTCCACACACTTCTGGCTCTCGAGATCCAGGAATATCGGCTTGGCTTCCTTGGCGCTCTTGGCGAACACGTAGCGCGGCACCTCGTTATGGCGCGCCCACCTGCGAACCGCAAGAAAATGCCTGCCAGGGTCGTCCGGGTCCGCGCGCCGGCGGTCAACAATGCCGATTACGTCTGCAGACAACCGCCATTTCTCTCGCGCGACGACGAGGTCGTCGATCAGGATACGCGGGGAGTGGATGTCGTCGGGCTGGTCGAAAGGGTCGACCTGAAATGTCGCGCGTGACAGCAGTGCGTCGAAGAACGCGGGAAACGACCAGATTTCTCCGGTCATCACGTCCCTTATCCAGAGGCCCGCGTCTGCGTGATGCACCTCGAAGTCGGCGATCGGCCGAACGTTGACGTGGGTCACCGGATCATCGGGCAGCAGCAGCTGCGCTGCATTTCCGAAAAAATCGCCGAGATTCAGACGCTGTGACACTTCGTTGATAACCGGCGGGGCAGGGACAAGCGCGTGATACATGTCGCGCACGCGCTCCGGCTCCGGGCACATCGAAAATATCGCCGACTGAAACATCGACGGCAAGCTCGCATGAATTTCGCCGAGTACGAGTGTGCACTCGCCTCTGGCGAGCTCGGCGTCGTTGCAAGCGGCTATCAGGATGTCTGGGTTGTGCACTCTGGCCATCGGCCAACCGGGATGTGGCGCAGGGAACTCGGTGGCCACTACCGCCGCCAGGCCGCCAGCGTCGAGGCGTACGATGCGTTGACGCGAGTCTACTGCCAGCACGCTTTGCCACTTCTGCCGATACCGTTCGGCAGCGTCGTGAACCGCTGTTAAGACGAGACTCAAAGTATGTGGAAAAATGTCGGCCAGAGGCCGCGTCTGGCCGGCTGGGACAAGCTCGGCGAGCGGAGATATCAACTGTTGAGCAATCGTGTACGTGTACCAGCGAAGCGACAGAAGGATCGGTGACACCCCCTGCATCAAGGCCTTCAACAGGTCTGCATTCAATGTCAGCGATACGTCGCGTTCGCAATCGATGTAAGTCAAGGTGCGTCCCGCGTAGTACTGGCCGGAGCTCTGAACCGCCTGCCGTGAATAGCGATGCTCGAACTCGGCATCGGCCTCGGCCAGGATCGCGGCGAGCGACGCGCTCGTGTCCATACCCGCG
>Ga0065715_10000428_pt1 | contig 13809 bp, 11 predicted proteins | sample MisBulReplicate1_FD_59102 | JGI IMG/M metagenome (GOLD analysis project Ga0065715, IMG submission 59102) | Miscanthus rhizosphere microbial communities from Kellogg Biological Station, MSU, sample Bulk Soil Replicate 1 : eDNA_1 v2 (version 2) | ecosystem: Host-associated > Plants > Roots >...
CGCCAACGTCTTTTACGCGAGGCAGTCAGGTCAAGATCTGGGATGTCAAGACCGGCACCGAATTGCGCTCCATCACGCCGGGCGAAGTTCCAATGCAAGCAGAGTTCACAGACGACGGACGTTCTATCGCTATCATCAGCGGGATGGGTGGGATCTCGCTTTGGGATGTGCAGTCGGGTAGCAAGCTGCGCGATCTGACGTCGTCACCGATGGCTGCATTTACCCCTCCGGTCTTCAATCCAGGGCAGATGAAGCGCGGCCAGATGCCGACCATGCCAAACATGGACGACATCATCAAAATGACGACGAACACGATCGGCGCGATGTCTGCCGGGACAATGGGCCAGTCAGTTACATCACTTGCGTTCACCAACGACGGACGCACGCTCGCAACTGGAGGGGTTGAAACTAAGAGTAACTTCGATCTGGCGGCGATGATGAATTCAGCGAGAACGCAAAAGCCGAAGAAAGGCCAGAAGACTCCCGATTACGCCGACATGATGAAGGATTTCAAAGTCGAAGCTGTTGGTCGAGTGCAACTGTGGGACGTCGCCTCCGGACGTGAAATCGCTGCGATCAAAGGCCACGGACGAGGCGTTAGTAGAGTCGCTTTCAGTCGTGACGGGAAGTTGCTTGCGTCCGGGGGCACTGATAGCACGATCAAACTTTGGGATGTGTCGACGCAAAAAGAGTTGGTCACGTTGACCGGGCACACGGCTCCGATCGAGTCGATGGATTTCAGTCCTGACGGTCGCTTGCTGGCTTCCGCGAGTGACGATGGCGGCACGTTTATCTGGGACACAAAAACCGGCGAGCACTTATTGACCTTGATTTCGCTTGACGATGGTGGCGAGTGGATGGTCGTCACGCCNCAGGGTCTATTCGACGGCACACCCGTTTCNTGGAATCAGATCCTCTGGCGTTACAACCANGAAACNTTCAACGTTGCACCCGTCGAGTGGTTCTTTAATGAGTTTTACTATCCCGGTTTGCTTGCAGACGTCTTTAATGGAAAGCGGCCCAAGGTCACGCAGGATGTATCGAAGAAGGATCGACGCCAGCCGGTCGTGAAGTTGTCGCTGGTGGGCCAGCCGTCCGATTCGGCCGTCGCGACACGCACTGTCAAAGTAAAGATCGATGTTTCTGATGCGGCAGCGGACAAAGACAATCCGAAGGGCACAGGCGCGCAGGATGTGCGACTCTTCCGCAACGGATCCCTTGTGAAGGTTTGGCACGGAGATGTGCTGAAAGGTCAGGCCGCAGTCTCGCTCGAGCAAGAGATCACGGTGACGGCTGGTCCAAATCGTCTCGTGGCGTACGGCTTCAACCGCGACAACGTTAAGAGTAAGGATGCGCCGCTCGTGTTTACGGGAGCGGACACTCTTAAACGCAAAGGCACGGCTTACATCATTGCGGTCGGCGTCAATGAGTATGCGAATTCACAGTACAACTTGAAGTACGCGACTGCCGACGCGCGCAGCTTTGCGGAAGAGATGAGTCGCCGCCAGACTCAGGTTGGCGGCTTTGAACGAGTTGAAGTGATTCAGTTGCTCGATCAGGACGCAACCAAGGCAAACATTCTGGCAGCTATCGGTCGACTGTCAGGCGTCGCTGCTGGGCCACCGAGTTTAAAAGCGAGTCCGCTCGATGCGCTGAAACGCGCCGAACCGGAAGATACGGTCGTGATTTATTTCGCCGGCCACGGTACCGCGCAGGCGCAACGGTTCTATCTGATACCGCATGATCTCGGTTACACAGGCGAACGCACGAAACTTAACGAGCAGGGATTGAATACGATGCTCGCGCATAGCATTTCTGACGTAGAGTTGGAGGATGCGGTCGAAGGATTGGACGCCGGGCACCTGTTGTTGATCATCGACGCGTGCAATTCCGGTCAGGCGCTCGAGACGGAAGAGAAGCGGCGTGGTCCGATGAACTCGAAGGGCCTGGCGCAACTTGCTTACGAGAAGGGTATGTATATCCTGACCGCCGCACAGAGTTTTCAGGCGGCACTGGAAGCAGCGCAACTGGGGCATGGTTATCTAACCTACGCACTGGTTGAAGAAGGACTGAAGACGCCCCTTGCTGACAGCTCTCCAAAGGACGGCGTCGTGATCGCGCGCGAGTGGCTCGACTTCGCGACCGAACGCGTCCCGCAAATGCAGGAAGAAAAGATGAGTCAGGGACGCGGGATCGGGTTGGAGGAGATAACGTTTAGTGAAGGTGAGAAGCGCCAAGTGCAGCGACCGCGAGTGTTCTATCGAAGAGAACTCGAGGCGAATCCGTTGGTGATAACAAAGCCGTAGACAGGATTTCAGGATTCACATTATTTACTAGATTCAATCCTGTAAATTCTGCAAATCTTTTCAATCCTGTAAAACAAAGCCGTAGCAATGGACCATCCGATCGGCAAATCAGTTCCGCGTAAAGAAGGCCGCAAGAAAGTCACCGGCCAGGCGCTTTACGTCGACGATCTATCGTTTCCAGACATGCTTCACGGCGTGACCGTGCGCAGCCCCGTGGCTCGCGGAAAGATCACGAATATAACTTTCGGCGGCGATCTCCCATGGAATGAGTTCATCGTTGTCACGGCGAAAGACGTGCCGGGCGCAAACTACGTCGCACTCATTCTCAACGATCAGCCCTATCTCGCCGACGGCTTCGTCAATCATCCCGAGGAACCCGTGGTGCTCCTGGCCCATCACGACAGGTATCTTCTTGAAGAAGCACGGCGAAACGTCCACATCGAAGTGGAAGAACAACCGGCGATCTTCTCGCTCGCCGATTCACTCGCGAAGAAGGAGATCATCTGGGGCGAAGACAACGTGTTCAAGAAGTTCCTGGTTGATAAAGGTAATGTCGACGACGTCTGGGCTAGCGCTGATTTCATCGTTGAAGGTGAGTACGAAACGGGCGCGCAGGAACAACTCTACATCGAAAACAACGGCGCGATCGCGATCGCTAACGCGACGGACGGCGTGACGGTTTGGGGCTCGATGCAATGTCCTTACTACGTTCACAAAGCGCTCGTGAAGTTGTTTGGCCTGCCGGAAGAAAAGATCCGCATCATTCAGACTGAAACCGGAGGTGGCTTTGGCGGTAAGGAAGAGTACCCGTCGCTGATTGCCGGACACGCAGCACTGCTCGCGTGGAAATCAGGGAAGCCCGTCAAGATGATCTACGATCGCGCAGAAGATATGGTGGCAACTACGAAGCGCCATCCCTCGCGCACGCGTCACAAAACGGCTGTCACTCGAGACGGAAAACTTCTCGCCATGGAGATCGACTTCGTCATCGACGGCGGCGCTTATTGCACGCTCTCGCCCGTCGTGCTTTCGCGTGGGACGATTCATGCGGCTGGTCCATACGTTTGTCCGAACGTGCGGATTCACAGCAAGGCGGTGGCGACGAACGTTCCGCCGCACGGTGCGTTCCGGGGCTTTGGCGCGCCTCAAAGTATCTTCGCGCTCGAGCGACACATGGATAAAGTTGCGCAAACAATTGGTCTGACGCCGGAAGAGTTTCGTCGTCGCAACTTTATTCACGAAGGGGAAACAACGGCGACAAGCCAGGTGATCCGCGAGCACGTCGACATGGATCACCTGCTCACGCACGCCTTGAAGCTCAGCGACTACCACGCGAAACGCGAACGCTTCGCACTCGAGAACAACGCAAGTAACGGGCGCTTCACCACGAAGCGCGGCATCGGCTTCGCGTCATTCATGCACGGCGCCGGCTTTACTGGTTCCGGTGAAGTTTATCTTCAGTCAGTGGTGTCGGCTGAAGCGACCGCCGAAGGCAAAATACGGATACTCGCTGCCAGCACCGAGATCGGGCAGGGCACCAACACGATCTTTTCACAGATCGCTTCCGAAACTCTCGGGATCGATTTCGACTCGATCGAGATCGTTCAACCCGACACGAGTCGCGTTCCAAACAGTGGCCCAACTGTAGCTTCGCGTACTTCAATGGTCGTCGGGAAACTGGTCGAATCTGCTGTAACGGGTCTGAAGCAAACACTCCTCGGCAGCGGTCTTCTNCCNGAGAAGTATTCAGAGACAGAATTCCAAAAGGCGTGTGCTGATTACATCGCNAAGTTTGGCTCGTTGAAAACTTCTTCGACGTACCAGCCACCNCCCAANGTTCACTGGGACGATGAGAAGTACCAGGGCGACGCCTACGGTGCGTATGCATGGGCCATTTATGTTGCTGAAGTCTCATTTGACGAATTGACTTATGAAGCGCGGGTCGAGGATTTTGTGGCACTTCAGGAAGTAGGGCGCGTGTTAAATCCCGTCCTGGCCGCCGGACAGATCGAAGGCGGCGTGGCGCAGGCGATCGGGTTCACGCTGTTTGAAAACGTGGTGTGGAAAGAAGGCCGGATGGCAAACAATCAAATGACCAACTACATCATTCCGACGCCCGCCGACATTCCACCAATTCGTGTCTACTTCGAGGAGAACCCCTACGCCTACGGCCCCGGCGGCGCCAAAGGCATCGGCGAACTCCCCATGGACGGCGCCGCCCCCGCAATCCTAAACGCGATCGAGAACGCCACGGGCGTGAGTTTTAACCAGGTTCCATTGATGCCCGAGACGTTGATGGAATCCTTTGTTACCTCACCCTAACTTCTCGAAAACCGAACCATACTTGGACACGGTCAGTACCGCCTCGCGGTAGCGGGTGGGTGCATGCGCAGCATTTTTCGATGGAGCCTACGGCGTACCCACCCGCTACCGCGAGGTGGTACTGACTGTGTCCAAGTATGGTTCTGGTTTTCAGCAACTCCAATCCAACACGAGGTACATGGTATTCTTGCCGTCTGTACAGGCGATGCAAATCAACTTTAAAGTAAACGGCGACGAGCGGAGCGTTGAGGGGTTTCCAATGGCGCGCTTGCTTGATGTGCTGCGTGAACAACTCCACCTGACCGGAACGAAGGAGGGATGCGGTGAGGGTGAGTGTGGCGCGTGCACCGTCATTATCGATGGACAGATCGTGAATAGTTGTCTCGTGCCGCTGGCGCAGGTGAACGGCGCTGAAATCACGACGATCGAGGGCGTTGCCCGTAACGGAGAACTGCATGCGGTTCAACAGGCGTTCATCGAACACGGCGGTGCACAATGTGGTATCTGTACGCCGGGAATGGTGCTCGCCGCAGTCGATCTTCTCAAAAGAAATCCTGAACCAAATGAAAACGAAATTCGCAACGGCCTGGCCGGTAACCTTTGTCGCTGTACCGGCTACATGAAGATCTTCGAATCTGTAGTGCGCGCTTATCAGAAGTGAGAGCCTTCGTTCCAAATTACGAGTTACTGAGCCCGGGTTCGCTTGCCGGCGCGCTGGCGTTACTCAATACCGAACCGGGTGTTTGGAAGCCTTTCGCCGGCGGCACAGACCTCATGGTCCTGCTCGAAGCCGGCAAGTTGGCCCATCGCAACTACGTCAACATCTGGGGCTTGAACGAACTGCGTGGCATTGATGTGACTGACGCCCACGTCACGCTCGGCGCGCTCACAACTTACACGGAAGTTCAGGCACATCCCGTGTTGCAAAGTGAGTTTCCGATGTTGTGCCAGGCCGCAAGTGAGACGGGCGGTCTGGCCATTCAAAATCGCGGCACACTCGGCGGCAATATCGTGAACGCTTCACCGGCAGCAGATTCTCCTCCGGCACTGCTCGTCTACGACGCTGAAATCGAATTGTTATCAGCTGGAGGTTCACGCTGGCTCCCGTACAACGGATTTCACACCGGCTACAAGCAGATGACGATTGCGCCAGACGAATTGCTGGCTCGAATTCGTCTGCCTCGCAACACGGGAGGCGCCACTCATTACTACCGCAAAGTCGGCACGCGCAAAGCCCAGGCGATTTCGAAGGTTTGTTTTGCCGGGCTCGCGCGTATTGACCAGGGACACATTGAAGATGTAAGAATCGCTCTCGGAAGTGTTGCGCCAATAATCGTTCGCTGCGTAGAAACAGAAAATACGTTGCGCGGGAAAGCCTGCGGCGCTGAAACCACTCGGGCAGCCTGCGCCAGCCTGTTACGAGAAATCTCCCCAATCGACGATATTCGTTCGACGGCGAAGTATCGTTTGCAGGTCGCCCAAAACTTGCTCACTGACTTTCTATCAACTTTAGAAACTTAGCTCGCGTTTACGGTTTGATGTCACACTCACCGCGCACAGCTTTTTGGCGTTGGCCAACTCTATTGCTCCTCATTGCAGTGAGTGCAAGCGGCCTGAGAGCGCAACTCGCAAACGATTTTGAAGGATTCATGAGTGGAATCCGGGCAAACGCTATTAAGGGCGCTGCAATTTATCAACGCGGCGACGGCAAGTTTCCTCTGGAGCCGGGTCTGCAATTGGAAGAAGGTGATTTCATCCACACCGATGAAGGTTACGCCGAACTGCTGCTTCAGCCGGGAAATGTTTTGCGTGTCGGCAGCAATAGCGAGTTTCAGATTTTCAGCGATGAGCACGACAAGACCCGACTCAGACTCAATCGAGGTGTGATCAGTATCGAGATCCTCGCGCGAGGCAGTTCTTCAAGCTTCTTCTATTCTTTCGATCAGGCCAACGAGCTAATACGCGTGATCACTCCGAATGCCGAAGTGTTCATTACTCGTCCCGGCATCTACCGAATCACCGCCTCAATAAGCGATCGAACAGAGCTGGTCGCGCGAAACGGTGAAGCATTGATTAATGGTCGCCGCGTCAAAGAAAAACGAAGCGGCGTCGCCGCAAATGGAAACGTCGAGATACACGACTTCGATATCCGGAGCGAAGACGCTTTTGATAGCTGGGCTCGCGAATGTGCGAATAATCTGGTCAAGGCCAACAGGTCGCTGAAACACGACGCCTGGACCAAAAAAGCCAGGGCGGGAATGAATCCGGTGGTTGTTGAAGGACCGCAAGAGGAATCGAATGAAAACCGCGGACGTGTTATTTCAGCTAAACCCGGAACTGTGAACTTCGTGGAAGCTGGTGTGGAGTTTAGTCACGCCCGAGAGTGGAAGCCACTGACTGAGAAGTCACAACTTGTCAGTGGTGATTCGGTACGAACCGCGGGGAGTAGTTTTGCCGAGCTCGTGCTGTTTCCTGATATGCACGTTCGCCTCGACGGTTCATCCGAGATGTTGTTCGGCGACCTTTCCAACGATGCGGTTTCACTCAAATTACTCCGAGGCTCTGCGATTCTCGACATCGCGCGCTTCGATCGAAAGCTGGTCGGCCAGATTACGATAAGCGGCCCATCCAGGTCTGCCGTTTTGGACGATCAGGGAAACTACCGCATTGACGCGCGCTCAGATGGCGAAGCGATTACAGTCCGCGAAGGCAAAGTGATCTTCAAGGAACGATCCGTGGGTGCATGTAAAAGGATCGCCGGCGATACAGTTGCGGACTGCGAAAAAAGGCGTTACGACAATTTTGATTTTTGGAGCGAGCATCGCGGCGAAGGTCAGATGTACAATGGACGCGTGACGATCGCGGTGGTCAATCAACTGACCCGCGTGCGTCGCACTCGATTTAGGAATACCGGCTTCTGGTTTCAACAACCGGGACAAATGTCTTACACCTTCGTCCCTTTTACGTCGCTGCTTTATAAGTCTCCGTATGGAGGTAGCTATTCAACTGCGCTTTCACCGCGGCCGGCGTTCAATCGAATCTTTCTCGGCGCAGGACCTACGTTTCAGATGGGAACAAAAGGTTCGTCGCCCTAACCGTGCTCCCGCTGTTCAATTCAAGTTCGTACATTCCCAGTCTGCAGGAAAACAAACATGACCCCTGAGATCCCCTTCAAACGACAAGCAGTAGAACCCGTTCAATGTCTCAAGAACGGGTGGGAACTTATTAAAGACCAATACTGGTTGTTCGTCGGCATTAGTGCTGTCGGGGCCATAATCGGAGGAGCGGTTCCACTGGGAATCCTGCTCGGGCCAATGATGTGCGGTCAATATCTGGCGTTCTTCAAGAAGCGACGTGGTGAGCCATTTGAGTTCGGAACGTTGTTCAAAGGATTCGACTTCTTTGGTCCGAGTCTCGTCGCAACGTTGCTGCACATCGTTCCCATTCTTGCGATCGTGATTCCGGCGTACTTTATTTTCTACATCACCATGGTCGTATCGATGGTCGCGCAGGGGAACAGCAGTGAGCCCAACCCAGGCCTGGCTTTCGGGATAATGGGCGGGTTTTTGCTCTTCTGGCTGGTCGTGATGGTCCTTGTAATCTTCATCTCGATCGGATTTACGTTTAGCTACCCGCTCATCGTCGATCGAAAACTGCAGGGCATGGACGCCGTTAAGCTCAGCTTTAGGGGAGCAATGGCAAACTTCTGGCGCCTGCTCGGACTGTCCATACTGACCTCGTTGCTCACGATTGCCGGGGCTTTACTCTGCTACGTCGGCGTGTTTCTTGTCTTTCCGATCGCATACGCCGCTATAGCGTCCGCGTACGAACAGGTCTACGGTCTCGCCGGCCCCGGTGACATCGACGCGAATCTGCCGCCTCCACCGCCAGTGTTCGAGTAGGTGAGATGGCGGCTCCCGATCTAATCATCCGCGGTCAAAGGGTGGTATTGCCCGATGCAATCGCTCCTCGTTCGATCCATATCAGCGAGGAGCGAATTGTTTATGTGGGCGACTATTCGGAGGTGGTTGCAGGCTGTGAGCTGATCGAGGCTCCCGATGAGTCCGTGGTAACGCCCGGACTTGTCGATACGCACGTTCACATCAATGCTCCTGGTCGAACCGAATGGGAAGGTTTTCACAGTGCGACACAAGCCGCTGCCGCAGGCGGTGTCACGACACTTGTCGACATGCCGCTGAACTCTATTCCGCCAACTACCACACTTGCCAATTTCCAGACCAAACTCCAAACCGCGCGCAACGATTGTTTTGTTGACGTTGGATTCTGGGGAGGAGTGGTTCCGGGCAACACTCCGGAGCTGGCGCGAATGTTTGCCGCGGGCGTGATTGGATTCAAGTGTTTTCTAGTACCCTCCGGTGTCGATGAGTTTCAGCATGTAACCGAGGCGGATTTGCGCGAGGCGATGCCCGAGCTTACACGACTCGGTGCGATGTTGATCGTTCACGCTGAGTTACCCGAAACCATTAAGACCGGCTCCTCTGATGGCGACTACCAGAGTTTTCTCAACTCGCGGCCACGCGCTGCGGAGAACGATGCGATTGAATTGATGATTCGGTTGAGTCGTGAATTCGACACACGAGTTCATATTGTCCATCTTTCGTCAGCGGAAGCATTGCCACAGTTGCGAGCGGCGCAGGACGCGGGAGTGAAGATCACCGCTGAGACGTGTCCACACTATCTGCACTTTACTGCGGAGACAGTTCCCGACGGCGCCACGGAGTTCAAGTGTTGTCCGCCGATTCGCGAAGAGACGAATCGTGAAGAGCTTTGGGATGGGTTGCGAGATGGGACGATAGATTTCGTCGTTTCAGATCACTCGCCGTGCCCGGGAGAGATGAAGTTGCGTGAGAGTGGCGACTTCATGAAAGCGTGGGGTGGAATCGCGTCACTGCAACTCCGGTTACCGGTTGTGTGGACTGAAGCGCGCCGCCGCGGTTTCTCGCTGTCGGATTTGATGCGATGGCTCTGCACGAACCCAGCCCGACAAGTTTCGTTCGCGCCACAAAAAGGATCGATCGCCGTCGGCAGTGACGCCGACCTCGTCATCTGGAACCCGGTCCAACAATTCAAAGTCGCCGCCGCCACCCTCCACCATCGCCACAAAATCACACCTTACGACGGCGAAGTATTAAATGGCGTAGTCCAAAAAACCTTCCTCCGGGGCCACAAGATATATGATATGGGCCACTTTACAAATGACTCATCAGGCCACATGCTATTAAGAAATTAGCCACAACAAGGGCCACAAAAGGCACATAAAGCACAAAAGGCACATAAAAGAAAAGAAATGAAAGGAACCTCACATGAATGCCAATCCTCACAACGGCGACATACTTACGCTTTGTAGCATCATTCGCCAAACAAGTTTTGAGATTCATCGGTACTTGCGCGCCGGACATCGCGAATTCATTTACGAAAACGCATTGGCGCACCGATTAAGAAAGAAAGGTATTGCTGTTGAGCAGCAGCAGAAAGTCAAAGTCTTCGATGAAGACGGTACCTTACTCGGATTCTTTAAGACCGACTTGATGATTGAGGACAGATTAATCTGCGAGATAAAGGGCATCCGCGCACTCACAGATGAGCACATTGCGCAGTTATTAGGTTACTTGCGAGCCTCGCGAATCGAACATGGCTTATTAATTAACTTCGGCGGTGCACGACTAGAAGTTAAGAAGTATATTCTCAACTAGTTCGATCTGCTTTTTGTGCCTTCTGTGCATTTTGTGCCTTTTGTGGCTCTTTTTATGGCTAATTATGGATTTTACTGAATTGATCGATCTTGCGTCGGAGCGATTGGGTGGCGCGGTTATTGTGGCGAATGATGATTTTTTTGCGCCCAAGGAGAATTTGCTGAAGGCCAGTGCGCCGATTTTTATCGCGGACAAATACACCGATCGTGGCAAGTGGATGGATGGTTGGGAGAGCCGAAGACGCCGGACTCCGGGGTTTGACTGGTGCATCATTCGACTCGGTCTTCCAGGCATCATTCGTGGCATCGTCGTCGACACAAGCTTTTTCCGTGGCAACTACCCGGAACATTGCTCGCTCGAAGGCGCAGCCTTTTCAGGTGTACCAACCGAACAAGACTTAACCAGCGACGACGTCCAGTGGGTTCCGCTGCTCCCGCAAATGCCGCTCAGTGGCGACAGTCAGAATCCATTTACGATCAGCTACGACGAACGCATCACACACCTTCGCTTCAAGATCTACCCGGACGGTGGCGTCGCACGACTCCGTGTCTACGGCGAAGTCGTGCCTGACTGGGACCAGCTAAAACGCGCCGGCTACGTCGATCTCGCCGCGGCGGAAAACGGCGCGCTCGTGATTTCCTGTAGCGATATGTTCTTCGGTCATCGACACAACCTGATCATGCCGGGCCGTGCGGCAAACATGAGCGATGGCTGGGAGACCAAACGCCGTCGTGGTCCAGGTCACGACTGGGCCATCATCAAGCTCGCCAGGCCGGGAGAAATCAAGCGCATCGAAGTCGACACGTCACATTTCAAAGGAAACTTTCCCGAAAGCTGTACGCTCGAAGCGTGCAATCTTCCCGATGCAGGTATCGAAACGCTCACCGATCTGACGACCCCGTGGTCCGGTGTCTTGCCACGCACTAAACTGCAAGCCCACACGCGACACTTCTTCGATCAGGAACTGTCAAACACGGGAGTGGCTTCGCATCTTCGTTTCAGCATTTTCCCTGACGGTGGCGTAAGCCGCTTGCGCGTTTACGGCACACTGGTGGAGTAGATGCGCGATCTCGCCTGGTTAAACTCGCTCACCCCGGAGGAGGCAGCAAAAGAGTTGCGGCAATGCTGCGGCTCGAGACGTTGGGCCGAACAGATGTCCAACAATCGACCTTACTCGACGCTCGAAAGCTTAATCACGCATGCCGATCGACTCTGGTGGTCTCTCACGCCCGACGACTGGCTCGAGGCATTTCGCAGTCATCCCAAAATTGGTGAAAAGAAGGCCAGCGACAAGGTTTCAGCGCAATCGTCGCAGTGGTCGGGCCAGGAGCAGGCAGGAGTAAGCAGCGCGTCTCAGGACACAGTAGATTCGCTTGAGTCACTCAATCGCGCCTACGAGCAAAAGTTTGGTTTCATCTTCATTATCTGCGCGACCGGCAAAACCTCAGAAGAGATGCTGGAAGCACTGCAGGACCGTCTCCAACACGACTCAGACACCGAACTGCGCCTCGCCGCCACCGAACAGGCCAAGATCACCGAATTGCGCCTCAAAAAACTACTCACCTAAGTCCTTTTGTCCTTTAGGACCTATATTTTTTGGTAAACTGCACCCGACGATGAGCACGATTTCAACCCACGTCCTCGATACGTCCCGCGGGTCGCCCGCCAGCGGTGTCGCGGTTTGTCTCGAATTACAGAACACCGACGAGAGTTGGACCGAGCTGAGCCATGCATGGACAGACACTGATGGGCGCGTGAAACCGTTCTTTCTCGTTGACCGGGCGGTATCCGTCGGCACATACCGGTTGGTTTTTGAGACTGAGCCATATTTCTCGTCGCTCAGTGTCTCCTGCTTCTATCCTCAGGTAGCAATAGTATTCAACGTCGACGATGGTTCTCAGCATTATCACGTTCCACTTCTGATCAGTCCTTACGGTTATTCGACGTATCGTGGGAGTTAGTTAGTACAAAACTACTGACAATGATCCTTGACCCAACCCTCAGTGAATGGCTGAACCTGCTATTTCGCTGGATACACGTCTTCGCCGGAATCATGTGGGTCGGCACCACCTATTACTTCACCTGGCTTGATGCACGCCTGACCGAAGAAGAAAAGGCTGCCCTGAACACCGGGACGCCCGCGCAAGTGTGGATGGTCCATAGCGGCGGTTTTTACGTGGTCGAGAGACGAAAGACTCCCGACCTCGTTTCGCGCACGCTGCATTGGTTTCGCTGGGAAGCAGCCACGACGTGGCTCAGCGGCTTCGCGCTGCTGGTCCTGGTCTACTATCTCGGCGGCGGCGCGCTCATCGATCCGGATGTGCGCGACCTCAGCCTCGGCGTAGCTGTCGCTCTCGGGATCGGAATCATCTTCGCCTGCGGATTTGTTTACGACATGATGATGCTGTCGCCGTTGGGTCGAAACGAAAAGCTGTTCGCCGCGATCGCATACGTGCTGATCGTAGTCGTAGCATTTGGTCTGACGAGAGTTTTCAGCGGGCGCGCGGCTTACATTCATCTCGGCGCGATCTTCGGCACGATCATGGCGGCCAATGTTTGGATGCACATCCTGCCGTCACAAAAACGGATGATTGCGGCACTCAACGAAGGACGCAAGCCTGACGAACGACTCGCGGCGCGAGCCAAGTTGCGATCGAAGCAAAACACATTCATGGCCGTGCCTGTGGTCTTCATCATGATCAGTAATCACTTCCCGGGCGTCACCTACGGCGATCGTTACAATTGGATCATCCTGTCTGTGCTGGTGCTGTTGGGCTGGATCGCAGCGAAGTTTATCCGACGAGCGTAACGAATCGTGCCGCGCGACAACACCACAGATCTCCTCAACCAACTCGACGAGCTGAAAAATCAATTCACTCCGGCTATCACTCGACGCGTAGAACGTCTACTCGAACAACTCGCACGCAAGAAGTTCAACGACACCGATTCACTTGTCCACTATCACGAGATCCTCCTGTTCCTGCGCGCATATCCTCGATCGGCTTCGATGGTCCGCAGCACAGAAAGCGAGCTGCGAGGTTTTTCGAATCGCGTGTCGTATCTGGTCGATAACGAAATCGATATCTCGCCGCTGCAACATCCGGAGGTCTCAGGTATCGCCGGAACTTCTGTCACTGACACCTTCAGCTTCTACATTGTTCGCTGGCTGTTGCAGCGATATCCGTCGCAAGTGGCGATCGACTGGGAGTGGTTTGAGGACGAGAACCGGCTCGCCGAAACGTGGCCGCGATTTATACCGCTGCTCGAGGAGGACGCTTCAGTTGAAGCTAATGTTCCCTACCGCAAATGGCTGGCTGAGGCGCGAAAAGGACGCTCAGAGATAGCCTGGTTAATTGACCGTTTCAATGAATTACCGAAGCCGGACAAAGAACGCGCCGAACTCTACGATTCGCAACAGATTTACGTTTGCTGGAAGCCGCGCCTCAACGCGTCACGCACAGGCATGC
>Ga0065715_10000653_pt1 | contig 13792 bp, 13 predicted proteins | sample MisBulReplicate1_FD_59102 | JGI IMG/M metagenome (GOLD analysis project Ga0065715, IMG submission 59102) | Miscanthus rhizosphere microbial communities from Kellogg Biological Station, MSU, sample Bulk Soil Replicate 1 : eDNA_1 v2 (version 2) | ecosystem: Host-associated > Plants > Roots >...
TCGCATTCATGAAAGAATGACGCACTTATCGATGTTTATTGTGGTGGAAGTTGCATATCGAATAGTTGAAAAAGGATTAAAAAGGTGAGAATTCAAAGTTCTATGTGCGGATAAGATCAGACAGGCAGATTACCCCGAAATTTATTTTTGTTACAGGAGGTGTAATGTCTGGTCTTGGAAAAGGAGTAATTACATCATCGACAGCCAAGCTTTTACAATTATTGGGTCTGAAGGTCTCTTGCGTAAAGATAGACCCATATGTGAATTACGACGCAGGGACAATGAATCCCATAGCCCATGGAGAAGTATTCGTAACAGATGACGGCGGGGAATGCGACATGGATATAGGAAACTATGAGCGGTTTCTAGATATTTCAATGACTGAAGACCACAACATTACCACAGGCAGGATATACTCTGAAGTGATTAAGGCTGAGCGCGAAGGAAAATACCTTGGACAGTGTGTGCAGATAATACCCCACGTAACTGATACAATAAAGGACAAACTAAGAAAGTTGGCGACAGGTCGTGATGTTTTGGTCGTAGAGTGCGGAGGAACTGTCGGTGATATAGAGAGCTTGCCTTTTCTAGAAGCTCTAAGACAAATGCAATTGGAATGTGGCGACTCTGGTGCACTATTCATACATGTAACATTAGCCCCCATTCTTGATGTCGTAGGTGAACAAAAAACTAAACCCACACAACATAGTGTCCAGGAATTGCGTAGGATAGGGATCCAACCGTACATACTTGCGGTCAGATGCAAAAACCCGCTAAATCTCGAAGCAATACATAAGATATCCATGTTTGCGAGCATTAAGGAAGATTGTGTGATTTCTTGTCACGATGCACCTTCAATATATCATGTACCTGAAATCCTAGAGAAACAAGGAATTGTAAAAGTAATAGCTCAAAAGCTAAATTTGAAGAATTCAAAAGTTGGGTGGGAAAATTGGAAACACGTTACCAGTGGCTATTTGAGCTACAACGGTAAAGTCAAAATTGCCATAGTAGGCAAGTACGTTAGTCTCCCAGATAGTTACGTTAGTGTATACCAGGCACTATTACACGCGTCTGCAAAGCTACACAAGAAGTTGAGTATAGAATGGATAGAATCTGAAATATTTGAAACCAAAAAGGAAGAAACAGAATTACTGAGGAAATTCGATGGGATATTAGTTCCTGGTGGATTTGGAAAAAGGGGTAGTGAGGGGATAATCAGAGCGATAAATTTTGTTAGAAAACGAAATATCCCTTTCCTTGGAATTTGTTTTGGCTTTCAGCTTGCTATAGTGGAATTTGCTCGGAATCAATGTGGAATTACTGACGCGACCTCTGAAGAATTCAATCCTAAAAAGAACGATCCAGTGGTTGAATTCATGCCAGAACAGAAGAATGTAAGTAACTATGGAGGTTCAATGCGATTGGGGAAACATAGGATTACTATTATGCCTAGAACACTTTCCAGCCGCATCTACGAGAGGTCAATGATCGAGCGCAGACATAGACACAGATATGAATTCAATCAGCATTATCGAAAACCCATTGAAGAAAATGGAATTGTATTGTCAGGTCATTCTGACTACGGGAGGCGGATTGAAATGTTGGAAATTCCAGACCACAGATTTTACNTAGCACTCCAATATCANCCAGAATTTACAAGTAGGCCTGGAAAACCTGAAGAGTCATTCGACGCGTTTATAAAAGCCTGTGTTTATCGAAAATAGACCTCTAAATCCTCAGCTCATATATTTTCTGTCTTGCATCTCTTAGCGACGTCTTTTTTCTGACGTAGCCCCGCTGCAATAGATGACTTAGGGAAAGTCTTATTGTTCTTTCTGGCAGCATGGTTTTTTTACATAGATCCTTCTGACTCAAAGCGCCTTCATATTCCATTGTTTTCAAGATTAGTTTTGCGCTTGGTGGCATATTAAGTAGCTCTTCTGCCAATTTTACTTTTTTCTCGATTATCTTTGCTGAAGAATCTTTTATCATCCTTACAAATCTTGTAGGATAGTCGTGTTTGCTACATTCTAGTTTCTTACGTACAGTAACTCTTTTGCCTCCATCTAGTACTACGTCGCACAAGTACCTACACAGGATGTCCGTGATCTCTAAGTTNGAATCGTTTGGAACGATCAGTGGCCTGCGTGTGTTGTCAAGAGAATTCACGGAAACGACTATGAAAACTTGGGATTTTTGTAGAACCATNGGTCCGCCGGCGGACATGCTATATGCAGTTGAGCCAATTGGTGTCGAAATGATGACACCGTCACTATTGTCATGCCAGAGGTCACCGTGGTTCACTTTNAGTACATATTCTAACAACGTGGCACTTTTTCTAGGGAAAAGGGCAACATCATTAAGTACTGGTTCCACTTCTTTTCCATCTACCTTCACAGAGAGTCTGAAAACTTCATCAACCTCGTAATCTCCTTTCTTTAATCTCATGACCGCAGATTCCAATTCGCTTACATCTACCTGCCCAAGGAAACCTGTGGAATCAGATTCGTAAATGCCTAGTACCGGAACTGAAAAATCACGTATCTTATGAGAATGATCAAGTATCACTCTATCGCCTCCAGCAACTAGAACAATGTCCGCATTGTGTGCTGAGGGGCTATCTCCATCCTTAAGAATTTTTGACTCTACGCCAAGATCGTCCAAAATTCCTTTTATCTTATAACCCAAACTGCCCTCCCTCCAGTCCTGACCTGAGATGGCTATCTTCATTTTCAGAATAATAACACCGATATGCTACCGCAATTTAAATCTAAAATGGATAACTTCTTTCATAATTTTTCGTATTTCAACGTATTATAGTAGTAAGAAGCATTTTCTTCAACTTTTGATCTTTTTGGAATTTTTTCAACCCCACGACGTTTGGAATCTAATGCTGCCGCGGCGGCACCGACTGCAAAACAAAATGCCCACACAACGTCATTCTCTCTCATAAAGGTGCAACTAAAGGCAGACGAGATAATATCCCCTAGCCCTGTCGAATCAGGTATTTTAACATGAGGGAGATTCAACCAAAAATGAGTATTAGCGTCAGAGACATGAATGGTTCCTTCTTCCGTATGTATCACGAATTTAACACCATAATGGGTATGAATTTTCTTCATCCCAGAGAGTCCAAAGACGCCGCTGGTCATAGAACCAAGTTCTGCGGTATCAAGCTTGATTGCACTTATATTTTTCAGGTTCAGATGTGTTTCATTCTTTATTTCAATCATACCCGAAGGATCCACCATTCTTGTATATCCTTGCGGATCTAGCATCACAAAATTTCTTTTCCCGGGATTGTTTTTTATGTATTCCAGTACGGTCTCTGGAACTTCGTCAAGGACTGGACTTATGAGCCACCCATCTGTTTTTATATGTTCTACATCACTTAGCCTTATTTTTTCACAGTTCGATTCCAGTGTAAGCTTCCTAGATCGCCCGAGAGTTTGGATGAGAAACTTAGTAGTTGGTAGGCTCGACATGCCTGAAGGTTCCAATGAAATACCCCCTCTCTTGAGAATGTGTAAGTACTCTTCTTTCAAGTTTTTTCCAAATCTAGTTACAATATTTATAGTAAAACCAAGGTTCTTTGATGTGAGACCCGCATAACATGGTGGTCCACCAACACTTTCTGTTTGGACTCCATCTTCACCTAGAATCTTGTCCATGACTAAATTGGACACAACTGTTAGATTCATTCCCTGTGAAGGACACACCATTTCAATATATATCTCCATGTTCAAGAATCAATTATCGTTCAATTGAAAGAATTAAGACCTTTAGTGATTCTGAGAGCGATCTGCTGTTACAAACCAAGGCAATTTTCCTTTTCCCAAGTCTCAATATGTCGATGAGTGCTGTCATCAAGATACCAAATTTATTAGCTATACCATGGAGGCCAGATCATTAGTTTCTTCATTGTCCAATCACAATTATAATATCGCATTATATTTTGCATCAGTGAAAATAAAAATTGGAAACTAACAGCACATAAACTGAATCTTATCAGAAGATTTAAAGCATAGAAACTGAATCACCCTAATATGCCGAAGAAGAGGACAAGCAGAGGACGTACTAAAGGCGGAAAGGGCAGCTCCGGTACGGTACACTGCAGTCAATGCGGTGCTATGGTCCCCCGAGATAAGGCAAAAAAAGTGACTGGAAGAATCACTTTCGTTGAACCCGCACTGGCCAAGGAGTTGAGGGCTCAGGGTGCATACATAGCTCCTTCAACCGATGTAAAATTCTATTGTGTTTCGTGCGCTGTCCATAGAGGGATAGTGAAAGTAAGATCGGAGGCCGACCGTAGAACGACTGGAAGGTTACGCTAATTTTTAAGTTTTTTTAACATATAGTGTAGTCTCTGAATGAACGTAAATGATGATAGGATAGAAACTATTATCGTGCCAATCTCTATAGAATTAGGTATTGGAAGGAACCCCATCACAGCTATTACCAAAAGTCTTTCTGCTCTTTCCCCCAGACCAATACCCTTCAAGTCGATTCCAAGTGACTCCGCCTTCGCCCTAGAATAACTGACCATCATGGACATTGATATCGCAATCAGACAGATTACTGGGTTTGCTAAGCCGCCTACGGATATTCCGATGAAAACTATGATTTCAGCAAGTTTGTCGTAAGTAGAATCTATAAAAGAACCCTTTGCAGTAGATCTGTTAGTAGCTCTGGCAACGCTACCATCTATGAGATCAAAAAAACCAGAAATTAACAAGAAGATACTTCCAATCANAANGGGTGAAAGTGATACTATTCCGGCTAATTGATAAGATAACCCGAAACTCAAAGCNGANGCGATGGCCATCACCAATCCAACAGTGCTCCAAAATGTTGGGGAAAGCCCTAGNGTACCTAACTTTGTACCNAGTCGTGCAGTTAGAGGATTTATCTTTTCTCTCAGTCTATTCAGCAAACTTTAAAATTTCATCTCCATCAAATGTGAGATCATTCCTCAGATAGGCTGACCGACATCCTAATTCCTTTGATTCATTAGAATTAGGTGATGCATCTCCAGGATAGCAAGTAATCTCATGATTTTAGTTCCTTTAAGAGGGTATCAACATCATCCTTGGTTAATCCTACTCCTTTCCGTGCATCTCTTCTACCTATAATTTTTCCACCATCAAAAGCTATGATAGTAGGGACAGTCTCTACCGAAAAGCGATCCCACAATGGGCTATCATCATCATTTAATTTTGAACTAAACAGGAAAAAGTTTGTTTCGATGGAGTCAAAAATTGGCTTGAACCTCTGACAAAATGGGCACCATACAGCATAAAATAGGACCAAAGCCTTTTCATTTCTAGAAAAAAGATCATCAAAGTCGGCAGGACCTAATTCGCTCATTTTTAAGTAAGAGATCCTTTTCACTAATATTGATTATCATTTGCGAATCTCATGGGTTACCTTTCATCAACTAGGCACATGCGTACCAGACAAGGGATTTTAGTTGCTTCTCCAGTGCTCTGCTGTTTATTACTTCCTTCAACCCATTGGATATCTCGTTAGTTGACAATCTCTGTACTTTGGTCTCAAATTTCTTTTGGCATGGTGAAAGATCAGGCTTCGTTGTTAGAGTTGATTCAAACGTTAAGATTGATTTGCGGTAATTAGAAATTCCTTTTGAATGTATAGAGACAGAAATTACAAGCCTCACATGAATAATACAACTGATCGAAGTCCGAAGACAATGTCATCATGTCGTTACATCTCGGGCATTCTATCTCATGCTCAATTTTCAGATTCTGTGCCTTTATATTAGAATTTTGGCGAACCCTTGACATATTCATATTTTTATTTCTTTTACTCTTCGTGTTATATCAAAATAATTTTTTTGGGAATGTTGAAAAGGCAAGAAGTCAAATATACTAAGTCAACTAGTCAAAACACAGAATAAAGTTCTCAAAACTATTGCAAAGCTAGAATTTCCTCTTCCGATAACTCATCTACGATATTATACATACTCAATGATGCAGAGCCATATCTGTGCAAATCATTAATTGATCGTTCCTAGAAAGTCGTGTGAGGATCATGTGAGGACGAGTAAGGCAACGTTTTCTTATTTTGGTAACCCTAGGCATAGGTTGCTTTGATCGAAGAGCGTGCACCACATGCTTCGCAGTGAAGGAAACCTAGTTTCTTGGTTTTTTCTGTTCTAGTATCTGGACTTTGGCAAACAGGACATATCACATAATCCTTTATATACCGATCTATTAGAGCGCTAAAAGATGATGGTTCTTTTCGACCAAGAAAAATGACGCGTTCTCCAGCTATGTATCCCGCGGAGGCAAGTTCTTTATTGAGGTATAGTAAGATCTTTTCCGGGTCTCTCCGTAATGCTTTGGGAAATTCCATGAAATTCCTGAATATTGTGCGCTGCCCTACCCACATAACTTGAGGTACTGGAACTTCGAGTCTTGCTGCAGACTTTTTGGCCGTGTCACCTAAATTAGTTTGTATCCTCTTTAATAAGACCTCATATGCCTTGTCATTATCGTCCTTAGTCATCTGCTACTTGAAATGAAGAAGGCTTTAATGTTCTTTGTGCTAACGCCTGGCTACTGATTACGATAATTTCTACATTGTCCAATGATTTAGCAGCAGTTTTACTTATGTGGAAATTAGCCAGAAATTGTGATCCTGATTTTGATTAAATCTTGCAGACATATAAAGCAATTAACCTCTAGGCCCATTTACTAGGTTATAGGGTTACAAAGTCATACCTGGTCTTCCCAAGTCTTTCTTTGACTACACTGAGTGCAACTTCAGATGAGTCACAACCAATCCAGCGCCTCCCCATTTTTTCCGCAGCCACGAGAGCTGTTCCTGACCCACAAAAGAGATCAGAAACAATTGAATTTGGTATGGAAAATAGACCGATAATCCTTTCAAGTAGAGCGTTATGTTTTTCCGTGCTAAACCCTGTGGAATAGTTGTACGACTCAATATCTAGCCATAAGTTATCAATGATCTTCCTTGTCTTTGGAGGTATCCAGTACTCGGGGTATTTTACTGTACTTCGCTTTCTGATAAATTCTAGAATCCTACCTTGTTTTTCCCAGTACTCCTCCAATGGATAGTTCATTTCATATTTTTTCGCATAAAGTTCGTAGTTTTGAATAGCCTTGTTTGCCCTTTCTTTTGACCATTTCCACTGACCTCGTTGAGGAGCAGACCCAAATATACTGTATCTCATTGTTGGTCTGTTGGTATTACTCCAAAAGCTCATCCATTTTGATTTCAAATCTGCCGGAACCAATGGTTTACAGAACTTTGTAGATGGATACTTCGAATACCATAATATAATGTCGTTAGCTGTGTGCATGCGATCAACTTTTTCAAATTGGTAGAGCAGATTCTTTTTTCTACCTCTCTTAACAATAATCTCGTTTCGAAAATTTTCGATTCCGAAGATTTCATCCATGGCAATTTTTACATAATGGGATGCATGCCAATCGAGATGTACAAAAATGGAACCCTCCCGAGATAGAAGGCTCCTGATTAAAGACAACCTGGGAGATATCATATTCATGTATAAATTAACTTGGTTACTCCATGTATCTTTAAAGGCGAGATCTGTCCTCTTACTTGCCCTATGGTAGTAACTAGCTCCTGAATAAAATGGAGGATCAATATATACAAGGTCTATTTTTTCTTTAAACCCATTTAACAACAAATATTTCATTGCCTTTAAGTTATCTGCAAGTATCAGTAGATTTTCATCGTGAACCTTCGTTTGTGTCCTTGAGACCACAAGTGGTTCTAAATCAAATTCGCGTTTCTTCCAAGATTGGCGAATTGGGGTATTTCTAAACTGCCGCAATTTTCCAATTCACCATAGATAATAATAATTCAAACGATCAAATGATCTCGTAATACTTTAACTCTTTGCCTACCAACATCGCGCAATTAAGCCAGCGCGTAAATAATATGATGAATTTCGTAGAAGAATAGTGTCATTCTCAGTTACTACGGATCCATTCTATGAAAGGTGTCAACAGGGAGGGAAACGGAAGTTGGGATGAATCCTTGGTGTTGAAACCAAGCATCAACATCCTTCCGTCAAGTACATCTCTAACATCTGAAGGTAATTGATTTCCAGGCAGCGGATCAAATAAGTGAAAAAAGTAATCTTCCTTGTAAAATGCAATGTGAAATGTAAAGATATCAGTTAAAATGGTAGGATCTCGAGAAATTCTCCTGTTCAAATCAATATCACCTGTGGAAAGTTTCTCTTTTACATCTACTGCTATTTGCATGGCTCGTTTGAGAAAATTTTGGCGTACTAGCTCTTGATTCATTGTTGAATTTAGGTTTGCATACCGCTTGACCTCGTTAACAATCTGAGTGACTGTCTTCCTAGCGAGATTTTTTACATTCAAGATCTCAATTTCACCATGGACACCTTGGTTCTTGCCAAAAAGGTAGAAGCAGGCCATTAATTCAGTTCTGATCACAATTGGCAGATCGACTTTACTATTTATAAACTCCAGAATTCTACCAGGAAGGTCGCTGGGCAGAAACACTCCCATGTAAGAATCTGATATTATCATACTTAGATATTACAATTATACAATCGGGCATTGACACAATGTATGAAGTAGTACTTCTTGGACAATGAATTAATTCTATATCAAGAAGTTAGATAAAGAGTTTAGAGATCAGTGATAAAAAAGGTAAGGAGGCTTAGTGAGCATGAGGTGGTGGTGCGCTACCTTTTGATAAAGATTCATTAAACGTACCGTCTGCCTTCTCATGGAATTCTAATGCTGCCTGATCTACTTTTACTGCCTGGGGCGGACATACCGACACACAAGCCATGCACCAAATGCAATCATGTTCTCGAATTGGATCTGCCTTATCGGTGAAATCTTTTCTCTCATCTTTTACATCTTTTCCTGTCCCTGCCCACGTTTGTTTTGTTGCTTCTGTTGCAGGTACATCGTGTTCCGTCCTATACCATTGAAAGACTTGTACTGGGCACGCTTCAATGCACGCTCCATCTGCAACACAGGAATCCCAGTCGATTGCAACCATAGTCCCGCTAACACCGAGTGGGACAATTTCTTCTCCTCTAGCAGTATATGCAGCTTTAACCTCTTCGTTTTCTGCAGCCTCTTTTAATTTGCCGGGGCCCCACATGAAATGAAAATGTTCCCCGTCAGCATGCTGTATCTTACCGATAACTTGGTAGTTTTTTGGAAAGTCTGGATCTATAGGCATTCTATTCGATTTATTCTCCAGCGAAATATTATATAAACCATATGTGTAGAGAGCCTGATTTATCCTCTTTGGCGCACTTTCATCTTACGAGGACGATTGATAATTCATTTCCACTTAAATTGCTTGAAAGCAATTTCATTCCAATAGCTCCAAGTGGTAACATGACTGTATTTGCCACATGCCCTGCCTCATGCCTTGCAGTAATTATTAGTTCATCACCGTCTTTAATCACATTTACATCAGATTCTTTAACAAATGGCAGTCTCACCGTAACGGTAACCGAATCACTGGTCTCAGTTAAAGCGTATACCTTTCCCTGAAAAAAAACGTTAGAAGGGTCAGAATCATTAAAAATTTCAAGGGCATGATCTCTTAACATTTGAATTCCCTGCAGTTCTGTTTTCCTTAATTCAGCTATTCTGCACGGCACTGGATAGAATTCCAACGGTATATTTTCTGAAATCTTTTTCGTTTCATAACGCGTCTTATCGACCTTGTTTATAAGGACAAGATCGACGTTTATACCAAATAATGATGCAGACATTAAAGCCCTCTTAGCATTTTTGAGGCTAAACACATCTGTATTTGTTACAAGACGTAAGCTAGTAATTGACTGGTTTGACATTATGCTACCAAGATTTTCTAGACGTTTCATGATGTCTGCTTCTTGATTCAAGAATGAGCCTAGCTGACCAGAATATCCGGACAATGGCTGAAACAATCTAGCAAGACCCCCTAACAGCCCACCGATGCCTACAAGCTTTCGCCCCATAGAACCAGCCAACTTTGGAAAATGTAGAAACCGAAGAGCTTCACCCGAAGCAGGCATATCCACCACTGCCACATCACAATCGCTTCGTGTTAAGACATGTTCAATTCTTAAAAGCGACAAGAGTTGGGTCATTCCAGGCAACATACCCATTTCGTAGGCCATAGTTCGACTAACACCCTTACCGTAGAAAGTTGAAGCAATGTAGGAAAGAAAGCTATCGTAATTCTTTTGCATCTCAAATATAGGGTCTATCTCTATGGCCATAAGATTAGACAGTACGTCTGACAATTCATTTCCTATGTTAATTGATAGGGCATCACTTAGTGTGTGAGCAGGATCTGAAGATATCAATATCGTTTTGTAATTTTTGTCTGCTAGATTGATGGCAGTTGCACATGACGAAACTGTTTTCCCTGTGCCTCCTTTTCCTGTGTAAATAACGAGTCTCAAGTCAGTGCATTATTCTTAATGGTATCAACTAAATCCTTCAGAGTGAACAGATAAAATCGAATACATCAATAACATGTCTACTATTTAGTATCACCAATATCACGAGAGTATGTTGTACAGGATCCATGTTCTATCCACGTTCAGTTGTCCATAGCCTCCACAACCTTATTGGCAATGAACCTTATTTCCACTTCTGTTAGTGATTGATGGACAGGTAAAGAAAGAACATCTTTAGATGCCATTTCAGTATTTTCCAATTTAATCCCATCACTCATAGTAGAATAATATGGTGTCATATGTACTGGGGGGTCGTAATAAATGGTTGCGCCTATTCCTGCATTATTCAATTGTTTCTTAATTTCATCCCTTTTATTATTTATAGTTACTGTATAAAGATACCAATTATAACTTAATCCGTTAGGTTCGATAGGTAATTTTAGACTTAGCCGTTGATTAACTGCACCAAGTAGCTGGTGCAATAGCTTAGCGTTTTTCCTTCTTAATTCCAAAATTCGTGGCAATTTTTGCATTTGTACTTTTGCTATTGCGGCGCTAATTTCGGGCAATCGCATATTTAGCCCTAAGACACGTGTATCATACCCTTTCACCATTCCATGATTCCTAATCATCCTAAGGTTGTTGGCCAGATCATCATCATCGGTTGAGATAGCTCCACCTTCCCCAGCAGTAAGCACTTTACTTGCATACAGGCTAAAACAACCCATATTCCCAATAGAACCAGTCTGTCTTCCGAAATAAGATGATCCTAAAGATTGGCATGCATCTTCAATCACCAGCAAAGAGTGTTTTTCTCTAATTTCTAGAATTTGGTTCATCGATGCTGGGTGACCATACAAATGTACTGGAATTATTGCTTTAGTCTTGTCTGTAATTTTCCTTTCGATATCAATTGGGTCTGCAGTATAGTCTGTTGGCAAAATATCAACAAACACTGGTCTTGCACCCGTTGCCATAACAGCATTAGCAGTCGCAACAAAGGTGAATGATGGAAGTAAGACCTCGTCACCATGTCCAATCCCTGCTGCGAGTAGGCCCGCATGCAGTGCAGAGGTACCTGAATTTACTGCGACTACATTTTTGACCTTCAAAAAACCTTTCAATAGTTCTTCAAATTCTCGTACACGTTTTCCTCCATCCATCGCGGGAGAAGTCAAGTTTCCCTCTTTCAATACGAGAAGTATCTCTTCCTTTTCACGCTCGTCCAGTTGTGGTTTGTTGATTGGGATCAGCTAAAATTCCTCCTGCTGGTAGGACAGCTCTCTGAAACTCGTTATAATTCTTTGTCAATTATTGACAACATTTACTTGACCGGCAAGCAGCGCACAGATAATTGATAATACGACAGGGTTCGTTAAACAAATAAAAATAGGAAATCCATTCCTTATTGACTAAGCAGATGTGGCAGAGTGGTCTTCTCTTATTAGGGAACACAATAATGCGTCGGCCTTGAGTCGTGCCGTCGAAAGTGAGCCGATTCGCCTTCGGGCGATCAGGAGTTCGAATCTCCTCATCTGCGTTTTATTCCGGCCTACCTAGAGTCATTCCTGGTGCGCTATGTGTTTTTGCACTTATTTCTTGGTTGTGAAGAGAAACAACTCTCCTGTACAATCGTTGGACTAGAAGTTTTCCTGCGGAAGAAACATCAAAGGCTACAGACCTTGCTGAAATCACTCCACGTGATGTCACTATTCTGCACCTAACAGAATACTTTCGTTTTTTATGACGGTCAACGTACGCGATAATGTATTGAATGTCTGTGTATGCATGAACTTTATTCAGGAATTTCGTGAGAAATGTCTCTATTTCCTTCCGTACATCATCATTTTCTGCGTGGGCGATATGAATAGTAGGACCTTTTTTCTTCGGCAGCATTGTTTCGATCATGTCCTTTGGCGTAACGATGCCAACAGGAATAGCATTTGCAACTATTACTACCTCTTCCGACTTTTTTAAAAGACTCGCAAGCTCTTGTAAGCCAGATCCCAACACTGCAGAAACTGTACTTCTTAGAACCTCTCTGACTGGGACCTGTTTCGTTCCGAATGGCTTCTTAGTTTCTTTAGATCTCACGCTCACCTGTTGTGCATAAGTAATTCTGATCACATCCAAATTATCAATAATTCCTTTTAGCATACGTTTGGAATCTATCACAGGAAGCCGGGAGATATGATATCTCCTCATCTTTGTAATTGCATTCGCCATATTCTCATCTTCTGGAATGACTATTGCGCCGGACATTACTTCATGTGCCAAGCCGCTATGGAAATCTGAACTAATTACTATATCTTTTTGGCTAACAACTCCCATCACCATCCCGTCAACTACAATAGGTAACGCTCTGTATCCAGTTAGAATCAAAGTACGTGCCGAGTCCATTAAATCGCTATCCGGATTCAGAACAGGTGTTGCAGAGATGAGTGTTTTCACTTTTGCCTTGATGCCGCTGTGTGATTCAACTAGTTTCCGAGAAAACAACATGCCGGCATACTTGTCATTCTCTGTTGTAACCGGTATTTGTTCAAGCCTGTGTTCAACCATAATACTAACGGCTTTCGAAACGGGATCTTCATCGTGCAAGGAAAATTTAGGTTTATATGCGATATCTAACACTCTCATAAGACACAAAGATAGACGCCATCATTAATTAAAAACCTTGTCTGACTAAATAATAAATGGACAAGAAATATCTTCGGAAAATCATCTTGCCAATCATAGCCGTAATAGTATTAAGCATTGTCACGATTCTAAGAAGTCCCTCAGACACCACTATTCCCCTTCCTTTACCCAACCCGATTTCATCAACAAAGGTGAACGATACCAAAGGAATTGCGATTATGGCAGATAAGTTACAAACACCCTGGTCTATTGCTTTTTCTGAAAATGGAACAGGATTTTTTACCGAACGTAGTGGAATAATAAAAGAAATCAATGCAAATGGTAAAATGCTGAAAGACCCGCTTGCATACATTAGAGTTGATCAAATTGGTGAGGGTGGGTTATTAGGAATAGCACTTCATCCAAATTTTACCTCAAATCATAAAATGTATATTTATCACACATATTCTAACTACAGTGGCACTTTCAACAAGGTTCTAATGCTTTTAGAGAAACAGGACAAAATAATTGATTCTGAGACGATATTTGATGGGATCCCAGGTGGAACATTTCATAATGGTGGCAGGCTAAAGTTTGGTCCTGACAGTAAATTATACGTATCAACTGGTGATGCGTCTAAGCCGGAGCTCGCTCAAGACAAGAATTCATTGGCAGGAAAGATTCTCAGAATAAACGACGACGGATCCA
>Ga0065715_10089131_pt1 | contig 13787 bp, 25 predicted proteins | sample MisBulReplicate1_FD_59102 | JGI IMG/M metagenome (GOLD analysis project Ga0065715, IMG submission 59102) | Miscanthus rhizosphere microbial communities from Kellogg Biological Station, MSU, sample Bulk Soil Replicate 1 : eDNA_1 v2 (version 2) | ecosystem: Host-associated > Plants > Roots >...
CTTCCATGTCGTTTCTCCTCGTTTCCCACTGATGTGGCTAGAGCCCTCGTCGCGTTTAAACGAGGGCTCAGGGCATATCAGTTACTGGCCGAGCTTGGCGAGCAGGCCAAGGGCGACCGGCGTGCCCAGCTGGCGCAGGGCGAACAGGATCAGGCCAACCTCGCCGAGCGAAGTCTCCTGCCGCAGCACGGCAGAGGCGGTGCGCAGCTGGAGGAGGGTCAGCACCTGAGCGGTCGACTGCTCAGGCAGCACCTCGCCAGCACGCGCCATGGCGTCGAGCTTGGCGCTCTCGCCGCTGTGGTCGGCCTTGACCAGCTCGGCAGGCTCTTCCCCTAGCTCGCGCTCCAGAGCACGAGCCCGGCGCAGGTGGTATTCGCGGCTGGCCTTGCTGATGTTGAGGTTGGTCGCCAGACCGCGATGGGTCTCAAGGCTCTCATGGGCGATGCGGGTCAGTTCGGATACGTTTGGCATTTTCATTCTCCTCGTTGGTGGTGTCTCCGCTGATGCGGTTAGAGCACTGGGCTGCTTGCGCAAGGCCCAGTGCTCAGAGCGTATCAGACGATTTTCGCCTCAACCACCAGCACCTTGGCCCAGTGGGCGTTGTTGCGGTGGCTGCTGGCGTTCTTCTGGGCCAAGTCCTCGCGGCTGGCCCAGCCAAGGTCGAACCACTGGTTGAAGTTGGTCGCCTCGACGGCGGCCACGCGCTCGGCGTGCTGGCCGTCGATGTAGGCCTGACGGTCAGGGTTGGCGGCGATGAACTCCTTGGCCATGGCCAAGTTGCGTTCGTAGCTGTTATGCTGCCAGCTGCCTGCAGGGTGGTTGGCATATTCGCCGTAGACGCCACCTCCGTTGGCCTCCGATTGGCGATAGTCCCAGTTCTCGCCGTCCCGCACCTGCGCCCGCTTGCTGTGGGCGAGCAGGAAGGCGCGCTCTTCCGAGCGCTGGCCGATGACCATGTGGCTGTAGGTGCGGCTCTGCGATGTGCGCTTGAAGATGGTGCCATCAGGCGCGGTGGCGATGTGCTTGGTCTTGGGCATTGTCTTTCTCCTCTTGGCAACTCATCCTCGGCCCCCCGCTCGTGGCGTGGGGCTCTGGGGAATTGTCAGTCCTTGATGCGGCGTCCTTCCTTGAAGCTCTTGGTGCAGCTGTAGAGGACGCCTCTACCGTAATTGGTCAGCACCTCGAAAGTGACCTCAGGGTGTTTTCTGCTGCGCGCCTTGGCATAGGTCACGGCATCGGCGCTGAACTGGAAGCGGGCGAAGATGTCACCGCCGGACATGCGGACGATGTATGGTAGTGGCTCCATGTCGTTTCTCCTCGTTGGTGGTCTCTACTCAATGCCGCGTCGAGCGCAAGGCTCGGCGCGGTGAGGAATAGAGCGAAGCATCTTGAGGACTTACGCTGGTCCGGGTGGCTGGAGTTGCGCGCTCTGCGTCAGTCTACGGTGAGGTTGATGATCCAGCCCTGCGGGGCTGCCTGATGGCGGGGAGGGATGCTCCTAGCTCTACAGGCCCATTGCCTGCCGGTGGGCGTCGAGCCCGATGTCGCTTCGTTCGATTGATCGGGTACAGATGTGTAAACAGTATGTCAAGCGATTGGTTGATGTGAAGCTGATGATTGCCAGATTTTGGCACGCGTGGCCGTACCTCGTGTCTATTGTCTGATCCTTGTCTGCACCTGTGTCCGTACCATTTTTGGCAGTTTTCGTAGGTGTGTCCGTACTGTCCTAACCTTCTCTAAGAAAGAGTACGCGTAAATAAAAGGTGCCCTATGGGGTAAGTCCTGCGTTTTTTGAACGGAGGTCCAGACAAGCTCAATTTACCAATGTTTTCAAGCAGTTGTTCCAAAAGCAGGTACAGACAGGAGGTTCGGACGTCCGGACAGGCGCTGTTGCGGTAGCAAGGAGCGACTTGATCTTCCCAGTCGTAGCGAGGTGATTTACCTCAAGCGAATGGCGCGACCAACCTCGTACACACCTGAAATGGCTGAGCGTATCTGTCTGGCAGTGGCTGCCAGCGATAAGGGGCTGCGAGGAACGCTGGAGGCTGATCCAGAGCTTCCGGCCTTCGGCACAGTGCAACAATGGCTCTCAAAACACTCGTCATTCAAGGAGACTTACGCAGACGCGAAACGCCTCCAGATAGAGGCCATGGCCGAGGACATCGTCGACCTAGCCAACGACGAGACGCTGGACCCCAACGACAAGCGCATACGCATCGACACTCGCAAGTGGCTGCTTAGCAAGCTGATGCACAAGACCTATGGTGACAAGCTCGACGTCACCAGCGGTGGCGAAGCGCTGGCTGCGCCTGCCCACAGCATAGACGCACGAGTACAGTCGATCATCATGCAGGCCCACGCACGCAAGCGCAGTGGCGCTGGGCTCATCGAGGCGCTGCCCGACGAGGCGAAAAGCCTGTTGGAATAGGCCGATCGCGGGAGGCACTTCGGGGGTATCCCCCGCCTGTTCGCGAAGGAATGATCGCTCTAGAAATTTTCGCCTATTGCCATAAGCAATTGCTTGCTATACCACCGCCTTCTCATAGAGGAGACGAACCATGAAAATTTCGCACATGGAGCTGGCCACCAAGACGATCGCCGAGCGCACCTCGCTACGGAATGAGTGGGACAACCTGAAGGCCAACAAGCTCCATTGTGGGGTCGAGATCGAACTAGCCCGGCTACCGATCGACAGCCGTGTGCGACAGGCCATGATCCAGCTGCAGATCGACGATTTGTACAAGCAGATCCAAGAGAAGACGGCTAAATTGCGGACTATGGGCCTGACCGAAAATTAATCGCTTGCAGCAACCGGCTACTTGCCATATGACCATGTCTTAACGAGGAGAAAATGACATGTTGATCTACTATAAGGGCTTCAAGCTGCAGAAGGTCTGCCTTCGCGAAGAGATCGCGATGCACGACCCACTCCATTGGATGGCAGTCTACGAAAACGGCAAGCCGGATGAATATGTCGAGGCCTATGGAGCAACACCGGAAGAAGCGGCGGAACGGGCGGTCCAGATGGTCGGTGAGTTCGTGAGTACTTTCCGCGCGCCCAAGCCTATTCCCGGTGAGCCGCATGAAACTTACCTGACCCGCCTTGCGCAGGGCTTCGAGGCATGGGTCAACCGGCAGAACGTCCGTGGCTAGGCGCAACCAGTACATGTCGCTCAAGTATCTGGCCGTCGGCGAACATGTCGACTTCCCAATCAAGCGTCCGGGGCAGAAGGGCAGCATCCGCGTCACTGCCTGCAACTGGGGCAAGATGGCAGGCCAGAAGCTGATCACCCAGACCATCGCCACCGACCTGCCCGAGATCGTCCAGCAGGGACATCTCTGCGGCTCCAACTCCAAGTACGGCAACGCCGTGCGCGTCACGAGGATCAGCTGACATGATCGAGGAAACAGACGAGGACCGCGCCGATCGCGAGAAGATGCTCGATGGGGTAGAGGCCAGCTTCTACCGGCACGAGGGTGAGCGCATGGGCGTCAGGCCTATCTCGCGAGGGCTTGAGGCCCGCTTCGAGCAGGAGCCGCTGCCGCCACGATCGACGCCGCTGCCCATCACGCCCGAGCGCCAGACACTGCTGGAGGACGAGATCGAGCGCATCTGTCACGAAGCATGGGTCGAAGAACAATCCCCAGACCGGCAGCTCGCACGCCGGATCCTCTGCATCCCGAGGATCGCGGCGGCCCTGCGCCAGCTGGAGGTGGTCGAGAACCCGCGCTACCAGCCCAACTACAAGCCGGAGAGCAGCGATGCCCGATAATGCGCACTTGGTCGTCTATGGACCGCCGATCGTGATCGGCATCATGCTGCTCGCGGTCGCCGCCTACATCATTCGAGGAGCACGCCAATGAGCATGTTTAAACGCTTTCGCGACAGCGCCACCGGCCTGTTCACGACCCGCAAGGATGCCGAGGCCCGGCCCGGCCAGACGCAGGCCATGACGCCCGGCGAGACCAACCGCGCCGCCGATCGGCGCATCCTGCGCGCCGGGCTGATGGAGGCGGAAGGCGAGCTGCCCAACAACCCGCACCTCGCCTACAGCCTGCTCCGCTCAGCGGTCAGGACGGTGATCGACCGGAGTGCCAAGTCGTGACCGCCGAGGCCCACGCGCTCGCCACACTCTACGCCGACACCGCCGGGCAGACCGCCGAGATGCACCCACCGGAGATCATCCCCGAGGCGCAGGCGACCGAGTGCGCCGACCACCCCGAGTTCCCGACGGACCCCGACGAGAAGCCGCCCGGCTTCACCATCGGCGTCGGCTATGCTGGCGGCGGGTTCGGCCAGTACAAGCGCTGCGGGATCTGCAAGCGGGTGTTCGCCAAGACCGCGCTGAAGGATGGGAACCAAGGAGACTGACATGGGGCGCAAGATAGACACGATCGAGTTGGCCGAGACCCGCGACGGCAGGACCGCCGTCGCCAGCATCATGTTCGATCAGGAGATGGCCTATCTCTCACGAAGCCGGATCATCGAGGTCACGATCGGTGACCAGCTCGTGTTGATGCCTGCAGACCTTCTGCAGAAGGCTTTGGTCGACCTCGACAACAAGCACAAGTCGGCGGTACAAGACGCTGCATGAAGATCGAGATCGTCGACACACCGGTCGAGTATGACCCCAACGACTTGACGGCTGACGAGAGGGCCGAGCTGGCGCGGATCCTCAGCCACGACAAGCGGATCTTCTACCCGACGCCCGGCCCGCAGTACGCCGCCTTCACCAGCGAGGCCGACATCATCGGCTACGGGGGAGCAGCCGGTGGCGGCAAGACCTACCTCGTCTCGGGGTTCGCCCTGACCGAGCACAAGCGAACGGTGATCTTCCGCCAGAACAAGAACCAGACCCGCAAGTTCGTGCAGGACTTCGGCAAGATGATCGGCAACTCCGACGGTTATTCGAGCCAGCACAGCGAGTGGAAATACGACGGGCGGCTGATCGAGTTCGGCGGCCTTGAAGATCCGACCGAGCACGAGAAATGGCAGGGACGCGACCATGACCTCAAGGCGTATGATGAGGCAACTCAGATGCGGGAGTATGACGTCCGTTACACCATGGGATGGGCCCGATCCGATGACCCAAGCCAGCGCGTTCGAGTTGTGCTCACTTTCAACCCTCCCACTACAGCTGAAGGGCGGTGGGTCATTCGATTTTTTGCACCGTGGCTCGATAAGGGCCACCCTAACCCTGCCAAGGACGGTGAGCTGCGCTGGTTTACAACGATCGGCGATGATCAGGATTACGAGGTCGATGGGCCCGAGCCATTCGTGATCGCGATCGTCGACGGGGTCAGGACGCCGTGCTACGACTTCGACCCGGCTGACTATGCCGAGGAGGACATCATCCGCCCCAAGAGCCGGACGTTCATCACTGCGCGGGTAGTCGACAACCCCTACTACATGCAGACCGGATACATGACCCAGCTGCAGATGCTGCCCGAGCCGCTACGCTCGCAGATGCTGAAAGGTGACTTCATGGCCGGTGTGGAAGACGACGATCGCCAGCTGATCCCTACCCGCTGGGTCGAGCTTGCAATGGAAAGGTACAAGGATGTCACGAGCAAAGCCGACTTCAAGTGGCCGGAAATGGCAGCTATGGGAGTTGACGCTGCCCGAGGCGGTAACATGGGAGGAACTACAGGAGCTATTGGCAAGGACAAAATGGTTACCGCCTGCCGACATGACGGTCCCGCCTTTCGAATTATCGCCCCGCTCCTCGTTGCCAAAGGCGTCGACGTCAACACCGGTAATCTTGCTGCGGCCCAGATCATTCAACACCGGCGTCACAGCGCGCCTGTCCAGCTTGACGTCGCAGCTATCGGAACTTCAGTCCTCGACGCCCTCAACGAAAACAACATCCACACCGTCGCCCTCAACGGCGCGGCGGCGTCCAGTGGTCGTGATCGATCCGGCCTCCTTAAATTCTCCAACCGAAGGGCCGAGTTCCACTGGCGAATGAGGGAGGCGCTCGACCCCGAGAACGAGATCCCGACCCTGCTGCCGCCCGACCCGGAGCTGCTCGCCGACCTCACCGCCCCGCGCTTCACGGTCAAGTCGAACGGCATCGTCGTCGAGCCCAAGGCCGACATCAAGAAGCGGATTGGGCGATCGCCGGACAAGGGCGAGGCGGTCCACTATGCCAACGTCGACACCCCCAAGCGCGACCCGTCGACGGGGATGTACTCCGGCCTGCCAGCCGTGCTACAGGAGCGGCTGCGCGGTGCGTCGAGCTACGACGACAACCGGCTGAGGGAGCTTGACAGGTGAGCAAGAAGGATGATCTCAAGGCCAAGCTCGAAACGCCGCTCAAGGAAGACACCGAATACTTCGACGCGACCGCCGCGATCAAGGCGATCGAGGAGGAGCTGCACCTCGCCAAGCAGCGCATGGTCCAGCTCGAAAAGCTGTTCCAGCTGCAGAGCGGGATCAACGGCCAGCTGCTGGAGAACATGAACGCCCTCTTGCTGCGCGTGGCGGAAATGGATAAACCAGCCTCTTCGCTCATCCTGCCCGAGCGCCTGACCAACTAGGAGACGGCCCATGGTCGACATCTTCCTCATCGTCGCGCTGATCTTGTTCATCGTGGCTGCCGCAGTCACCTATGCCCGCACCGGCAAGATCAGCTGGACCGACCTCGGGCTGGCCGCGTTCGTCGCCAGCACGCTGGTGGTCGCCCTCTAGTGTGCGCCGGGAAGCCCAAGGCTCCGAAGGTCGAGCCAATCCCTGACCGCAGGGCCTCGGTGCTTCCCGACGGCGGCGACCCGTCAGTGCGCCAGACCAACCGCAATCGCAAGCGGCTGATGCCCAGCTCGATGATCTTCACCAACCAAGGCACGCTCGGCGCACCGTCGATCGCCTCGCCCGGCACCGGCGGCTATTGATGGGCACCCTGTCGTTGATCACCAAGCCGGAGGGCATCTCCTCCAGCTCAGGCCGCCTCACCAAGCGCGAGCGGCTGGACAAGCGCTTCGCCAGCGCCAAGGCGGTGCGCGACCCGTACGACGCCGACTTCACGGAGATCGAGCGGCTGGCCCGGGCGGCGCGCTCGCGGTCGACCTCTACCGGCCAGCTCAAGCGGATGGGCAACACCGCCAAGCAGGACACCGCCGGGATCATCGCCGGGCGGACCCTGACCCACGGCATGTCGACCGGGCTCTCGAACCCGGCCAAGCCGTGGTTCAAGCTGACCACCGGCGACCCGGATCTCGATGCGTTCAACCCAGTCAAGCTGTGGCTCTACGCGGTCGAGCAGCTGATCTACGGGCACTTCGCTTCGACCAACTATTACGACGCCAACAAGATCAGCTACTCCGAGCTGGCGCACGTCGGTCACGGTGTCCAGCTCGCGGTCGAGCACAAGGAATACCGCGCCGTCTATCATGCGCTCGACCATGGCGAGTGCTGGATCGCCGAGGATGATGGCCTGCGGGTCACCACCTTGTTCTACAAGCCAGCCTACACCGTCGACCAGATGGTCAGGAAGTTCCCATGGGGCCGCCTGACCAAGCAGGTTCGTGACGCCTACGACAAGGGCGACATCATGAAGCTGGTCGAGGTGATGTGCGTCATCGAGAAGAACGACGATCGCGATGCGTCGAAGCTCGACAGCATGAACAAGCCGTGGCGCTCGACGTGGTACGAGGTACGCCAGCCGGACAAGAACATCCTGCTCAAGGAAGGCGGGTTCGACAACAAGCCCTTCTCCGCGCCGCGCTGGGAGACCACCAGCTCCGAGGTCTACTCGTCGGCGGCCCCGGGCTTCCTCGCGCTGGCCGACCTGCGCGAGCTGGAGTTCACCGCCCGCCGCAAGGGCCGGGCAATGGATATGGCGGTGCGCCCACCGGTATTCCTGCCGGGCGGCCTGCAGCAGACCGCGATCAGCCTCGACCCGGGCAGCCTTAACTTCATCAACGACATGCAGGGCAAGATCGACGTGGTCCGGCCCGACAGCAACGCGCTGTCGTGGATCAGCGACGAGATCGAGCGCCTGACGCGGCGTGTAAACCAGCTCTTCTATGCCGACCTGTGGATGACCGTCACCGAGATGGAGGGCATCCAGCCGCGCAATCAGGACGAGCTGATGTATCGCAACGAGGAGAAGCTGACCCAGCTTGGCCCCGTCGTCGACCGGGTGAACATTGAGAAGCTGGAGGTCGACATCGACCGCACCTACTCGATCCTTGACAACCTCGGCCAGATCCCGCCCGCGCCGCCCGAGCTGCAGCGACGGCCCCTCTTGGTCAACTTCGTGTCGGTGCTGGCTCAGGCCCAGCTGGCGACCAGCAACTCGTCGATCGAGCGCGCCGCGCAGTTCGTCGGCTTCGTCACCGGCATGTTCCCCGACGCGGCGCTCAAGTTCGACGCGGAGAAGGCGATCGACGAGTTCGCCCGCAACTCGCACACCAACCCGAAAATCATCCGCTCTGACGAGATCGTCGCCGAGATGAAGACCGAGATGGCGCAGAAGGAGAAGATGCAGCAGGTCGCCGCCATGGCCCAGCCCGCCCAGCAGGGGGCTCAGGCCGCCGAGCTGTTGAGCCGCACTCAGGTCGGCACCGGCGGGTCGATGCTTGACCAGATGATGGGTGTTTGATGGCTGGTCAGCCGAAGGTCACGCGAGCACAACTGGCGGCACTCGACATCGAAGCGCTGATGCTCGACGAAAAATTTTTGCGTTTCCTCTCGACAGTTCGGCTGGTCGCGGGTATTGAGACTGTAGCCTACGGCCCCGAGAGCCGTCACCTCCACTTCGCGGAGGGACGCAGGAGCCTTTGGTGTGACATCCTCCGTACCGCTGAGCAAGCTCAGCCGGAAGCGCTTCTGCTTATCTTGACGGAAGAGATGAAAGCATCAAGGGAGACCTCTAATGGCCGACGAAAATACAACCGACTTGACACCGACCCCGACGGACCAACCGGCGACCGACCAGTCGCAGGCGACGGGATCGGAGAGTTCCTCGACTACGGAGACGCCACAGGCGGATCCGCCAGCTGAGGACGAAGGCACGCTGCTGACCGGCAAGGAGCCGAAGGCAGACGAGCCCGAGAAGACCCCCGAACAGCTCGCCGCCGAGGCCGAACACGCCAAGCTGTTCGGAGCGCCCGAGGGCGACTACGAGATCGCTGGCCTGCCGGACGACATGGAGATCGACAAGGCCGCCCTCGACGCTGTCACCCCGGTCGCCAAGGAGCTGGGGCTCAGCAACGAGGGCTTCTCCAAGCTCGCCAACGTCTACGCCACGCAGGTGCTGCCGCAGGTCACCGAGACCGTGGTCGACAATCTCCAGAAGGACATAGCCGCGCAGCACGCCACTTGGGCGAGCGAGGCGATCGAGCTGGTCAAGACCGACCCGATCTTCGAGGGCAAGCCCCTCACCGAGGTCCAGCAGTTCGCCGCCAAGTCGATCGACCGGTTCGGCGGCGAGGATTTCCGCAAGTTCCTCAACGACACCGGGCTGGGCAACCATCCCGCGATGATGAAGTTCGCCTATGCCACCGGCATGGCGATCGCCGAGGACACCAGTTTCGAACGTGGCAGCACCGCTCCCACCAAGAAGACCGTAGTCGAGAAGTTTTACGGCCCGCAAAGCTAGGGCGAATTGAAGAAAGGTTGATCCCATGGCTGTTCAAGCAAGTGGCGTAGCCACGCTCGTCGACGTTCTCGCGACCATGGCTCCCGATGGGAAGCAGATGGAAATCGCCGAGGTGTTGACCCAGCAGAACGAACTGCTGGAAGACATGACTTGGCGCGAAGGCAACACCGTCACCGGACACCGTGACGCTGTTCGCACCTCGCTGCCCAGCCCGTCGTTCCGCGCTTTGAATGAGGGCGTGCCGGTCACCAAGTCGGGCAGCACCCCGATCGAGGAAACCGCCGCGCTGCTCGAAGACTTCAGCCGCGTCGATCGCGAACTTGCGATCATGTCGGGCGACGTCAACGCCTACCGCCTGCGGGAAGCCAAGCCGCACATCATCGGCATGGGTCACAAGATGGCGCAGACCGTGTTCTACGGCAACGCCAACATCGACCCCAAGGGCTTCACCGGCCTTGCCCCGCGTTACAACACACTGGTCACCGCCACCTCCAACACCGCCACCAACGTCATTGACGCTGGCGGTGTCGGCGCGAACAACCGCTCGATCTGGCTGATCAAGTGGGATCCAGACACGATCACCGGCATCTTCCCGAAGAACACGGCGGCTGGCCTCGACCACGAGGACGCCACCAATGCTTCAGGCACAGGCGCTCACGGCTTCCCGGCTGCTGCGGCTCTTGCCGACGCCTCCGGCAACAAGTTCATGGGCTACGAGGATCACTGGATCTGGCGCTGTGGCCTGATGGTCAAGGATTGGCGCTACGCTGTTCGCATCGCGAACATCGATCCGTCGCTCCTGACCCTGACAGCGGCGACCGGCCCGAACCTGCAGGATCTCATGATCCAAGCGCAGGAGCTGATCGAAGACCCCGCCGGGTCGGTGTTCTACGTCCCTCGCTCACTGCGCGCCTACTTCCGCCGCCAGATGGTCGAGAAGAAGAACGCCTTCCTCTCGTGGGATGAGATCGGCGGTAAGCGCCTCATGAACTTCGGCGAAAGCCCGATCCGTCGTACCGACGCGCTCAACGTCGCCGAGGCCCGGGTCGTCTAAGCCATAGCTTCATAGAAGGGATTTCCCCATGATCACCGATGCACAAAACCGCCCCACCGGAGTGGCCCAGTCGATTGCCATGGCTGCGGGCACCACCGTCTCGACCGACAGCATTGACTTGCAGACGGCCAACCGCAACATCGGACGTTCGTTCGCGATGCGAATGGTCTGCGTAGTGACGACCGCGCTCGCGGGCGGCACCAGCATCCAAGTCCAGCTGATCCAGTCGGCCAACGCCAACCTGACCTCGCCGGACGTGCTGGCATCAGGCCCGGTGGTTCCGCTGGCCAGTGCGGTCGCAGGTGCCGAGCTGCTTGACGTGCCTATCCCCGGCACGACCAAGCGCTATCTCGGCGTTCAGTTCGTCACGGTCGGCACCTTCACCGGTGCGGGCGCGGTGCAGGCTGACGTGGTTGCCGAAACCGACAACCAGCCGTACATCACCAGCAACACTGGCCTATAATTGGATAGGTGAGGGAGACTGAATATGACCCAGATCGCAAAGATCCCGACCTTCACCAAGAATGGTCGGTACGTTGAACGAGGCCAGCTCATCGAAGACAATGAGCTGGATGACGTCGAGAGCGGGAACGTCATTCCTGCGCCTGATGGCATCAAGGAAAATGCGGTCGTCGAGATCTCGGCGATTGCACCTTCCGGCCCGAACCCGCAGAACCCGCAGCAGCTGCCGATCGGCGCGGTGCAAGTCCCGGGCGGCTACGCTCAGGATGGAGCCAAGCTTGTCGGCGAGGTGACGGTGCCGGAGAAGCAGCGCATCGAGGTGGTCGGCATCGACAAAGATGACGACACACAGGCGAAGATCACCGAGGCCTTGGCCAAGGATGATGCCAATCTGCCCAATGAAGGCACTGAAGGCACCGTCGCCGATGTCTCCGCTCGGGCCGCGTCTCTGGACGCCGCTGGGCTGGACGAACTGGAAGCGCGTGAGAATGATCGCGAAAAGCCCCGCAAGGGCGTCTTGGATGCCATCGAAGCGCGCCGGGCTGACCTAGCGTCCAGCTAGTTCCCCCGACCGTGATCCAGTGGTAAGGCCGGGTGTGAAAGCATCCGGCCTTATTTTTGACAGGCAGCCCAATGATCAAGCGGCACGAGACCCAGCCAACTGAACTGCCCGTCACGTCGGACGCACTGCGTCGCCTGCAGTTGGCGCTGGAAGCCCAGATCGTGGCGGCAGGGGCAGCCGGGGTACTGCTGTTCAATGGCCGCTCCGGCAACGTCTCGCTGGTTGCTGGCGACGTCACCACCGCGCTTGGCTACACGCCTGCGGCGGTAGGCACCGGCTTCATGCCGATCTCGATCATCGACCTGCCGCTGGCCGATCCGACGAAGCCGTTGCTGCGTTGGGATCTGGTCGATGGCATGACCTTCACCACCGGCACGGTCAGCAGCGGGATCGCCGCCACCGGCAGCTCCAGCCTGCGCATCAGGAAGAACGGCGCGGCCAACGGCACCATCTCGTCGGCGGGGGTGGTCAGCTTCACCAATGCGGTGTATGCCCCGGGCGACATATTTGAGATCTATCCCCCGTCGTCGACTGATGCTACATGGGATCAAGTGGCGATCACGCTGGAGACTACCTAAATGGCCGCCTTCAACAAAGTTAACGCCTATATCGAGAAGGTCTGGGAGAAGGCCTACGATCACGGCGCTGACACCTTCAAGGTGGCGCTCAGCAACACCGCGCCATCTTCCGCGTCGACCATCTGGAACACCACCAACTTCCCGGCTCCAGCCGCAGCCAATGGCTACACAGCTGGCGGCAACACCCTCACCATCTCGTCGTCGTCCCAGAGTGGCGGCACCTACAAGTGGGTGCTGGCCGACAGCACCTTCACCGCCACCGCTGGCGGCATCGGCCCGTTCCGCTACGCGATCATCTATCACAGCGTCACTGGCGAGATCGTCGGCTACTACGACTATGGCAGCTCGATCACCCTGTCGAACGCGGGCGACAGCTTCACCGTCGACTTCGATCCCACCACTGGCGTTATTCAGGCGAGCTGACCTATGAAACTTCCTACCCCCGAGACCATGAAGAAGCGCTTCTGGGAACTGAAGGACCAGCGCGACAAGCTGCGCGCCAAGGCCGACCCGATCCGCGCCGAGCGCGACGAGCTGTCGGTCAAGCACGCCAAGGAGATCGCCAAGGCCAACGCCAAGGTCGCCGTCGCCGAGAAGGGCTTGTACGACATCGAGCAGGAGATGGCGATGCTGGTCCGCGCTATCGGCGGTCGGATGGGTGAGCCTGAGTAATGGCTCTTTACAGCGCCACCTTCAGCATCGCCGGGGTCAACGCCACTGATCAAGTGCTGTTCAACCTCAAGACGGCTGCCACCGACCGGGCGATTATTCGTGAGGTCGGGATATTCATCGAGGTCGCGCCGACCAACGCCCCGCAATACGCCCTGAAGCGCATGAACGCGGACGGTACGGGTGGCACCACCAACGCCACCGCCGCGCTTCACGATACCGCTGACGGCGCTGCTGCGTCGCTGCTCGGCACGGCTTGGGTGACCTTGCGGCCAACGGTCACTGGTGGTCCCTTCAGGCGCACTATGGTCCCGCTGGCTATCGGCAATGGCGTGGTGTTCGACTTCACCAATCGCGGCCTGATCGTTCCGGTTTCGGCTGGGCTGTGCGGGGTGATCCTCAACGCCAGCGGCGCAACTGTCGGGACACACGGCGGCTACGTTACTTGGGAGGAATAAATGCCGATTGTGCGCCCCGGCGCACCGGGCATCGGCGGGTCGCTATTTAACGGGACCACGATCTGGCGAGCTGGGCCAGACCCTTGTCCGACACTGACGCCATTAAAATCCCGGTCGGTCCCCTTCTCCGACAACCCACCCGGCAACGTCAACGCCGACTATTGGTTCGACAACCCGGCCTATTGGTCGACCAGTGGCGGCGTCACGGTCGATGCTGGCACGGTCGGAGGCGTCGCCGTCTCGGGTTATGCGTGGCATACCGAGTTCGGCATTGTCCTTGCTGGCTACACCTACGACTATAGCTTCACCATCAGCGAGTTCACCGCTGGTACGGTCGAAGCCTATGTCGGCCCGACGCCTGTCTTTTCCGCCGCCGCAGGCGCGGCTGGAACCTTCACTGGC
>Ga0065715_10000341_pt1 | contig 13739 bp, 8 predicted proteins | sample MisBulReplicate1_FD_59102 | JGI IMG/M metagenome (GOLD analysis project Ga0065715, IMG submission 59102) | Miscanthus rhizosphere microbial communities from Kellogg Biological Station, MSU, sample Bulk Soil Replicate 1 : eDNA_1 v2 (version 2) | ecosystem: Host-associated > Plants > Roots >...
CGCTGGCAGCGATCAATGCGGGCGGCGCCGACATTCGCGGCCTGTCCGGGCGGGTGCCCAGCCTCAACATCGAAAGCTCCTTCGGCCGCACTTTCCCGCGCTTCTACATTCGCGGCCTGGGCAACACCGATTTCGACCTTAATGCGTCTCAGCCGGTGAGCCTGGTCTACGATGACGTCGTCCTGGAAAATCCGATCCTGAAGGGCTTCCCAGCATTCGACGTCGACCGGGTCGAGGTACTGCGCGGCCCGCAGGGCACCTTGTTCGGCCGCAATACGCCGGCCGGCATCGTAAAATTTGACACGGTAAAACCTGGCAAAGGCAATAATTATGCCCGGATCAGCTACGGCACCTATTCGACGATCAACGCCGAAGGCGCGGTCGGATACCAGTCCAGCGATGCATTTGCAGTTCGCGTTTCAGGCCTCCTGCAGCACCGTAATGACTGGATCGACAATCTCGACGAGCACGGCAAGAACGACCTCGAAGGCTATACCGACATCGCGTTGCGCGGCCAGGTCATGTGGAAGCCGACCGATGCGCTGACGCTTCGCCTGGTCGGCCAGTATCGCGATCTTGACGGTGACGCCCGCATCTTCCGCGCCAACGCGATCGAGCCGGGCACCAATCACCTCATCGGGATTGACAGCAATGGACAGCCCGGCGGCGGTTTCGACCGCGACGAGGTTCGTGCCGACGGCATCAATTTCCAGAAGCTGAAGACATGGAACGCGGCGGGATACGTCGAATATGATTTCGGTCCGGCCACCGTCTATTCGGTTACAAGCTATTGGCACGGCAAGCTTAGGAGCCGCGGCGACATCGACGGCGGATTCTGCAACCAGTTCTGCCCGCCCATAGCCAACCCCGGACCGGGAACGATTCTGTTCTCTGCACAGAGCCAGGACAATGTGCCGAGCCTCGATCAATTCACCCAGGAACTACGGATCGCGTCGAACAACAGCACCGGCCTCGGCTACCAGGCCGGCATCTTCTATTTTAATGAAAACCTGGACATCGAGAGCTTCGATTTCCCCGCTCCCGATGCCCCGGACCCGTGGGCAATCGTCAACCAGCGGCAGGATGCCAAGGCGCTGGGGATTTTCGGGACGCTCAATTACAAATTCGACAACGGCCTGACGCTCCAGGCTGGCGCGCGTTGGAATCATGACAAGAAAAAACTGACTGCCGATCGGCTGTTCGACGATCGGCCCGGCTTCATCAGCAGCGGGCCAGTCGATCCGAACACGCTCAAGGCCAAGGATAGCGTGCTGACCTGGGATGTCAGCGCGATCCACGAGCTAAACCAGGACATCAACATCTATGCCCGGATCGCCAAGGGCTATCGCGCGCCCTCGCTGCAGGGCCGCATCCTGTTCGACGATTTGATGTCGAGGGCCGATAGCGAAAACACCATGTCCTATGAGGCCGGCATCAAGACCGTCCTGTTCGACCGCCTTCTTCGCTTCAACCTCACCGGCTATTACTTCAAAACCAAGGATCTGCAGCTTTCGGCCGTGGGCGGAGGCGCCAACGCCAACCTGCTGCTTAATGCGGATGCAGTGAAAGGGCATGGCTTCGAAGCCGAGCTTGAGGCGCGTCCAGTTCGCGGCCTGAACCTGACCGCGGGTCTAAGCTATAACAGCGCCAAGATTCACGATGACAATCTCACCGTCGAAGTGTGCGGCGCGCCCTGCCACTTTACGGACCCCATCGCGGTTCCGGCAGGCGGCGGCCAGCCAGCTCAGGTCTTCATTGACGGCAATCAACTTCCGCAAGCTCCGAAATGGACCTTCAACCTGACTGCGGGCTACGAATATCCGATCGGGCCGGGCTCAATCTACGTCTTCACCGACTGGTACCACCGCTCGAAGATCCAGTTCTTCCTCTATGAATCGGTCGAGTTCAGCGATGACAAGCTGATGGAGGGCGGTCTGCGCATCGGCTACAAGACTGACCGCTATGACATCGCCGGCTTTGTCCGGAACATCACCAATGACGAAAGCGCCGTTGCCGGCATCGACTTCAACAACCTGACTGCGATGGTCAACGAACCGCGCATCTGGGGTATCGAAGCCGGCATCAAGTTTTAGGCTAAAGTCTTTTTTGAAAAGCTGGCGGGCGGTGGGCTTCAACTCACCGCCCGCCTTTCCTATCGTGCCCGCGCATGTCGGACACCCCTGCCGCTCCCAACGCCACCTTGCTGCTGATTTTCGGTGCCGACCGGGACGATCAGATCCGCGACACGGGTGGCCAAGTGACGGTCAGGGGCTCATCGGATATCTTCGGACTGGTTGATGCCGATCATCCGCATCACCGGCTGCAGATCACTCGCCAATTCCTAAAGCACAACCGCCGCCCGAACCTGATCCGCTATCATCACCTGCTGAACCTGATCACCGAGCCTGAGCGCAACGACAAGGTCCTCGACAACCTTCGCCGCCTGCTGCGCGGTGTACCTGGGAAAGTTATCAACCGGCCGGAAGCGGTGCTCCGATCGACCCGCGATCAGATGGCGCGGCGACTTTCCGATATTCCCGGTTTGCTAACACCCAAGGTCATCCGTCTCAAAACTGCCAAACCGGCCGCGGTCGCCCAGATGCTTGAAAGGGCGGGGATGCAATTCCCCGTGATCCTGAGGGAACCTGGCACCCACAAAGGGACCACGCAGGACCGCTTCGACAGCCTCGACGATATGACCTCGGCGATGGTCGAGGGTACTGAATATTTCGCAACCCAGCTGGTCGACTACAGGAGCGTCGACGGGCTCTTTCGCAAATACCGCGTCTTTTTCATCGGACCTCACACCATTTTCCGGCACATGCTTTTCTCCGATCACTGGAATGTTCACGGCAAAGATCGCGACCGCTTCATGGTCGGCCGAAACGACCTGATCGAGGAGGAAAAGGCCATGTTCGCGAGCGCGGACGGAGTGTTTCCGCAACCCATCAAGCAAATGCTCGCCGAAGTCCGAAAGCGCATCGACCTCGACTATTTCGGAATCGATTTCGGGATCATGCCAGACGGACGGCTGCTGCTGTTCGAAGCCAATGCGACCATGAATTTCTTCTCGCTCCTGCCGACCGACGAGTTCGCCTATGTCCGCGATTGCGTCGCGCCGGCACGCGCGGCCTTTCGCGAACTATTGGGCTTGCCGCCACAGGCGTGAAGTTCCAGTCGCCAATTCGCGGCGGCTGCGTTACGGGGCCGAACCCACATCTTGCCGGGAGAAGCCGATGACCGAGCGCCGCACCCTTTACCCGGAGATCGAGCCCTATGCTTCGGGAATGCTCGACGTCGGCGACGGCCATTCGCTTTACTGGGAGCGATGCGGGACGCCGGGCGCCAAGCCCGCGGTGTTCCTGCATGGCGGTCCCGGCGCAGGCATCAGCGACAATCATCGTCGGCAGTTCGATCCCGCCAAATATGACGTGCTGCTGTTTGACCAACGGGGCGCGGGCAAGTCGACGCCGCACGCCAATCTGGACGCCAACACCACCTGGCATTTGGTCGAGGATATCGAGCGGCTGCGCGAGCATGCCGGCGTCGACAGGTGGATGGTCTTCGGTGGGAGCTGGGGATCTACCCTAAGCCTGGCCTACGCCCAGACCCATCCCGAGCGCGTCACCGAGCTGGTGCTGCGGGGAATCTTCCTGTTTGGCCAGAGCGAGCTCGACTGGCTCTACCGTTACGGCGCTTCGGAGCTCTATCCCGACGGCTGGGACGAATTCCTGGCGCCGGTACCGCAGGAAGAGCGCGGCGACCTGGTTGGCGCCTATCGCCGGCTGCTCACCGGCGACGATACCGCCGTGCAGCTGCGCGCGGCCAAGGCGTGGAGCATGTGGGAAGGGGTTACGGTCACATTGCTTCCTGACCCGGAAATGCTTGCCGAATTCACGGACGACCATCACGCCATCGCCATCGCCCGGATCGAAAATCATTATATGTTGCACAAGGGCTGGCTCAAGGAAGGACAGCTGCTGCGCGGTGCGGAAAAGCTGCGCGGAATCCCGGGAGTGATCGTCCAGGGCCGGCATGACTGCTGCACCCCGCCCCGCGCGGCATGGGAATTGAAGCGCGTCTGGCCGGAGGTCGAACTCAACATCGTCCCCGACGGCGGCCACCTCTACAACGAGCCAGGAGTTCTCGACGGCCTGATCCGGGCGACGGACAAATTTGCGAGCTAGCTACTGTCCGGGATGATAGCGCCGCTCGATGTGGCCAAGCAGGTCCTCCGGATAGAAGTAAACCGGCCGGAGGTCGCCAGCGACGTAGCGCCCGGCCTGGTCGTTGAAGTGCTTCGACGACGGGTCGCCGCTTGCGCCACCCGTGCTGATGGCGCGAGCCCTGACCTGATCGCCGAATTCGACCACCGCGACGAAACTGTTGCCGCTGGTTCCATACCAGCGTTTCGATCCCTTGCGCGGCGCGGCGTTGGACGAGGCGAGCGACCCGTAGTTGCCATAAGCGAAGGGCACCGCGATGCTCGGTGCGTCGTCACTGAATGGATGGTCGATCGCCGGCGAAATGCGCTGGTAGCGGTTAATCTCGCCCCATCGCACCTTCCAGCTTCCGAAATCCTGCTGCAGGCGGGCAACAGCTTGCTCCAGTGCAGCCAGCTTCTGCTCGAAGCTGGTGTCGCGGCCGAGCCGCATCATTACCTTGTTGCCCGGCTCGCTCTCGGGCGCGTTGAGCCCCTTTCGCAGCGCTTCCGCCCAGAAAACGGCAAGGCTTTGCGCCTCGGACTGGGCACTCCAGCGATAGTCCCATTGGCGTAGGATTGAGATTGGTCCGGCCAGCGCGGCCTTACGCGAACCGTCGGGCAATTGGTCCCATGCCTTGACCAGGTCCGGGACCAACGCCGCGAAGCCCGGCTGGTATCTGTCGTAGGCCGCCGCTTGAAGCCGATCGAGTGTCCAGTCGCGGCTCCGTTCGAGAAGCTTCAAGGCATGGAGCCCGCGATAATTCTCCCCGAAACTGTCCATATATCGCGGGAATAGCTCAGGCTTGGCGCTGAACGCCCCGGCTGCGCGATAGGGCCAGTTATTGGTGTTGTGGACCCACCCGTTGGGCGGGCTGATCACGTTCGGCAAATCCGACAAGGAATGAAGGGCACCCCAATCGGTCGCCGGGTCACTTCCGTCCACCGTCTCGGTGTAATCGAAGCGATCGTTGCGCATCGGAACGTATTGCGGATGGAGGTAGGCGATGTCGCCGTCAGCATCAGCGAAGATCGTGTTGTTGGAGCTGTTTGCCTGCAGTCCGGCGACCTTGAGGAACGACGCAAGGTCCGTAGCCCGGGTGCGCAGATAGCTCTGCTGAAGCGCCGCGACTGGCCGATACATCATGGCGAAGCTGATCCAACGCCCACCTTCGGACCTTATGATCGGCCCGCGATGAGTCCGCCAGGTGTTGAAGTTGCGGCTGGCCAGCCGCCCGTCCACGGCCCGATAGCGAATTGTCACAGGTCGAGCGATCAGCGGCCGCCACACATTGCCATAGCGATATCTGGGCTGTTTTCCCTTGCTCACGTCAAACGCGAATTCATCGACATTGTCGACACCGCTCGACGTATGCATCCAGCCGGCCCGTGCATTGAACCCCTGGTAGATGAAGAACTGCCCCCATGTGGCGGCCCCATAGACGTTGAGGCCCTGTTCGCTGGTCACCTGCTGTTCCGACCGGAAGAAAAAGCTGGTGTGCGGGTTGATCAGCAGCAGCGCCCTGCCATCCTTCGTGAGTGCCGGCGCAATGGCAACGCCATTGGAACCGCGCGGATCGGGGTCGTAGGGCGCCGCGGCTAACTTGGATGTGCCGCCGTAGAATTGCTCAAGCTGTTGAAGGTCGATCCGCTCGATATCGCCGCCAATGCTTCCTTCCGTGAAGCTTAGCGCCATCCATGGCTCAAACCGCTTGAGCACGCGCGGCGTCACCTGCGGATGGGTCGCAAGATAATAGTTAAGCCCGGCCGCCCAGCTGTTCATCAGGCGCTTGAGCCAATCGGGGCTGGCGGCATAGTCGGCCTTCAGTTCAGGCGCGCTGACGTAGAGCCGTGCACGGAGGTCCTGCCAGATCGCCTTCTCTCCCTCCGCCTCCGCGGTCCGGCCAAGCGCGGTCAAATAATTGGCCTCGATCCGCGGGAAGTCGTCCTCGGCCTGGGCATAGATCATGCCGAAAACCGCATCGGCGTCCGTCGGACCTTCGACATGGGCGATGCCCCAGTCGTCGCGGGTGATCGAGATTTTCGCCGCCTGCTCGCGCCACGCGGTGGTTTCCGGGGGCGGAGCGGCGGCAATCAGGCTGAGGGCAAGCGGGACAAGGAAGGGACGCATGCGCCATTGCTAAGCGGCGCCCGCGCTCAAGCCAAGTCAGGCTTTGGGTAGCTTCTGCTTCGTCTGGCCCCAACCTGCCAGCAGCTTGGAACTGGCACGCTCCAACAGCTCATCGGCGTCTCGGATCGAATATTCGGCACCCGACTTGACCTGATCGAGCTCTTCCCATGCGACGGGCGCGGCGACAGGCGCTCCCTCTCGCGCCCTTGCCGAATAAGGCATTACCGCGGTGGCACCGCGCTGGTTCCTAAGCCAGTCGAGGAAGATGCGGCCCTTGCGCTGGTTCTTGCGGATATTCGCTGTGAACATGTCCGGTTCGGCCTCTGCGATCGCGCGGCTAAACCGTTCCGCAAAGCTCTTAACCTTCGCCCAATCGGCCTTTGCATCGAGCGGAGCGATGACATGGATTCCTTTGCCGCCTGTCAACATCGGGTAAGTGACGAGGCCGAGATCGGCGAGAAGCGCTCGGAGCCTCTTTGCGGCATCCCTCACTTTGCTGAAATCGAGCCCGACGTCCGGGTCGAGATCGAACACCAGCCGATCGGGATATTCGAGCTTGTTGGCCTTGCTGCCCCAACCGTGGAATTCGATCGTCCCCATCTGGACGCAGGCGAGGATTCCGCGGGCGTCCTGCACGTAGAGGTAATCCTGCACCTCGCCGTCGCTTTCCTTAATGGGCACATGCTTGACGTGTGGGCCCATGGTGCCGCTGTCATGTTTCTGGAAGAAACACTCCTTGGCACGGCCCTGGGGACAGCGGATCAAGCTGATGGGGCGTTTCGCCATGTCGACCAGTATCAGGGCTTCAATTGCGGCATAATAATTGGCGAGGTCGCCCTTGGTCAGGCCCTCGCCCGGATAGATCACGCGGTCCGCGCTGCTGATCTTGATTCCAAAATGTTCGGCCGAAGCAGGATCCGCCTTCTTGCGGCCCGGCGTTGAGAGTTTTTCAGGCTTTTCCAGCACGACCTCCCTCGCCGGCTTGTCCTCGCGCAGGGCTATGAAGCTCGGGTGGCGTAAAGTGCCACCTGAAGTGAATTCGGTATAGGCCACCTCGCCGACCAGTTTTGGCTCGATCCAATGCGAGGCCCGCCGCGCCGCACCGGGCACCTCCAACGACGGTTCGTCGATCTCGAGCGGGCGCATCAGGTCGCCGAGGTCGTGGATCATTTTGGTGTCGAAACCGGTGCCGACCTTGCCGGCATATTTGAGGGTGCGCCCGTCGCGAACACCGAGGTGCAGGGAACGGAAGCCATGGCGCTTGTCGCTATCCTGCCACCCGACGATCACGAACTCCTGGCGCTGGATGCACTTGATCTTGAGCCAGTTCCTGGCCCGCTCTCCCTTGTAGGGCGCGCCGGCTTTCTTCGAGATGATCCCCTCCCCGCCTTCCTTGCAGACGGCCTCGAACAGCTTCTCGCCCTTGCCGATGATATGATCGCCATAGAGGATCGGTGCGCTGGCGGCCCTGAGCAACGCATCCAACCGTGCCTTGCGCTCGAGGTTGGAAAGCCCGGCAATGTCCTCGCCTTGGTCGACCAGTAGGTCAAAGGCATAGAAGGCTATATCGGCGTCGCCTCCCTTGAAGCTTGACTGGAGCAGCTGAAAGCTAGGCTTTCCCTTCTTGTCGAGCGCTACCGCCTCCCCGTCGATCAGACAGCCGGCCGGGAGCTTGGCCGCGGCCCGGACGATCGAGCGGAACTTGTCACTCCAGTCGTTGCCGTTGCGGGTCCACGCGGTCGCGGCCCCGCCGGCGGTCGCGACCAGCAACCGATAGCCGTCATATTTATATTCGTGCAGCCAATCATTGCCGCTCGGTACCGCGTCAACCAATGTCGCCAGCTGCGGGCTCTGGAACTTTGGCGGTCCGACGCCGGCCTTGCGCCTGGCGCGCCCAGTCTTCCCGGTCGATTTACTATTGCTATGCCAGACATCGGCGCCTGCGGCGATCTCGGCCATGCTGCGCTCGGTGGTGACACTGGTCACGCATTGCTCGACGAGGGCATCACCTTCTTCCGGCTTGGCGAAATTGTCGTCGACCTTCTTCAGCATCCACGGTTCCTGCCGTTCACCGGGCCGCGGCTTCAGCCGGAACATCACCCACTCGCCCTTCATCCGCTCGCCATCGAGCGTGAAATGAAGATGGCCTTCCTCGATCGTCTTGCTGGGGTCCTTGCCAGGCTCGGGCTCCCACCTCCCCCTGTCCCACAGCATCACCGTGCCGCCGCCATATTCGCCCTTCGGTATGACGCCCTCAAAGGTGCCGTAGTCGAGCGGATGGTCCTCGGTGCGTACCGCCAGCCGCTTGTCGTCAGGATCAAGCGAAGGTCCTTTGGGAACCGCCCAGCTCTTCAGCACGCCGTCGAGTTCAAGTCGGAAATCCCAATGGAGCCGGGAAGCCTCATGTTTTTGAACGACAAAGCTGTCGCCCTTGCCCTTGAGCTTGCGGCCTCGTGGTTCCTTCGTTTTCGAAAAGTCACGCTTGCGGTTGTAGGTCTCGATGTCGAGCTTGGGTTTGCGGGCCATGGTTTACGCCCGCTTTCGCGCCCGGGTTGCGGTCTTTTTTGGTGCGGCCCGCCGTGTCGGCGCCCGTTTGGCAGTCGGGCGCTTGGCCGCGGGTTTCTTGTCGTCGCCCAGACTCTTCTTCAGTGCGGCCATCAGGTCGATAACGTTGGAGCCTTTTGGAATGCGATCGGGCTCATCATCCTGGATGACCCTCTTGCCCTTTTTCTTCTGCTTCTCAGCGATCAGCTTCCTTAACGCGTCAATGTAGCGGTTCTCGAACTCCTTGGCGTCGAAGTCGCTGCTCTTCTTCTCTATTAGTGTCTCGGCTAGCTCCAGCAGGTCGGCATCGGGCTTGATATCGCCAATGTCGCGGAAATAGCTTGAGGCGCGATTGACCTCGTCGGCATAGCGCAGCGTCTCCAGCACCATGCCGCGGCCGCACGGCTTCAAACTCACGACATATTCCTGCCCGCGCATGGCAAGTTGGCCGATGCCGACGCGCTTGGTCTTTTTGAGCGCATCGCGGAGGACCACAAACGCCTCCTCAGCCAGATCGTCGGCCGGGGCGACATAATAGGGCTTGTCGAAATAGATGGGGTCAATGTCAGTCAGCTCGACGAACTGGGTCAGCTCCAGCGTCTTGCGGCTTTCCAGCTTGACCTTTTCGATCTCTTCCGGGTCGAGCAGCACATATTCGCCCTTCGAAACCTCATACCCTTTGAGGATTTCGTCGCGGTCGACCGGCCCGATTCCGGGCACGACCTTTTCATAGCGGACGCGTTGGCCGGACGGCTCATGGACCTGATGGAAGGCAATCGACTTACCGGCCTTTGTAGCCGGGAAGATTTCCACCGGAATCGAGACGAGCGCCAATTTGATTACCCCGCGCCAGGTTGGTCGCGCCGCCATCAGCCATCTCCGCATTCGATTTGATGGCGGATTCAATCGACAGACTGGAGAGTCGTTCCGTTGGCAGCCGTTGGGTCGCAAGTTAGGATTGCCATGGAGGAGATTGTTGATGGCCAATCCAGCGATCACCGCGGCCTTGCTCGCAGCTTCGCAAGAGGAAGAATCAGAGGAGTTCATCCAGCAGAAGCTGCGCGACGCCAAGGCGCAGGGAACTTCCGACGCCATCGTTCTCGATCTCAACGAGAAGCAGCAGAAGTTTCTGGAACAGGCGATCGAAAAGGGGACTGTCGTCAAGACGGTGGACGGCCGTCTCTATCTTAACGAGCGGGCATTGTCTGAACGCAAGGAAGGCCAAGGTTATATGGCCTTGCTGATCCTGCTCGTCATCGGCTCGGTGATCGCATCAGTCGCCGTGTTGGCGTTGCGCAGCGGCGGCTGACCATTGACGGAACGCCAGACGCGATGGCAAAGGCGCGCGGCCCAATGATGACGGGCGGGTGTAGCTCAATGGTAGAGCAGAAGCCTTCCAAGCTTACGACGAGGGTTCGATTCCCTTCACCCGCTCCAAAAATCCACCATGCGGGGCATGGTTGATTTTTGGAGCGCCGCGAGAGTCAACGAGCGGGCGACTGCCGCAGTTGACAGCGACACAACGGACCGCCATTGGCGCGCCTGCCACGCACCGGGAGAGGTGGCCGAGTGGTTAAAGGCAGCAGACTGTAAATCTGCCGGGCTTCGCCCTACGCTGGTTCGAATCCAGCCCTCTCCACCATCGTTGCCTGGAGGATGTCCGGGAGACATCCGAAGCCAACGATGAGCTGCCCTACTGCACTTTTACTATGACCAGCGTGGCGTTGTCTGGCGCACCGCGGGCCAGCACCTTGTCGATCAACCGGTCGGCGGCTTCCTCCATGGTTCCGATCCCAAGCTCTTGGGCCAACTCCTGATCTTCGATCAGCCTTGTCACACCATCGCTTGCAAGGATGAACTGATCGCCAGCTTGCAAGTCGCCGCCGACTGTTTCGACCTGCAGTTCCGGCGCGACGCCCACTGCGCGCGTGATGATGTTGGCATTTGGATGATCGACCGCTTCGGCCGGGGTCAGCATGCCCGCGTCCATCAGGCTTTGGACCAGGCTGTGGTCGCGGCTCAGCTGTAACAGTTGGCCTTGGCGAAGAAGATAGGCCCGGCTGTCCCCCGCCCAGAAGCAGCTATAGCGATTGCCGGCAATGGCGAGTCCCACGACCGTCGTTCCGATCGACCGTTCAACGTCGGTCGAGCCCGCCAGCTCAATCAGATCGCGGTTGACCGATTGGAGCGCCGCGATCGCACTATCGACAAGCGCCTCCAGGCCATAGACGATCGGCAGGCCAAGGAGCGCCTCGGTCACCTTGGCGCTGGCGACGTCGCCGGCTTCATGCCCTCCCATGCCGTCGGCAACCGCCCANAGGCCNCGCTCGGTCCGGACCAGCAGCGAATCCTCGTTTACCTTNCGGCGAAGCCCGACATGGGTTCGACTGACACATTCAAAGGCCAAAAGGNGTCCCCCGTTCTCGTCCAAAGTCCGAGACTAGCAATTCACAATGGTTCATGCGATTTACTTTTTCTTGATTGCAGGTCGGCCAGGGGGAGATCGGCGTTGAGTAAGCCCTACAGCAGCAAAGCCCTGCCGGCCGGGACGGTGATCCGTGAGTGGCGGATTGAGGATGTCCTCGGTGTCGGCGGCTTTGGCATCGTCTACAAGGGCCGCGGCATTTATTTCGGCGAACTGGTTGCAATCAAAGAATATTTTCCCAGTTCGATTGCCGAGCGCGACGCCGAAAGCACCGTCGTCCCGATCGGATCGGACGTCGAGGAAGTCCATGCGCTAGGGCTCAAGAAGTTCGTCGAGGAAGCGAAGCTCCTCTGGAACCTTTCGACTCCAACCCGCCATCCCAACATCGTCAGCGTGCGGAGCCTGTTCGAGGTTCATGGTACCGCCTACATGGTCATGGATTTCGAGGACGGTGCGTCCCTGTCGCGGCTGTTGAAGGAAGGCCGCCGCTTCAATGAGCGAAGCCTGTGGAACGTCATCAAGCCGATCGCCGAAGGTCTCGATCGTGCCCACCGGGTCGGAGTCCTGCACCGCGACATCAAGCCGCCCAACATCCTGATCACCGACGACAATCGGCCGGTTTTGATCGATTTCGGATCGGCGAGGTTTGAGGCGGCAGAGGCGACCAGCACCTCGGTAACATTCCACACGCCGCCCTACGCGGCCGTCGAGCAATATGTGAAAACATATCCACAAGGGCCATGGACAGACATCTATGCCATGTCCGTGGTGCTCTATGAGTGCGTAACGGGCGAAAAGCCGCCCGAAGTGCTCGAGCGGATGCACGGCGGCCTGGGAAGTCCGCTAGTCGAAGGTCATTGGCCCGGATTCAGCAAGCGCTTCCTGCAGGCGATCGATTCGGGAATGACCATCCGCCCCTCGGAGCGGCCGCAATCAATCCGCGAATGGCTGGCACTGTTCGGCAGGAAGGATACCGAGGAAGTCGTTGCCGGTGACGACGAACCTACCCGCTTCTTCGCGCACGAAATGGCGTCGAATGAAATTGCGGCGGTTGCGCCAACCGCACCGGGGATCGATCAGAAAGACCTCGATACCGGGGTGCCAGAAGATCCGGCCGACGTGCAGTTCAAGCGGGCCGGCGAAGAAACCGGCGCCTCCAAGAAGGGCAAGAAGAAGAAGTCCGACCAAGTGGAGGAGGTTGAGGAGGCTGAGCCGTCCGAGCCGGTAGCGGCGGAAGCGGCCGAGGCGGCGCCCCCGCCAAAGAAGCCTGAACCGATCGCGGAGCAAAGGAAGCCGGTCGTCCCTCCCCCCAAGGCAAAGGAGCCGGCGGACAAGTGGTACAAGGATCCGAGGAAGGCGATGCTCGCGGGCGGCGGCGCCGTCGCGCTCGTTGCGGCACTGGCCGCCGGCACCTTCATGATGAAGGGCGGATCCGGCGAGTCCGGTGCCCCGCTGGAAATTCCCGACCTTAATGGATCGGAATCGATTCCGGTCGAAGGCCTTGGTCAGTTAATCGCAGCGGAACGCTCGCTGGCGGACGACGCGCGTACCGCTGGAGCGCCAGCCACAGCGGTCAATGACTTGGTCACGGCCAGCGGCCAGCTTGATCAGCAACTGGCGGGCCTTCAGGCGCTCGCGGACGACCCGGCCCAGGCGGCGGCTGCAACCGCCCGGGTCGAACAGATGAAGCGCACCGCGACGTCGGCCAACGTAGCCTTCGCCACTGCGCTGCTGCGTGATGCGGACGCTAAGGTACAAAGCCTCCCGCGAAATGCACAATCGCCCACGGTGACAGGCACGCTTGCCGAACTTCGAACCTCCGTGGAGTCATCGGCCAGCAACACCGATCCGGTCCAATCACTGGGCGCCGCCCGGGATGCTTTGGCCAAGTCGCAGGCCTTCTCAGCGGCCATTACGGGCGCCTACACCGCATTGGCCGCGAACAAGGCAAAGATCGAAAAGCTGCCGCAAGCGCCAAGGACGACTACGGCGGTGACAACCACCACAACCGCGACGCCCGTTGCCACCACAACGACAACCGCAAGCAGCAGCAGCAGCACCAGCAGCAGCTCCGCGCCCTCAGCGTCCAAGCAGGCTCAGGTTAATTCGATCGTCAGCAGCGGGCGGGCTTTGGCCAGACAGGTTATGGGGTCGGGCAACAAGGAAAATGCCCGGCTCGCCAAGAATTACGACAAATATCTGGCAGAGGTCGCCAATTCCGCGCGCGGCGCGCGCACCGACGCGGAAATGGACCGGCTGATCAAGGAGGCCACCCAGACCAAAGCCTATCTGGTGTTCCTGCAGCGGCAATCGTCGCAGGGCCAATAGCCCCGCGGCCTAGGCTAGGATCGTCCCGCCACGCGCCCTTCAACGGGGCGCGTATTATGATCAAAATTCGCTGCCTGGTGGCGCTGCATTTGCTCGCGGGTGCGCACTTC
>Ga0065715_10000343_pt1 | contig 13716 bp, 13 predicted proteins | sample MisBulReplicate1_FD_59102 | JGI IMG/M metagenome (GOLD analysis project Ga0065715, IMG submission 59102) | Miscanthus rhizosphere microbial communities from Kellogg Biological Station, MSU, sample Bulk Soil Replicate 1 : eDNA_1 v2 (version 2) | ecosystem: Host-associated > Plants > Roots >...
AGCGCGAGGGCTGCGATTGTTAACAGGATGAGTGACAGCAACGGCAGGAGCTCTTTTTGATGAAAGTCCGGTGAGAGCCAGTCGATCACCTGGTCCTGCTGCACTGGTGAAAAGAAAAACTCGAAGGGAAAGATGAAGATGCGTGGTCCCTGCGGATTCAGATTCACCGCTATCAGACAAGCAATGAAGACAAGCACGAGCGTCTTTAGACGCGGCCACTGCGACCGAGGCGTTTGGCCATCGAACCATGCGTCGAGCACAACGCCGACGATCGCAAAACCAATCAGCACCAGTCCAATCAAATATCCGGCGTGAAGGTTTACCCACACGACCATCACCGGCACTAACCACCACACAGCCTTTGCCGGCTTCTCGCGAACAAACTGGTGCAGCACGGCCAGGTAAATCGCGGCAAACAAGAGCGTGAAAGTACGCGGCCGCACGCCGATCGTGGGAAGGATGCTCCAAACGCTGAGCAGCACCGCGACGCCTTTGATGAATGGATGTGCTTGCGATCTTCTGAAGACTACCCAAAACGCCAGGACAATCAACACCGTGAAAATGAAGATCAGAGTATTGAAGCCGAGACGCGAGTAAATGAGATAGAAGATGACTTCCGAGAGCCACTCGTGTGCGACCCAGTGTTTGCCCCTGTTTGTGAAGGAATAGAAATCGATTCGCGGAATATGGAAGTTGTGGACGATGTATTCGCCCGTTTTCAAGTGCCACCAGAAATCGCCGTCGCTCAGTGGGCGCGAAGCGAAGAGGAAAGCGAAGACAAACACATACACTTCAAAGGTTCGTTTGAGCGCTGTGTTCATACGTGCGAACTGGGATTAGTTTCCAAGGAGCCTGGAAATGGCGCCTCCAATCTTCTCGAGCACACCGGCCACTCCACGTTCTGATGAGAAGACCGCGAAAGCAAGAACGGCGAATAACAAACAGATTAGTACTGTCAGTGCTTTTCGGCTCATCAGATTGCTTCACAGGATTTCAGGATTCACAAGATGAACAAGATAAATCGTGTTCATTCTGTAAATCTCGTTAATCCTGTCTCTACGGCGACTTCGTCTCCGCGGCCGCTGGACGCTTCTGCGGCGGTTCGGTGATCGCTTCAACTCTGCTCTTGTCGAGGAAAGAAACAACTCCGCTGCGCCGGAACCAGATACCCTGCGAGTCCTCCCATGCAGCATCCGCTTCTACTGAAGATCCATCCTTCATCTTGATGATAGCGTGTTCACCATTGGCGACAGGTTTACCACCAGTCGCTATTGGACCATTGTTGAGTGCCGCGGGCGGTGCTGTAGTCTTGGCTGGCGCAACCGGACTCGCTGCCGGACTGGCTTCAGCTTCAGCCGGACTATCGGTCGGCGATGCACTCTCCGCGGGAGGCAACTGATTATGAGGCACAACCGCTACCTGATTAGTCTTAGTCGTAGTTTCAGTGTTCTGATTGGCGCGACGATCCTGCTGCGCCTTATCGCGACTCGGAGCGAGAAAGGCGATGTAGAGCAACACGCAGACGATGATGCCGATGAGACCGCCAATCACGCCCGTCATCCATAAAGGCGTAGCACCAGCGGGTGTATTTGTCTGACTAATCGCGCGGGGCGAGTCAGTCAACTTCACCAGCACTGACCCATCCATATCGCAGTAGGCCTTCTGATTATCGAAAACCTCATCACACTCAGGACACTGTTTCATATCTCAACTCCTAGCCACGCCACATAAGGCACATAAGGCACATAAAGCACAAAAAAGAACACCATCCAAGATGAGTCACTCTTCCCTTCACTCTCGTTTGTGCTTTTTGTGCCTTTTGTGCTTTTTGTGGCACTACTTAAGCAGACTGAGAATGTTGGAGAAGTCGTCCGTCCAAACTATGTCGCCCTGCAATCTGGTCCAACGCGTGTCGCTGGTGATCGAGCCCAGCGACGCGTCGTTGCGCGCCATCACCACCCACGTCGATGGATATTTGCCGGTTAGCGAGCGTTCGCTGTCCCTGCGTACGAACGCAGAAAGATTCGCCCGTTTCGACAAGCCTGAGAGCAGCGGCTCGAGATTCAGATAGCGATTGCTGATGTGAAACGCGATCATGCCGTCCGCTGAAAGCTTGCCGAGATACAGATCCATCGCCTCCGTTGTTAAAAGATGAGCGGGCACGGAGTCGGAGCTGAATGCATCCATGATCAGCAATCCGTATTTTCCCGCCGGCGCCTCACGCAATTTCAAACGCGCATCACCCAGGATCATCCGGTACGAACCCTTAGTGCAGTCGCTGATGTACGTNAAATAGCTCCGCTCAGAAGCNATCCGCACGATCGCNGGGTCGATGTCGTANAAATCCCACTGCTGGCCTGGCAGCGAATACGTGCCGATCGTGCCNGAGCCTAAGCCAGTGGCGGCCACCGGCAGGTTTGCCGGCTTGCTATTGTANACATCGAAAACCTGTCCCAGTGGTCCACTCCGGTGATAGTACGACATCGGCTCACACTTCCGTGCGTCATCTTTCATCTGCACACCATGAACCGTGCTGCCATGGTATAGACGCCGGAACTCTTCACTCGGACTGGTAGTCACGCGCCAAACACCAAAGAAGTTCCGCTCAGTTGTCAGCGTCTCCACTGAAGCGTTCAGGTACGGAATCGACGCAAACATCAATGCGGCCAACGATAGTGCAAAGACAAACGGACGCCTGAAACTGAAAACAAAAACCAGCAGTAACGGGAGCAGCAGCACGAGACCATGCTCGAGTTGTGCCGCAAACTCGAAGCGCGGAATAGTCAGCGCGAGGCCAAACGTGAGCGCAAAAATGAAGACCGGAAACAACATTCGCATGAGCGACTTGGTCTTCTGTTCCTGCATAGTTACGGGCCGCACGAGACACGCCAGAATGATCGCCGCGGGATACTCAAATGGAGTCGAAAAGATCAGCGGCGCGAGGAGAGCGTTGAAGATGCCGCCGAGAACACCGCCTACCGCGATCCAAAGAAAGTACTCGGGCAACTTGCTCACGTGTGGTCGGCTCTGCGCCAATCGTTGATGACTCAACAGGGCTGCGAAGAAGAAGACGAGCAGGTGCAGCGAAATCGTGACCCACACCGAAATCGGCGGCGACAAGATTAGGAAAGCCCCGAGAACAACGAGTGCAATCGAAAACGAGATCGAAGTGACTGGTAACTTGATGAACTGCTTGTTTCCAAAAGCGATGATGAACGTCAACAGGTAGAGGGCTAAAGGAATGATCCAGATCAACGGCACGGATGCTACGTCAGTGGCGATGAACGTCGTTACGCCAAGCATCAGGCTCGAGGGAACGAAAGCAAGCAGCACCCATTCGAATCGTTGTGGATTCTCAACTTTGATCTCCGATTGTTCAGCCGCGACAAATACATGATCGACCGTCGCTCTTCTCGCGCTGAGCAGTAACGCACACGTGATTATCAGTACGACCAGGATTGCGTAGCCCGCAGCCCAGATAACGCTTTGAGTTCGAATCGCAAAAGCGGGTTCGAGGAGAAACGGGAAACCAAGCAGCGCGAGCATGCTGCCGGCGTTACTGACAGCGTAAAGAAAATAAGGATCGCGTGCGGCTTTGTGTGTCGAGTGTGAAAACCAGCGTTGCAGCAACGGCGCCGTTGCCGAAAGAAGCAGGAACGGGGGACCAACAGTGACGACCAATGTAGTCAGCAACCATAAGATCGGACTGCTCTGTGTCGGCAGTGAAGCGAGAACGCGGTCAGATAAGGCGAACGGTAAAACCAAGCCCGCAACAAGTAGCAGCAGGGCGTGAACAATCGCCTGGTTTCGAAGAGATAGGCGCTGAGAGATCAGCAGCGCATATGCATAGCCGCCTAATAATAAGGACTGGAAAAACACCATGCACGTGTTCCACACCGAGGGCGCACCACCCAGAAGCGGCAACAGCATTTTGGCGACGAGCGGTTGCACCCAGAAAAGCAGCGCGGCGCTCGTAAACAGAGCCAATGCAAAAACCGGCGCCAATGCTGTCGCACGTGCAGCCGTGGTGTTAACGCGATCCAGTTCGACGTCGATGTTCATTTGATTGCCCTACCCGAAGACTTGGTGTGATTGGCGGTCGGGCCGCCGTGAAACCAAGCATAACAGGGTTTAACCCTGTTCGGGGGCAAAAAGATGCGCGTGAAATCGAGCAACATTCATGCCTGCAGGAATGCGCCACGGATTTGACTGATCAGGGCGATCAGACTGTTCGCTATGTTGCAACTGCTCGCCAGCGAGCACTTCAGAGACCTCAATAACGCTTGCAACATCTGTTTCCATCTCACGTCCCCGATCGTTATTGGACCGTAAATAAGCGGGTTCCAATGCAGGGTTGGACCACTATTGCGCTCCGTAACTTAGCTGGCATGGACATTGCGGTACCGGGGACACACGAAGCATTGCCGTGATCGGCAGGAAGCGATCAGCTCAGGGTTCCTGGGATGACGCCTGTGCTTCTTTGTTTCTTCGGATAGTCACTTCTACTCCGGAGCGACGCTCGAGATAGACCTATTTCTTAAATCCTAAGGAGAACACCACATGCTGAAGAAATTCTTGAAGGACGAGACCGGCGCTGAATTGGCCGAGTACGCCGTTGGCGTGGCTCTGCTCGTGGCGATCGGCATCGTCGTTTACAAAGTGCTCGGCGACGCCGTGAACGACTCCAACTCGATCAGCGGCAGCAAAATCAAGACTGCGAAATATCCGTAAAAAGCAGCGACTTCCCCAGGGGGCTGGTTAGACTTTAGCCGGCTCCCGTTCCAATTCTCATTCTCTCTGAAAGGTCACCGTTATGAACTTCAAGACAAAGTTTCTGACTCTACTTAAGGACGAGCAGGGTGCAGAGCTGGCCGAATACGCAGTTGGCGTGGCGCTTTTGGTCGCGATCGGAATTGTTGTTTACAAGGTCCTGGGAAATTCCATCAACGACAGCCAGAGCGGAACAGCAGCAAAAGTTGGAAGCGCGGTGAGTGACGCAGGCTACTGAAATAGCAAAGCGTGATGAGGTTCGCCACATGATTTTGGCGAACCCAGCCGTTTATTCACCGGAGGTAAACCAGTGAACTACTTAAAAGAGTTCTTATACGACGAACAAGGGGCGGAGCTAGCGGAGTACGCGGTTGGCACAGCAATTCTGGTTGCCGTCGCAATCATTGTCTACAAGGTGCTCGGTGACGCAGTCAACATCAAGATGAGCACGGTGGCCAATGAGGTTCAAAAGTAGTGCCGGCTAAGGCCGGAGAAATCTCACACGTGCGGAGTAAAGAATGCCTGTGGCCCCGGAAGTAATGAAACTGCTGTTACTCGTTCCGATGGCGGTATTCATCGTCTACTACGATGTTCGCTATCGCCGGATTCCAAATGTCCTTGTCGCTGGCCTACTCATTGGTGGACTCAGTATCAACATCAGTTTTGGTGGACTAAGTGGCGGGCTTTCCAGTCTGGAGGGATTGGGTCTTGCGTTCCTTCCAATGTTTTTGATCCACCTCTTTGGAGCCATGGGGGCTGGCGACGTGAAGTTGTTTGGCGCTGTCGGCTCGGTGATCGGCGTCTCGATGGTTCCTTTGACGTTTGTAGTCGTCGTGATGTTGGGAGCAGCTCTGGCGATTTACACCATGCTCCGAGCGGGCACGGTGTTTTCAACACTTCACGGCGTATTGAGAATTTTTGTCGGCATCATGCCCGGTTGGGAAATGCCCCGCTTCGCGATGCCAACCGATCGAAGACACACGATTCCCTATGGCGTTGCCATCATGCTCGGCAGCTTGATTTCAGCGACTTTCTTTCTGCGTTAACGAGCGCGTTTTGAGACGAAATGGAGATTAATCATCATGCGGAATAAGCGTTTAATTATTGCCGTTTTGGCTGCGATAACGTTTGGCCTCATCGCCGCGGTTTCAGTCAAACAATATCTGCTCAGTGCACAGACTTTTAGTCGCACCAACGACGTGGTGGTGGCGAAAGTCGAGATCCCTGTCGGTTCGAGAATTATTGCCGAGCAACTGACGGTGGCGCAGTTTCCTACGGATGTAACTCCACAAGGCGCGATTGCAAAGATTGATGAAAACCTGATCGGCCGCGTGGCCATCACCGCCATTTCGCCTCGCGATCCGGTTACAGAAACCAAACTCGCTCCCATCGGCGCAGCCGGCGGACTTTCGTCGGTAATTCCTGAAGGCTTCCGGGCCATGACGGTCAAGGTCGACGACGTCGTCGGCGTCTCCGGCTTCATCATGCCAGGCACTCTCGTGGACATCGTCGTCGTTATTCAACCACCCAAGGGCAGCGGCAACGAAGAGATGATCTCGAAGATCGTGCTGCAAAACATCAAGGTCCTCGCGAGTGGTCAGAACATCGATAAGCCCAAGAACGATCGCGACGTCGAGCGCTCGATTAGAGCCGTCACTCTCCAGGTCACTCCTGAACAGGCCGAGAAACTCGCGCTTGCTTCAAGCGAAGGCAAACTCCAGCTAGTGATGCGCAACTCTGTGGACCAGGCTGACGAACCGACTTCGGGCGCCAATAAGAAGAGTTTGCTTCTCGGTGAGCGCGCGATGATCGTTCCCGAGGCCGGTATCGGCAAAGACTCGACTCCGAAAGCCGCACCGAGTTCGGCACGCCGCAGTGCACCGCGTCCAGCGGCAGTCGCTGCCCCGAAACCAGTCGCGGTGCCGCAGGCTCCAGTCGCGCGTCCCACTGTTGAAGTGATCAAGGGCGCCAAGAAAGAGACCGTTGATTTTCCGTAAGAGAGGATGTCTCCCATGTTGAGCACTCGCAAAGGCATCTACTCCGAATTCCGTTTTAAGGAGAACACGATAATGTTGGCTCTATATTTCAAACGTTCCTACTTCATTCATCTGCTGCTGGCGATGGTTGCAACCCTGTCGATGGGTTTAGCGACTTCCGCACACGCCCAGGAAACGACATACGATGCGTCGTTCAGCAGCACCGTTAAGGAAGCCATTCCGATCAACGTCCTCGTGGGCCAATCTCGCGTGATCAACTTCGATCGGCCAATCGGTCGCTTCTCCATTTCCAATCCGGATATCGCGGAAGCAGTGATGGTTCGTCCCGACCAGGTGCTTGTAAACGGTAAAGCATTTGGCCAGGTCAACTTCATCGCCTGGGAAAAGAGCGACAGCAAGTTCATCGTTTTTGATGTATTTGTGCGCGCTAATCTCTCACTCATCGATTCACAGATTCGCGCTCTGTTCCCACGCGACGACATTCGTCTGAGCCAGGCGAACGGTTCGGTCGTGCTTTCCGGCACGGTTACCGATCCGGGCGTGGTGGCTCAGGCAGATGCCGTGGTCCAGGCAGCGGGTTTCAAAACTGTGAACATGCTTGCTTCACCGGTGAAGAATGCGATGCAGGTGCAACTGCAGATCCGCGTCGCAGAAGTGAGCAAGAACAAGTTGCGCGACCTCGGCTCCTCGTGGTTGTACCAGGGCAGTCCCGGCGCCGGTGGCTATATCAGTGGCGGTGGTCCAGCTTCACCTGGCGACATAGTCGGTGGCCTGCTGTCGGGAACCTTCAACCCGGCTACGAACTTGATCATGCTCGGGGGCAACACCGCAGCCTTGATTCATGCCATGCAGACGAACGGCGCACTGCGGGCGTTGGCTGAGCCAAACCTCATTGCGATGGACGGTCAGGTGGCAAGCTTCCTCGCTGGTGGCGAGTTTCCAATCCCAGTTATTCAGAGTGGCAGTAGTGGTGGCAGTAACGCTGTCACGATTGTGTTCAAGGAATACGGCGTTCGTTTGAACTTCAAACCAACGATCATCGACGAAGATCACATCCGTCTCGAGCTGGAACCGGAAGTCTCGACCATCGACTTTGCAAACGGTGTGAGATTCCAGGGCTTCGTAGTTCCAGCCCTTCGTACCAGACGAGCTCGCACGGGAGTGGAGCTGCGAGATGGTCAGAGCTTTGCTCTAGCCGGACTGCTTGATAACAACGAATCACGCTCGCTCTCCAAAGTTCCGATCGTTGGTGACATTCCGATTCTCGGCAATCTGTTCAAATCAACTCAATTCCAGAAACAGGAAACCGAATTGGTTTTCATCGTCACCGCTGACTTAGTGAAGCCCGTAAACCGCGACGACCTCCCCAACATGCGCGGTATCGATGGTTTGAAAAACGGATCGCCGCTCGGCATCGAGCCAAAGGGTGAAGGAATCTCCGGCGCCAGCGGATTTTCAACCGGTGGCACGATGACTCCTGCCGCTACACCTGAAGCTCCGAAGAAATCAACCACGCCTTCCGGCGAAGGTGCAGCGAAGACTGACGACAAAAACAAACCGGCCCCGACCAGCGCGGCCACGAAGCTCACGCCGTAGGTGGGTGAAAGCCCCTTTAACGACCAGCGTGAGTCGCTGAATAGAGGGTGGTAATCAGGTTCACTTGATTATCACCCCGTGGCACAAGAAGGACCCTTTTCGTTGACAAGGAGTAAGGTTCAGTGAAAACGAAAAATCTCCGCCGAGCTTTGAGACGCAAAAAGGAACGGGGCAACGTGCTTGCCTACACTGTGATGTCGGCTCTGTTTCTTTTTTTCGCAGTGGGATTGGGTGTTGATCTCAGCCACTTCTATCTCGCCAAAACGGAGTTGCAAAATGCGGCGGATGCAGCCGCACTCGCGGGTGCTTCAGCGTTGACGCCACACGACGCAGCCAGCATCACGACTGCCGTCAATCGTGCGATCGACACGATGAACCTCAACAAGTACAACTTCAATAACAAGACGTTTGCCGCCACGATGGACACCACCACGCAACGCTCCCTCGTGACCTTCGCAATCAACCTCGACAGCACTTGGTACACAGAAGCGCAAGCGACTGCGAGCGCCGGCATCTATTCAAAGGTGCGGTTTGTCAAAGTCTTTACACCATCAGTCGGCGTCAGCGTGTTCTTTGCCTCGCCAATCCTTGGCGCGTCGCAGAACTTGTCGGCCAATGCGACTGCGGGTCTTTCGGTGCCCGGCAACGTCCGGTTTTGCCCGGCGCCGCTTTCGGCTGTCGCTCCGGATCCGGGACAGACTTTTCCCGCGTGGGCGCAAGGCTCTTGTCCAACAGCGGGCATCCAGCCTGATGGCTGTGATCCAACGAAGAATTTCTGCAAAGGTTGCAGATACACGATCCGTTACGAAGGCGGGACCGGACCATCGGCCGGCAATTACAACATCCTCGCGTGTGCGGGTAACGGCGCCAGCGCAGTGAGAGACGCCCTGGCTTCGTATGGTGAATCCTGCCAGTGTGGCAACGTCAGCCCAGGCGACACGATTACCACTGAACCCGGCGTTGCTGCTGGTCCAGTTGCGCAGGGTTTGAACGTTCGCTTCGACCAATACGGTGGCGGGCTTTCATATAGCACCAGCACTGTACCCGATTCGAACGTCGCACAGGGTGCATCGCACGGCAACGGTTCCAACACCACATACGACGGCATCTCGTGGACAGACTATGGCCTGAACAGCCCGTTTCAGGGACCTGCAACTGGACACGACGGCGTGAAGAATCGCCGTGTGCTCGTGATCCCGATCATCGCTGCTTCACAGTTCGCTAACGGGAGAACGAACGTTGCGATCAGTTCGCTCGGCGGGTTCTTCATGAACAGTCAGGCAATCGGAAGCAATTCTGACGTGCAGGTGGAATACATCGGCGGAGACGTTACCGCCATTGTCGGTTTCGACCCGAACGGCAACACGGCCACCAATGTCGTCACTCCTGTTCTTTACAGGTAGAAAGACCGAGCATGATAGCGATCAATAAAGTATTGAGTCGATTATTTCGCAGAGAGGATGGTGGCGCGCTCGCAGAGCTCGCGATCCTGGTTCCGTTTCTTGCGCTGATGCTCGCAGCAGTTTCGGAGTTTGGACGCTTCTTCCAGCAATACACCACTCTCTCAAAGGCAACGCGCAGCGCGTCGCGTTATCTATCGAATCACAAGCTCGACGCGACTGAAATTGGCCGCGCTCAGAGCCTCGTGGTTTGCGGGAAACTCGCCTGCACAGGCGGTGACCGCACGCTGCTGCCGAATCTCAGCGTTTCTAACGTTTGTATCGAATCTACTGGTTCACCCAAGGTGACGAGCGTCACGGTCAAGATTCCCAAAACAGCGGGTGACTGCAGCCCGATGGCAGGCACGAGTAGTGCGACGCCATATACATATTCGCCAATCTTCAATATTGGCGCATTGCTCAACCAGCCAGGTTTCACGCTGGCTCTGCCGCTCTATCCGAGCACAACGATGTACTACATGATCGATTAGCAGGGATTGTCATGGGGATTAGGCGAAGACTTTCAAACACAAACGAGCGTGGCACAACGATGGCCGAGTTCGCGCTGATCTCCGCGGTGTTCTTTATGATCATCTTCGCCATCATCGAGTTTGGACGGCTGCTCTACACGCACAATGCGTTGACTGACGCGGCCCGTCGTGGCGCGCGCTACGCCGCACTGCATAAGGAAGGCACGGTCGGCAACGGCAAGCTCCTCTGCGTGAAAAACGTTGTCATCTATGGCGAGAGCGCAGTAAATCCCTCCACTTGCGCCGCCACCGGCAACCCCCTAATCAACGGGCTCACTGCGGCAAAGGTGAACGTGACTTACGAGGGCGCCGATGATGACAACAATCCCAATACGCCCGCAACCAGCTACGGCTCAAATCTCGGCACAGCAACGGTAACGATTTCGAATTACACATTTAATCTGAGTATTCCGTTTGCGCGACAAACATTGACGATGCCCCCTTATACCACCACGTTGACCGCGGAAAGCGCTGGTGAAGAACCGAGCCCGATTGCGACTCCTTAATTTAAGACGAGATGAGCAAGCGAAAAGGGTAAGTAACACCAAATGAAACGAACTTTAACTTTTATAGTGCTCAGTAGAGATGCCGCCGACTCGCGAGAGCTGAGTCGTGCACTTGGCTCGCACCCTGGTGCAAGCCTTTTGATGACGAGCGAAGACGCCGAGCAGGTATTTACGGAAACCTGCCGCTTGCGCCCATCTGCAGTCGTGCTCAACTTGAATCACTTCGGTGAACCTGCACTCAAGCTGGTGCAGCGTATTGTCAACGAATGTCCTGCCACCGCAGTGATCTGTGCTTCGAGAGAGTCCTCACCCGATCTCATTCTGCGCAGCATGCGTTCCGGTGCACGCGATTTTATTCGCCTTCCCATTAACGAGGAGGAGCTGACCACCGTAATCGAGCGGACTGCAGAGTTCACACTCGAGCACATGGATGACGAACCAAAGAAGCGTGGTCACGCGATCGCCGTGTTTTCGAGTAAAGGTGGCTGTGGCACGTCGCTGATCGCGACCAATCTCGCGATGACTCAAAAGACGCCGACGGTGCTCGTCGATCTGAACCTTCAGTCAGGCGATCTTGAATTACTGCTGGGTTTGAAACCGAAGTTTTCCCTCGCCGATGTCGTAGAAAATCGTGATCGTCTCGACGACGCGCTGTTGGCGAGCTATATCACGCCCTACTCGAAAAACCTTTCGCTCCTCGCCGCGCCAATAAAGGCAGAAAGCGCTGAAGACATCGAGCCGAAACACATTTACGAAGTGATGGAATTGCTGCGGCAGCGCTATGACAACGTTATCATCGATACGCCTCATAACTTCGACTCGGTCACAATCTCAGCTCTCGACCATGCGGATCAAATTCTCGTCGTGTTGACGTTGGAAATTCACGCAATTCGCAGCACGCGCAGAGCGCTCGAGATATTCGATCGTCTCGGATATCCGCGTAAGAAAGTGCGTCTTGTCGTCAACCGCTGGAGCAAGAACATCGAATTGGATCAGAAGCAGATTGAAGATTTTCTTGGCGAGCGTGTGATTGCGTTTATTCAGAGTGATTATCGCGCCGCCGTCAATTCCATCAACATCGGGCAGCCTTTGATCGAGTCAGCTCCGGGATCGACTGTGACGACGGATCTCTACAATCTGGCGAGCAAAATTTTCGCTGAGAAGGTGGAACCCCCGCCATCAGCAAACAACGGTAAACGGCCGTTCAATTCGCTGTTCCGCCGCAGTTCGCAAACGATGCAGGACCTGGGATTGAACGCGGCTCTCGAAAGAGCAAACCTGGGGGAAGTTCAATAGGTCCAATAGGGCCTATACGACCTATTAGTCTTATTAAGGAATAATCATGGCATTACGTGAACGATTAGTTAGAGACGGATTAACCGGCCCCTTGTCTGAGGACGCAATCAGCAATCAGCAGGGCTTCCAGGACATGAAGGCCAGGCTCCACCGGATGCTGATCAACCGGATGGATCTGACCAAGCTGGGCCAACTCGAACCGGAGCAGCTTCATGAAGAAGTTGCACGCCTGGCTTCCAGCCTGCTGGCCCAGGAAGACACGCCGCTCTCGTCAATCGAACGCGAACGATTGATCCATGAAGTCCGGCACGAGCTGTTCGGACTCGGACCACTCGAGCAGTTGCTTGCAGACACATCGATTTCCGACATCCTCGTCAACTCTCCTTACAACATCTACATCGAGCGCGGTGGCAAGCTCGAAAGAACCAGTATCGAATTTAAAGACAACGAGCACCTGATGCGCGTGATCGAGCGCATCGTCTCGTCTGTTGGCCGTCGCATCGACGAGGCGTCGCCGATGGTGGACGCGCGCCTGAAAGACGGATCTCGCGTCAACGCGATCATCCCGCCACTCTCGCTCGATGGACCCGTACTCTCCATTCGACGTTTCGGCGCCGAACCGCTGCGTATGAGCCGCCTGCTCGAGAACCAGGCACTCACGCCCGATATGGCGTCGATGTTTGAAATGTGCGTCAACGCGAAGTTGAACGTCCTGATCTCGGGTGGTACCGGCGCCGGCAAGACGACGCTGCTGAATGCTCTTTCGGCATACATCCCGTCCGCCGAACGTATCGTGACGATCGAAGACTCGGCTGAGTTGCAGATGCAACAGCCACACGTCGTACGTCTGGAAACACGCCCACCCAACATCGAGGGGAAAGGTGAAGTGACCCAGCGCGATCTCGTCAAGAACGCTTTGCGTATGCGACCCGATCGCATCGTCATCGGTGAGGTTCGCGGCGCTGAAGCGATCGACATGTTGCAGGCGATGAACACAGGTCACGATGGCTCGCTGACCACTATCCACGCCAACACACCGCGCGACGCGCTGGCCCGTCTGGAAACGATGATCCAGATGACGGGCATGCGTCTCTCGGATCGCGCCATGCGACAGCAGATTGCATCCGCAATCAACCTCGTGATCCAGGTCGCGCGCCTGACGGACGGAACTCGCCGAATCACGTCCATTTCGGAAATCACCGGTATGGAAGGCGAGACGATCACGATGCAGGAAGTCTTTATTTTTGAGCGCAGGGGCGTCGATAAGAACGGCACAGTCATTGGCCGATTCCGGCCCACGGGAGTACGACCGCGGTTTGCCGAAAGACTCAAGATCTACGGCATGCAGTTGCCACGTTCGTTCTTCGAGGAGGCGTAAGCATAATGTTTCTAATTCTCTTCTTCGTCTTTCTAACCTGTCTTTTTCTGACGTACACGCTCTATTTGGTCACATCGCGTTCGTCAGACAAGAAGCGGGCGCTGCTCAAGGAACGTCTGGCGGATGCGATTCGCTCTTCCTCGCATTCGACCGATATGGACGTGCAACTGGCGCGCGAAGAATTGATGAGCGAAATCCCGTGGA
>Ga0065715_10089134_pt1 | contig 13684 bp, 11 predicted proteins | sample MisBulReplicate1_FD_59102 | JGI IMG/M metagenome (GOLD analysis project Ga0065715, IMG submission 59102) | Miscanthus rhizosphere microbial communities from Kellogg Biological Station, MSU, sample Bulk Soil Replicate 1 : eDNA_1 v2 (version 2) | ecosystem: Host-associated > Plants > Roots >...
CAAACGCTGACCGCATTGGCAAACCCAGCCGCGCACTCGTGCCGGTGTGCCAACCGCCAGGGCGTGCGGAGGGAGGCTCTTGTTCACGATCGCGCCCGCTCCGACCATTGCAAACTCACCAATGGTGATACCCGCGAGAATGACCGACCCAGCCCCTAGCGAGGCGCCGTGCTTGATCACCGTCGGTTTGAGCCAGCCACGATCCGCATAACGGTTTCGCATGTAAGGCAATCGCGGCGACCGGGGATACAGATCGTTGGTGAAGACGACCTGCGGTCCGACAAAGACGCCGTCCTCGAGTTGAACGCCTTCCCAGATCATGTTCCCGTTCTTGATCGTGACCTGGTTGCCAATCGTGGCACCAGATTCGATGAAACAGTGACCGCCGATATTGCAGTGGGCACCAATCGGGACCTCGCGCATCACGTGCGTAAACGCCCAGATATGCGTGCCCTCACCTATCTCGGAGGTCTCGACGATTGCGCTGGAGTGAATGAAAACATCTGTCATGGCGTCAGTCGATTCAGGAAAATCGGAGGAGGCATCTTTTAATCAGCAAGCAAAACTCAGCAATCAGCACTTTCAGCACGAATCTCTACGGTCTCGACGATTGCGCTGGAGTGAATGAACACATCTGTCAGGGCGTAAGTCGATTCGGGAAATCGGAGGAGGTATCTTTTCAATCAGCAATCAGAATTCAGCAATCAGCATTTTCAGCATGCATCTCTACGGTCTGCGGATTTCCGCGTCGTCGATGGCGAACTTTGCGGGGAACGGGGTGGTCCCGTTGCCATAGTTGGTCACGGCCCACTCGGTGGTCCCACCCTCTGCATCGGGATATCGGGTCTGAACGCCTGGCAGGTCCCACAACAGAACCCGATTCAAGTCGTCGCCCTGCCAGATTGTCACCTGGCCCGTCCCATCACCCCGGCTCTTGTAGAACGCTTCGATGTAAAACCACTGACCGACGGGAATATCGATCGCGGTCTGCGTATAACTCTTTCCGTGAGCCGAATCGTAAGGCTTCGGTTCATACAGAGAGAGGAACATGTTTCCGTTTGCGCGGTTGGAGACGTTGATGTTGAAGAACGAATCGTCGCGTGCCGGATTGGTCGACGTCGACTTCCACGCCATGATCATCCACCACGGATTCACCAGATTGCTCAGCGTGTAGTTGTTCGGAAAGTAGTACCACACCTTGTAATAGAGCTCGGGGTTCTGGTGCGGTTCGAGCCATCTGAACATCCTCGTACCCGAGACGTCGATATTGCCGCACGGCGCCGCCATCATGAGGACCAGCGAGAACGGCAACTGATCCGCCCCGGAAGGATTCCTGCCGAAACCATTTGCCGGCGAGGTGCCCGCGCACCCGCTGTTGTACTCACCACCGCCTCGACCTGCATCGTTCGGCAGGTACCAGTCCTGCTCGCTGGCGTTCTCGTGGTTGGCAGACCAGACGATCGTGCCCTGCGCTTGAACATTCGCACCATGCTGCGTCAGGACAAAGAAACAGAGAACCGACGCCGCCCCGAGAAACAGGTGCAGTCGCCAACGCATAGTGACCTTCCTCTCTCGCGTGTTCAAAAGATGGTGTAGATGAACGGGGCCAGCGCCGAGCCTTGAGCGACCACCATCAGGAATCCGACGAGGAGCATCACCGCAATGAGCGGCATGAGCCACCACGTCTTCCGTTCCCGCATGAACATCCACAGTTCACCAGCAATCCCTGTTCGGCTCATTTGTCGCCTCCCGTTCAGAATTGGCGTTCCATGCTCGTCGCGCCGGCCGCGCGAGCAGGCCTCGATTTCCAGTACGAATCCTGGTGCGCAACATGGCGCAACGGATCGTGACCCATCACCCTGCGGACGAAGCCGACTGGCGTGAGCACGAGGAAGTAAACCAGGGCCATCACAATCGGGGTCGTCACGCGCGACATTGCGAGGGCCAAACGCATCCACGCGCGCTCGACCGGTCCCATCCGCGTCGGTGCCAACAAAGCACCGAGCACGAGCGCAATGCCAGCGAACCCAGTGATGAGAGGGATCGTCTCGTGCCCTCTATATGACGAAACGGCGGTCACGAGCAGGAATGCGCCTCCGACCGTCAGGCCAAACCGTCTGCCTTCGGCAGCGGTCAGTCGAGCTGGAATTCGTGCTGCCATTCACTGGTCTCCGTCCATGTGGGCTGGTTCGCTTTGTCGAGCAGAAACGGACCAAGGACAAGGTGGTCGATGTTCGTGCGCATGAAGCATCGGTACGCATCGGCCGGCGTGCACACAATCGGTTCGCCGCGCACGTTGAACGACGTATTGACGAGCACGCCACAGTCCGTGCGACGTTCAAATGCCTTGATCAACTCGTAGTACCGAGGATTCGTCTCCGCCGTCACCGTCTGCACGCGTGCGCTGTAGTCGATGTGTGTGACCGCGGGGATATCCGAGCGCGGGACATTGAGCTTGTCGATTCCCCAGAGGCGGTGCTGTTCATCGCTGAGAGGAATCCGCCGTTCCGCCCGGACCGGTGCGACCAACAGCATGTAGGGGGACTCGGCATCGAGCTCGAAGTAGTCGGACACACGCTCCCGTAGAACGCTCGGCGCGAAGGGGCGAAATCCTTCGCGGAACTTGATCTTGATGTTCATCTGCGCCTGCATGCTCGGACTTCGCGGGTCACCGAGAATGCTTCGGGCTCCAAGCGCCCTCGGGCCAAACTCCATTCGTCCGTCGAACCACCCCACGACCCTCTCCTCGGCAAGCAGATCGGCAACGTGATCGACGAGCGGCTCGGGATCCATTCGCGCGTACGGAGCTCGTGTCGCTTTGAGGAAGCGTTCGATCTCCTCTGGCGAGAAGTCGGGCCCGAGGTACGCGCCCTTCATGCCGTCCTTGCACTGGACGACAGATCGAGGCTGTCCGGCGTAGCGATGCCAGGTGAGTTGGGCAGCGCCGAGCGCCCCGCCAGCGTCCCCTGCAGCCGGTTGAATCCAAATCCGCTTGAACGGGCCCTCACGAAGCAAACGGCCGTTTGCGACACAATTCAGAGCGACGCCTCCGGCCAGGCACAGATTATCGAGACCGGTTTTCCGATGTGCCGTTCGCGCCATCCGCAGCATGATCTCTTCACAGACGACCTGCACCGAACGCGCGAGGTCCATCTCACGCTGCGTGAGTTTGCTCTCCGGGACGCGGGCCGGGCCTCCGAGGAGCTTGTCGAGCGCGCCATTGGTCATCGTCAAACCAGTGAGATAGTTGAAATACTTCTGGTTCAGACGGAATGACCCGTCTTCGCGCAAGTCGAGCAGCTCGTTGTAGATCAGATCCACATACTTCGGTTCCCCATACGGCGCGAGTCCCATGACCTTGTACTCGCCGGAATTCACCTTGAAGCCGGTGTAGTACGTGAAGGCGGAGTACAGCAGACCGAGCGAGTCGGGCCAGTGCAGCTCGTCGAGGATCTCGATCTCGTTTCCCCGGCCGACTGCGATTGAGGCCGTCGCCCACTCGCCAACACCGTCGAGGGTCAAGATCGCGGCGTGATTGAATGGCGAAGGGAAAAACGCGCTGGCGGCGTGCGATTCATGGTGCTCGGCGTACGCGATATCGCCGCGATAACCGAGTTCCTGGCGGAGCTGACGATCGATATAGAGTTTGTCCTTGATCCACAACGGTCCGGCCATCGCAAACGATCGGAAACTGCGAGGGGCGGTTGCGAGATAGGTTTGAAGGATCCGCTCGAACTTCAGCAGCGGCTTGTCATAGAAGGCGACGTACTGCACGTCGTCTATTCGAATGCCTGCGCGGTCGAGACAAAAGGCGACGGCGTTCGACGGAAACTCCGCATCCCCCTTGCGACGCGTGAAACGCTCCTCTTGCGCTGCGGCGACAATGTCGCCGTCCCGCAGCAGGCAGGCGGCGCTGTCGTGATAGAACGCGGAGATACCCAGTACGAACTGATCGCGCATGGTGGTATCCGAGGGTGATCGCTACTTCGTAATCACGAAGCTGTCGAGAACGAGCATGTCGAGGCCGGAGCCGTAAAACACGCGGACGGCGTCGCGTGGCGTGCAGACCATCGGTTCATGGAAGCCGTTGAAAGACGTATTGACCAGGAACGGAAAACCGGTCGCTTCCCCGAAGGCCTTGAGTAATTTTCGAAAGCGCGGCGGGGCGCTCTCGCCAACGGTCTGGATACGGAGTGCGGCCTCGGGGGTCGGCAGAATATTCCGGAACTGCGCCGCATCGCGCGGCTGGTAATCGCATTCCATAAATGGGGAGTTCTCGGGGCCGGCAAAGTGCTTGGCAACGTCTTCCTTCAGACCGCTCAGCGCGTATCCGTGCCACGGTTCTCGGCGTTTGAGGAATCGATTCAAGTTCTCGAGGACGTACGGGGCAAACGGACTGGCGAGAATACATCGGGCGCCGAGCGCGCGCGGACCCCATTCCATCGCGCCATCAAACCAGCCCACGAGCATTCCGTGGCGAACCGCGTCGACCGTCATGGAGACGGCGTCCGCTTCGGTCACCCAGTCGTAGCGAAGCTTGCAGTTGTCGAGCGTCTCCTTGATCTCGTGGAGCTGAAAAGCCGGACCGAGGAATGGAGAGACAGGCTGGGGTTTGGCTCCGCTGACGTGCAGCGCGGTTCCCACGGCGAGACCGGCGTTGCCGGGATTCACGGGAACGAATACCTCGCGAAACAATTCGGCGCGTTTCGCCAGAGTATTCATCGCCGAATGATGGAAAAAGTCTCCACCGAGGCACAAAGGCACATCGCCTGCGTCTTTGTGGACGTCTGCGAGCAAATCCATGAACAGCTCGCCGGCGCGAGCCTGGAGCGCCGAAGCAAGCGCGGCGGTTGTGCGGCTGCCCGGATCCCCTTCCGGTCCGGTTGGCAACCATCCGCGGACGGTGGCTCGCCACCCTGACTGTACTTTCAGTGAATGGCCGTCACCATCGAGCAAGGAGTGCAGCCGATCGTCGCGGCGATTGGGGGCGAGGCGTGCGAGTCCCTCGAAACGCTGCCCACCCGCCTCGGATTTGAGTCCGAATATTTCGGCGCAGTCGGAATAGAGTTCCGCGAATCCGGGTCCGCGCCACGGCCAATCGACGCGTGTCACGTCACCTTCACGGCCGCGCCAGACGCTCACTTTGGGCGACTCTTGATCGCAGACCACGATCGCCGCCGAGGAAAACGGCGACGACAGGTAGGATGCGCAGGCGTGGGCGAGGTGATGATCGAGTTGCGCGAGATTCTCGTCCTGCCGAGGCTTCGCTCTCTCGGCAATCGCGTATTTGGTTACTTCGCCGCGGTCCTGGCCCAATCGTTCGAGAAGCGTATCGAGCGCTTCGTCGGGCAGCCCTGTCCCATTGAATCCTGCACCCCTGACACGTGTGACACGCTCCTGTTCGCACGCGCCGACGACGCGCTCACCAGCGACGAGTGCGACACAACCGTGGCGAACCGCTCCACCGAGCCCGGCGGTCAGTCCCATGTCTCCCTCTCAATGCATCGATGGCGAGGCAGCTTCCGGCGACCGATAGCCGGCACTCGACTTCTCTGGACCAATCTGAAATGGCGGGCGTGCGAGCAGTCGTGACGACAAGATCGCCTTCGCGGCAATCGCGTGCCCGCGATCGTTCCAATGACCGTCGTGCGGATATTCGAATCGCTGGCCATATTCCTGAAAGTCGGAGAAGAACCAGCGATCGAGTTCAAGGACTTCGTACCCGCGGCTCAGCGCACGGTGCAGGAAGGCACTTCGCATTTGATCGAAATAGGTTCCCTTCCCTTCCGCTGCCGCATTGGGGTAACGGAATCCATCTGTCGTAAAGGTGATCCGGTCTGGCGGCAATCCTGTGTACGCCGGCAGGTCACGGAAAAAAGCGTCCATCACCGCCAGCGAGTCGGCGATCCGCGCTGGATCAGCGTCAGCTCTCGTAAAACCGGCAAAGCGAACCGGTTCGCCGCTCGAGCGTGCATGCATCCACCGCAGGTTCGCGTATTCCTTCATGTGCAGGTTGATGAAGAGATACCGCGCGAAAACGCTGTGCGCGAGCAGCGACCGCACGAACCCGGGGCGCAGTTCCAGTAACTGCAACCGCAGCTGCCCATCGTTTCCCGGTGCATACACCCAAAAGCCCCGTGATTGGACGTAACCGATATGGCTCTCATCGAAATCGTTGCCAACGACGTTGATGATCAGTGCCTGCGCGCCATAGTCACGGACCGCCAGCCGTGCCCAGATCAAATACTGGCTGAGCGGCGCACCCGAGGCAGCGAAAGAATAGACGTGTGCCTTTGGCCCTAACGCGCGGGCGAGTCGCCCCTGCACGGTGTTGGCGTACGGAACCATGAACGCTTCAATGAACGAGTCGCCAACGATGGCGAGCAACGGCTGCTCGCCCTTCGCTGGATAGTCCTGGTCGTTGACAAACCCGGCGTTGTTGACGCGTCCGTGATTGACCAGGTCCAGATTCCAGTCCCGCGAGAAGACAAAAGAACGGCCTGGCGCGTAGTGATAAATCGGGCTGCTTGGCGTCACAGGATCCGGCCGCATGACGCTCATGACGGGCAGAAACCGAAACGTGATTTCCGCCAGCGTCAGAACGAGCGCGAAGCCTGTGAGACTTGCCAGGCAGCCGAGCAACAGTTCTCTTCGTCGGGTCACAGGAATCAGGCCGTACCGAGTGAACGTCAGGGTGTGTCCGAAAGATGGCCGAGGCGCGATCGCCAGCTCACGGTGACGCGGCTGCGCCGGGCAGCCTGCAGAATACTGGCGCGCAGCGCCGGCGACGCGAACTCTGTCCCGGCAACGAACTTCATCAGGGGCCCGAAACTCCACGCTGCCGGCGCGCCGACGATGTGGAGGCCCGGCAAGGACGTCTCGAATCCTGGACCCAGTCGTGGGAAACCATTCACCGTGTCTAATCCGTCGAGAAGTCCCGCAGAGAAGAAGGGATATCGACGCACATCTATTCGGTAGCCGGTTCCCACCACGACGTGGTCTACGACGCGCTCCGATCCATCGTCAAACTTGATGCGGAGGTTTTCCTTTTCGACTCTCGCGTCGACCGGGGATCGTCCCAGACGAATTGGTAGACCAACAGCGCGAGGCCTCAGCCACACTGCGACTGCCGGCCGTGTCGCCCAGGGTGACCATCGATCCTGGAGGCGCCGGGGCAATCGACGAAATGCATTCGGCCGCTGGATGATCAGGCTGACTCCCGCGGATCCGATCTCGCCTCGCCCGTAGAACATCCAGCGGATTGCTCTTGCCCGAGACCACCCCATCCGTGGCACCCACTCCAAAGCCGAACTGCGGCCAACCAGCTCCACTCGAGCTCCCGCTTCATGGAGAAAGACCGCGGCCTCGAATGCACTCTGGCCGCTCCCAATAACGACGACGTTCTTGTCGCGGAACTTTTCAAAATCGCGTTGCTCGGATGTGTGGGTCACGAGTTCCGCCGGAAGTTCCTGAAACAGACTTGGCCGATGCGCGAACGGTTGGATACCGGCTGCGACGACGACTCGCCGTGCCTGGAGCGTGTCACCGTGCTCAAACGTCAGTTGGTACCCGTTTGGACAGGAGTCGAGTTGACTGATCTTGCGCGTGTCCGCGCACTGTAGTTGCCGGTGGATCCAGTAGCCGTACTTGACGAAATCCTTCAGCGGGATCGGGTATTCGAACTGGCGATTCCCGTTGAGGCTGCGATACACATCGAGGGTCAAGCGGTTGCCGGGGTCGGCGATATGCGAGCCCGCCCACGGCGAGCGCAATTGCATCTCCTCGGGCATACTGCGCTCCCAGAAGGACATGGGCTCGCCAAAGAGCCTGACGTCCAATCCTTTGAGTTGCTGAAGATACGTTGCTGCCGACAGGCCGTACGGTCCGGCACCGATGATTGCCACATCACATCTTTCCATGTGAGAACACCTCGATTGTGATCGTGCCGAGCGTCAGAATGCTTTGGGTTCGTGAAGAATGGCTGGCGTGTCGTCCTTGAGTCCCTGGATCACCGCGTTGTTCTCGCGTGCTTTAGACGCAGTAATCCAGGATTGACGTGAGAGAAACACTGGCTGGAGGAATCGCTTGCACACGGAGTACGCCCGCGCGGGGGCACGCAGCAATGCCGGTAGTGGATCGTCGGCGGCGAATGCCGCGAACTCGAGTGGACGCCTCAACGAACGCAAATACGCGCGAACGGAGAGACGGCCTCGCCTGACTTCGGTGGAGGCTGCCGCGATATCCGTGCTGAATCGTACCCATCGAACGCCGGGGCGACCACGGAGTGAGGGCACGCGTTCGCCACGAATCGAGCGCCAGAGGAGATAGGGAAAATCCACGCCGGCCGCGGCGCACAGGCCTTGCCACGTCCAGGCGCGCGGATTCACATCCAGGAGTTTGTAACGGCCGTCCTCCCGGTCGTACTTGAATTCCACTTCCACGAGCCCTGTGTACCGCATCGCGGTCAACAGGCGCCGCGCTGGTTCCTCGAGGGCAGGTTCGTCGCAGGTTTCGACGAACGAACTCGAGCGGCCGAAGTCGACCGGGTATTGTCGCGTGCGGCGTGCCGTCACCGCGGCCAGCGTGCGGCCGTCGGCACAGAGTGCCGCGTACGAAAACTGCGCTTCCCCTCCCCCGGAGATCAACTCCTGGACCATGACCGCATCGGAACCAACGAGTTCGCAGGCCTCCGCGTACCGAGCGGCGAGCGTCTGTCGATCGTCCACTTGCCACGCTTTGTCGTGCGTGAATCGGTTGATCCGTTTCTTGAATGCAGGCTTGAGGATCACGGGAAAAGCGAGGTCCAGTTTTGACAGCTCGTTCTGGGTCTTCGGATAAAACGTTCTCGGGTGATCGACGCCGACATCCGCCGCGAGGCGGTAGGTGAGGCGTTTATCGTACGCCCAGCGCAACCGATCCCACGGCGGCACGGTCAGGCGGAAGTGCCTCGACAGCGCCGCATGGTGCCGTGCGACCAACATCGTCGGCTCATCGCTGGTGACAAAGAGCGTCCAACCGTCGAGCCGATGTCGGTCGGCCAAGCCGAGGAGATAATCCAGTTGTTCGCGATCCTCTCCGATCGGCCAGCGCAAGCTGTTCCGGCTATATCGCGACGAGGAGCCCATACACTCGAACTCCGTCTCCAACGTCCACACGGGAACACCCTGGCGTCCCAGGCTCCGGACTACCGCGAGACCTCGAAAATGCTCCGCGATGACAAGAGCACCTTCTCGCTGATGGGATTTGTCGGTGCGGTACGTCATAAGAGTGAACTCGTTTCGACTAACCGCGTGCGCTATTTGGCCAAGACCAGCAAGCTATACCCGCCGAGAATCCGAACCGTCAGTTCCTGATGGATGGCGAAACACATGGTCCTCGGGAGGCGGGCGATTCGTTGGCCGACTTCAGTTCCACACACGAGGCTGTGGGACGTAAAGATCCAGTCGAGAATGGTATAGCCGCAGTCTTTCAAAGTTTCGAGCGCGGTCTGTTTGGTGAAGTAATGAATATGCCTGTGCAGTTCGCGGCGCTTCAGAAGCCCTTGCTTACGCAGTACTGTTTGAACGCTCAAGTCCAGCGGAATATGGAACATTTTCAGTTCGCTCTTTGATCGGATCGCGTTCAAGAAGCCGAAATAGTCTTCGACGTGCTCAACGACGTCGAGGACAAGCATCAGATCGAAGAACGTGTCTTCCTCCCGGCTGATATCCCCAAGTTTGAACTGAAGCCTTTCATTCGATCGGGTCCGGCACATCTCCAGCGCCTGTGGGGAAATGTCATAGCCGCAGAAAGCGCACTCCTCGTTCAGTCTCTTCTGAAGCAGTCTCAGCACTTCTCCTGCGCCACAGCCTACGTCGCAGATGGTCTTCGGCTGCAGCCGGTTTCTCTCGATCATCTGGATAATCTCACCGACCTTGAACGAGGATTCGTGGACGTGCCAGTCGGGGTTGTTCTGCAGGTATTCCCCGTCGACATAGACATTCCGGTCGAGGACCGCGCCGGCGACTTTCGTGGATGCGATCATGTTCGGTCAGTGACTGTCAGGAGCAGGTTTGGTGTGTCCGGGGATCGAAGTGCTCGGACCAATTCGTGAGGCACTCAGGCTGCGCGTTTGTAGGCTAGCTCGCCGAGCAGGCGGCAGAACCACGCGGGCATTGTCTGGATCGGCCACCGCAGCATCTGCGCGCCGCGGGTTATCGCCTGCGTCGGCGGCCCCCCGGCGAGAGTCGAGTAAGAAAGCAGCTGCTCAGCTGTCCCCCAGGCGGATTTGAACGAACGCAGCCCCTCGTTTCCGGGTTCCGTGCGGCCGAAATCAAACGTGTGAAAGCCGTTTTCACAACCCCACCGTATGCCGTTCCAGATGACCATGTTGTTTGGACGCAGCTTCCAGAACTCCTGACGCGAAGCGCTGTACTTGTAGGTGACGGTTCCGTTCCACGCGAGGAATACAGCCCCCGCAATCGGCATATCCTTCCAATACGCGAGAAGGACGAACCCCCGTCCGGCCGCAATGATGCGCTCCCATAGAAAGTCAAAGTACCGGCGTGGCTGGATCGGAACCCCGAGGCGGTGGCGTGTGTCGAGATGAAGCTCATAGAACGTCCGAGTCAAGTCATCTTTTGTGGTGGCTTGGCGGACCAGAACGCCTTCGCGCTCTCCTTTGACGATTCGCTGCTGGACTTGCGATCGGTGGAACGTTCGAAAGACACACGCAGGGTCCGGTCCCAGCCGAAGCACGTGCAAGAAACCGGCGGGCTGTTGACGAACCGGTAAACCTCCGACGGCTGCGCGCATCTCCACCTCGGAAACCCTCTGCGCCTGCCGTGCCGCCTCGAGTTCGGCAACGAGCAGTGGCACGAGACGCTCGTCTCTCGCGAGCGGCGGCAGATAGTCGGTGAACGGAAGAGAGATCCACCGGCGCCGGCCGAACAGGTTTCGAGTCTCGATTACGGGAATGCCTGCAGCAATGCCGTCGCCATCCAGGAGCACCAAGGCAAAGGGCCGGTAACCGTAACAGTCGGCCAGCAATCGACCCCACGTTGGATGATGAAACGGATGCGCCCGCGAAGTTGCGACGACAAATCGTGTCCATCGCTCGTCGTCGATCTCGAGCGCGGTAAGTCTCAGGCCAGGGACGGAAGCCGTCCGCTGCGTGAGCTCACTTTCCGATAACGATTTCAGGGTGTTCACGGCGGCGTGTTTGGACGGATTCGGTCGAGATTTCGTCGGCTGCGACAGCGGCGTTGGTCGTGACTTTCTTGTAGACGTCCAGCAGGAATGGAACCGAGTGCGACCACGTCAACGCGGATTCGACGCGTTGACGGCCGAACCGCCCCATCGCCTTTCTACGGTCGGGGTCATCCATCAATTCCACCAAGGCTCGAGCGAATTCCAGTTCGTCATTCGGCTTGACGTACAACGCCGAGCCCTGGGCGCTGAACCGATGCTCGGGTAGGTCGAATGCCACGATCGGTTTTTCCAGCGCCATGTACACCATCATCTTTGTCATCGTGCAGCGATCGTTGAACGGATTCGACGGATCCGGATCAACGCAAATATCTGCCGTCGACAAGTACCGGAGCAGATCAGCGAACGGGATATACCCGGTGCGCCACACGTAATCCTGGAGGCCAAGCTTGATCGTGAGGGCTTCCAAACCCACTGCCGGGTCCTCCGGTCCAATCAACACACAAAAGAAGTCTGTTCTTCGCAGATCGTAGACAAGATGCCAGATCGCTCGCAGCAGGTAGTCAACACCATCCTGAGTCGCCATCGCTCCCATGTAGCCGATGATTGTCCGCCCTCGCCGCCGGAGATCCGCATCGGGATCGACCGGCCGGATCCGATCCAGATCGGGGCCGTTGCGCACGATTGTGATTCGTTGTTCTGACACGCCGCCGCGCTGCATTTCGATCGCCTTGTAGGACTCATTCGTTGCGATCACGTGATCGGCAAGACGACAAGACAATTTCTCGAAGAAGACCAAGGCCTGATAGATGGACCGTCTGGCCCTGCGACCAAACCTGGCTTCGTACATCTCAGGAGACAAGTCGTGGTGATCGAAGACAAAGCGAACGCCGAACAGCTTATAAAACGCCGCAACAAGGACAAACAAGTCAGGCGGGTTATTGGCATGAATGACGTCGAAGCCATGTCGCGCGAAGACAATCAACGAGACGACGAAGGTCGCGACCATTGAATAGCCGTACTCCCAGAGATACCCCAAGAAGCCGCGGCCCGATGTTCGAAATGGAAAACGGTAGACACGAACTCCATCCAGCACTTCATGGAAGCGCTGCCCTCGATAGGCCGGCGTTATCACAGTCACCTGGTAGCCAGCGCCTGCCAGCGTCGTGGCTTCCGCGTGGACTCGTGAGTCGTGCGGATAGAGACTGTTCTCCAGCAGCATCAGCACGCGCTTTCCGGCAGCAGAGTTCACAATCATGTTGAGTAGCTCCGTATCCGGTCAGCTGCTGATACCGCTCGTTGGCTCCGACGGTGGCAACTCGGCGAATACACCAGGGGTCAACAAGTGAAAGAGGATCATCGCGAGATATCTGGGGTACGAGCGGCGATCGCTGAGCACGCCGTAGTCACCTTCCGAGTAGGGAAAGCCGCCATCCGGGCGCTGCTGTGCCAACACATACGCGAACGCTCGATCCGCCAGGTCGTCAGCAGGAAAGCCCAGCCTGGCGCCCGCACGCAACGCCGCAGCCACAGCGGCGGCGTGATAAGTGACCGCCCTGTGGGCCTTGCCGCACTCGTAGAACGCGTGACCATCCGCCGCCAGCCCGCCGGAGAGGAAGCTGAGTACTCGTTGCACCAACGTCAATGCCTGGCGATCCCTGGTGAGCTCGTAGTACCGGATCAGATCCAGGCAGAGAAAGGCGTTGTACTGGTAGCACTGGAAGTGATCCCGCCTAAGGCGCGCGGTTGCGGAAACGGCGTAGGGAAATTCGCCCGATGGCGTCTGGACAGACTGGAGAAAACGCAGCAACCCACCAGTCTGTTCCGCGTACTCCTGCTGACCTGTGACATTGACCAGCTCGGCGAGAAACCGCAGGACTATAGAGCAATTGGCCGGCACTCGCACGTCGCCGGTGGAATCGGCGAAATAGTTGGCTGCGAGTGTGTCACCCACACTGTGAAAGCGAATTCTTTCGACCAGGAACCGGTGCCATCGAATGACGGCTTTGAGAAAAGGCGCCTGTCTCGTCCGCCGAAACGTTTCAAGCAGTCCGATCGACGCCCACGTGCCTTCAACGGTCGCGACCCGGCCTCGCCATTCGGGATTCGGGTATTCCCACGCGCCATCGGATCGCTGCGCCTCGAGCATCGATGCCGAAGCCGTCGTGGCAAAGTCGCGGAACTTCTTCTCGCCAAGCAGGTGGAACAGGCGCCAGTTGCTGAGCGTCCAGTAGCCCTGACCCTGCAGGTAATAGTAGTCATCGCGCCAATCAACGCGGGGCAGGTGGCTCTTGATGAATCGGCCGATTCGGTAGTTGAAGCGGACGCCGGGATCGGGACCAATGAGCCTGCCGCCGGTCCAGTGGCGGGCGACCATGTACTCGTGGAGACGGATCGCGACATTGAACTGCATCGGCGGCGCATTGAGGAGGCCGATCGGCCGCGCACCGGCAATTGCCCGCCTAATGGGTTGTGGCAGGATGCCGCCCGAGCGCAC
>Ga0065715_10089135_pt1 | contig 13674 bp, 10 predicted proteins | sample MisBulReplicate1_FD_59102 | JGI IMG/M metagenome (GOLD analysis project Ga0065715, IMG submission 59102) | Miscanthus rhizosphere microbial communities from Kellogg Biological Station, MSU, sample Bulk Soil Replicate 1 : eDNA_1 v2 (version 2) | ecosystem: Host-associated > Plants > Roots >...
AGCCCCGGCAATCCGACGGGCTCTGTTTACACGCGCGAAGAACTACAGGGAATCGTTGATGTCGCCGCTGAGGAAGACATCTACATTTTGTCCGACGAGATTTACGAGAAACTCGTTTATGACGACGCAAAACACGTGAGCATCGCGTCGCTTTCCAAGGAAGCGTACGACCTCACAATTACCGTTAACGGATTTAGCAAATCGTACGCAATGACAGGGTGGCGGCTCGGTTATCTCGCCGCGCCGGAGGCGGTGGCCAGAGCAGTGGATTCGATTCAAAGCCATACCACTTCGAATCCATCGTCGTTTTCGCAGTATGGCGGGCTTGCCGCCTTGAGAGGTGATCAACAACCGCTCGCCGACATGCGCGAGGAATTCGATATGCGTCGCAATTACATGTTCGACCGCGTCTCAAAGATTTCGAACGTCACTGCAGTCAAACCGCAGGGCGCGTTTTACGTCCTGGTCAATATCAGCCAGCTTGGGCTCACTTCTCAAAACTTCGCTGATCGTCTCCTGAGCAAAGCCAACGTCGCGGTTGTCCCGGGCGCCGCTTTTGGCGACGACCGAACCATCCGACTCAGCTACGCCACCAGCATCGACGTAATCAAAAAAGGTCTGGATCGTTTCCAGGATTTTTGCCGGACGCTGTAATTGCAGATTGCAAATTGCCGATTTCAAATTCGGCGTTGTTGCTGCCAATCTACAATTTGAAATCTGAAATCTGCAATGGGTTTCCTTGCCCTCATTCTCCACGCGCACCTGCCGTTCGTTCGACACCCGGAACATGAGCACTTTCTCGAGGAAGACTGGTTCTTCGAGGCGGTGACGGAGACTTACATTCCTCTGCTGCGGATGATGCACCGCCTGGTGGACGACTCTGTGCCGTTCAAACTCACGATGTCGCTCACGCCAACGCTGTGCGCGATGCTTCAGGACCAGCTTTTGCGCGAACGTTACGTGCGGCATCTCGATAATTTGATCGACCTCGCCGCGCGTGAGCAACAGCGGAACCGCAAACATCCGCAGCTTCGCGAGCTCGCCGACTTTTATTTCAACCTGTTCTCGGAGACCCGCCGTGTCTTTATCGATGAATGGAAAGGTGATCTGCTCTCAATCTTTCGCGAATTGCGAGACACAGGCGCAATCGAGATCATCACCAGCGCCGCCACACACGGATTACTCCCGATTGTTCAACAGCAATCCATTCAAGCGGCGCGTGCGCAGGTTTTGATTGGCCGGGATGTGTATATCAATCTTTTTGACGCAGAGCCGGCCGGATTCTGGCTGCCCGAATGTGCTTACGCCCCCGGCTTGGACCCAATTTTGCAAGAAGCAAATGTTCGCTGGTTTGTTCTCGACACTCACGGCCTGCTATTTGGAAAACCGCGTCCGCGCCGGTCAATTTATGCGCCTTGCTTTACGCCAGCGGGGCCGGCGGCTTTTGCGCGCGACAGCGACTCAAGCCGGCAAGTCTGGAGCGCCCGGGAAGGTTACCCGGGAGATCCAGTTTATCGGGAATTCTATCGCGATATCGGTTTCGACCTTCCGATGCAACATCTGGGTCCGGTCGCCCGAGGAACGAGAAAATTTTCAGGTGTGAAATACCATCGAATCACCGGACGCGGTGACGGAAAACAGTTGTACGATCGCGCGGCGGCCGAAAATGCGGCGACGACACACGCGAGTCACTTTCTGGAACAGCGCCGAGAGCAGATTCGCGAAATCAGTGAATTAGGTTTCGATCCGATTGTTGTCGCACCATTTGATGCGGAATTATTCGGGCATTGGTGGTTCGAAGGCCCCAGTTTCCTTGAGCACTTCATTCGCCAGGCGGCCAGTCAACGGGATTTTTCGCTTACCACGCCGAGCGAATATCTGGCGGCCCATTCCACACAGCAGATCGTTGAACCCGCAGCTTCAACTTGGGGCGAGAACGGCCATCTCGCGGTGTGGCTCGATGCAAGCAACGCTTGGATTTATCCGCATCTGCAAGTCGCGGTCGAGCGGATGAGCGAAGCTGCGCGCAGGCACACAGAGAACGCCAGCCCGCTTGCGGATCGTGTGCTCAAACAACTCGCTCGCGAACTTTTGCTGGCGCAATCCAGTGATTTTGCATTCTTGATGAAAACCGGGACCGCGCGTGAATATGCAACGAAGCGCATCACAGATCACCTTGTTCGATTCAATCGGCTGCACGATCAGTTGGTCACAAATGGCGTCGATGAAGAATTCCTGCACGACTGCGAATGGCGCGATAATCTTTTTCCAAACGTGAACTGGCGCTATTATGTTTGAATCGCGGATCGCGAATTGCGGATCGTGGATAGCAGCGGCATGGCTCGCCATCGGAATCGCCGCCGCACAGGAATCACCAAATCCGATTGCCTCGGTAACACCGGAAGAATCCCCTACTCTTTTGATGTCCCCCGAAGAAACCATCACGGCTCCGCCTGCTCCAGTGCAAACACCTGCGGCCTCACCCGCGAAAAGCGTCCGCGTCAGCTTTGTTCCGCCGCCATTGGAAGGAACGATCAGTCTTGGCATTTATGACACCACTGGCAAACTGGTGCGCGTTCTACATCAGGAAGCGCAACTGAACGAATTTACGATCGGCGCCGACGCGCTGGTAACTCAATGGAACGGGAAAAATGACGCTGGTGAAGATCTACCCGCCGGAAAATATCGAGCTCACGGTTATCTAGTTGGCGCTCTTAAAGTCGAAGATGTGGGCATAGTCGCAGAATCTCCGCCTCAAGACAGCCAGGGAGCCGGTGTAAAGGTGAAACTTATGCCAAATCCGCTACGTAACGACAAACGATCCGTAATCGATATAGTCGCAGGGTTTGACGGCGATGGAAGCTACTTGAAAACGGCAGACGGCCTGCCGTTGTTCACTGTGAATGAGTCACCGAATTTGACTCGTGTGATGGTTACAAAGGATGGCGAGAAGTCTATCCAGATTTGGCAGGAGGATGGAGCGGGTCTGCATCGCTTCCGCATCTCGAATATTCAGAAAATGATGGCTTTTGATTGCGGCGAACTTGAATTGAAATGACCTGTAGCCGCTGAAAGAACGGTGCTTGACACAAGCACCGCTACAACGCAAGCGATTGCTGATTACACATGCCATCGACGCCCGAGTTTCAACAGACCGTTAGTAAAACCGCCAGCTTTAGCGGCACCGCACTGCACACGGGTGAAAAGGTCACCCTCAAACTTCACCCGGCGCCAGTCGATCACGGAATAAAGTTTAGACGCAAGGATTTGCAGGACGAGCCGACGATTGACGCGCGGATCGAAAATCTGAAGACAGTCGAGCGCGCCACGACAATCGGCGAGGGATCCGTTCGCGTGCACACAGTCGAGCACGTGCTGGGTGCGCTCTCGGCGATGGGCGTGGACAACGCCATTGTGGAAATGGACGCCAACGAACCGCCAATAGGCGACGGCAGCGCGCAGGCTTATGTGGATCTCATCAAGAAGGCCGGCGTAACCGCCCAGGAGGAGCCACGAAAGTTTTTCGACGTTCGCGACACGATGCATGTGGAGTCCAAAACGGGCGCGTTAATCGTTCTGTTGCCGGATGACAAGTTTCGCATCTCGTGCACGCAAGCCGGACCAAACAATCGTTTCGCGCAGTTTTTGTCCATGGAAGTCACGCCCGCAGGCTTTGAACGCGAGATCGCTCCAGCCCGGACATTCGTTTTTTACGAAGATGTTAAGCCGCTGATGGACAAGAATCTCATCAAAGGCGGCAGCCTTGAGAATGCGATCGTCGTCCGCGGCGATGCGGTGTTAAGCAAGGAACCATTGCGCTTCGTTGATGAATTCGTCCGGCACAAAATCCTCGATATTATCGGCGACCTCGCTCTGGTCGGACGTCGTATTCGCGGTCATGTCGTGGCGGTGAAACCTGGCCACGCCGCCAATGCAGACCTCGCTCGCGCAATCACCCGCGAGCAGACGCGCAGGAGTGCCGTGGCCACTCCGCGAACAATCCCAAGCGGCGAGGGAGGACTCGATATCGACCAGGTGATGCAGATTTTGCCGCACCGTTTCCCGTTTCTGATGGTCGATCGCATTATCAGTTTCGAAACCGAAACCAAATGTGTCGGCGTCAAAAGCGTCACAATTAATGAGCCGTTCTTTCAAGGCCATTTCCCCGGTCACCCGGTGATGCCGGGCGTGATGCAGGTGGAAGCCATGGCGCAGGTCGCCAGCATTCTGTTGTTTAAACTGGCGAAAACCACCAGTCGCATCGGCTATTTCATGAGCGCGGACGAAGTGAAATTTCGCAAACCAGTTTTGCCGGGCGACACCATCTTTATCCACGCCGAGCTTACCAAATCGCGCGGCGAACGCCTGGCGAAAGCGAAATGCCATTGCGTGGTGAACGACGCGATCGTCTCCGAAGCCGAACTAATGTTCACGTTCCTTGATAAATGAAGGGAATGACGAAGCGCGAATGACGAAGGAAATCCAAATGACGAATGACAAAAATTTTTCGGCGCACATGTTCGAGCTTTGGGTTTCGTCATTAATTCGTCATTCGTCATTCGAGCTTCGTCATCATGTCTGACGTGCAGATTCATCCGACCGCGATTATCGATCCCGGAGCTGAAATTGGCGCGGGAACAATCGTCGGCCCGTACTGCGTAATCGGCCCCGACGTGGTGCTCGGTCCAAATTGCTGGCTTCAACATCACGTCACGCTCTGTGGGCCGACGAAGGCCGGCGCGAAAAACAGATTTTACGCGTACTGCTCCATCGGCCAGCAAACACAGGATTTAAAATATCGCGGCGAACCGACGTATCTGGAAATCGGCGACGACAACACATTTCGTGAATTCGTCACAGCAAGCCGCAGTACCTCAAACGAAGGCAAAACGCGCATCGGCAACTGCGGAAACTTTCTCGCTTACAGTCATATCGGTCACGATTGCACCGTGGGTGATCACGTCATTTTCTCGAACAACGGCACATTGGCAGGGCACGTTCAGGTCGGAAATCACGCAATGATGGGCGGGCTCACAGCAGTCCATCAATTTTGCCGGATCGGACGGTTCGCGATCACTGGCGGCTGCTCAAAGATTGTGCAGGACGTTCCGCCGTTCATGATCGCCGATGGCAATCCAGCCGAAATTCGCGGGATTAATCTGGTCGGCTTGGAACGCAAAAATTTTCCGCCCGAAAGCGTGAAACTGATCAAGGAAGCCTTTCGGCTGATCTATCGTTCCAAATACAACAGGCGCCAGGCAATCGAAGCGATGCAGAAGGAATTACCCCAGACGGAAGAGATCACCGAAATCATCCAATTCATCGAACAAAGCGAGCGTGGAATTATTCGCTGAACTGCAGATATGTGAACGCGAGAGTTGAAAGTTGATTGTTCAGGGTTTGAAATCTCCAGAAGCCCGAACTGTCGACTCTCAACTAAAGACTCTCAACGCTCGCTGATGCCCGCTGTCCTCACTTTATTGCGAATAAAAAATCTCGCGCTCGTAGAAGAGCTCGAGTGGCAGATGGAGCCGGGGTTTATCGCAGTCACCGGCGAGACCGGCGCGGGAAAGTCAATCATCATCGGTGCGCTGCAACTTTTGCTGGGCGAGCGCGCGGATAAATCTCTGATTCGCACGGGGGCTAATCTTTGCACCGTGGAAGCGGTCTTTAGCGGAGACGGTCTGCAAAAATTGAATCCGCAGCTTGTCGAAGCAGGAGTCGAACCGTGCGAGAACGATCTGATCCTGAAGCGGACTCTCTCCCTAACTGGAACCAATCGACAGTTCATCAACGGTTCGCCAACCACATTGTCGGTCCTGAAAAATCTCGGCGATCAGCTCGTCGATCTTCATGGGCCGCACGATCACCAATCTTTGCTGTCGCCCGAGACGCAATTGAGCTTGCTCGATTCGTTCGCCCGCGCTGAGGAACAGCTCGAGGAATATCGGAAGCGTTATCGTCAACTGCAGACGCTCGTCTCTGAGCACACCGCCCTGAACACCGCGGAGACAGCGCGGGAAGAGGAGCTTGATCTGCTTCGTCACCAGATTACCGAAATCAAATCGGCTGATCTCGTTGCCGGCGAAGAACAAGAAATCGAGAAGCGCTACAAACTGGCAAGCAACAGCAAACGGCTGATCGAGCTGGCCAGCGCGATCGCCAACAAACTTTCAGAAGCAGATGGCTCCGTTCTCTCTCAACTCGCAGAAACACAACGATTGCTCCGCGAACTCGAGAAGATCGACAGTTCGATCGCGCAATTTTCATCGACGCACGCGGCTACTGTGGTTGAACTTTCTGAAATCGCGCGGGCGCTCTCCGCTTACGCAGAGAAGCTCGATCTCGATCCGCAACAGCTGGCCGCTGTCGAACAACGCGTCTCGCTTTTCGAAACTTTGAAGCGAAAATATGGCGGCTCGATTGCTGAGGTCATTGCGTTCGGCGAGCGGGCGGCGGAGCGGATGCGCAAAATCGAAGGCCGAGACGCAGAACTGGAGCGTTTGGCGAAAGAGATCGAGAATGTTCGCGCGCAAATGAACCGCGCCGGTGAAGCGCTGCGCAAGTCGCGAATAAAAGCTGCGCCAAAACTTTCCGAAAATATCCGGCGCAATTTGCGCGATCTTGGATTCCGCCAATCGGAATTCGAAGCGAAACTCAGCGCACTCGATGAGCCGCGCCCCAGCGGACTCGATTCGGTGGAATTACTTTTCTCGCCGAACCCCGGCGAACCGCTCAAGCCGCTTCGCATGATTGCGTCAAGCGGCGAGATTTCGCGCCTGATGCTCGCAATCAAGTCGGCCTTGGCTGCACATGACGCAATTCCCCTGCTCGTGTTCGATGAGATCGATACGAACGTGGGCGGCGAAATCGCGCACGCAGTTGGCGCAAAGATGCAGACATTAGGGCGCGATCATCAGGTGATTTGCATCACGCACTTGCCTCAGGTCGCGGCGGCTGCTCTCGCGCACTTGATTGTGACGAAGGACGTCGTGCATGGGCGCACGTTTTCGAATTTGCATGAAGTCAGTGGCAAGGCGCGCCAGGAAGAAATCGCACGGATGCTTGGCGGCAAAAGCGATTCGGCGCTGAAGCTCGCGGCGAGTTTGTTGAAGCAGAACTAGTTACCACGAAGGACACGAAGATCGCGAAGATGGAGTTTGATGAATTATCACGGAGTGTGATCGGCTGCGCGATCGAGGTGCATCGCACTCTGGGACCAGGCTTGCTCGAATCCACATATCGCCAGTGTCTTGCGTGTGAGCTCTCGCACGCGCAGATCCCGTTTCAAATGGAGGTGCCGCTGCCGGTGCGCTACAAAGATGTTCTGTTGGATTGCGGCTATCGAATCGATTTGCTTGTCAGCGGCGATATCATCGTGGAGGTCAAGTCCGTTGAAACGCTTCTGCCAATTCACCAAGCGCAAATCCTGACTTACATGCGGCTAGCCAAGGTTCCAATTGGTCTGCTAACAAATTTCAACGTGATCAAACTACAGAATGGGATTAAGCGGTTCGTCCTATGAAACGCTTCGTGTTCTTCATGTCCTTCGTGGTGGAAATTATTTCATCACCGAGCCGAGAGGCAGGATGACTTTGCCGAAAACTTCGTTCAGCACTTGCGCGAGGCCTGCGTAGATCGCCGAAAATCCGCAGAAAATGCCTTCGTAGCCGGTGAAATGCTTAAAGTTCGGACCCGCGCCGATGAAATCACCGATGGCGAGAAGAAAGAAGAGAATAGTGAGCGAACCGAAAACGACCTGGCCAGCGACGTGTAAACGCAACGTGCCGACAAACATCGCTGCGGTGAACAAGCCCCACATCGCGAGATACGCGGCCATGGCGGCATCATTGGTGGCCGTAGCCCATCCTAATTTCGGCAGGATGATGAGTGTCACCAAAGAGAACCAAAAAAGCCCGTACGAAAGAAAGGCCGTGGTGGCAAACGTGTTGCCCTTCCGCCATTCCATGATGCCGGCTATGATTTGCGCGGCGCCGCCGTAACAAATGCCCATCGCCAGAATCATGCTATTGAGTTCATAAACACCGGCGTTGTGCAGGTTCAGCAACACCGTCGTCATTCCAAAGCCAAGCAGCCCAAGCGGCGCGGGGTTGCCTGTTGTATCTCTCAGCTGCGTAACCGATTCATTCATGGCGCGCGCTAGTCTGCCGAAATACAGTTGGAGAGCGCAAGAAAGAATAACAGTTGGGTTCGCCCTGCTCCCCCCTGATGACGTCTCCGCAACATCGTAATAGCCTGACGATTTCGCTTGTCGGCGTGGCAGCGCTGAAATTATCGTGGCAATTCGCATATGATTCGGCGTGATTATCTCATCATTGGCGGCGGGGTTGGCGGAGCAAGCGCATGTGAAGGAATTCGCAAATACGACAAGCGCGGCTCTGTCACGCTTGTGGGCGCGGAAGTTCTTCCCCCTTACAAACGCTGGATACTCTCGAAAGGCTTTTTGCGCGAAAAAGACCCCGACCTCAAAAAGCTGCAGGAATTCGACGAGAAGTGGTTTCAAGCTCACAAAATCGAGACACGCTTTGGCACAGTCGCAACACAATTCAATATCGAGCGGCGTCTGGCAGTGCTGGCCAATGGCGAAAGCATCGAGTTCAACAAGGCTTGCCTGGCGATGGGCAGCCGCCCGGTGCGTCCGGCGGTAGCCGGAGTTAATCTTGGCAACGTGATTTACCTGCGAACGGTACGCGATGCTCTTGCTTTAAAGGAGATGGCAACCGTGGAGCGAGGGATCATTGTCGTGGGTGGCGGATTACTTGCATGCGAGGCAGCATCGAGCTTGCGGATGATGAAATTGAAGATTGGCCTGATGCATCGTGATCCGTACTTGCTGAACCGCTATGTCGATCCGGACACCGGGACATGGCTCACCGATTACTTTGCAAAACACGGCGTAGTTTTGTCGACCGGCGAAAGTCTCAATGGCTTCGAGGGCAAGACCGTTTTGCGCAATATCCAGACAAAAAGCGGCAACCGATTTCCAGTGGGCCTCGCTGTGGTCGCATGCGGCGCTGAACCGAATCTCGAGCTTGTTCGCAACACGCCATTGGCGGGACCTCACGGGTCACCAGTCACGGAATATCTCGAGACAGAAGAAAAAGGAATTTACGCCATCGGCGATCTCGCATTCTATCCAGACCGGATAATGGGCGGCGTGCGGCGTCAGACGCATTGGGAAAATGCGCGTATGCAGGGCTTGATCGCGGGCGCGAACATGACAGGCAAAAAGCGCATTCGCTACGAGCAAGTCCCCTACTTCTGGACAGAGATGTTCGATTTGCGAATGGATTTTGTTGGAGATTTCAGCGTCCTGCCAACTCGCGTCGACCTGGACGGCACGTACACAAAGAAAAAATTTGTGGCTCGCTATTATCAAGGAGAGAAACTCCGGGGCATTTTGCTTTGCCAGCACGCGCAGCGCGAGGTGGATTCTGCCAAGACCCAGTTGCGTCACGCACTTGGGAAGTGAGCGGTAGCGGCACTCTGTGAGCGCCGAACCGCTTCATCGGTCAGTACACATCGGCTGGGATTTCGAACGCTGAATTGCTCACTCGGACAAGCTTCCAATCCCACGGCTTGCCGGAGAATCGATACCACTCCAATTCGAAGGGTGTTTGGACTTTGTTGACGCGTTCGTCCAGCAACTCCATCACACCATCATCGCTGCTATAGATGGTGATTTTGCCGGCCCAAACCGCCCGCCGCGTTTCAACAGTCACGATGGGGTCGTATCCGATGATCCGGGCTCCGCGCACCCATCGGAAACCTTCCCGCATGCGTTCGAGAACCCGCGCCCGATCGTCGCCCCACTGATCTTGATAATCATTACCAATAAAACTGGCCACAGTTTCCCAGTCTCTGTGTTCGATCGCGTGGAAGAAGTTTTCTGTGTGCAACCGGACCTGATGCGCAGCTCCCCAAAGCCAGATAAGGTACAGCCCAATACAAATGGCCACGACCAGCCCGCCGATGAAAGCTCCACGAAGTGAAATCGTCACAAGCGCGGGCTTATATCTTTGCCCCCGAGCCAGATCATTTGGCGATTTAGGATGACTGGCACCGACGCATTAAGAAGAGAGATGGGGCGCCGCGACGGGCTGTTTCGCACCATGCGCACTCACTCTGACGAGAAACTGGCAAGATCTTTTTCCAGTTGGCCTAGAGCTTGAGTCTGCGCCTGTTTGTCCTCGGCGACTTCTTTTGATTGAAGTTTCGCGTGCTCAGCGATCTTTGACAAACGTTCCTTCAGTTCGGGCGTCTGTTTGGCCAGCGCCATCAGCTCGCGATCTTTCGCCAAGGACGTGGTCGCTTCAGCATCCTGCAATTGGCTCTCAGCGGATTTTTCAATGATTCTTTTCGCCGCCACGAGGGCGCTTCTCAAGCGGCTGATCATTTCCGCGCTCACCTCGCCAGGCGATTGTGCTGACGCGGTCTTGATTCCCGGCACGTCCGGAACCACGACCAGCGTGCCTGCCGGCACCTTCTTCAGATCGGCAATATGCGGATTCGCTTCGCGCAAAGCCGCCTGCGCGTTTTTGGATGCCGTGGCAGCCCTCGCGCCTTTGATTTCGAATACTTCGCGGCCTAACTCCGCCAAGCTTGTTTCAGTTTTAGTTGTCACAAACTTCATAGTTAATTCCTCGCTGTTTTTCTAAACCCGATCACAACGCTACAACGTTTAACGGCGCCCAAGGCGGCGTCAGTGTGGCACCGTTGATCTGGATGGGGCCGCTGGTGATATTGCCAAGCACCGTGAATGGAGCGGCTTCAGGCAGCTGCAACACGAGAGCAGGCACGTTTGCGGTTCCCTGCAGATAATTGGAGCTGGCGATAGCTGCGCGGACGGCCGCCTCGACGACGGGCGCGCGCCGCGCATTGAACAGGCAACGGTTACCGGTGAACGTTAAGGTGCCGATGCCGCCGACAAAAACCACGCGAGCTTCGCCATAGGCGTCGCATAGATTGTCTTGCACGATTACGATTTCCCGCCCGCGCGGCAATGCAAAGATCTTATTTCCGACAAATGCAAATACAGTGTTTTCCAGCGCAATGAAATGAGTGCCAACACCGGGGCCCGGCTTATCTGCCGGTCCGCGGACCAGCACGGCCAGCCACTGCGACCGATCAGGATCGGCAGGCGGATTTTGATTCCGGCGAACGTTATTATCGGCGATGTCCAAGCGTTCGAACGTGCCGGTGCATTCGATGCCGACGCCCTCTCCCAGAAAGTTCGTCGCGGGTCCGATGTCCGCCACCTGGTTGCCGGCAATCCTCGCCGAGAGCGATGCCAGCACCTGGATGCCAGCGAGGCTCGGGTTTTGGACTGCCGCGCCACCAATACCAATGATGATGTTACTACTTACGTCCCCGTGCACCGCGCGTACCACTCGAACGCCCGCGATCGCTATGTTCGCGTCATTGACCAGCGGCGCGACGTTAAGCACCTGATTGTTTTCAATCGTTAAATGATCGGCAGTACTATCGTCATCCATCACGATGCCGCCGGCACCGACGGCTTCGATGAAATTGTTCTTGATCATCGCCGAACGAACGATGGCATTCACCATATGAATGCCGTTGCCCGCCATGCCGACGATGCAGTTGCCAAGAATCTGGCAACGATCCAAACCGGTCTTGTCAAAGCCGAGGGTGAGGACAATTCCGTCCGTCCCCTCTCCGGCTTTTGTCGGCGCGATATGGTTGGCTTCTACGCGCGTGTCGTCCGTTCCTACGACGATCCCGGCGCCGCTGGTGTGAATTTCGTTTCCCCGCACATCGAGTCCCGAGCCGGGAAACACCCAGCCAAGCATGTTGATGCCGGCCCGGTCGCAGCCCACGATCAGATTTCCAGCGAGCCGCGTTTGAAACGCGTGAATGCTTACGCCGTCGAAGCTGATGCCGCGCCGCGCGCAATCGAGCGTGTTATCCAGAATCGCCAAATCGGCGGTCAGGAGCCCTATTTCAGGTGCAACAGCAACCGCTTTCGCTTGCTTTTTCAATTTTGGCGCAGTCGCCACTGCGAACCGTCCGATGCCTACCGCGCCAAGAATGAGATTCTCGCGAATCAGCACACCGACCAATACGCCGCCGAGGCCGACCGTGGCCAGGGCGCGTTCAAAGATACCCACTCGCGCCAGCGCGTTGCGTTGCAAAGTGATCGCTGAACTGTTCCGAATCGCAATTGCGGGAGTGACCGTGTCGCCGCGGGACAGTGTAAGTAACGCCAGTTCCTCAATCGTCACGCCTGTCGAATCTTCGATCGAAATTGCCGAATCGCCGCCCGGATACGCCAGGACCGTTTGAGCACCATGCCCGCGAATGCGCAGCGATTTTGCGCCGGTGATGACGATCGGTTCCTCCAGATTGTAAGCGCCGACCCCGAGGCAAACCGTGCCTCCGATATCTTTCACCTGGTCAATCGCCTGCTGAATTGTGAGCGTGCCGCCATTGTGCGATTCCGCTGTAACACACACGCTGCAATCGCAACCAGCCTCACCAAAAGGCGGCGGCCACAAATGGCGGCAATCCGTCGGCGGATTTGGAAACGTTACGATCGCCAGTCGGCAAAAATGGTGATGAATTCCGCGCGGCGGAACCTCAACTAATTTTTCAACCGACGCATCCGCAGTGCGCGCTGCGAAGCACCAAAAATCTCCCACCCGATAAACTCCGTTTGCTGGCGTGTCGAAGGTGATTTGCACGCCGTCCTCCAGAACGATCGACGTGCCTTGCGGCGGAACTGGGATCAAGCCTTTGCTGCCCGGCGCATCGAGGTCCACGAGCAAATTGTTGTTCGCGTCGGTGACCTTGCCCTTTTGATCCCAACGCTTGATCCGCGTGTGCCGCTTCAGATCGGTGTTACCCTGCGCATCTGTCGGAAACGTTCCGGCAGGCAACGCGGCGGTAAGCGTGATGAGTTGCGTCGCGTCATCAACATCCTTGATCTGGCGGATGAGCCCTGGGTGCTGCGCGAACTCCAGAAAGTCATCAGTGATTTCAACCCAGTCGCCGACGCTGAATCGAAGAGTGTTGTCACGCCCAACGCGCGCGACTGTCAGTTTGTCGAGCGCTGTGATCGCAGTGACGCTCGTGGCGATGGATGCATTGTCGCGCGACCATTTGAATGTTGCTACACTGGCCTCGCCGCCGTCGTGAATTTCCACGCGATACAGGCGATTCTCCAATCCGCGATAACCGCCGGTGGGCGGAATCACGCAGGGATCTTCCTCACTCACCACACCGACCGCGTCCGTGCTCAATCGTCCATCGCTGGGCCGAATAATGTCCGGCCATCCCGGGACCTGGTCGTCTTTTGTGTCGCACGTGACGTCCGTGCCGACATCAGCAAGCACGCGCACTTGCCAAACTGTTTGCAGTCGCGTCGTCGTGTCCACGCCCACGGCTTTCTCGACGAGATCGGGGACTTCGAGATACGTCACTTCGCGCTGCCAGACATCGAGATAAACCAGATACGGCCCGCCTTCCGTCGGCGGGGGCGCAACGGTCGCCGCGTTTGGAAAATACGGTTGCTCATCGTACGGAACCGCCAGCGTGCCGCGCTGCTCGTCAAGCACTGCATCAAATTCCAGCGGCGGCTTGCCGTGATTTTCCGCGAGGAATCCGTCCACGTAAATTCGTCCGCGGCCGATC
>Ga0065715_10089137_pt1 | contig 13653 bp, 14 predicted proteins | sample MisBulReplicate1_FD_59102 | JGI IMG/M metagenome (GOLD analysis project Ga0065715, IMG submission 59102) | Miscanthus rhizosphere microbial communities from Kellogg Biological Station, MSU, sample Bulk Soil Replicate 1 : eDNA_1 v2 (version 2) | ecosystem: Host-associated > Plants > Roots >...
AAAACGTTGCAGGACGATCCGAACATTCCGCTTTTGCCGCGAGCCTATCGTTCGTCTTACCCCCCTGGGTCCACGTTCAAAGTTGCCGTGGGCATTGCTGCACTGGAAGCCCATGCCGTCTACCCGGACGACCAATACCAATGCGTGCCGGCAATTCAGATCGGCAATGTCACTTTCCATAACTGGAAAAAGAGCGATCGCGGTGCGTTAAACTTCGTGCAGGCGCTCACTGAATCGTGCGACACGTGGTTTTATCAGGTCGGCATCAAGACCGGTGCGGCGCCAATCATCGATTGGTCGTTGAAGTTGGGCTTCGGCGCCAGGTGCGGGATTCCGTTACGCGGCGAAGCCGAAGGCCGCATCCCGAACGACGAATACATGAAGGCAACGCACGGACGTAAAATCCTCAATGGCGATATCGCAAACATGTCGATCGGTCAGGGCGACATTCAGGCAACGCCGTTGCAAATGGCCCAAGCCATGGGGATCATCGCCAACGGCGGAACGTTTTATCAAACTCGCCTGGTCCAACAGGTGCAGACATTCGACAACCAGATCGTGACCGCCTACCAGGTGCGCGCAAAACGAACACTAGATCTTTCGCCCGGCACGCTGGACCAGGTGCGCACTGGAATGACCGACGTCGTGAATGGTCCAGGCGGCACCGCGCATCAAGCGAGCCTCGATAATGTTGAAGTTGCCGGCAAAACCGGCACTGCGCAGTGGGGACCCAAACACAAAGAACGCACCGCAGCGTGGTTCTCCGGATTTTTGCCCACCGATCAACCGAAATACGCGTTTGCGGCGGTTTACGAGGGAGACGTCGGTAGCAAGGTCCATGGTGGTTCCGCTGCCGCGCCGATGATTGCTGACGTGTTCAAGGAAATTTACCACGGTGAGAAGCTAGCTAGCCGCCAGCAGCGGCGCGCTCGCGAACAACCGGAAGTCCGTCGCGCTGAGCCCGTCGAGGAACAAGACGAATCGGATTAGCTGCGGCGGCGGTCTATGACCGCCGAGTTGCGGCTGCAGATTACGCTGCGGCCGTTGCCTTGGGCAGCTCCATTGTTCCTTTGAATTTCGGCGGTTCTTCTTCGACGCCGAAATTATCGGAATGGAGATCGTTGATCCGTGCCATGTCGTCGCTCGTGAGCGGGGGACATTCGGGGGCTTTGGCGAATTCAATCAGCTGCTCTTGGTTATAGATGTTGGGCAACGTCGAAGCCACGCGATCGTCTGCCAATAGCCATTGCAATGCCGCCTGGCCCAATGTCCGTTCGGAATTTTCAAGAAATCGCAATTTCTCGACCTTCTTGATTCCGTTCAGTAACCAACTGCGGGGACGATGGCTGCGATGATCAGTCGGCGAAAACGTTGTCTCTTCAGTGTATTTGCCTTCGAGCATACCGGACGAATGCGTCACTCGAATAAGAAACATTGTATCCTTGCCCGTGTCGGTTGCGGCCTGGTGAAAAGCGCGTCCGGGATGTTGCTCAAGCATGTTGTAAATGTGCTGGACGCTTGTGGCGTCGCGCTCGCGAATGCAATTCGTTCCCTCATAAAGCCAGCCAATCGCAGGCCCAAGCGCAATGCCGTAGTAACGAACCTTTCCTTCTGTCTTTAATTGTTCGAGCGTTGTCCAGAGCGCGTCGTCATAAACCTGCTCCATCCGGATGTTGTGCAGTTGGAGCAAATCGATCCGATCGGTTTTCAATCGATTCAGCGCTGCATCCGTCGCGTGCACGATTGCTTCCGGGGAAAAATCCTGCGGAATTTCACGTTGCCCGCGTCCACGCGCCTGACCGTGATGTACGAAATCATAACCAACCTTGGTCGCGATCACGATTTCATCTCGCTGGTTTGGGAATGCTTTCGCAATCAACTCTTCGCTTAGACCGTTTCCATATGTGTCAGCTGCATCGAACAGCGTGATTCCGAGGTCGAACGCTCTGTGCATCAATGCAATCGCTTCGCCTTCGGTAAAATTTCCCCACCAGCCGGTAGAGATCGTCCACAAACCGAAGCCAACCTCGCTGACCGTCAGATCGGTATTCTTGTAGGTTCGAAAACGCATGGCACAAAATTAAACGTTCAACATCCAATGCACAACAGCCAAGGGCTCAAAACAGTCGCGTGCCAGGACTTGTCGCCTTAAAGGGAAGCGCTGTGTTTCGGGCAATCCCGCTGATGCTGGGGGCCCAGCAAATTAAGTTAAGGTTATTTCTTTTTCCCGGGGCCCCACAATGCGCGACCTGGTTTCGCGCCGGTATGCTCGCCGTCTTTGATGACTTGCACGCCATTCACAAAGACGTGTTTCATCCCGACGGCGTATTGATGCGGTTTGTCGAACGTCGCGCGATCAACAATTGTTGCGGGATCGAACACAACCACGTCGGCGAACATCCCCTCCTTCAGAAATCCCCGGTGATCGAGACCGAGATTGGTAGCAGGCAATCCGCTAAGCCGGTGAATGGCTTCCGTCATCGGGAGGACTTTCTCGTCGCGCACATATCTGCCCAATACTCGCGCGAAATTCCCATAGGCCCGTGGATGCGGATTCGATTTCGTGAATGGTGGTTCGGGCGCTTGCGACGCCTCATCGGACCCAAATGAGATCCACGGCTTGGCGAGTTGTTTCTTCACGTTGTCTTCGGACATGACGAAATAAATGGTGCCGATGCGTGATTCGTCCTCGGCGATCAAATCCATCATCGTGTCGATTGGATCTTTCCCGCGCATCTTCGCGACGTCGGCGAGCGTTTTGCCGGTGAGCGGCTTCAGTTTGTCGGACTTAAATCCAACCAGCAGGATTTTATCTGGGGAACCGGCCGCCAGGTATAGATTTTCCCATTTATCGCTGTCGATTTTCACCTCGGCTTTGATTTTCTCGCGCGTCGCCGGGTCGCGCAGCCGCTTGAACAATGCAGGATAGCCCCCGTCTTCCGTCCACGGCGGCAGACACGCATCGAGCCCGGTACCGGCGGCAGTATAGGTATACATGTCGGCGCGGACGTTCAGTCCTTCTTTTTGCGCGCGTTCGATTCGCGCGAGCAGTTCGTCTTCTTTCGACCAATTTTTTTGGCCGGCGGCTTTGATGTGATAAATCTCGGCCGGAATGTTCGCTTCGCGCGCGATCCGCAGTAGTTCGTCCAGCGCTTCAAACAATTGATTACCTTCGCTGCGCATGTGCGAGATGTATTTGCCCTGGTAACTCGCGGCTATCTTGCACAGTTCGATGAGCTCATCCGTCTTCGCATAAAAGGCAGGTGGATAAATTAGAGAAGTGCCAATCCCCAATGCGCCTGCTTCCATTTCCTTGCGCACAAGGTCGCGCATCTGATCGAGCTGTTCCGGCGTGGGCGGCTTATCTTCGAAGCCGATGACGTATTCACGGATTGTGGTGGCGCCGATGAACGACGCCACATTGCATGAGATACCGCGCTTCTCGAGATACTGCAGATACTCCGCCAGCGTGTTCCATTTAATGTCGTATTTGATGTCTGCCTGTGCACGGAGCATGTGCTCGCGCACGCGATCGTTCACCGGCCCCATGGATTCGCCTTCGCCCATAATCTCTGTCGTCACGCCCTGGCGAATTTCGCTTTGCGACCGGCCATCCTGGATCAGCGACTCCGTGGACCAGGAAAGCATGTTGATAAACCCAGGCGCGACGGCGAGGCCTTTTGCGTCAAGAACTGTTTCCGCTTTGGCCGACTTGAAATCGCCCAGCCCCGCGATTCGATCGCCCCGAATCGCAACATCGATTTGCCGCGGCTCGGCACCCGTGCCGTCGTAAACCGTCCCGCCCCGAATGATGACGTCAAAATCTGCGCGTGCTGGCGACGGAGATGGCTTCTGAGCAGACGTCGCAAGCACAATTGTCAGGAACGGTACAACCCAAAAGAAATGTTGTTTCATTGTTTCGGGTTGACCGTATCGAACACCAACACTTGCGCAAAAGCGAACGCAGGTTTCGACTTCGCTGACACCACGGCGTTTTCAACTCAGCGGTCACCCAACCGGGGCGACCGGTAGGGCGGCGAAGTCCGAATTGTACTATGAAGGTTTGTTGGCAACAGACCATGGGTCACGGGCCGGCAGGCCACGCGGGGTCGCACCGCGGCCTCGCGAAAGAGAAAGGGGAATTCAGAACTCAAGAAAGGGGATTATCTGATGAAAACACCAATGAAAACCAAGCGAGCATTGCTGCTGTCGATCCTTTGCGCAGGCGTCGTTGCTACTTTTCTGGGCGGATGTGCAGAGGGGCCTTATATGACTGCGTATGATAACGGTTATTATTATCCAACCGCGTATTATACGCCGGCCTACAACTACAGCTATCCGTCTTCGTACTATTACGGGCCGACCTATGATAGTACGATCGTACGCTCCGGCGTCCGCTATAACGACGCTTACGGACCGCGCTACTACAGCCGTACCGTTTACGGCGACTGGTAATTTGCGACGCGCGCTGGATTGACGCATCGGTGCACATAATTGTGCGCCGATGCGCTCAATCTTTTTAGCTTGCGTTTAGGTCGGCCGTTACGCTCAAATGACCCGACAAGCTCATTGTGAGATCCGCTATCAAAAAATATCGTAATGTTGCGGCAGCGATTCTTTTCGTGCTGTGCGCCGGGCTTACGGCCCTTTCAGTGAGCGGATGCGCCGGAACTTACTACGTTGAGAACAACCATACGCCCGAGTCCCGCTACAACACCTACTACGGGCCGGACTATTACCCATACTATCCGTGGTACGGTTACTACGGCGGGGCGTACTACTCCGAATATTAAGCCAGTTGATTCTACTGGCTGTGTTCGCTTTCCTTCAGCAGTTTCGTCAACTCGTCCTTCCACAATGTAGCGATGGTGTGGCTGCCATGGCCGCGCGTTTTGTCGCTCATCGGAATTACCTTCGCGCGACCGCGCGGGACGCGCTTGATTTCGCGCTCGAGAATCCCCAGCTCCGGTGGGTTGATCAGATCGTCGGCGGAATTGATTGCGAGAAGCGGAGCGCGAATTTTTTCGAGATTCGGTCCCGGATCGTAATCGTGTGAAGCTTCCAGCGCGTAGAGCACGTCATTTGCATCATCGGTCTTGAGGATTTGCTCGACAAATTTATCGAGAACTTCATCGGTTTTGGCGAGTGTAGGCGCGTCCTTCTGACGCAAGACCGGATTGCTGCTCATGAACCACAGCATCTCGGCGGCTGTGCGCAGGCTCGGCGGCTGGGCCTTGTATTCGCCACCGTTCCACGCCGGATCGTTGCGAATCGTGTCTATGACCATTCGGCGCCACGCCCGGTTGCGTCCAGAAATCTGCGTGGGCAAACTCGCCAGCGGCATTAGCGCGTCCATGAAATCGGGATGCAACTCGCCCCACAGCCAGGTGTGCATGCCGCCCATCGAGGTGCCCATCACGAGCCGCGCGTGATTTACGCCGAGCCCTTCAGTGAGCAGGCGGTACTGCGCTTCGATCATGTCGAGGTAACCGTAGCGTGGAAATTTCGCGTGCATGCCGTCGCTTGGCTTGGTCGATTTGCCGTGCCCAATGCCGTCCGGCAACACGATGAAGAATTTTGTCGCATCGAGCGGCTCATCTTTCCCGAACAACTCACCGGCAAACTCCGGCCGAATAAATTGCGCACCGCTGCCGGTCGTTCCGTGCATGATGAGCACTGCGTTCGTCGTTTTGCCCTGAGCATCCTTCTCCGGTTTTCCCAGCGTCCGATAATGAAGTCGCAACTCCGGCAAGCTTTCACCCGAGGCAAATTTGAAATCGTGGATCGTATAGTCGGCCTCACTCGGCACCGGATAATCGGCGGCTGGAGCGAAATTCGCGACAAGGAGGAACAGGAGAAGCGCAAAGGCTCGGGTTATTGAATTCATATCAACGATTTCGTTGCCGTTCGGCTTGAATCTGCTTGAGCAACTCGGTGTGCGTTCGTTCAAGATCGTTCGCAAACTTTACCCTTTCCCGTAGAGCGTCGGGATAAATCTCGAACTGTTTTCGTAATTTCTTTGTGGCCGGATCGTAAAAGAAGGAAATGTCCTGGTCGAGATTCGGCACGATGAATTCGTCGCTTAATTTTTGATAGCGCGCCATGCGAGCCAGTCCCCATCGGATAACTGATTCGTCGCTGCGCAACGCCCTGAGCGTCTGCACGTCGAGCAGCTGAACGCCGCCTGACTGAAGCATCGTGGCCAAGTCGCTTGGGCTGTAGTCTGTGATGAAAATAAAAGGACGCAACGGCGGCATCTCACCGGCGTCTAGCGCGCGCCGAAACTCCGAAGCTTCTGGTTCTTGTTCTTTCGCGCGGTTATCTTTTGAGTTCTCGATTCCTTCGCTCAACGTTTGCTCGATGAACCCCAGAATTTGGTCGCGCCGTTGGGCGTCTTGCTGATGTTGCTGATAGTTGCTTAACCAAAAAGCCGCGTAAACCCCAACGAATACCAGAACTACCTCTGCGACCCACCTGCCGAAGCGCGAAAAACTCGAGTGTTTTTCAGTTGTTTGGCTCATGATTCACGGGAACAATTCAATCAATGAGACAATCGTGGTCAGTCAATGATTTGACCGATTTCGTTGCGGGGTCCGTCCGGAGTGCGCAGGCGGACGATGCTCCGTTCTATCATTTGAGATTCGAGCGCGTGTTTCCCGACGATTTTTATGCGGAAATGCTGGAAGCAATGCCCGTCGCGGAGGATTACCGGGCGATGTCTGGAAAAAGTAAGACCGGCAGCAGCAGACCTGATGGAAAACCCACTCGCGCCAAGATCGATCTTTTTCCGGAATACATTCGTCATCTGCCTCCGCAAAAGCGCGCGGTGTGGGATGTCGCCGGCCAGGTTCTTCGCTCGAAAGAAGTGGGGTGGGCGTTTGTGCAGCGGCTCGCTCCAGGTCTGCAGCGCAGATTCGGAGCAAAGTTCGAGAAGGTGCAGATGTATCCAGTTCCAATTCTGACTCGCGACATCCCGGGCTATCGGATCTTCAAGCACACCGACAGCCTGTGGAAAGGCATCACCGTGCAATTGTACCTGCCACCCGACAATTCGACGCCACACGTCGGCACAATCTTTCATGAGGTGTTGCCCAATGGCACAAAACCGAAGAAAGCACAGATGCCCTTCTCGCCAAATAGCGGCTATGCGTTTGCCGTGGCCGATAACACGTGGCATTCGGCCGATCCGGTCGGGCCTGAAGTGAAAACGCGTGACAGCATTCTGCTCACTTATTTCGTGGATGCCGGGCCATTTCGATATCTGCGCAATCGCGGACGACGATTCATGAATGCTTTGCTTAATGAGGTGCGCAATCTGAAGAGCGGTTGAAAGTGCGAGCGGACTTAGTGCCGCGACTGTCGGGGCGCTCAGGCCCCTCCCACATTTTTCTCAACGCGGCAGCGGTTGCTCTGCATTCGCTAACGCATAAGCAGCGACTGCGACCACGGCGGAATTTTCCGCCAATTCTTTCGGCACGATCTTGTCCAGTGTGTCAGCCGCGCTGTGGTGATAATTGAAATAGAAGCGGCTATCCTGAATCGGGCTAAAGGCGGGCACACCGGCTTTTTCCAACGGCGCGATATCAGCCCCACAATGCTCAACGAGATTCAGCACGCCGGCGCCTGAGTCCTGTAAAATCGCTGCAACAGGCGCCAGCATTTTTTTTACTTCCGGCTTTGCCTTGATGTTGAGGCCGAGCGGGTGGCCGGCGCCGTTATCTGTTTCCATGGCTGCGAAATGATTCTCTTTTCCGTGATCTTTTGCGTACTGTTTTGATCCTCGCGATCCATTCTCTTCGTTCATCCACGCGATCACGCGAATCGTGCGCTTCGGTTTGAGATGAAGTTTTTGGATCAGGTTCGCCACTTCCATTGAAACCGCGACGCCCGCGCCGTCATCAATCGCACCCGTGCCCAGGTCCCATGAATCCAGATGACCGGAAACGACGATTATCTGTTCGGGATGTTCGCTGCCTTTGATGTCGCCGATAACATTCGCGCTTTCGACATCCGCCAAGGTTTGCGGCGTCAAAACCAATTTCATTTTCACCGGTCCTTGCCGGACCAGATAGGCAATTAAATCGGCATCCTCTGCGGTGACCGCGCCGGCTGGAATTTTTGGGGCATCATCTGTGTAATCTGTTTGTCCAGTGTGTGGAAGCCGATAATCAGCACCGCCTACTGAACGAATTAGACAGGCGACAGCGCCTTGTCGCGCGGCTGCGCTCGGGCCGTCACTTCGGAAAACAACCGCTTCACCATAAGCTTCGCCGGCACGACCTTCGGCGGCCATTTGTTTGTCGAACGGATAATTGAAGAGCACGATCTTCCCCTCGACTTTGTCCCGAGGGAGCGATTTTAGTTCATCAAAATTTCGGACGACCATCACGGCTGCTTCGATTCCATCCGTGGGAGTCGCGACGCTTGACCCGAGCGCGCAAAGGACAATTTTCTGCGTGGTGTTCGGAGTTTGTCCTGGAAACTGAACAAGCGCCGCTGTCTCTTCGCCACGCACCCAATGTGGCACCATCACTTTCTCAAGCTGCACTTCGCAGCCGATGGCTTTCAATTCGCTGGCGACGTACTCAACGGCTTTGGCCGCCTGCGCCGAGCCGCTTAAACGCGGTCCGATGTTATTTGCGAGATGCGCAACCTGCCGGTAAGCGTAGTCGCTGTTTAGAGCTGCCTGTTGCAATCGTTTCAACTCCGCCAGTGTCTGCGGCGAAAAGACAGTTGGTGTCGGCGATGGCGAGGCGTTGGGACTCGATGCTGGCGCGGATGTTGGCTGCGCGTCAACCGACGACGTAGCAACCAACAGGGAAAACAACGGAAGCCAGATCGCACAAAAACCGTTCATCCATTGAGGCATCGCAAACTCTGTCAGAAAAGCTGGGATCATCAATCGACGGAAAAGTCCCGTCAGTATCGGACTGGTTATTGTGGGGCAGGCGCTTCGCCTGCCAGCCGTTGTTCCCTCGGCAACCGAAGCGGTTACCCTGCAAACGCGATCCGTCCTGCAAGTAGCTGGTCGCTGCTATTTCTCTTTCCTAAATTCGATCTCCTCGCCGAAGAGCTCAGGATTGCTGGCGTTTTTCGTCAGAAGCTCAACGACCGTGGCTGAGTCCTTGGTTTCCTTTGGGACAACCTTGTCGTTGAGGCTCCGCAATTTCAGGGTCTTGCCATCGTCCGACAATTTCCAAACGACATAAGCATACTTGCGATCGATCGAGTTGAGATCCTGGACAGTCGTGAAAGGTGTTTCGGCGACGTCCGAGTGATAAGCGCGGAACAAATCGCCATCGTAGTAAACGACGTAGACGCTGTCGTCGAGCCTCCGGAGTTTCAGGTTTTCCTTGCCATCGGTCGACGTCCAGTCGCCAAGCAGTTGTGCCTGCACGTTTCGAGTCGGATGCGATGTGATTGGGACGTCATATTGGCAAGCAGCGAAAGCCAGAGAGCAAAGACCAATCGCTACGCCGGTTCCTCGTAGCCAGGCTAACTTCGCAGAACTCACGAGGTCTTACTCGTCTCCGGAAATCGGCCTTCGTCGAAATCAATTAGTTCAGAAATAGTGCAAATATCGTCGCGATCGGCGATTCCGTGCTCTTTCTTTCGTTGCTCCAAACGCGGTGTTAATGAATCACGCCATCCGAGTTTGGAAGCGAATCCGTTCCACACAAATAAATCGCCCTGGTTGAGGCGACGTCCCTTTTCAAAACACCATTCCAGAATTTCTTCATCTGTTCCGCCTTGTTTCACGCGCTCAACCAAGTCGCGATAATGCACGCGCAAAAAATTGCAGCACACACCATCTGCCGCTTTCACCGCACCAAGGTTCTCGTGATAATCCTCGTGCAGTTCACCGCGCGCATGCAGCCGGATCTTGTCCAGCATCCGTGGGAAATATAGCATGCCCTTGGTCATTTCTTTTGGGCTTTTCGGATAAGGCGCCATAGCTAAATGAATTCGATCAGTCGCCGCACCGCAATATCCGATCAGTTGATGTGTCCGTTGGTCAACGCTAAAATTCGCGTTCGTTTCGCGTCATAATCGAGCGAATGAAACCGCCTGATTTCATCAAGACGACGGACACCATTAAGCGTCTCCAGGTAACGCGTGTAGCTCGCGGCGAGCTGACCTGTTTCCAGATAACGGCTACGCAGGTTTGGATCGCGAAATGCCCCGGGGCATTGTCGCGCGAAAAGGTGAAAGCGCAGCCAGCGCCGGTCAGCTTTCGAAACGCGCTGGGTCTTTCGGAAAAACGCGACGAACAAAAGCAGAACAAGATACGTATCTACCTGCGCCTGGAGCTCGAGGTTGCGCGCAAAATCTTCCGACCTGATCTCGCGGATTCCCCTTTTGAACTGAAGCGCGGCATGCAGTGCATGATTGAGTTCCTCGACGAACATGATCAGCGACTGGATATTGCGATTGCCCAGCCCTGCGCGCGGATCGTGCAGCTCGAGCTGTTCGATTAGCCAGCGCGAATAATAAATACCAACGTAGAGCTGGTCTCCCGCGCGACGCAGGAACGTGCGCGCAAGCTCGCTCAATTCGCGCGCGGATTTTCCCGCCAATAACGACAATTGCGCGCAACGCGTCCGATCAATCAGACAATCTTCCAGATTGATCCCGACATGTGCGTATGTTCGCTCGAATAATTTCTGGATCTGGCTGAACAGCGTCTCGTTCACAGGGAAAGCGAAGGTCGTGCGTCCTCATCCAGATTGAGCAATCGATCGGACAGTTGATTCAGCGCGAGCCGTACGTCACGAAACCGATCGGCCAGTCCTTCGAAAACGTCATCCAGTTCGCAGCGGCGAGCAACGGCGTGCGAGGACACCAATTGATAGTTCGTCCGGCCAACCTGCTCGTAAAACCCAATATCCGGTCCGCCGCGGAGACTGCGCCGCTGTGTGTTCCCGTGAAAAATGCCGCTGATGAAGAGCGAGTAATTGCCGATGTGTGCCCGGAGCAAAAACGCCTGTTCCGGCGAGGCGCGATTCAAGGCGATCAGGATGTCGGAAATGTATTGTTCGGCGATATGATGGGTTTCATCTGAAATCTGCAACCGGCTCGCGTGCGAAAATGTTTCCAGCAACGACGCCACGTAATCGCAAAGCTTGCGGTCGCCAATTCCTCCCTGCTGCAAAACGTGCCGGGCCAGAACGTAAAAGTAAAACTGAGACGATATCCGCAGATGGCCGCAGTGATTCAAGATCGCATCGACCAAACGCGGATGATCGAGAATCGAATCGCGTGTCTCGACATCGCTCAATAGATCCACCAGCGAAACCTGGTCGGTTTGCGACCGCGCCAGCGTCCGCACAATGAAGTCGAAATCAGCCGCGGTAAACCGCGCCCGACAATTCGCTCTGATCATCGGGACTTCATTATGCGCAACCGATGCGCCTCTGGCAAGTAAGATTGCGAGGGTCGCGGGAATCGGAACAGAGGCATGTTGCCTGTGCGGCACGCGGGTTTCCAGCCTGCGTGGCTAAGAACGCGGCCTGGTGAAGTCCCCCAAGCGTTTGCCTTTAGCCGGACCTCCTCCTCAACATACGCAAGATCAGGGTCGACTCCGACAATAAGCGGTTAGCGCGATGCACCAACACCGCTTTAACTCAATCCAGAAAGACAAAATAAAATGAATACATCAAATAAAGTAACAGCATGGAATCCACTGAGAGAGATCGACGAAGCGCAAAATCGCTTAAGTCGCTTCTTCCTGGGCGGCTTTCCCAACAGAACGGGCAGCGGCGAGATCCCGAACCTGGCGGTCGCAGATTGGTCACCGGAGGTTGATATCAGCGAGGACGATCACGGGTATCTTCTGAAAGCTGACCTGCCTGAAATGAAGAAGGATGACGTCAAGGTCACAGTCGAAGACGGCGTTCTTAGCGTTTCCGGAGAACGCAAAACCGAGAAAGAAGATCTCAAAAAGAAATTCCATCGCATCGAGCGGTCCTTTGGCACTTTCCGACGCAGCTTCACCCTGCCTGAAGATGCCGATAGCACAAAAGTCACGGCAGAATTCCGCGACGGCGTGCTGAAAGTGCACCTCCCGACGACACCGGTAGCAAAATCAAAAGCTACACAAGTTAAAGTAGCGTAATGCTCTAACACTGACGGTAAGCGCGCGGAGCGGTCCGTGCGTTTGCCCCAGTGTAAGGCGGCTTTTAGTCGCCGGCTCCTTTGAACGAAGGAAGAAGGACCTGTTGATCTCGCATCATTTGTGGGATGCAAGGCGCAACATGCACGCGAACAACACATTCAAACTACCAAAATACCGTCAGAGAATCAGGATCGCGTCATTCGCGTCAAAATAATTCCTGTCACGATACCACCGACGCACCCGAGGCTCAGCCACTACGGCAGGTGATGCAATGCGACACCCAGTGCTGCTCCGACGCTTGCGCCGATCACGACCGATAAGCCAAGTTTGTTCTTCCGATCAGCCATGGTTTTTGTGTCCACACATAGACAATATCCAGTCCCGCGATTGAACAATCAGCTTGAGCTATTCACCACTGCCCGCAAGGCGCAATTGCGCGAGTGAGGCGTATGAGCCGCCACTCAGGTTCGGGATGATGGTAAGTTCCAAGGCAGCCACGTCTTCCAACTCGACTCGGTATTCCTCGAGCTCCTCTGTGGCGCCCGAGGGGCTGAAGTGATACTGCTGGCGCACGACATCGCGCGATGAGGCGTCTGCCGTTGGCGACCAGCGCAAGATGAACTCCTGCGTGCGCGCCTCCTTGTCTTCTCGAAACAGCAGGCGGATACGCCTGAGCCTCTGCGGCACTTCGAAGAGGAGGCGGATCGTCTGTTCTCCTGGGCTTTGCGCGCGCCATCCTGTTGCGCCAATAGTCAACAGCGCTGATTCGATAGGGTGCGCCGCGTCTTCCGATGTAACTTCGACCCGGGCCAGGGCTTCTAAGTCGAGCCAGCCGGTATTCGCTGACGGCCTTTCTCGCTGCGACTGCGAAATGATTCGTTTTCGCATGGGTTTTATCCTTTAGATCATGAGAGCCGACTCGAACGTGCTCGACACCTGCTTACTGGGCAAGTCTGCTCATGCGCTTGACTGACAGCGGTTGTATCTTCGGAATTCGTCAGCGGTTAACTCCAGCGCTTGGTTAACCAGCATCATTTATAATTCATTAGTCGAAATTCCGGGTATCACCATATTCCTCGCCTAGCGGAGAAACATGGTATTGCGGTGCTTCCAGGATGGCTTCCTTGCTCACGTTCACAAATACCTTTGAGTCCTCATAACTGATCCGGTCTATATGGTTCGGTGAAATCACGATCTCCTTGTGGGAATACCAATGGCCGGTCTCAACAACCAGGTGACAAATCGTCCAACTCCTGTCGTCCGTGATAAAATCAATGACATGACCGATTGCTCCTTCGCTAGTTTGGATGGAGTAGCCGCTAAGAGCCTGTGTGCTTTGCAGATGAAGATCGTCGCTTCCTGGCTCACTCAACACAAGCTGCGGCGGAGGAGGAGCCTCGGGAAAACCGCCCATGCCCCACGTTTCGGTTCCGTCCCAGTATGCTTGATATTGTAGCGAGACTGGCTTGTGCGACTCAATCGCGGGACTGTTTTCAATCTGTTGCCGAGTCAGATTCACGACTAGGCAGTCGGCGTCT
>Ga0065715_10089138_pt1 | contig 13651 bp, 11 predicted proteins | sample MisBulReplicate1_FD_59102 | JGI IMG/M metagenome (GOLD analysis project Ga0065715, IMG submission 59102) | Miscanthus rhizosphere microbial communities from Kellogg Biological Station, MSU, sample Bulk Soil Replicate 1 : eDNA_1 v2 (version 2) | ecosystem: Host-associated > Plants > Roots >...
CGCGCGCCACGCCGGCGCCACGCCGAAGACGAGCGCCGCGAGGAGCCCGGCGGCCGCGGTGAACGCGAGCATGCGCGAATCGAGCGGCAGATCCAGAGACACGCCGTCCGTGGCGAGCTGCGCGACGAGGAGCCGGCTGCCCCAATGAGCCACGGCCACACCGGCCGCGGCGCCCATGGCCGCGAGCAGCAGGCTTTCGACCAGCAGCTGGCGCGCCAGCCGGCCACGCGAGGCTCCCAGGGCGAGGCGCACGCTCCATTCGTGGCTCCGCGCGGTCGCGCGGGCGAGCAGCAGATTGGCAATGTTCGCGCAGGCAATCAGCAGCACCAATCCCACGACGGCCATCAGGACGAGCAGCGGACGTGAGTATTCGTCCCGGAGACCCGATGGACCGCGGGACGCATTTTCGAAAGTGAACGGGTCGGTCAGGTACCGATCCAGGTCACGGCCCGGACTGGGTGGCGGGAGCGTCGCTTCGCGAATCCCTGGCTGCCGCGTCTGCATCAGGGCGGTCGCCGACGCGATCGACTGCCCGGGCTTCAGGCGCACGAACACCTGGAGCCACCACGACGTCCGCCGGTTCAGGCGCGACTCGCCGCCGCGAATGAGCGGTTCGACGCCGAGGGGGATCACGACGTCGAACGACCGGCCCGGGGCGAGCCCGAAGAATCCGGGCGGCGTGACGCCGACGATCGTGAGTGGCACCCGCTCGAGCGTCAGCGTGCGGCCGATGGCGTCGGGTGCGCCGCCGAAGTGCGTCTGCCAGAACGCGTGGCTGATCACGACGACCGGCCCCCCGCTGCCGCCGCCGCGGGTATCGTCCGATGGCTGGAACAGGCGGCCGCGCGCCGGCCTGACGCGGAGCACGTCGAAGGCTCCGGCGCTGGCCCACACGCCGTTGACGAACTGGCTCTCGCCTCCCGTGCTCAGATCGAACTGCGCGTCGAACCTCGTCCACGCGAACGCGCCCCCGAAAAGAACGTCCCGGACGTGCTGCCCGTTGATTTCCTCCCAAATCGGATAGGTCCATGAGCGCTGCTCCGACGGCGGCGCGGATACGAGCTGCACGAGACGGTCGGGATCGTCCACCGGCAGCGTCCGGAGCAGGAGACCGTCGATGATGGAGAAGATCGCCGTGTTGGCGCCGATGCCCAGCGCGAGCGTCGACACAATCACGATGGCGAACGTGCGCTGCCTGGCGAAGAGCCGGCACGCGTAGCGGACGTCCCGGCCGAGGTCATCGAGGAGCGCGCCGTGACGGCCGGCGCGAACGCTCTCTTTCATCCGCTCGACGCCGCCGATTTCGGCGAGCGCGAGCCGGCGAGCCTCGGTCGGGACAACACCCTCGCGGATCTTGTCCGCTGTGGACATCTCGACGAACGAACGCATCTCCTCGTCAAGGAGCGATTCGGCCCGGTCGCGGCGGAGGATCCACGACAGCACTGACACCAGGCGATTCAGGAGTCTCATGCGCCCTCCAGCACGCTGCCAATGGCCAGCGAAATGCGATCCCAACGGCGCCTGTGCTGCTCGAGCTGCTTGCGGCCCGACGCCGTCAGGGCGTAGTACTTCGCGTTGCGGTTGTTCTCGCTCGGCCGCCACTCGGCTTTCAGCATGCCGTCCTGCTCGAGCCGGTACAGCGACGGGAACAGCGAGCCGGGATTGACCCGGAACTGATCGCGGCTGAGTGCCGTCAGCCGCTGGGAAATGCCGTAGCCGTGCAGGGGCTCCCGCACGAGGATGGTGAGAATCATCAGATCGAGCGTCCCTTGCGGGACGTCGAGCTTGTCCAGCTTGTCCGCGTCGTTCCTCGCCACCACCATTGCTCCTTTAGGGTGCCAAGATCAGACGCCATGATGCCCGACGGTCCTTTAGGTTGTCAAGAGGAAGAGAGCGCGGGCGTTCAGATCGTCGGGCGCGGAGCTGGCCGTGAAGGTGCGCTAGGCGTCCGGCCCCCAGGCACCGGGCGGAGCAGCCGGGCGGAGACCCGAGTGAGCCACTCGCGTGGCATGAACCGGCCGCCCAGCGCGACGATGTTGTTCCGCACGCCAGGGATGACCACGGCCCGGCCCTTGTCCAGTGCCCGCAGTCCGGCCTCTATGACGGGTTCGGGGTCGGCCAGCCGGCGGTAGATCGCAGTGTGGCCGACATCGACGCCGAGCGCGTCGACGAAACCCGTGCGGGTGGGACCCGGACAGAGTGCTGTGACCGCCACACCGGTCGCACGCGTTTCGGCCCACAGGGCCTCGCTGAAAGACAGCACGAATGCCTTGCTCGCCCCGTACACCGCCTGGTAAGGCGCGGGCTGGAAGGCGATCGCAGACGCGACGTTGAGAATCCCGCCGCTGCCTCGACTGAGCATGCCGGGCAGGAACGCGCGCGCCAGGGCGACCACGGCAGTGACGTCGACGGCCACCTCGCCGGCCTCGCGCTCGAGGTCGGCTTCCGCAAATGGGCCGTAACTACCGAAGCCGGCGTTGTTGACCAGCACCTCGATCGGACGGTCACCAACGCGATCGAGCAGCGCGGATATACCCGATCGGCTCGAGAGGTCGGTGGCGACCGTCTCGATCTCTACCCGCGGCGCGGCGCGGTGAATCTGCTGCGCGACCTCGTCCAGTCGGGCCTCGTTCCGGCCGGTCAGCACCACCGACATGCCCCGGTCCGCGAGCCGGGCGGCGAGCCCGCGGCCCAATCCGGACGACGCTCCGGTCACGACAGCCCACCGATCTTGATAGTGAATCATGACATCTCCTGACGGGGCGAAGGTAGCGGGAGCAGTCACCCAGCCGCATCCCGCAATCGAGGTGAATTTCAGTAACCTGAGCGACGAAGGCGCGACTAACTGGATCGAGGTAGACCTTTCGACTGCGTTCATCGCATTTACCTTGAGACGCTTCCGATGGAATGGCTCCAGCTGACCATCACGCCCGGCGTCGACGCGACAGCGGGTCCGACGGCATTCGGCCCGTTCACGTGGCACCGCGTTCAGCCGAACCTGCCGTAGCCGTCAGGTGGCCCAGCGCCGCGGGTTGAACCGGATCCCGGGTCGGACTGGCGGTGCCACCATCGAGACCATCATGCCGATGGCCCTGTAGGTTGTCGGGGGGACCACAGGTGTGAACGCGACATAGAAATGTTCCCGGCGGAAAACTCCGGCCTTGTCGTAGGCTACGGCGATGACCATCTTCACTCGTCGTGAGCTGTTCCGTCTTGCCATGGCCCTGCCCATCGCCGGCGTCTTCACGCGATTCAACCCGCTCGTGGCCGCGCAACGGAACAAAGTCAAAATCACCGACATCAAAGCGATGCAGATCAACCGCATCGCCGGCAACTGTCTCATCAAGGTCGAGACCGACGCCGGCATCGTCGGCTATGGCGAAGCCGGCATGACCGGGCCCATGGCCCGCGCCCGCATCGCGACCATGAAGCCGTTGCTCATCGGCAAGGACCCTCTGGCGATCGAAGTCCACTTCCAGAACATGACCTCGCTCATGCACACCTACATGGCCAACATCCCAACCATCAGTGGTGTCGATATCGCGTTGTGGGATATCGCGGGCAAGATCACCGGACTCCCGATCTCGACGCTGCTCGGCGGCCCCTTCCGCGAATCCATCCGCATGTACTCGCACGGGCGCATGAACATGCTCGACAAAGCGTCGTGCAAGGCGTTCGCGGACAGGGTCAAGCAGATGCCCGAAGGTTTTACCACCTTCAAGAACGATATCCATCCCGTGCTGGGCATTCCCATGGGCCGTTTCACGGACACCCTCGATCAAGCGCAGCTCAAGACGATTGCCCGCGCCTACAACAATGCGCGGGAAGCGCTGGGCGACGATATCGAGATCGCCGTGCACTGCCATAACGAGTTCAACGAAGTCAGTTCGGTTGGCATCGCGAAGGCCGTCGCCTCGATGAACCCGCTGTTCATCGAAGACCCCCTGGATCCGCCGTGGTCCGAGGCGTGGCAATCGGTGCGGCGTCAATCGCCCATTCCTCTTCTGACCGGCGAAAAGCTGGAGATGCTGCGCGGATTCAAGCCGTTCATCGATAACCAGACGTGCGACATTCTCCATCCCGATCTGGCATTTGCCGGCGGATTTACGGGCGTCAGAAAGATCGCCGACTACGCCTACATCAATAAGATGCCGCTCGCGCTCCACAACGTCGGGTCGCTCGTGCTGACCTTCGCGAACGCGCACTTCGGATCGGCGATCCACAACTTCTATCGCTCCGAAAGCCAGTTGGGGAACGGCTACCTCGAAGCGATGGCGGCCGCTAATCCACCGGAGGTTCGCAAAGGCTCTCTCACGGTCCCGACGGGACCGGGATTGGGTTTTGAGATAAACCCGGATTTCCTCAAGAAGAACCTGACCGCCGGGGAAGAATACTGGGGCTAGGTCCGTATGGACACGACTGGACTGTCGCGACGGGAATGGCTTGCAGGGTCTTTCGCCTGGCTGGCCGCCGGCTGCGTTCATCGGCGAGCGCCGGATCGAACCTCACAGACGCTCGCGCGTGCGGACTGGATCGAGACGGTCACTGGCCCTGTCGCCGCGGATCGGCTCGGGGTCACGCTGATGCACGAGCACGTCCTCGTGGACTTCATCGGCGCCGCCCAGGTGAGTCCCTCACGGTACGACGCGAACGCCGCCTTTCACGCCGCGCTGCCGCACTTGCGCCACGCCAGGCGGCTGGGATGCCGAACGCTGGTCGAATGCACGCCGGCCTACCTGGGCCGCGATCCCCGGCTGCTCAGGCGTTTGTCCGAGGCCTCGGGGCTCCACATCCTGTCGAACACTGGCTATTACGGGGCGGCGAGCGACAAGCACCTCCCTGCGCACGCGTTCGACGAAACCGCCGAACAGCTCGCAGCACGATGGATCCACGAGTGCGAACGCGGCATCGACGAGACCGGGATCAAGCCAGCCTTCATGAAGATCGGCGTGGACGAGAGTCCCCTCTCGGCAGTGGACGCAAAGCTCGTGAGAGCCGCGGCGCTCACCCACCGGGAGACGGGCCTTGCCATTGCCTCTCATACCGGTTCCGGCGCGGCGGCGCTCGAACAGCTCGACCTGATCGACCGTGCCGGCGTGCCGGCGTCCGCATTCATCTGGGTTCACGCACAGGCCGAGCGCGACGCGGCGTTCCACGCGCGCGCAGCGCGCCGAGGCGCGTGGGTGGAATTCGACGGCCTGAGCCCGGCGAGCGTGACGCGCCACGTCGAGCTCGTGCGTCTGATGAAGGCGCAAGGACTGCTCGGACGCGTGCTGCTGTCGCATGACGCCGGCTGGTATCGGGTGGGCGAGGCCGGCGGCGGCCAGTTCCGGTCCTACGACACGCTCTTCACCATGTTCATCCCCGCCCTGAAAACCGCCGGCTTCGCCGACGCCGAGGTACGACAACTCATCGTCGCGCACCCCCGCCAGGCGCTGTCGCGCTCAGGATCGTGATGCGCTCGCGGCCGTCATGGTTGGCTCAGACAGCCTCCGGGATTTCGGTGGCAAGTCGCGCGCACCCACCCGTTTGTGCTGTATTCCGCGCGGAAATCCCAGGCATGGACGCACCGGATAGACGAGCCAGATGAGCCTACTGGGATTTGAAGCGGTATTTGTCGATTCCAAGGCGCTTGATCTTCGAGTCGAGCGTGCGCGTTGGAACGCCGAGTCTTGCAGCAGCGCCAGCCGGGCCTGAGACTTGGCCTCGACTTTCAGTAAGAGCCGCTTCAATGATGTCTCTCTCTTGCCGGAGCAATGTGCCGCCAAGAGCGCTGGTTGGGCGAGCAGGTGCGGACGACTCTCGCTTCAGCCACGTCTCATCGACAGCGAACGTGTCCGACTCGCTCAGGATGACGGCGCGCTCAATGACATTCTGCAGCTCACGGATGTTGCCCGGCCACTCGTACGCCTTCAACAGCTGCAACGAGCTTTTGTCGATTGTTCTGAACTTCTTCCCGGCTTTCTTTCCAAACCGGCCAATGAAGTACTCGATCAACAACGGAATATCGGCTGCTCGTTCACGCAACGACGGCGTCCGAACTGGCACGACGTTCAGTCTGTACAACAGATCCTGGCGGAACGTGCCCTCGCTCACGAGGGTCTCGAGATCGCGATGCGTCGCCGCGAGCACCCTCACATCGAGCGGGATCGGTTTGGCGCCCCCAACGCGATCGATCTCACGCTCTTGCAGCACTCTCAAGAGCGCGATCTGGACCTCCGACGGTAAATCACCAACCTCGTCCAGAAAGATCGTTCCGCCGTTCGCGGATTCGAAACGCCCGATTCGTCGCTGCGTCGCACCGGTAAAGGCGCCTCTCTCGTGCCCGAAAAGCTCAGAAGCAATCAGTGAGGCCGGAATTGCCGCGCAATTCACCGCAATAAACGCCCGCGCGGAACGGTTCGACTGCCTGTGGATCGCCCGCGCAATCAACTCCTTTCCGGTTCCCGTTTCACCCAGAATCAGAACAGTGGAATCGGAGGGCGCGATCTTTCGTACCTGGTGGAGCACCCTGCGGAGTGGCTCCGAGGAGCCCACGATGTCCTCGAACATCGAGTCTCGTTCGATTTGCTCCCGGAGAGCCACGTTTTCATTGCGCGTTCGCTCTTCCGCTCTCACGCGATCGTCGACGTCGGTACCCGTGGCATACCAGCGAATGACCCGGTCCTGCTCGTCCAGCAGAGGATTGTATTGCGCCAAGAACCACCGGTACTGACCATCCTTGCGCCGGACCCGTGCTTCCATCACGAAGGGTTTCTTGGCGAGCACCGCCTCTCGGCGCTGCTCGATTAGACGCTCGGTGTCATCCGGATGAACGCCATGACTGGTCGGGTCCGGTAGGATCAGCGCTTCAAAGGGAAGCCCCGTGTAGTCGAGGAAGGCCTTGTTCACATACTGCAGTGTTCCGTCTGGCTTCATGACCCCGATCATCACGTCGATCAAATCCACGATCTGGCGAATGGCCAGAGACTCGTATGCGGCCACGCGCATCAACGTTGCTGCAATCTGATCGGCGACGGACTTCAGAAACCTCTCGTACGCGTCGTCGGGATCGCGGCGCGGGCTGACACCAGCTACCAGGATCGCGGACGGCACGTCCGTACCGGCGGGAGTGACCGGGACGACAAATGCACAATCCGGTGAATCGCTCCACGGGCCGCCCGGTAAAGGCCCGAGGCTCTTCTGCAGGCCGTCGACAAATTGGAGTGAGTTGGTGCTCAATGCCCGAGCGAGTGGCCACACTGCAGTGGACCCGGACTGCTTCAAATGAACCGTTTTCGGGCTCGCAGTTTCCCCTGGGTTCAGGCCAACAGTTGCGACCAGTCTGGCCTCATCGCGCAATTTGCCCACCAGATACAGAAGCACAAAGGGCAGGTCGTGCCGGTTTTCAGCGAGCACCTTTGCTGCAACCTGACACGAGTCCTCGAGTTCCCTGGCACCGCCAGACCGGGCAGCCAAATCCCGCAGCGTCCTGAGGCGTCGTTCGCCGACGACTCGTTCAGTGGTGTTGTGAATGAAGGTGAATGATCCGCCAGTCTTGCCGGAGTCGAGCACGATGGGATTGAACGACACCGTGAGATACCGCTCCTCGAGGTATCCGTGGCGGTCGTAGACGTGGAGCAGATTCTCCGCAAGAGCCGCCTTGCCGGCTGTGAGGACCGACTCCAACATGTCTTCAATCGTCGGACGCAATTCGGGCCACGAATCGAAGAGCCGTGTCCCAAGTGCACTGGGGTGTTTGTCGCCGATCATCGGAATGAAGGCGTCGTTGTAGAGGACCACGAGATCTGGCCAGCCCCAGTGGATGATGATTGGGAACTGCGATCGCACGCACAGGCTGACTGCCGCGCGCAACGATTGCGGCCACTCGTGTAGAGGCCCCAGCGACGTCGCGGCCCAATCGTGAACGCGGATTCGGTCTCCGAGCTCGCCGCCGCCGTTCAGGAAATCCAACTCGGCCATCTCGGGAGCCTCCGGTTTTGGAAACCGTTCCCGAAGCCTTCGGGGGGTGTTGACCTCCGAACTCACAAGTGTAATCGAGTCCGCCGTTGTTCAAGGTGTTGAGCACGTCGATCGGTCGCGACCGCGAGGGACGCCGTACTCGGTCGGCAGGTCTGCTTCCTCACCAATCAGGAAATCCTGAAGTCTCAGGATCCTCGCCAGTCGTAAGTTGTTGATCCACCAGCGATTTCGCTTGGCCCTCTCATTGCGTTTCGGTTCGCGCGTGGTGAAGCACACGTGACGCTCAGGATCGAACGATCGGCCGTGACCCATGGAACTCGAATTCGTCTCAGCGGTGAGCTGCGATTCGCGCAATTGGCCGACGTGAGCGTTGCGATGGCGCTTGGCGACCGACTCGTCGCCTTAGACCTCGACGAATTGGAGCACGTGGACATTGACGGCGTTCGCTTCCTGGAGACGTGCGAAGCGGAAGGTATCGAACTCGTGAACTGCTCGCCGTACCTTCGCGAATGGATCGCGCAAGAGCGAGCGAGAACGCAGAAGTGAGAGAGGAGTGACCACATGAACCGTCTCGGCAAATCAATCGCAATCGTTCTAGGAGTAATTCTCATGACACACGCACTCGCAGCCGAAGTGGCGAATCCGGTGACGGATTCGCGGATCAATCCGCAGGTTCGGGCCTTTTTGGCGGAACTGAACAAGGACAGCAGCCCATTCTGGGAGCTCGCGCAGCCAAAGCCGCAGGAGATTCTGACCGGTCTTCAGAACAAGACGCCGGTTGACATGTCCGGCGTCAACATCATCGAAAAGACGATCACGCAAGACCAGCGGACCGTGAAGCTGTATGTGATGACGCCGCAGAACGTCACGGGCAGGCCAGGTGTGCTGGTCTTCATCCACGGTGGCGTCTGGATCGTCGGCAATTTCCAGAACCACCAGCGGCTGCTGCGCGATCTCGTGGTCGGCTCAGGTCAGGTCGGCGTGTTCGTCGAGTACACGCCGCTGCCAAGCGCGAAGTTTCCAACGCAACTCGAGGAGAGCTATGCCGCGCTGAAGTGGGTCTCGACGCACGCCGCCGAGTTCGGAGCTGACGGCGGTCGGATCGCGATCGCGGGCAACTCGGTCGGCGGAAACATGACCGCAGCACTGACGCTTATGGCGAAGGACCGCAAGGGACCAAAGGTCGCCTATCAGGTTCTCCTGATCCCGGCGACGGACGCAAGCGTCGACACGGCTTCGTACCATGAGTTCGCGACCGGTCGCTTCCTCTCGCGCGCGTTTATGAAATACGGGTGGGACCTATACGCGCCCGACGAAAAGACGCGCAGCAACCCGTACGTGTCTCCGCTGCGTGCAAGCGACGAAGAACTGCGAGGATTGCCTCCGGCGCTCGTCATCACCGCAGAGAATGATCCGCTTCGAGACGAGGGCGAAGCGTATGCGCGGAAGCTCATGGGCGCCGGCGTCCCAGTGACCACTACCCGCTATAACGGCATGATCCACGACTTCGTGCTGCTCAACGCCATTCGCGAACTCCCCGAAGTTCAGTCTGCTCTCTATCAGTCGAGCAACGCGATCCGCGGCGCATTGAGCCGTTGATCCCGGTGGAAGGGCGGCCAGTCGCGACGGATCTGGCCGCTCCTTCACCACCCGTATCGTGAGTAGAAAGGAGCAACGATCTATGCTGAAACAACTCTGGAGAACAAACGCACCCTTGACGTTTACCGGTCTCCTGATGCTGCCTGCGCTGGCAATCGCAATCGCCGGCCTGCTCATCGATCCGCGAATCATCACCGACGAACCCGCATGGCTAAAGCCTGCGAAGTTCGCTGTATCGATTGCGATTTATGTATTCACGCTTGCCTGGGCGTTTACGCTGATCCCCGGATGGCGGAAGACGCGCCCTGTGGTCGGGTGGGCCACGGCCATCACGATGGTGCTGGAGTTCGCGATCGTCGCCCTCCAGGCGTACCGAGGCACCACCAGCCACTTCAACTTCAGCACGCCCCTCAATGGTGTTCTGTTCATCATCATGGGCGTGGCCATCGTGGCGCAGACCTTCATCAGCATGGCCGTGGCTGTAGCATTCTGGCGGCAGAGGTTTGAGGACCCCGCGATGGGATGGGCCCTTCGACTTGGGATGATCATCACGATCGCCGGTGCTCTTAGTGCGGGTTTTATGACCGCAACTGGCTCATCCGTGCCGCGTGAGCCGAACGGTACCCGCCACAGTGGCGAGCGCCATTCATCACGCTGGTGCTGCAGCAGGGCTGGTCCTCGTCGTGACGACGTTCACGTTCAGCCGCATGCGCGTGACATCGCGCTGAGGCGGCGCTCCAAACAAGCGGCTGTACTCGCGGCTGAACTGCGAGGCGCTTTCATAGCCCACCCGCACGGCCGCGCTGCCCGCGTCGAGGTTCTCGTTCAGCATCAATCGGCGGGCTTCCTGTAAGCGCAATTGCTTCTGGTACTGCAGTGGACTCACGCCCGTGAGTGCGCGGAAATGCTGTCGGAAGGTCGAAGGGCTCATGTGGGCGCGATCCGCCAAGTCGTCCCCTTTCAGCGTCTCGACGAAGTTCTGCTTGAGCCAGGCGACCGCCTTCGCAATCTGTTGGCCGGGGGACCCGGTGGTGACGAGGTGTCGGAGTTGCGCGCCGTGCGGGCCGGTCAGCAGGCGGACTGTGATTTCCTGCTGAATCAGCGGCGCCAGTCGGGGAACGAGTGCCGGCTCGCCCAACAGCTTGACGAGGCGGACGAGGGGACCGAGCAGGACTCCATCGAGCACTTCGAAGGAGATGGCGCGATAGGCTTGCTCTCGACGAGACCGGGGTTCATCCATCTCGGAAGCGATTTGCAGGACCGAACGGGCGTCGAGCGTGAGCATCATGCCAAGGAACGGTTCGCGGGTACTAGCTCGCGTGACATGTGAGATGACCGGGAGATCGATCGTCGTCAGCATCGATTGCCCCGGGCCGTAGTCGATCGCCTCGCCGCCGAGCAGGACCCGCTTGTCGCCCTGCGCGACGACGCCGAGCCCCAGGTTGTAGATGCAGTGCAAGGGCTCGGTTGGCGCCTTGCGACGATGCAGCGTGAGCGCAGGAATCGCAGTGGCGTGATCCCCGTCGGTTTGGGCAAACCTCGCGATAGCGCGAGCCAGTGCGCTGGTTGCCGGGATCTCGGACGTCTGTGGCCCAGCTTGCTTGGACATGAAGGATTCCCGTTGTGTGGTGTCTGAACGGGAGTCTAGCACCCCACTGGGCCTCCCCTTTCTCGTTGTCACGTCGAATCGTCATTTTAGGCAATGAACTCAGCGGATCCGGCAAACGGTTTCTGGGGCTGTCCATCTACAGTGGAAACACCATGAAGCACATCTCAATCGGCGGCCTTGACGTCTCTCGGATTGGACTCGGCGCCATGTCGATGTCGGGTTACTACAACATCGGCGCGGTGAACGACGCCGAGTCGATTCGCACGATTCACCGGGCGCTGGATCTCGGCGTGACACATCTTGATACCGCCGAAATCTACGGTCCGTATACCAACGAGGAACTCGTCGGCCGCGCCATCCAGGGTCGCCGCGACCGTGTGGTGCTGGCTACGAAGTTCGGCATCGTCTCGCACGCCGGCGGCGGCGCGGGTGTCCTCGACAGCAGCCCGTCGAATATCCGCGTCGCCGTCGAGGGATCGCTCAAGCGGCTTGGCACTGATCACATCGACCTGTACTACCAGCACCGTGTCGATCCGAACACGCCTATCGAGGACACCGTCGGCGCGCTCGCTGATCTCGTCGCAGAAGGCAAGGTCCGCTACATCGGCTTGTCCGAGGCCGGCCCCGCCACGATCCGCCGCGCCCACGCTGTGCACCCGATCGCGGCGTTGCAGACCGAGTACTCCCTGTGGACGCGTGACCCGGAAGTCGAACTGCTGCCGTTGCTGCGTGAGCGGGGCATCGGGTTCGTTCCCTACTCACCGCTCGGCCACGGTTTCCTCACCGGCGAGATCCGCTCGCCCGAGCAGCTTTCCGACGACGACTGGCGCAAAACCAACCCGCGCTTCACCGGCGAGAACTTCCGGCGCAATCTGCGCATCGTCGACGAGGCCCGAGCCGTTGCAAGTGAGGCGGGAGCGACCCCGGCGCAGATCGCTCTGGCCTGGCTGCTCGCACAAGGTGACGACATCGCTCCAATTCCCGGCACCAAGCGAGTCGCCCGCGTCGAGGAAAACACCGCCGCCGACGGCATCGAACTGAGCGCCGCGCAGATCGAGCGGCTGAACAACCTCACGCCGGCCGCCGGCGAGCGTCATGACGAAGGGAACATGGCGGTCATCGACCGCTGAGCACCCAGGACCAGCGTAGAGTCCCGCGAGCCGATCGTCTCGTTATCGCTCAGCCTTCAATCGAATGCGGGTACGCGGAAACAGCGGCCCACCTACGTACTGCTCTCTTACGCCAGCGGCGCTTGGGCGAGACAGCTTCGCATGCAGCCGCGGATGCCAATGAGTTAAAGTGCCGGCAGATCGATCATGATCCCGACTGTGGTGAGCATTTCGGGCGGCACGAAAATACGAGCTTCGGTCGCGGCGCTCGCCGCGGTGTTCCTCTCTGCCGCTCTTGCGGAACAGCAGCAATTGACCGCGCCCGCTACGGAGTCACGCGTCGCCGTCGACAACACCTCGCTCTATGTGCGCGTTGCCGGCCGTGGACAACCGATGATCGTGCTTCACGGCGGCCCCGACTTTGACACCGCCTATCTACTGCCAGAGCTCGATCAGCTCACTGACGCGTATCGTCTCATCTACTACGACCAGCGTGGACGCGGGAAATCCGCTGAGGGCGTCCGTCCGGAGGAGGTGACCCTCGCGTCCGATCTCGCTGATCTCGGCGCGATCCGCACCCGCTTCCAGGTCGATGCTCCAGCGCTGCTCGGCCACTCGTGGGGCACCGTTCTCGCACTCGAGTACGCGCTGCGGAACCCTTCACGCGTGTCGCGGCTGATCTTGATGAACCCGGCGCCGGTATCGGCGAGTCAGCTCGCCGTGCTGCGCACGTCATATGTCAGACAGCTGGGGAGTGAGATGGAACGCCAACGCGAGATCATGGCGAGTGCCGCGTACAAGGAGGGGGAACCCGAGACGGTCGCCGCTCGCTATCGCATTCATTTCAGACATGGGCTGCGCCAGGCTGCGGACTACGACAAGTTGATGGCCAGGATGTCGGCCCAATTCCGCGCGCAAGGGACAAATGGCATCCTGAAAGCGTGGGCGATCGAGTCCCGCCTGTATCGCGACACCTGGGACATGGCCGACTACGACCTCTTGCCGAAGCTGCGTTCGCTGCGAACGCCCACGTTGGTGATCGTTGGCGAGCACGATTTCATCCCCACAGAGATCGCCGCACAGATTGCCAGCGCGCTGCCGAGAGCAACGCTCGCCACCATCAAGGATTGCGGACATTTCGCTTATCTGGAATGCGGCACCGAGGTGCGGAAGGCGATCGACAATTTCTTTTCGCGTTAACGGGGACGTCTCTTCTGAAGACCGCGCTGACCCTCCTGGGATTCGAACTCGTCCACTTGGCGCGAACTTGCTGACTGGATTGATGTTTCAGAACCCCCATCGGGTGTGTCCGCGAAATGACGCTTCGCGAAGGCGCGGCCGGAGCCGGACTTGCGGTCCGCCTTCGCGCCCT
>Ga0065715_10001423_pt1 | contig 13648 bp, 12 predicted proteins | sample MisBulReplicate1_FD_59102 | JGI IMG/M metagenome (GOLD analysis project Ga0065715, IMG submission 59102) | Miscanthus rhizosphere microbial communities from Kellogg Biological Station, MSU, sample Bulk Soil Replicate 1 : eDNA_1 v2 (version 2) | ecosystem: Host-associated > Plants > Roots >...
GAGTCCGCTGCAGTTGGTCGACCCGTTCCAGCGCGCCATCACGTACTTGCGAGTCTCGGTCACCGACCGCTGCGACTTTCGCTGCGTCTACTGCATGTCGGAGCACATGACGTTCTTGCCGAAGTCAGATCTTCTGAGTCTTGAGGAACTCGACCGGCTCTGCAGCGCATTCGTGGAAAAAGGCGTCAACAAGTTGCGCCTGACCGGTGGGGAGCCGCTGGTNCGCCGTGGCATCATGACATTGGTGTCTTCNCTCTCTCGCCATCTTGCCAGCGGCGCGCTCAAGGAATTGACGCTGACGACCAACGGTTCGCAGCTGCAGAAATATGCAGCGGAACTAAANGGGAATGGTGTCAAGCGAATCAATATTTCACTCGACACGCTCAATGCGGATAAATTTCGTGCCATCACGCGTTGGGGTAATCTTGACAATGTCATGGCCGGTATCGATGCGGCACAGGCGCAAGGCCTTGCGATCAAGATCAACGCTGTCGCCCTGAAGGGAGTGAACGAAGACGAAATCGTCAATCTGCTCGAATGGGCTCACGGACGAGGCATGGATCTCACCGTGATCGAAGTCATGCCTCTGGGCGACGTTGATGAATCGCGTCTCGATCAGTACTTGCCGCTATCGCTCGTACGGGCAAAATTGGCGGAGCGGTTTACGCTCGAAGACATCGACTACCGTACGGGAGGGCCTGCCCGCTACGTACGTGTAAAGGAAACTGGCGGTCGTCTTGGTTTTATCACGCCGTTGACGCACAACTTCTGCGAATCGTGCAACCGGGTTCGCATCACTTGTACCGGCACGCTCTACATGTGTCTCGGCCAGAATGACGCTGCCGATTTACGCAAGCCCTTGCGTACCTCCGAGAGCAACGAATTCCTCTATTCCGCGATCGACGAGGCAATTGCGCGCAAGCCAAAAGGACATGATTTCGTGATCGACCGCAGGCACCTGAAGCCGGCATTGCCGCGCCACATGAGCATGACCGGCGGTTAGACTGGACCGCGCCAAAGGCTGCGGAATAGGGAATTTACGTCTATCCCCAGCGTTTTCCTGCACTTCCAAGAGCGATGACGCCGCGATACACGGGCATACGACCAACTTCGCCATTGACGGAAAGCAAGAGGCATTGGATTAAAGTATCGGGCAAGACTGTGAAGGCGTGCCCTGGGGAATAAAACGAAAACAAGAAATGCCGTCCGACACCAGGCCGGTTCAGAGGGGAGTGGTCAAGTGGGCGTTCTGGATGCTTTGCTAAAGGCATTGCTGCCGATGACGCGCGTCATCGACACTGTCAATACATGGCTTGGCAAACGGTTGGCATGGCTGATTTTGGCTGCCGTCGTTGTTTCCGCAGTCAATGCCTCCATCCGCAAAGTCTTCGATACATCCTCAAATTCCTGGCTCGAGCTGCAGTGGGTGCTATTCAGCATCGTCTTTCTGCTTTGCTCGCCCTGGACATTATTGGCCAACGAGCACATCCGCATAGATATCGTGAATAATCTCCTGCCGAAGCGGCTGCGAGATACGATTGATGTTGTCGGGCACGCATTCTTCCTGCTGCCGCTTGCGTTCATCATGATCATCACCGGAATTCCCTTCTTCCTCCGCTCATACGAAATCAACGAACAATCTGGAAATGCAGGAGGCTTACCGCAATGGCCTTCGAAAGCGCTCGTCATGATCGCTTTCACGCTTCTGCTTCTTCAAGGATTGTCCGAACTGATCAAGCGTATCGCGGTCATGCGCAACCTCATTCCTGACCCGCACGCGACGCAAGTGCACGCCCTCGAGGCCGAAGTTGAGCACCTCGTCGAAGCCATCAAAAAACACTAAGCGATAGCGGGCCGGAGTTTCGAATGACAGCGTTCCTCATCCAAAACATGGCGCCGATCATGTTCGTGGCGCTGGTGGTATTTCTGCTGCTCGGCTATCCGGCAGCTTTTTCTCTCGGCGCGGTCGGCCTGATCTTCGCTTTGATCGGTATCGAGCTTGGCCAGTTCGCGCCGGACTTCCTGCAGGCCCTTCCCGAGCGCATCTACGGCGTTATGAGCAACGATACCCTGCTCGCAATTCCATTTTTTACATTCATGGGTCTGGTGCTGGAAAGGTCCGGCATGGCCGAGGACTTGCTCGACACAATTGGGCAGTTGTTCGGCACGGTTCGTGGCGGCCTCGCCTACGCTGTAATCTTTGTCGGCGCTCTACTCGCGGCGACAACCGGTGTCGTCGCCGCTTCCGTCATTTCGATGGGCCTGATCTCGCTGCCCATTATGCTGCGCTACGGTTACGATCGGCGCGTCGCCAGCGGGGTGATCGCAGCTTCGGGTACTCTGGCGCAGATTATCCCACCCTCGTTGGTGCTCATCGTCATGGCCGATCAGCTCGGCCGCTCGGTTGGCGACATGTATGAAGGCGCGTTTATTCCAGGCATCGTGCTCGCTGGCCTTTATGCACTCTATATCTTCATCGTCACGGTACTTTATCCCAAGGCAACACCAGGTCTGCCGACGGAAGCAGTAGGTTTCCGCGAGCCGGGCGGCAGCCGCGGGCTCACCTCCCTTGCTGTGCTGACAGTTGTCAGCGGCGTATTCGGTTGGCTCATGATGCGAAATTCGGCCACCCGCGGCGCCGATTTCGTCGTGCTGTCCATGTTTTTCGGGATCATGTTCGCCTTCGGTATTGCTGTAATCAATTGGCTTGCCAACAGATTGCTAGGCTTTCGCTTTCTCTCGCACATAGCGCAACAAACAACTTTCGTAATGGTGCCGCCGCTGTTCCTCATTTTTCTCGTGCTGGGCACCATCTTCATCGGCGTCGCGACACCAACCGAAGGCGGAGCGATGGGCGCCAGCGGCGCGTTAATTCTTGGTGCACTGAAACGGCGACTGAACTGGGATCTGATTCGCCAGGCGACGGAATCCACCGCCAAACTGTCGGCCTTCGTCGTGTTTATTCTTATCGGCGCGCGTGTCTTCTCCCTGACTTTTTATGGCGTGAGTGGCCACATTTGGGTTGAGCACCTCCTTACGTCTTTGCCAGGAGGACAGATCGGTTTCTTGCTCTTCGTAAATGCCTTCGTGTTCGTTCTTGCTTTTTTCCTCGACTTCTTCGAGTTGGCCTTCATCGTTATTCCATTGCTTGGACCAGCCGCCGAGCATCTTGGCATCGATCTGATTTGGTTCGGCGTCATTCTCGGCGTCAACATGCAGACATCGTTTATGCATCCGCCGTTCGGCTTCGCTCTGTTTTATTTGCGCTCGGTGGCGCCGCGAGAGGCGTTTATCGATCGCATCACCGGAAAACGCACGGAGGGTGTCACAACGGGTCAGATCTATTGGGGCGCCGTGCCATTTGTCGTGATACAGGTGATTATGGTGGTTCTTGTGATCATGTTTCCGGCCATGGTTATGCACTACAAGAGCACGGCCACCGGCATCGACCCCGACAAGGTAAAAATCGAGATACCGCAAATAGACTTGCCGCCGCTTGATCTAAATATCAAATAAGCAGTTCGATCCTGCCTGACGGGACAAAAAAATGTCCGGAGTTTTTGCTCCGGACATTTTGCTTCTGATCAGTCAATCAGCCACGCGTATGACGCACCATGAACGAGTCATACGCCAATTCGGCGACCTGGAACCATTGGTAGCCGTTTCGCGTGTAGTCCATCATTGAGTCATTCACCTTTTTGAAGCTGGCATTCTCTTTCGATATTTCGCCGTGCAACTCCATCGCAGCCTTGAAACTTGCTTCCATGATCGGCTGCGCAAAAACGTGTAACTTTGTGCCCCCGGCAAGCAGCCGCTTGAGAGCCGGCGGATTCAGCTGGTCATATTTCGCAATCATCCAGGTGTTGGCGTAGTGGCCGGCCTGCTCGAGCACCTGTTGGTATGCCTTCGGCAGTGAATTCCACTTATCCAGATTCACGAAGGTGAACAGCATCGAGCCGCCTTCCCACCACCCGGGCGCATAGTAATGCGGCGCCACCTTGTAGAAGCCGAGCTTCTCGTCGTCGTACGGCCCCACCCATTCGCAGGCATCGAGCGTCCCTTTTTCCAGCGCGGGATAAATGTCACCGCCTGCGATTTGCTGGGGCACACCACCGAGCTTTTGCAGGACGCGGCCTGGGAAGCCGCCAATGCGCATTTTCAGACCCTTGAGATCGTCGACCGTGTTGATTTCCTTGCGGTACCAACCGCCCATTTGGCAACCGGTGTTTCCTGCGAGAAGTGCAATGCAATTGTACTTCTTGTAGAACTCGTTCAGCACTTCCTTGCCGCCGCCAAGCGTAAACCAACCTTGGTTCAGCCGCTGGTTCGGTCCGAATGCGACGGACGTGCCGAAGGCAAAGGTGGGATCTTTACCGAAGTAATAGTAAGAAGCGGTGTGGCCACATTCGACGGTGCCATTTTGCACGGCATCGACGATCGCGAGGCCCGGAACGATTTCTCCGGCCGCAAAAGTCTGAATCTGAAACTTGTTGTCTGTCGCTTCCGCAACAGCTTTGCACATCAGCTCGGCGCCGCCATACAAGGTGTCGAGCGACTTTGGCCAGCTCACCGGCATGCGCCACTTGATTTCCGGCATTGATTGCGCAATCGCCGGCGCAGCAACTGCGCTCGCCGCGACCCCGAGTCCGGCAGCCTTCAAGAATTGACGACGTTTCATTCCCTTACCCTCCCTTGCGTTTCATCGGCGGAGCGCGTCCGCTTTAGCCCTTTGAGGTTTCTATTGTCGGGCATGGCTCGAACAATGCCGAAGCAACCCGGGCAAATCTAGTCTGCCGCTATTTCAACCAAAGTCGCAAGGCGTCGTTGGACATAATAAGGGGCCGGCACCTGAGGCCGGCCCCCGTCTGGATATTCTCGCGCGCGTTAGCCTTTGGCACCGCTGCGGATCATGAAGCTGTCGTAGCCATATTCGGCGACTTGCCACCAAAGATACTCATCGCGACGGAAGGCAACGATCGAATCCCAGACCTTCTTGTAGTTCGGGTTTGCGGCAGAGGTTTCCGCATTCACCTCATTCGATGCCTTCAGACAGGCNTCCATGACGGCCTGGGAGAACGGCCGCAGTTGAACGCCATTGGCAACCAGNCGTTTCAGTGCCTGGGGATTGCGGGCATCATAACGTGCCTGCTCTTCGACATTAGCGAAGCCGGCCGCCGCGGTTACGATGGCCTGATACGATTTCGGCAACTCGTTCCACTTCGCCATATTGATGAGCAGGTGGTTTGTCGTGCCGCCTTCCCACCAGCCTGGATAATAATAAAACTTTGCGACTTTGTAGAAGCCGAGCTTCTCATCGTCGTAGGGGCCCACCCACTCGGTTGCATCGATGGTGCCCTTCTCCAGCGCCGGATAAATGTCACCGCCGGCAATCTGTTGCGCGACGACGCCGAGCTTGCCAAGCGTCTTTCCAGCCCAACCGCCAATGCGCATTTTAAGGCCCTTCAAGTCATCGACGGACTTGATTTCCTTTTTGAACCAGCCGCCCATCTGCGCGCCTGTATTACCCATCAGGAGGCACTTGGTGTTGAACTTGGCGCCGAATTCGTCGATCAACTTCTGCCCGTCACCCTCGTAAAACCAAGCATTTTGCTGGCGGGCATTGAGACCAAAAGGTGTCGCGCAAAACAGAGCCCATGTCGGATCTTTGCCAATGTAATAATATTGGGCGCTGTGGCCCATCTCGACCGTGCCGTTCTGGACGGCGTCGAGCACTTGCAGCGCGGGAACGATCTCGCCGCCGGCAAAAACTTGAATCTGGAATTTGCCGTCGGTGGCTTCCGAAACGGATTTGGCAAACGTTTCACAAGCGCCAAACAAAGTATCGAGTGACTTCGGCCAGCTTGCTGTCAACCGCCATTTCAATTCTGGCATTGATTGAGCGATTGCCGGCTTGGCGATCGTCGCCGCAGCAGCCGCGGCAGTCCCTGCCCCAATGGCAGCGAGAAATTTACGGCGTTTCATAGTGTCCTCCCTTGGATCGCCCCGATAGATGGGTATGCCATGGTCCGCAACAACCATCCCGGCGAGGCAGAACAATGCGTGGTTAGTCCAGATAGTTCAAGTCACTGGTTTGGTGCGCGCCCGGAAGTCTTCCTATAAGGCTCTACGCCTCAATGACAATTTTCGGTGCTGCCTGCGCCGAACCCTTGAGTTGATCACGCACCTTCGCGGCGATCTCGCGATAGATTTTTGCGTGCGGACCATCCGGCTCCGTGGCGACGACCGGAAGACCCGAATCCGATTTTTCCCGGATGGTTATATGCAGTGGAACTTCTCCGAGGAACGGCACGCCGAGGCGCCCGGCCTCCTGACGCGCACCTCCATGACCAAAGATATCGGACCGCGTGCTGCAGCTTGGGCACAGGAAGTAACTCATGTTCTCCACCACACCCAACACGGGCACGTTCACGCGCTTGAACATCGCAACGCCGCGCCGGGCGTCGATCAAAGCCAGATCCTGCGGCGTGGAAACAATCACTGCTCCCTTCAGCGGGACCTGTTGCGCCATTGTGAGCTGCGCATCGCCCGTGCCCGGCGGCATGTCCACGACCATGACATCAAGCTTGCCCCACTCCACCTCACGCAGCATTTGCGTGATTGCCGACATCACCATCGGCCCTCGCCAGATCATCGGTGTCTCTTCATCAATCAGAAATCCGATCGACATGACGGTCAGCCCATAACGCTCGATCGGCTTCAGACGCGTGCCTCCGATCGTCTGCGGCTTTTCCCTGATGGCGAGCAGCTTCGGCAGCGAGGGCCCGTAGATGTCGGCATCGAGCATGCCTACCTTTAGTCCAAGGTCGCGCAGGCCAAGCGCCAAATTGACTGCGGTCGTAGATTTTCCGACGCCACCCTTTCCTGACGCAACCGCAATGACGGCGTCGACACCGGGGATCCCGGGCTGAACCTTGTCGGCCGGATGGGCCGCACGCGGTGCGCTTTGTCCAGCCGGTTGCTGAGGCCGGCTACCAGAGGCACCACCGCTACGCTCCGCGGTCAGTGCAACTAGCGCCGACTGCACGCCCGAAATCGCACGAACAGCGTCCTCTGCGGCTTTGCGGACCGGCTCCCAGGCCTTCACCGCGGCTGCGTCGACCGTCAGTGAGAAAAAAACCTTTCCGTCGGAAACCACGACGTCGGAAAGGACCCGTGCATCCGGCAGCGCTACCCCATTCGGCGATGGCACTTTTGCCAGCGCTGCGAGGACTTGGTTTTTGCTCACTGCCATAGATGCATGTTCCCGCTTGGAGCGTCACCATATGCAAGGCGGCGGCCCGGTCAATCGGTTCGGTCGGGAAGCGGTTGACGGACCCGCCTTGGCAATGACCTATTGGGAGATAGGCATCGGCTGTCGGCCGGCCAAGAGAGGTCAAGAGAAGTGAAGGAGACACGCAATGGCGAAGGTGGCGTTTCTGGGTCTGGGTGTCATGGGCTACCCGATGGCGGGGCACCTGAAGAACAAGGGTGGGCACGAGGTGACCGTCTACAACCGCACCGCCGCCAAGGCCGAGCAATGGGTCAAACAACATGGCGGCAAGTCAGCCCCAACCCCCAAAGCCGCTGCCGAGGGCCAGGATTTTGTGATGGCTTGCGTAGGCAATGATAATGACTTGCGCGAAGTAACGCTCGGACTGAACGGCGCTTTCGCCGGCATGGGTAAGGGCAAGGTATTCGTCGATCACACGACCGCCTCTGCCGAAATTGCCCGAGAGCTTTACGCAGCGGCAAAAAAAGGCGGCTTTGATTGCGTCGACGCCCCAGTGTCGGGCGGTCAGGCCGGCGCAGAAAACGGCGCTCTCACAGTGATGTGCGGCGGTGATACTGAACCTTTCGGCCGAGCGGAAAAAGTGATCGCGTCCTATGCGCGCGCCTGTAATTTGCTCGGCCCACCGGGTTCGGGACAACTCTCGAAGATGGTCAACCAGATTTGTATCGCCGGGCTGGTGCAAGGCCTTGCCGAAGGACTGCACTTTGCTAAAAAATCCGGCCTCGATATCGAAAAACTGATCGCAACGATTTCCAAAGGTGCAGCACAATCGTGGCAGATGGAAAATCGCTACAAGACCATGGCCGCCAACAAATTCGATTTCGGCTTTGCGGTCGACTGGATGCGGAAGGACCTGGGAATTTGTCTGGGTGAAGCGCGCAAGAATGGCGCACATCTTCCCGTCACCGCGCTAGTCGATCAGTTCTACTCGGAGATCCAGGCCATGGGCGGCAAGCGTTGGGATACGTCGAGCTTGATTGCACTGCTCGATCGCTGATATCGACGCGCGTTCAAAGTCACGCTTTCGCGCTCGGCCGCGCTGACACGGTGGCGTGCCAGCGTTTCACGTTGTTCGCGCCCTCGGGCACCGTGAGCCGGCTCGGCTTCATGAAGTCGACCGCAACCTGCATCGTGATATCGGCGACGGTATAGCAATCGCCGGCGACGAATTCCCGCGAGGCAAGTTCGCGATCCATCATTTCAAGGAACCAGGTCACACGTGGCCTATTGGCGTCGGCCCAGGCGGGCACCTGCGGCACCTCCAGCTCTTTCATTGCGGGGTGCGTGTGTCGAAACACAGCGGCGACATTGGCGAAAAAATTGATTTCGGCACGCCTGTTCCACATCTCGACAATGGCGGCGTCCTTCGGACCGACCCCGAACAGCGGCGGGTCAGGATGCTGCATCTCGAAATAACGGCAGATCGCGATCGACTCTGTAATGATGGTGCCGTCGTCGAGAACCAGCGCCGGCATTCTCTGCAGCGGATTGATCGCCGTATATTCCGGCGTCTTGTGCTGCATCGCTACCATGTCGACCTGTGCGGTCGGTATCGCGACGCCCTTCTCCGCGAGGAAGATCCGGGTACGGCGCGGATTCGGCGCAAGCCGGCTGTCATAGAGTTTCATTCGGCCCCCATAGCCATGCGTTTAGCTCCCTCCTCAGCCGAACATGGGCAAAATCGGCTGTCAAAGCCCCTGTAAGAGTTCGTTAACCAGGGATTTTAGGTCACTCTTAAGCCTGGTCTTAAGGATTTTGCGCAACGCTCCACTGGTCTTTTGTGAGTGCGGCGCCCGTTGATGCCGATCCCCGGCGAACAACCAGATCTCAAGGCCCTGCCACCGGAAAGCTCGCCGGTGAACCGACGTCTTGCGACTCAACACGTGCGCGAGGCACGTGACCGTTTGACCTCCTCCGGCGAGACCAAACCGGCTTTCGAGTACGAGTTACTGCGCCAATACGCCCAGAACCGGATTTCCGCATCACTCGTCATTCTGCTTCTCGTCGCGACCGTCGGCTTCATGTCGAGTGTTTGGAGCGGAGCATTGGCTGCTGGGACGTGGACGGTGGCCGTACTGGTGACGCACGCCGTCATAGTGACCAAGTGCCGGCAGTTCCTCGAAAAGCCAGCTAACGAGATTTCGATCCGCGCGTGGCGAGTGCGTTTCATCACGCTCGATCTTTTCTACGGATTGGCCTGGATGTTCATCCTGATCCATCCGGTCGGCATCGACGACAACTCCAGCACATTCATGTTGTTTGTCATGTTGCTGGTCGTTGCAGTGTCCAGCATGCTCGCGTCGAGCCTGCCAATGGCAGTGTTTGCCGCGACCTTTCCGGTCACCACAGCTATTGCGCTTGACTTCGTGCTGCAAGGCAGGCTGCGGGACTACATCCTTTCGGTCATGGCGCTCACAGCGCAAGGCTACTTCGCCGCGCTTACGTACCAGCTCTATTCGAGCACTTTAGCGACACTACAGGCGCGCGCCGAAAAGGATGCATTGATCGGCGAGCTTGAGCAGGCAAAGGCAATTTCAGACGAAGCGCGCCGACGAGCCGAGGCCGCGAACATCGCAAAGTCTCGTTTCCTGGCGCAGATGAGCCACGAATTACGCACTCCGCTCAACGCCATCCTCGGATTCTCGGAGGTCATGAAGGCCGAAGTCTTCGGGGCGCATACGGTTCCGGCCTACAAGGAATATGCGTCGGACATCCACAGCTCGGGTGTCCACCTTCTCGGGCTTATCAATGAGATTCTCGACCTTTCGCGAATTGAAGCGGGACGTTATGAGCTCAATGAGGAATCTGTCTCGCTCGTTGCCATGGTGGAGGATTGTCATCACCTGCTGAAGCTGCGCGCGACCAGCCGGAACATAACAATCCACGAGATGTTTGAGGCGGAATTGCCCCCGCTGTGGGCGGACGAGCGTGCAATCCGCCAGATCTGCCTCAACCTCTTGTCAAACGCGATCAAGTTCACGCCGCAGGGCGGCGAAATCTGGCTGAAGATCGGGTGGACGGCCTCCGGCGGTCAGTACATCAGTGTCAAGGATACAGGGGCGGGAATTCCAGAGGAGGAAATCCCGGTCGTTCTTGCATCATTTGGCCAAGGGTCTAATTCGATCAAGTCGGCCGAACAAGGTGCCGGCCTCGGTCTGCCGATCGCCAAAAGTCTCGTCGATCTGCACGGCGGCGGCTTCACTCTGACGTCGAAACTGCGTATCGGTACCGAAGTGATCGTCACCTTTCCTCCTGAGCGCGTTGTCGCCGCCACGCCGCCCTTGTCAGAACGCGCGCCATCGATTTCCTCCGCGGCCGAACCGGACATCAGCTCCCCGGAAAAAAAACAGGTCGGTCGGCGGCCCCTTTTCCGTGCCGGCTCCTAGGGTTTCAGCCTTGCGACAATCGCGCGATTGCCTTCCTGCGTGCGGTGCTTATGGTCACGCTCGACTCGGCTTTGAGACTGTCCCCATGATCGAGACACCCTGCGTCAAAATCTGCACGGTCGACGCCCGTCAGGGCTTTTGCCTCGGATGCGGGCGTACAATTGATGAAATCGCCCGCTGGGCCGNGATGAGCGCCGCNNAGCGCAGCCGTATTATGAATGAGTTGCCTGAACGGCGNATGGCCCAAGGCGTCACGAAAATGACCGCGGCAATGGGATGACACCGTGAGCCGCCGTCTCGTTTGGTCCCTCCTGCTGGGTGTCGCGNTATCGCTGGCCGCCTTGATCGCCAGCCGCGACCAGGATGCCATCACCANCCTTCTTCGCCACGACATCGGCTCGCTTGCCATNAAAATTGTACTTGTNGTCTTTGTCGGCGGACTGGTGTTGGTGGTGTTTCGGGAAAGACTGTCAAAGGCCATCGAGGCCGCGCTTTTTTGGACTGTCATCGGCCTGCTGCTCGTCGTTGGCTACAGCTATCGCCTTGAATTGCGCGAAATTGCTGATCGAGTCATTGCCGAATTGGTTCCCGGTCACGTAGCGGGCCATGGCCGCAACGTCGAAGTCGTGCGCGGTCATGGTGGAGATTTCTCGGTCGCCGCCCATATTAACGGCACGCGAGTTCCAATGGTATTGGACACCGGCGCAACATCGGTGGTGCTGACACAGGAAGCAGCCAAGGCCGCGGGTTTGCCGATCGAAGTGCTCAACTACACGGTGAATATCGACACCGCCAATGGTCGCACGCGCGCCGCGGCGGTGACTCTCGATCGCGTTGCGGTCGGTGGGCTTACGGAACGCGCGGTTTCGGCCCTCGTCGTGCAGCCGGGGCACCTCAAGAACAACTTGCTGGGGATGAGCTTTCTCAACCGTCTGGAAAGCTGGGAAGTGCGCGGCGACAGGCTCCGCATGCGCGGAACGCCCTGAACAAAGCCAGCTAGATCATGCTGGCGGCAAAGCGCAGCGCAACCAGAATCAGAAAAATGCCAAATGCAATTTCCAGTTTTCGGCGCGGCAGCCAATGCGCCAAGCGCACACCATAGCTCGTCGTGTAACTCGAGACCGGCGCCATCAAGACCAGCCCGACGAGTGAGACGTAGCCGACCGAAAATGGCGGCAATTGTGCCATGTGCGGCCAGCCCGCAAGCATGTAGCCAATTGTACCGGCGATCGTTATCGGCACGCCCACCCCCGCCGATGTCCCCACCGCTTGATGCATTGGCCGTCCGTAGAGCGTGAGGACTGCATTCGAAATGGCGCCGCCGCTTACGCCGACCAGAGACGAGAAAAGCCCGGTAATCAGACCATAGATTGCAAGCATGCCACGGCCGGGCAACTGGTCGCCGAGCTTCCAGCGCTCGCCACCGAACAGCATGCGTATGGCGATGAAGGTGACAAAGACGAGAAAGGCGATCTTGAACACGAAGGCCGGGGCAAATGACGCCGTCACCGATCCAATTGCCACGCCGGCAATCGCAGGCAGCGCCCAAATTCGCACCACCTCGGGAATCACCGAGCCCTTTTTCTTGTGACCGAGATAGGAGCGCACCGTGGTCGGCACGATGATTGCAAGCGACGTCCCGATACAGGCCTGGATACGGATCTCCTCGGGCACCCCGAGCACGCGGAACACCTCGTACAGCACAGGGACAATGATGGCCCCGCCACCTATGCCGAACAGACCTGCGAGAATTCCGACCAGCACTCCAGCTGCAACGATCCAAAGGGCGAGCAAAGCGATCTCGCTGATCGGATATCCCAACAGCATGTGTCTCCAGCGGGCTGGGCGGGCTTACGCGGCGATGTGCGCCAAATCGTCGCCGCTGTCCAGCACCAGGGTGAGCGCCTCAGCCATGACATGCGCGCGGGCTTCAGGTTTGACCGCCGCAGTCGCCAGATGACGCCGGAACGCGCGCGCACCCGGCACGGCGCGGAACAAGCCGAGCACGTGGCGCGTGATCGTGTGCAAACGTAACCCGTTATCGAGTTGACGCTCGATATACGGAATCAGCGCCGCCGCAGCTTCTTTGGGCGTCTTGAACGGTGCGGCTGTGGTGAAGAAGAGCGGATCGACTCCGAGAAGGCGCCAGGGATCCTGATAGGCGGCTCGGCCCATCATCACGCCATCGAGCACGCCAAGGTGCATCTGAGCCTGCTCCAGGCTGGCGATCCCCCCATTAATCACGATCTCCAGGTCGGGATGCGCCGCCTTCAACCGATGCACAAGCGCATAATCGAGCGGCGGCACCTCGCGGTTTTCACGCGGCGACAAACCCTTGAGCCACGCTTTGCGCGCGTGGACAATGAGCGCATCGATACCGGCGCTCTTCACGGTCTCAGCGAAATTAAAAAGTGTGCTTACGGGGTCCTGTTCATCAATGCCGATGCGGCATTTGACGGTCACCGGCACCGCGACGGAGGCTCTCATTGCCGCCACGCAATCCCCGACGAGCCGGGGCTCGGCCATCAAGCAGGCGCCGAACCGGCCTTCTTGAACGCGATCAGACGGGCAACCGACGTTGAGGTTGATTTCGTCGTACCCGAAATCGGCACCGATGCGGGCCGATTGCGCAAGCGCCCGCGGATCGCATCCACCAAGCTGAAGACCAACGGGATGTTCGAATGGATCGAAGCCAAGAAGACGCCCGCGATCGCCATGCAACACCGCACCCGTCGTAAGCATCTCCGTGTAGATCAGCGCATGCCGTGTGAGCAGACGGTGGAAATACCGACAATGCCGGTCCGTCCATTCCATCATCGGAGCGACGCAGAAGCGGCGAGACAGCGTTTTCGGCAATTTGTGCAGTTTACCAGTCACTTTAGTTCTCTTGTTCACAGCCGACGTCGTACCGTTTCCGCCTCATTTTGCCCTATTTTGCCGCACATCGAAACTAACATACTTGGCGTGGGTT
>Ga0065715_10000776_pt1 | contig 13644 bp, 10 predicted proteins | sample MisBulReplicate1_FD_59102 | JGI IMG/M metagenome (GOLD analysis project Ga0065715, IMG submission 59102) | Miscanthus rhizosphere microbial communities from Kellogg Biological Station, MSU, sample Bulk Soil Replicate 1 : eDNA_1 v2 (version 2) | ecosystem: Host-associated > Plants > Roots >...
CGCCACTAGCAGGCCGTTCACCGAGTTACACCGTGCGCCAGTTATACGACTTCCAAACCGGCGCCCGCGCCGGGTTATTAAGTCCGCTGATGAAGGAGAGCGTAGCGAGACTGAGCATCGAGGATATGGTATCGATTGCCGCTTATGCGGCTTCGCTCAGTCCATGAGCCGGTAGATTCCGAACAGCTTGCGGAAGCGATCAGTAACTGCAAACAGTGGAGCGCCACGGTCGGATTCACACCGTCCCTTGGTGGACTCCAGGCGTAACGTTCTCTGTTTGTTTGGAAGAGCATTAGCCGACAGGTCGTGTAACCGCCGCGACTTTGAAAAGCGAATTCCAGGGATTCTCACGTAGCCATCAATCCCTTTCCAGTAGCACAGCTTGATGATTGTTCCACCCGGAATGAACTCGCCCTCTGGCTCGACGACCTCATGCTTGCCGGTCGCGGGATTTACAACCGTCCAAAGCTCGTCGCCTTGATAACCTTTAATCATGGCGGGAAGGCTACGGTGGAAGCGAGCTTTTTGTCAACGCGTAGATTACGCGTTCGCTATGTCCATGGCTGGGTACCGCATCGTCAGCTCAGTCGTCGATTATTTCCTTGACAAGGGTTCCACTAGTGGTAGTGGGTCTCAAAAAGGGCGGGTCAGATGACGAGCGTGGGGCATATCGAACCTTCACAACCTTTATTGTGAAGCTCTAAGCAGCTGCTGGAAAGGAACCACTGCGATGTTTGAAAGGGAACGGTTTATTAACGACTGCCTCGCTGCACTCAAGGAAGACGACACGCATTCCGCAATCCGAGAACTCGTAACGGCAGCTGTCACGATGCCGAGTGAGATAGTTCGTGCCCTGGGAGAGCCAAAGCGTGCTGGTGTCGAGACCCTTTATAGGGCGAAGGACTTGACGATTCTCAATTTATGCTGGGGGCCTTATATGAAATTCAAGCCGCACGACCACCGGATGTGGGCGGTCATCGGCATCTATGGAGGCCGCGAGCAGAACACTTTCTATCGCCGCGCCTCGCGGGGCTTAGAGCCACATGGGACGAAAGAGTTAAACGCCAAAGACACGACGCCACTCGGCGCAGCGGTCATTCATGCTGTGACCAACCCACTGGATCAGATCACTGCAGCGATTCACGTCTATGGTGGAGATTTTTTTGCGACACCTCGCAGTGAGTGGGACCCCGAATCGTTTGAAGAGCGCCCGTACGACATAGACGACACGATACGTGCCTTCGAGAAGGCTAACGAACGGCTTCGTGATCAGGGTCCTTAGCGCAACTTGCAACCCCGACTGCCGGGTTAGGCAGGTAGGCTGGAGCGCCACGGTCGGATTCACTCCACCCCCTCTGCGATAGAATCCGGGCGTAAATGTTTCAATCCCGCCAAGACGAATCCAGTAAAAGCTCCAGAACAGGCTGTTCGATATCACGCTGCTCGTTTGTCAGCCGATCGATTCGGGTGCCGGTTTTGCGCTATAGCTCCATAAAATTCCCTATTGTCACGTCTTGACAACCCGGGACCCCTTTACTAAAGCTCCCAGAAGTTGTCCGCTTTCTCATGCATAGTTTTACATCATGAGATGAGCGACTGAAAATTCGACGACTCGTTTCACTTCTGAGCTCACTCAAAGGCAACTCATTTCGTATGCGATGCAACCGTTGCGGCGCTCTTCAGCGCGTATGCATCGTTATTTCGGACCGGCGGCCGAAATGTTTTAAAAACGCGAGAGGACAGCGTTGAAAGGGGATCAGAATGATCCAGCCTAGCGAGCACAACAAACAGACTGTCGAGAGTTACTTTGGTTTTCAACAACCGCCCTTCGGCGTGACGCCCGATCCTCGCTTCTTTTATATGAACACAGCCTATAGGGATGCCCTCGCCGAGGTGGCTCATGGAATTACAGCGAAGAAGGGCCTCATGCTCCTTACCGGAGAAGTCGGAACGGGAAAAACCATTCTGTTGCGCAAGCTGATGCGTGATTTGGATACCGTGAAATTTATTTTTGTCTCTTTCAGCCACGTCATTTCAGATCGGTTTCTTGACGTAGTGTCTAGTAATCTCGGGTTGGAGAAGAAAAAGACCAAAGTCGATATGAGCCAAGAACTCACGAAATATTTGTTGCAGAGGGCTACAGACGGACAAGTTGTCGCGCTATTGGTCGATGAAGCACAAAATGCCAGCGATAGGGGTTTTGAAGCTCTTTGTGCACTCTCGAATTTAGAAACAGACGATGAAAATCTCCTGCAGATCGTGCTCGTCGGACAGCCCGAATTAATAATCAAATTAGATAAACCCTCGCTCAGGCAAGTTAAGCAAAGAGTGGCTATCCAGCACACCGTTACAGGGCTCCAAACAAAAAGCGAGATCGATCATTACATCCGTCACCGGTTGAACGTCGTGGGTTATAACGGCCCGGAGATCTTCACCCAAGAGGCGCTTGACGCGATTTGGGACTATTCTGGAGGAACGCCGCGGCTAGTGAATATCCTTTGCGACAATTCACTCGCGCTAGCATGTGAAGCAGGGAATAGAAACATTTCTGGCGATGTTGCCATCAAAGCAGCCGAGAAATTTAACTTAAAGCGAATAGTACAGCTTCCGACCTTTGCAGACGCACAAACAGCAGTCGGCGGAATGGCAGATGTCGGGATGGCAGCCGAAGGGAACGGAGCTTCCATCGGCAATGGCAACGGTTTGGACGGATCTGCAATTTCGCCGCATTCGTCTGAGCCGGCATTTATTGGCCCGCAACAGTTATCTCTTTCTGGGGAACTGTCAATTAACGCAACAGAGGAAGCTGTTCGATTACCAGCCGCCAGTGAGCAGGCAAGTACCGGCCGATCACAGGATCCATCGGCACGACACGGGAAATTCACAGAGGTGACTGGATCTCTCAGAGGCATAAGGCAGACTCGATCCCGAAATCGGTTCGGGATTCGGTGGAAAATTGCCGGGGTGTTTTCTGCCCTGACGCTGATCTTGTCCGCTATTCTTATTGGAGCGGTATATCGCCTCAGCGAACGCACGCTCCGTGAGCAGCTTGATAAACGCGCATTGGCCGTAGCCAGGAATTTAAGCGACGCGTCGGCCGGCTACATCCTTAGCAATGACCTTCTCGCGCTTAACACTCTCCTACGAAAGTATACTTTTCTCGAAGAGTTCGCGTACGCATTCGTCCAGGATACTGGAGGAGCCATCACTGCGCATACCCTGGAAACACTACCGGCGGAATTCCACCAAACGGTTCGCTCGGGCAGCGAGCGTGTGCCTTGGCGGCGCGAATTACTCTTGCAAGGAAAACCAATCTACGAGACAAGCGTCCCAGTTCTTGACGGCCAGATTGGTGTTGTCCATGTCGGTTTTTGGGGAGATGCCGTTGAGAAAGAAATCCGCCGGGCCATTCTCCCTCTTATCGCAATCATTGCGATTATACCTGTTGTCGGTGTGGCACTGTCCTTTGTTTTAGCTCATTGGATTGCTGGGCCAATAATTCGGCTGAGAAAAGTTGCGCAACAAATTATTGAAGGCGATCTGGAAGCACCTGGAGAATACACAAAATCTCGCGATGAGATCGGCGACCTGGCTCGCTCTTTGGAGCGGATGCGCGCAAGCCTTGGAGCCGCTATGTCACGTCTGCGGAGCGAGTTAGGATAAACAAGTGGAGGAAGCAATGCGCATCGAAAAAGACAGAACCATTAGGTCGGCGATATTGTTATTTGGACTTTTGGTGTTTTTCATTACTATCGCTGGCGCGGCCGAGAAAGAGCCGAATTCACCACTGGAGAAGATCACTATTGCCTATAGCTCTGTGTCGGGGCACATGGCCCCGCTATGGATCGCGCATGACGCCGGGTTTTTCCGTAAATACGGCTTGGACGTGCAACCCGTTTTTATCGAGAGTGGAAGTACTACAGTGAAGAGCTTGATGTCGAAAGATGTGGCGTTCGCGCAGATGGCGGGCGCCGGGGTGGTTCAGAGTCGTTTACAGGGAACCGATATCACGATGATCGCGGGATTTCTGAACACCATGGATTATCAGCTCATGGTTGAAAAAAACATCAGCCGGCCCGATCAGCTTCGTGGAAAAACATTGGCTGTCAGCCGTTTCGGCTCTTCCTCCGACTTTGCCACGCGCTACGCTCTGGATAAATATGGCCTCAAACCTAATGAAGATGTGACGATTCTGGAGATCGGAAGCCAACCGGCCCGCTTCGCCGCACTTCAGACAGGGAAAATTCAGGGGGCGATGGTTGCGGTTCCATTAACGCTCAAGGCAAAGGCGCTTGGCTATCATGCTCTCGCCGACCTTCAAATGCTCGGACTAGAATATCAGCACACTGGCTTAGCTACGACTCAGGCATTGATTAAATCCCGACCTGACCTGGTCCGCAACGTAATGAAAGCCTACGCGGAAGGGATTCACTACTATAAAACCCGGCCGACCGAATCGTTAGTTATTCTAGAAAGGTATCTAAAAACCTCTGATACGGATCTGCTAATGGAAGTGTATAACGCTATCGGACTAAAGCTCACCCCGGAGAAGCCATATCCCACGCTCCGCGGGATTGAGGTTATTTTACGTGAGATAGCCGCGAGAAATCCGAAGACAAAAGCAACACGGCCCGAAGAAATGGTAGACTTAACGTTCGTCAAAGAATTGGACAGTTCCCGGTTCATCGATCGTTTGTATAAGACTCGGCCGGTGATCGCGGGCCGTAGCGAGCCCCGTCCTTCACCCGCTTCGGTGCCAGTTAAAGAAAAGACCACTCCCGCAAAGCGCGTCGTCTCGAGCGCGCCTGACGAGATTGTTCTACCGCAAACGTATACTGTGGCAGCCGGTGATACGCTCAGTCATCTGGCGTTGCGCTTCTACGGCCTATCGGCGAAATGGCCCCAAATTCAACAGGCGAATGCGGACACGTTAAAAAACCCGCATTATCTGTACATAGGACAACAGCTTCTGATCCCTTCGGATAGTAAATCGGGAGGATGACGGCTGGGAAATCCACCGGAGCGGCGCGCTGAGCGAACGCAGTGTATCGGTCGTCTCCGCGATGATCTCCTGAAGCGATTTAGCTTCCTGACCTTCCACCCCGAACCGCTGAAGATTGCCCGATAGAGAACTCACCAGCGGCCTCTTATATCCGTCCAGTTGCGCAAGTATTTTCGGATTGGCTCCCGCCCTCGGATTATTCTTTATGACGGCTCAATGGCGGCATTGAACGTAACCAACAGCGATACGTCGTTCGCGATGATCTCCGCCAGCACGCGCATTGCGGTGCCGATCTGCGACCTTGTCGGCCAGCAAGCGTGACAGAATTTCTTCTAGGATTGACTGCTCTGCGGGAGCGGTCCGCTGAAATTAAACGCTGAGAGAAAAAGGCCGCTAAAATTATTTCCAGATGTTCAACATGATTAATAAACGCGGTCATAATCGTTCGAGCTTCGGTGGCAAGCACGTCATAACTCTGCACCAATCGTCCTGTGCGGCCAAACGCGATCGGCGGTAGCATCATACCTCGAGGACACTTGTCTCACGTGACTCTCGAAGCGCAGGCATCTCTACGCTGCCAGATGTCAGGTTACGAGCGGCCAAAACCAACCGCCGAGGATCACAGCGCTCAAGATGCCCGCGGCGTGAAAATGGCCGTATTGGTCTAGAATGGCATGGGCGTTGCTCAAAGCATTTCCAAGGCTCTTGTTAGAGGAAAGTTATGGCTTCGAAAAATAGTGGCAAGATCCGTTATGCAGTGGTCGGGCTGGGACATATTGCACAAGTCGCTGTTTTGCCGGCGTTTGCGCATGCGCGGTCAAATTCCCAACTGACGGCGTTGGTATCCGATGATCCACAAAAGCTAAAAAGTCTGGGCCGACGTTATAGAGTGGAGCAGCTATTTTCCTATGATGAGTATGGCGATTGCTTACGCAGCGGCTTCGTTGACGCGGTTTATATAGCCTTACCGAACCATCTCCATGCCAAATACACCATTGCTGCGGCAAACGCCGGGATACACATTTTGTGTGAAAAGCCAATGGCGGTTACTGAGAAGGAATGCTGGGCGATGATTGGGGCCGCAGAGATTGCCGGTGTTAAGCTGATGATTGCTTATCGGCTGCATTTCGAAGATGCGAATATGACGGCCGTAAAGCTCCTACGTTCGGGAAAACTCGGAGATCCACGCTTTTTCGTGTCGTCCTTTGCGATGCAGGTGCGCCCGGACAATATTCGGACGGATAAGGAAAAAGGTGGCGGCACGCTCTACGACATTGGCATTTATTGCATCAACGCCGCGCGCTATCTCTTCGGTGCCGAACCGACGGAAGTCGTTGCTTTTAGCAGCGCAAGCAAAAAGGACGAGCGCTTCAAAGAAATCGACGAAATGACTAGCGCGATTCTGCGCTTTCCCGACGGTCGGTTGGCAGAATTTACCTCAAGCTTCGGCGCAGCCGACGTCGCCAGTTATCGCGTGGTGGGCACGAAGGGCGATGTACGACTCGATCAAGCGTACGAATACGTTTATCCGATCGATCTCCACGTTACGATCAAAGGGAAAACTCGTAAGCAAACCTTTCGCAAGCGCGACCAGTTCGCACCCGAGCTGGAATATTTTTCAAACTGTATTCTTAACGACCTAACACCGGAACCATCGGGAAGAGAGGGAGTCGCCGACGTGCGCATTATAGAAGCGATCTATCGCTCGGCGAACCGCAACAGGGCGGTGAAAATCTCACCGTTGCAGCAAACCCAAAGGCCCACGATGAGACAAACAAAACAGAAGCCAGCAGTCGACAAGCCGCCCCGCCTTGTGCACGCCGAGAGTGGGGCGTTGTGAAGTGAATTCCTCGCGGCCGAAGAAAAATTGGAACATCTTCAACTGTGCAGGGCAGCCGCACCAGTTCCGCGGTCGATTCTAAAAGCTCCTATAGAGCCTCCAGCGCAATGCATTACGATCATTGCAAGCCTGTGTGTTTGCGATTGGCTCGTTGATGTTTGATCACAATGATCAATGACCTTTGACAGGAACGCGGCTCTTCGAGAAGTAGCTCATACGAGAGTGCGATTGCCGCTGCCCTGCAGCCGCAACCTGCCACGCCTTACGGCGGGCTTGCCGGTTTGCGATTGGCATCGCCGTCACTTCTTTACGAACAGGCGTCTCAGCTGCAGATAAACAACGCTGATTCCGGAGCTTCGCAAATGAATGAAGGTTGCGTAAGACCGAGCAAACAAAGGAATTGCGTGGTTAGATTTCACACAGCTGCCAGCCGGGTTCTATTCTCGCTCATTTCTGTTTCAGTAACGGACCGACGCATCCCTCGGGGTGATAACTGCCGTTATCACTTTGCCCGAACTAGATGCCTCTATTTGTTCGAATCGGTAAAATCGAGCGGATGAAACCGCCGTTAAACGCTTAATTAAATCGACCGATAGTTTCGACATAGTCCCGGTACGACAAGAGGACTGAAAATCCTCGTGTCGGGCGGGATTCGATTTCATACGGCCAATAATCGACCGCTGCTGATCACTGCCAATCCGTTGCGCATTGGCTCGCTCGCCGCGGATACGTCGCGCACGTCACCGCGAGAAATTCGTAGTTCATCGCGCAAGGAACACCGTCCCACTACAAGCAAAGTAGACCAGTCTTAGCGCCGGACGAGACTGGAAAGTGCGTGCCCAAAACGTGCCCAAGCCAAAAGTAGAAGCCTCCAAACTAATTGAAATCACTAAACCTACAAAAAAGACCTTGGGAGCGCAAAACCTGAGATAAGTCCGCGCTCACAAAATAGAAAACATCATTTTCAATAGAAAATTCCCAAGCTGGACGTCACGGGTTCGATCCCCGTCGCCCGCTCCAAAACCTGCAGAAAAATATAAGGGAAAGAGTTGATGCTGCTTGCGAGCTCTCACCGGTATCGAAGCCGCATAGTAGTAGCAAGCAACCCTTGGGGTAATATAGAGATTTAACTCAAATTCCCTGAGGGTCGAGTGTCGCGTCGGCGAGATTTGTCGCAAAGCCGCAGATCAGATTTTCAACCTGAGTGAGCTGCATCGCCACTTCCTCGAGCGGGATTTCCGGTGATGGCGCTGGAGCCGTCGTTGCACCCGATGGAGCGACAGGGTTCGATGTTTTCGCTGTCTTTTGCTCGGCGGCAAGTAAGCCGGCAATCAACACCAAGGATGAAGACACGAATCGAAAAAGGCGGGTCACGTTATTTTCCCTTTTGACCCCTCATGGCGGCGCGAATAGCGATAACCGTGGCTGATATCGATTTGGTTTGAACGCTTTCACTTGCCCCAATGGTTTAGTGCTGCGATTTCCCATGCGACAAAGTGGGCAGGATGCGCCGAAGGTTATATACTCCTGACTTAAGCAATGCCAAGAAAAATCAAAAACCGCTTATCACTCTGGTTAACGCGAAGCCGCTAGCGGATGTCATAGAACATTGACCCTTTTGCATGATCAAAGACCAAAGTATGCAGAAGATTATTGTGAGTTCGTGAGGAATCGCCCGGATGATTTCGGGGTGAGTTTAATTGTCTAGCGATCAGATGTTCAGTGAGATTAATGGCTCAGAAGCGAAGAAGTGCAGTTCCGACAACGGCTCGCGAGAGCCCATAATTCTGAGACGCCAAGAAATGAAAACGCGGATTGCAGGGCGTGGTGCCCGCAATCCGACGTTGGTGCTGCGCCCCAGTGCAGTCACTTGCTGAGGCGTTCACGAAGAAGCAGACGTAAGAGCTTCTAGCTCGTTGGTTTTGCAGTTTGGATAACGAAACGGGCGCGGCGGTTTTTTTGCCAGCATGCTTCATTGTGTTCGGGGCACACCGGGAGCTCCTCGCCGTAGCTGATAGTCGAGAGCCGATCCGCGGCGGTTCCTAATGTGACGAGGTAATCTTTAACGCTTTGCGCTCGTTTCGAGCCCAAAGCGAGATTGTATTCGGTGGTTCCGCGCTCGTCGCAATGCCCTTCAATCTGCACTTGCGTCCCGGGATTTGATCTAAGCCATTCCCCGTTCGCCTTTAAAGTAGCCCGGGCATCGGCGCGCAGATCATAACTGTCGAAGTCGAAATAGACGTCCTTCAACGGGCTGGATACGGGAGTGGCGCTCGATTCGCCGCGCTGGGCGGCTTCAAGGCTGGAGGAACTTGTCGCGCTCGATGGGGCAGCGCCGGCCGATTTGTCTACATCCGGCGTAGTTGCAGTCGCGGCCGGTGGTGCCTCAGGTTTCGAATCGGTGGAAGAACAGGCGGCGAGACCTAAGGAAAACGGCAGAAGAACGAGACAGAAGATTATCTTACGAAATCTAACCATCACTTTGCCCTCCTTGCTCAAACAGCGTCAACTTTTTAGCAACCGTCTGGTTTTATTATCCATGTTTGCGCAAGAAAATTAAGAGGTCTCGCCCGGTGCCGATCGGGCGCCGTTTTGGAGCCCGAGTAGTAAGACGAAATTCAAAGATGGGTAGCAATCGATGATGTAAGGGCTAGACTAGATCGAAGATGCTCTCGTAAGCGTGCGGCAATGAAGTTGAGATCGATCTGGCAATTTTTCCGGCGTGTCGTCGTGCAGTGGATCAATAACGAGCCCTTCGAGCTGGCCGCTGCGCTGTCGTATTACACGCTATTCTCGTTGACGCCGGTGCTGGTGATCGCAATCGGTATCGCCGGAATCGCCTTCGGTCACGAGGCTGCTCAGCACAAAATTCTCGCAACGATCCAGGATCTCATTGGCTCGGAGGGAACTGAAGCGGTCCGAGTGATGATTCAGAATGTCAGCAGTCGGCCAGAGACTGGTAAGATTTCCACGCTGCTCGGTTTTATCGTGCTGTTTTTCGGAGCAGGGGGTGTCGTGGGGGAGCTACAGAGCGCGCTCAACAAAGTTTGGGAAGTCACTCCCAAGTCGTCGGCTTCGGCGATATGGGGACTGCTCCGCCAAAGATTCATCTCCTTTGCTATGGTCCTCGGCATCGGATTTTTGCTGCTCATCTCTTTGATCGCGAGTGCAATCCTCAGCAGCCTGACGGAACTGCTCGGCCAGTTCGTCGGGGCCACGGCGGTTCTCATCCACGGGCTTGATATCATTCTTTCATTCGGCTTCGTAACTTTGCTTTTCGCCATGATCTACAAATTTGTACCCGACGCGCGGATTCAGTGGCGCGATGTCACGATCGGCGCTGCTCTGACCTCGTTTCTATTTACGATCGGCAAGTTTTGCATTGGGCTCTATCTAGGTACGAGCGGGGTAACGTCCGTGTATGGCGCCGCCGGCTCGCTCATCACCATTTTGCTCTGGGTTTATTATTCGTCACTGATCTTTTTTTTCGGTGCTCAGTTCACTCGAACCTATGCGAGTGAATACGGCTCCGGAATTATTCCCGCCGATCATGCTGAACGGGTAACGGTCACATCGAAGCCGGGCCAAGCGGCTCAGCGAAATTACTGAGCAGGCGAAGGTTGTGGACGAATTCAGACGCTTGTCAATTTTTCCGCTCATCAGACAGCTCGGTTTGCGGAGTTTTCCATAGCAAAGTCCATTCGTCGTGAGCACAGAACATTGGATTAACTCGGTTTAAAAATTGACGGTAACGATCACCTGCATGTTTCTGCCGATCGTGGCACTCAACTTGCGGGTAGACCAAAACGAACATTAAACGAATGGGATCTTCGGAGGGTAGCACATGGCGCGGTTGGCTGCCGCCGCGTGTCGCGAGTAAAGACCGCTCGTGTACACCAACAAGGTATACGGCGGCATTGAAGATATTGCTCTTAACAGCGAGGGCGGTATCTATTATCCCAGTAATATGAGCGCGCGCCAGCGAATTCGACAAGCTGCGGCCGCTTGGACTATGCTCGAACCTTCGGCCTACTGGCGGTGCGATTCCGCATGAACTGCATTTGCGGTCCTCATCAAATGGGTAACGAAGATCAGGGCTGGGTCGCGCACATTTTTGCGCCAGACGATTACGCTCTACGGGGATGGGCATGGTGTTCTATACGTCGAGGATCTGATAGACGAATTTTTGTTCGTACGCGCGGAAATGCCGCGCATCGCCGGCCAAGCGTTCACTGCGCACAACGTAATCCGGAAACTTCAGTTGACGGCATACGCCGAGCGGCAACGTTGACCGAGCGTGGCGTCATCGATCCGTCCATGTTGTACACGCATCAGTTCGCCATCGACGCGCTCTCTGAGGCTTTCAAATTTCTGGAAAGTCGTCTTGAGGGTTTCGTGAAGGCGTGGATCCGCACCGCAGCGTGAGTGCCGGGGCAGCGGTTGGGAGGGAAGGAAGAGCTCCAGCGGATGATCGAATCACACCGGCGCGAGGAGGAGGAAGGAATGGCAACAGGCAAGAAGGTGAGAGTGGCAATCATCGGGGTAGGCAACTGCGCCTCCTCTTTGGTGCAGGGCGCCGAATTCTACAAAAATGCGCCGGAAGACGAATTCGTTCCCGGACTGATGCACGTCAAGCTCGGCGATTACCATGTGCGCGACGTCGAGTTCAGCGCAGCCTTCGACATCGACATCAACAAAGTCGGCAAAGACTTGGCCGAGGCGATCTTTACCGCGCCCAACAACACCTATAAGTTTGCCGACGTCCCGCGGCTCGGAGTCCCGGTCAGGCGCGGCATGACGCACGACAGCGTGGGAAAATATTTGGCGGACGTGATTCGCAAATCCCCGGGCGCTACCGATGACATTGCGGGAATTCTCCGCAGCACGCGCACCGACGTGGTGGTTTCCTATCTTCCGGTGGGTTCCGAGATGGCGACGAAATGGTACGTCGAACAGGTGCTCGAAGCGGGTTGCGCCCTGGTCAACTGCATTCCAGTATTCATCGCTTCACAACCGTACTGGCGCAAACGCTTCAAAGAGCGCGGCCTGCCGATCATCGGCGATGATGTGAAATCTCAGCTCGGCGCCACCATCGCACATCGAGTCATGGCTCATCTGTTCAAGGACCGAGGCGTGCGGCTCGATCGGACCTATCAGCTCAACTTCGGCGGCAATACGGATTTTCTCAATATGCTCGAAAGAGAGCGGCTCGAATCGAAAAGAATCTCCAAAACTAATTCGGTGTTGAGTCAGATCGATTATTCCTTGACCGATGAGAATGCCCACGTGGGACCGAGCGATTACGTGCCGTGGCTCCAGGATCGAAAGTGGTGCTACATCCGCATGGAAGGCACAACTTTCGGCAATGTGCCGCTGAACTGCGAAATGAAGCTCGAGGTCTGGGACTCGCCGAATTCCGCGGGCGTGGTCATCGATGCGGTGCGCTGCGCGAAACTGGCGCTCGACCGCGGCATCGGCGGCGCGCTCGTCGGACCAGCGAGTTATCTGATGAAGACGCCACCTCAGCAATTTTCCGATCATGAAGCTCGGGCACGCATCGAGGCCTTCATCGTAGGGGAAGAGTACGGCAGCAGCAAAATCGCCGCACGGCTGGCCAAGGCGCGATGAACCTCGTTATTTTCGGATTGACGGTTAGCTCTTCGCGGGGCAATGGTCATGCCCACCATCTGGCGCGGGCTCTGTCCAGCGCGGGATTTGAAGCGGCAATTTCGGCGGCAAAAACCGAACGGCCAGAGCGGTCAGTGAATATATCGATTGAACGGATGTCGATCGCAGGAATTGCGATCTGCTGTGTTTGCAGCACTCAAGCGGAGAGGAGCAAACCATGAATGTTGAATTGAGCGCGATTGAAATCGGCTCTCAAGTTTATCTTAAAGAAGGAGGCGACCCCTTCGGCGGTATTCGCGACGTCCGCCGTTCGGGCCGCGGCGCGATTGTCATCTACGTTGAGAATTCCGGCGAGTTTGTCGTCCCAGCCGATACTATTCAGAGCGCTCACGATGGGAAAGTTGTTCTTGATTCATCGAAGCTCGACCCAAGCTTGGAAAGCGCGATTGCGCATGCGCATGACAGAGAAGAACCCGGTCTCTAAGCATCACTGTTCCTGCGATCTTAGTCGCGGCTTTGTAGGTAAAATTCGGTCAGCGCAGGCGTGAAGCTTCATTGGATACGTTGGCCGGCCAACTCTCCGGGATGTAAGCTGTGCGAAAATAAAGTAAGCAGTAGCCAAGTTTCGCATTGATCGGGGGCACAATGACTCAAGCTAAGCTCACCATGGCGCTCTCGCACTACGATCGACACATTCCACTGTTCGATGGCTCGGTGCGCGCTGAAGGGGCCGATATTGAAGTTCTCGAAGTGGGTCAGTCGAGTCCGCTGAGACACGGCCAGGACCGCCATGAGCGAATGCTGCAAAGAGGCGAGTTCGACATCTGTGAGTTGTCGCTTTCGAATTACTTGGTCGCTAAAAGCCGCAACATGCCGTTCACGGCCATTCCGGTTTTTCCGCGACGACTGTTCAGTTTGTCGCAGATGTGGGTCAACAAAGACTCAGGCATTTCTTCACCAAAGGATCTGGTCGGTAGAAAGGTCGGACTCAGTACGTTTCAAACAACTCTTTCGGTGCTTGCAAGGGGGGACTTGCAGGCTGAGTATGGTGTTCCCTGGCGCGACATTGACTGGTACATTTCCAAAGATGAGGCGGTGCCGCTAAAACCGCTCGAAGGCGTCAGGATGCAGTTGTTGAAGTCCGGTCAGAAGATCGGCGCGATGGTGAAAAATG
>Ga0065715_10000718_pt1 | contig 13633 bp, 11 predicted proteins | sample MisBulReplicate1_FD_59102 | JGI IMG/M metagenome (GOLD analysis project Ga0065715, IMG submission 59102) | Miscanthus rhizosphere microbial communities from Kellogg Biological Station, MSU, sample Bulk Soil Replicate 1 : eDNA_1 v2 (version 2) | ecosystem: Host-associated > Plants > Roots >...
GACTTGGCGAGCGCCTCTCGAAGCGTCAGCGGGCCGAGGAACTGGCCGTCGGAATTCTCCGGACTGTAAACGGTGCCGTTCGGAAGAGTGATCGCGAGTGCGGTGTCCTGGAAGATCGTGTTCGGCGAGATGCTGTCGGCGATGGCAAGCGCGTAAACGATCGGCTTGAACGACGATCCGGGCTGCCTCATTCCATCGACAGCGCGATCGAACTGCGAGTCGTTGTAATCACGCCCGCCCACGAGCGCGCGGACATCGCCGGAAGTGGGATCGAGCGCCACGACCATTCCCTGGAGATACCCCGTCAGGCGGCCGGATTTCGATCCGGGTGTCGAGCCCGGAGCGTATTTCGGATGCGCGTAGTCGGGCTGCGACTCGAGTGCGGCGGTCTCCTCCGCTAGCGCGCTCGTCGCGGCGTTCTGGAGTACGGGGTCGAGGCTCGTGTAAATCCGATACCCGCCTTGAGCGACCGGTATTCCCGCTCGTGTCGCCTGGACACGAACGACATCGACGAACCAGGGAGAATATGCGGAGTAGCCCCCGTTCGGAAACGTGACAAGCGGTGCGCCCTGCGCAGCAGTGGCTTGCGCGCGCGTGATGTAACCCTGATCCGCCATCAGTGAGAGCACGACGTTGCGGCGCTGGCGCACGCGATCCGGGTACTTGAGGGGATCGTATAGCGCCGGCCCTTTCGGCATCGCCGCGAGCGATGCCGCCTCGGCCAGCGACAGCTTCGCGGCGGACTTCCCGAAATAATGCCGCGCTGCCATCTCGACTCCGTACCAGCCGTGCCCGAATCCAATCTGGTTCAGGTACGCTTCGAGAATCTGGTCCTTGTTGTAATGCTTCTCCATCTCGCGCGCGGCTGACTGTTCGGCGAGCTTGCGACCGAGGCTCCGGTCGGTTCGATCGATGAGCGTGGGATGCATGTTGCCCACGAGCTGCTGCGTGATGGTGCTTGCTCCGCGACGCTCTCCGAAGATGTTGTCCTTGAGGGCTCCGGCGATGCCAACGACATCGACTCCATCGTGTTGATAGAAACGGTGGTCCTCGACGGCAACGAACGCGCGCGGCAGGTATTTCGGTAGAGAGCCGATCTGCACGTTGATGCGGATCTCCTTCCCGATCTCACCGATGAGGGAGCCGTCACGAGCGAGCACGAGCGACGCCTGGGGCATCGGGACGATCGTCCAGGGCTCGGTATCATTGACCCCCGGCTGCTGTGCGCTGGCAATTGCAGGCATAAACAACAGCATGCTCAGGGCAAGGACGCGCAGCGGTTGATTGTACCTCTGCGCTATGGCAACTTCAGAAGGATGGATCGCTCTATTCATCTCGCCGTAGTTCAGTTCAAGCCGCGCAAGGGCGACTATGCAACAAATCTCGCCCGCCTGGCCGGCGTTTTTTCGCAAATCGAGTCACTCGACCCTCGTCCCGATGTAGCCGTCTTCGCGGAGACTGCGCTCACCGGGTATTTCGTCGAAGGGGGAGTACGCGATGTCGCCCTGACGGCTGGCGCCTTTGCCCGGGACCTTCAGGCGCAATACGCTTCCGCGGTTAATACACCGCGGACACTAGATGTGTGCATTGGGTTCTACGAGGTGTGGAACAACGCCTTCTATAATAGCGCGCTCTATGTGACGCTGGGAGGCGATGAGCCCGTAATCCGCCACGTGCATCGCAAGCTCTTCCTGCCGACGTACGGCATGTTCGACGAGGAACGATTCGTCGATCGCGGATTCGAGGTTCGCGCCTTTGACACACCGTGGGGCCGAGCAGCGATGCTGATCTGCGAAGACGCCTGGCACAGCCTCACCGGAACCGTGGCTGCGCTCGATGGTGCGACGATGGTGTTCATCGTGTCCGCATCGCCGGCGCGCGGGGTCTGGCCGCGTGAGGACGAGGGTCCCATTCCAGCCAACCTCAAGCGGTGGGAGCGACTCGCCCGCGATATCGCGGAAGAGCACGGGGTGTTCGTGGCGCTGGTGAATCTCGTCGGCACCGAAGGAGGGAAATCCTTTACCGGTGGATCCATCATCTGCGGACCGCACGGTGATGTTCGCGCGCGCGCACCCCTCTGGGACGAGACGATTCTCACCATCACCCTCGATCCACACGATCTCACCCGCGCTCGATCCGATGTTCCGCTTCTTACAGATCTGCAAACGATGATGCCGCATCTGATGCGCAACGTCGATCGGATACAAGCCGGCGAGCGGCTAGTGTTGAGCTACGACGATGAGCCGAATCAGGGAGGACCGCTCACTCCCGCCAGCCGGGGCGCGGGTGCCGAGCGCGGTGCCCCGCCAAAGCGGCCGGCGAAAGGCTCGAAGAAGGTCGCCGCCAACGCAGACGCAAATCGCAACGGCACCGAACCGATCGCTGTGCTCCGGGCAGCCGACTCACGCTCAGGACCGCCACCGCTCGCCATCGATCCAGAGCTTACCGCCGGCTGGCTCACGTCATTTCTGCGAGAGGAATTCGACCGCCGCGGATTCGAGAAAGCCGTCGTTGGGCTTTCGGGCGGCGTCGATTCGGCTGTCACAGCGTTTTTGACCGCTGAAGCCCTCGGAAAAGAGAATGTCGTGGCGGTACGGATGCCGTATAGAACTTCCAATCCCGATTCACTTTCACACGCGCAGTTGGTGATCGACTCACTCGGCGTTCAGGCGCGGACGATCGACATCTCGCCCGCGGTGGACGGCTATCTGGCGGGTGAGCAGGATGCCGATCCGGCGCGTCGCGGAAACGTGATGGCGCGGGAAAGAATGATTGTGCTGTTCGATCAGTCGGCGAAGTACCACGCGCTCCCCGTTGGAACTGGCAACAAAACCGAGAGACTACTCGGTTACTTCACCTGGCATGCCGACGATTCCCCGCCGATCAATCCATTGGGCGACCTTTTCAAGACGCAGGTGTGGGAGCTCGCAAGATTCCTGGGTGTTCCCGAAGTGATCATCAGCAAGCCTGCTTCGGCCGACCTCATTGCCGGTCAGACTGACGAGGGTGATTTTGGAATCAGCTATGCCGACGCAGACACGATCCTTAACTGGCTGGTGAGCGGATACAGCCCGACATCCCTCGTAGCGCATGGCTTCGATCCGGACAAAGTCGAGCTCGTTCGAAAGCGACTCGCCGGAACCCACTGGAAGCGAAAGCTCCCGACCGTAGCGCTTCTCAGCTCAACCGGGATTGGGGAGTCTTACCTCAGGCCAGTGGACTACTGATCTCTAACCGGTAGAAGTCCTGGGCTGGAGCCTCCCGTCATCTGACAGGTCCCACCGCTCAGCGCGACCGTCGGCGGCATTCTGAATTCGCACGTCGAGACGATCTGGTATTTGGCATTGAACTCTCGTTCGGCGGCCGCGACAGCATCGAGCTTGCGAAACAGCGCGGCTGAATCAGTCGTGCGGGAACAATAGACCAGGTAATATCGCGGCCCTCCGCACGCTCTTGATCCGACCGGAGCCGTGCGACATTCACCCGCTGAAGAACATCCATCGGTTTTGACGAGAGCCTTGGCCTGGTTCTCGAGCGCGACGATCTGGTCCCAGTCTGTTTTCTGATCGCCGGTGAGAACGATCTTATCTCCATCCGGACCAGCCGGAGTGCCGGGAGTTTTTGGCGAGCAGGCCGCCAGAACGATAACGATCGCGAAAAAACGTACGCCTCTACGAACCATCGGGGACTCCTTCCGTCGGGACACCCCCGATGGGCATGAAGCCGGCCAGAAAGTAGGAGAAATCGATAGCCGCTTCGGCTCGCTATCTGCTATTTTTTGGGACACGGCTCGACCCGCCCCGTTGGAGAGACATGGCCACCAGAACCATCCCCGATCGCAAATCTTCAGCATCGCCAAGCGCTCGGCTTTCGCCTGAGCAGCTGGTGGCCGCCTATCGCAACATGTTGCTGTCGCGGCGGTTGGACGACAAGGAAGTGCAGCTGAAAGGCCAGAACAAGATCTTCTTCCAGATCTCGGGCGCGGGACACGAGGGGATTCTGACCGCGGCCGGTATGGTTCTCAAGCCCGCTTACGACTGGTTCTACCTCTACTACCGCGACCGCGCGCTTTGCCTGGAGCTCGGCGTCACGGCGGCCGAGATGCTATACGAGGCGGTTGGAGCGGCGGCGGACCCAGCCTCCGGCGGACGTCAGATGCCGAGTCATTGGGGTCACAAGGCCTACAATATTGTTTCGGCCTCTTCTCCGACCGGCACGCAGTTCCTTCAGGGAGTCGGCTCCGCGGAAGCTTCACTGCGAGCCAAACTGCTCGGCATTCAGGAGGGTTTCCAGAAGGATGAGGTCGTGCTGATCACGACTGGTGAGGGCACGACGAGTGAAGGCGAATTCTGGGAGTCGCTCAACACCGCGTCGAACCTCAAGCTGCCCGTCGTTTATCTGGTCGAGGACAACGGATACGCCATCTCGGTACCGGTAGAAGTGAACACGGCCGGGGGCAGCATATCCAAGCTCGTGAGCTCCTTCCCCAACTTCTTCATCGAAGAGGTAGACGGGTGCGATCTGCTCGCCAGCTACGACACGATGCAGCGCGCCGTGGACTACGCGAGGCAACGAAAGGGCCCCGCTCTCGTGCATGCGCATGTAATTCGTCCGTACTCGCACTCTCTGTCGGACGATGAGAAGCTGTACCGGCCCCCAGCCGAGCGTGAGGCGGACGCAGCGCGCGATCCCGTGACGCAATTCCCGAAGTGGCTCCTTAGCGAGGGTCACGCGACGGCAAGCGACATTAAGCGAATACAGGAAGAAGTGGAGGCAATCGTTCTTGCCGCGACAGACGATGCTCTCGCACAGCCTCAGCCTGGCGCCGACACCGTTTACTTCGGCGTCTACTCGCCCGATGTGGATCCCGCCAGCGAACAGTTCGACACCGAGGACGACCCNCAGTTCTCGGGTGAGCCGACGACAATGGTGGATCTGCTCAACGCNTGCATGAAGGACGAGATGCGTCGCGACAAAAAGATCCTCGTCTTCGGACAGGACGTTGCTGACGTCTCCCGCGAGGAGCACCTCGGCAAGGTCAAGGGCAAGGGCGGAGTGTTCAAAGTCACGTGGGGACTTCAGAAAGAGTTTGGGAGCTCGCGCGTCTACAACTCGCCGCTGGCAGAAGCGAACATCGTCGGGCGGGCGATTGGGCTGGCGGTACGCGGATTCAAGCCGGTCGTCGAGGTTCAGTTCTTCGATTACATCTGGCCCGCGTACATGCAGCTCAGAAACGAGTTGGCGACGATGCGCTGGCGCTCGAACAACAATTTCTCCGCTCCCGTGGTCGTGCGGACGACGTATGGCGGATACATCCGCGGCGCGATCTACCACTCGCAAACCGGGGCGTCGATCTTCGCGCATTGTCCTGGTCTCCGAGTGGTGTGTCCATCGACCGCGCTCGACGCCAACGGACTTCTGCGGACCGCAATAAGGTGCGACGATCCGGTGCTCTTCCTCGAGCACAAGCACTTGTATCGTCAGACGTACAACAAGTCGGCGTATCCGGGACCCAACTTCATGATCCCCTTCGGCAAGGCGAAGGTGGTTCGCGAAGGAACCGACGTCACCGTCGTCACGTACGGCGCCACCGTAAGGCGCGCGCTCACGGCCGCGAACGCCGTTGCCGACAATGGGATCTCGGTCGAGGTGATCGATCTTCGCACTCTGAGTCCATGGGACAGAGATGGCGTTTTCGAGTCGGTAAAGAAAACCTCACGCGTGATCGTGGCGTACGAAGACGCCCTCTCCTGGGGTTTTGGCGCCGAGATCTCAGCGGCGATCGCGGACGAGTGCTTCGCATGGCTGGATGCGCCGGTGAAGCGCATCGCGTCGTCCGACACTTTCGTCGGATATGCGCCGAGTCTCGAGGACGCAATTCTTCCGCAGGTGGACGACTTCAAGCGGGCCTACGAGGAGATCGTGAAGTTCTGATTCGCGCGATTTCGTATCGCGTTACAAAACAAAAAAGGGCGGGCTCGTCGAGAGCTCGCCCTTTTGTTCGGCCTGAACGCCTACTTCGGCGGTACTGCACCGCCCGGTGTGGCAACACCTGGAAGCGTCACCGGAGTGTAGGTGGGCGGAATGTCGAAAATCTTCGAATCCGCATCGACCCACTGAACCGACGTTACTTCAGCTTGAGTGCTGGTGATTCGCGTCTGGCCCTGCGCGGTCATCATCGCCGTGCTGGAGGCGCGGAGCGGCGTAGCCTTGGGCAGTTTATCCTGCATGGCCTTGAGCTTATCGGCGAACTCCTTGCTCGAGCTGCCGAACATCGCCGCCATATCTCCACCGCTCAGACTGGCGAACGGATTCACGACTCCCTTGATGTCGTCGGCGTAGTAGTAGTCCGACGTGCTCGAGATCTTCACGACCTGATCCTGACCCATCGCGGTGATCGTCATCGTCATGCCGGTTCCAATGCGATAGTGGGAGGTGGGGTGCCCGAGTATCGTCGGACCCGCGCCGAGGTTGTCGACTTTTGCCTCGGTTCCCGAGAAGCCCATCTTCACTCCGGTTTGCTGCGCCTGCGCGAGCATGTCGGCGGGGCGGACGCGAAGGTAATGACCGGCCTTGGAGTCGAGGTAGGTGACGGTCTTTCCGGTATCAGAGAGGATCATGGTTACCTCACCGCCGCCGCCGCCGAGCGGACTGACCTGGGCGCCGGGCCCCTGCATCTTCAGATCCATGCGCATCTTGTCGGCGGACCCGACGGCATGGCCCGAAATGATGCTGGTGTCGGGCTGTCCCTGGGTGACCACAGTGGTGCGGAAATCCATCGCGATGTTCTTGCCGGCCGGAGCGATGGCGGAAGCGGTGACCGGTTTGGTCGAAGCCTGAGCATTGATGTAAGACAGCGGAGCGAGCACGAATACGGCGGCGCTCGCGAGGCGCAAGGCGAAAGTCATGCGGAATTCCCGATTCTGTGTGTGAGACGGAGGGGGCTACGAAAAAAAGACGGTCTATTCTCAGTAAGCGTAACCCGTAACCACCTTTTAGTGCCGCGTTCGGGGCCATTTAACCGACGCGAAGATCGCCGATCCCAGAACCAGGCCCACAACGCCAAGCGCGGCAACGATCGGGATGTGGAGGAAGTGCTCGAGTAGCATCTTCGCGCCAATGAAGACCAGGACGAGTGAGAGTCCGAGCTTGAGGTACACGAACTTGTCGACGACACTGGCGAGGAGGAAATACAGCGCCCTCAGGCCGAGCACCGCGCAGATGTTCGAGGTATAGACGATGAATGGATCGCGCGTTACGGCGAATATTGCTGGGATGGAATCTGTGGCGAATACGATGTCTGTCGTGTCGACGATGAGAAGCACGATGAAGAGCGGGGTCGCCGCATACCTGAGCTTGCCTTTGGCGTCGGGCTCGCGGACGAAAAACTTGTCGCCCCGGTAGTCGGGCGTTACCGGAACGAGTTTGCGGGCCAGACGGAGAACCGGGTCCCGCTCCGGGTTGTACGCCGCGTCATCCTTCTGGAGCGCCATTTTCAGTCCAGTGAAGACGAGGAATGCGCCGAAGATGTAGAGCGTCCAGGCGAACCGCGTGACCAGGGCCGAGCCGGCGACGATCATGACGCCGCGCAGAACGAGGGCGCCGATGATTCCCCAGAAGAGCACGCGGTGCTGGTATTTCTCCGGAACGCTGAAATAGGAGAAGATCAGCACGAACACGAAGATGTTGTCTATCGAGAGCGCATACTCGATGAGGTAACCAGTCAGGAACTCGAGTCCCGATTCCCGCCCCATGTTCAGATAGACGGCGAGCGCGAAGCAGAGGGAGAGGGCGACCCAGACCCCGCTCCAGATCGCGGCTTCCTTGAGAGAGACTTTCTCCGATTTTCGGTGGAGGACGCCGAGATCCAGCGCGAGAATCGCGAGGACGACGACGTTGAATCCGACCCAGCCCCAAAAACTGTTCACAGCCCTGAGGTCCGGGCTCGGAGCACGCGGGAGCTAGCGACGCTCAAGCGCGTCGCGAACGTCGAGAAGGATCTCGAAGTAGAGCTGTTCTCTGCGGTACGCGAAGTCGAGCGTAGCCATTTGGGTCTGGTCGCCCGTGGCTTTCGCGCGCTCGAATGCTTCGCGGTACATCTCGTCGAGGTCGTTCAGAATCGTGCTGCGCATGCGTGACATTGACTTACTCTCCGCGCTCAAGGCGCCGCGATCGTCGAGCGACGAGAGGCCGGCAAGGCGTTCGAGCGCCGTTTGCGGATCCTCGTTCTCGAAAATCAGTTTTTTCGCAGCTCCGAGCGCGAGCCTGCGTGGATTGAAGGGTGATGGCGTCACTGCGATTGGTGCTGGATGCGGTGAAAGGTAAGGCAGGAACTAGAGGCGGTGAAAGACCGCCTCTTCGATCGGTTTGCCGTGCTTGAGGTGTTCGACGACTATTCGCTCCAATAGTGCCGGCGTAACCTCGGAGTACCAGATCCCCTCAGGATACACGACGACGATCGGCCCGTTGCTACACACGCCAAGGCACGGAGTTTCACCTCGCTTCACGCGTTTGGGGCCGAAGAGCATATCTTCGCGCTGAAGCAACTCGGCGAGCAGTGAGTAGAGCTGCCGTCCGCGACGATCAGGGGAACAGAAATCGCCCGTGCAAATGAGCACGTGGTGTGAGTACGGCTCCATCTCCGCCTGCTTTCTGTCGTCCATTCAGCAAAGATACACATGCTTACCCGCTCACATACTTGCACCGCCGTGGATTCCCCGTGATTATGCTAGAAGCTCTCCTTTTTCAGGAGTGAACCATGGGGGCAACATTCACAAGCAATACATCGGTCGTAGATCCCGGCATCGCCGGCAAGGGTTACGTTCACCCTGAGGTTCTCGTGACCACGGGCTGGCTCGCCGAGCATCTCGACGACCCGAACATCAGAATCATCGAGAGCGACGAAGACGTCCTCCTTTACGACACCGGGCACATTCCGGGCGCGCAAAAAGTCGACTGGCATGTGGATCTGAACGATCCCGTGCTTCGCGATTATGTCTCGTCCGAGCAGTTCGAGAAGCTGCTTCGCGAGAAGGGAATCGATGAAAACACCACTGTGGTGTTCTACGGAGACAAGAACAACTGGTGGGCGGCTTACGCCTTCTGGGTATTCCAGCTCTTCGGCTTCACCAACGCGAAGCTACTCGACGGTGGACGAATCAAGTGGGAGCAGGAAGGCCGACCCTTCACTACCGACGTCCCACGCCTCGCGAAGACCAGCTACAAGGCCCCGAAGCGCTCTGACGAAAGGATTCGCGCTTTCTTCCAGCAAGTGCGTGAACACTCGGCGGATGGTAAGCCGCTGATAGATGTGCGCTCGCCGGAGGAATACACCGGACAGCGGACCCACATGCCGGATTATCCCCAGGAAGGAACGCTGCGTGGCGGTCACATCAAGGGAGCGCGCAGCATCCCGTGGGCGCGGGCGGCGAACCCTGATGGAAGCTTCAAGGACGCGGCTTCGTTGCGCGCCATTTATGAGCAGGAAAAGGGTCTCAGCAAAGGCGACGACATCGTTGCGTACTGCCGCATTGGCGAGAGGTCCTCGCATACCTGGTTCGTCCTCACTTACCTACTCGGCTACGATCGCGTCCGGAATTATGACGGGAGCTGGACGGAGTGGGGCAACGCCGTTCGCGTCCCGATCGAGAAGGGCCCCGAGAAGTGACCGCACCCGCACCTGCGAAAAAGCCGGCGAAACCGTCGCTCATTCACGTCAACTGGATCGGCGGCCATCGATTCGATGCTGGCCGTCCGAATGGACCGATGGCCCGCATCGATGGAGAAGGTGAAGCCGGACAGAGTCCGCCGGAAACACTTCTGAGCGCGCTTGCGACGTGCGTCTCTTACGACGTGATCGACATCCTCGCGAAGCAGCGCACTCCAATCGAGTCGCTCGAGATCGACGTCGTCGGAGAGCGCGTCGATACGGTTCCCCGTCGCTACAAACACATCACGCTCAACTTCCGTATCGGGGGAAAGGGAATCGAGAAGGAGCAGACGCTGCGCGCGATCGAGCTGTCGGCGACGAAGTACTGCTCGGTGAGGGAGACGATCAGGAGCGATGTTCAGGTGGATTGGACGGTCGAGCTTGAAGAAGAATCGTCCGGGACGCATTGACCACAATTCCTCAACTGCGACTGGCATCTCAGTTGTAGATCTTAGCGGCGTTTTTTGGCCTTGGACGCCGCAGAGTATGGCGCCCACTTCCTCTCAGTATCCTCGATCTCTTCACGGAGCCTGAGATAACTGTCGTACCGCTCGACACTGATTGCCCCCGCGGCTACCGCTCGCTTCACTCCGCAGCCGGGCTCGAGGCGGTGCGTACAATCCCCGAACTTGCATTCCGCGATGTGCGGACGAAACTCGCGGAAGCACTCGTCGAGATGCTCGGACGCGAGTCCCCACATCCCGACTTCGCGCAATCCGGCGGTATCAACCACGTAGCCCGCGTCGGGCAGAGGGTGCAATAGCGCACCAACGGTGGTGTGTCGCCCCTTTCCAACCGATTCGCTGATCTCGCCGACGCGGAGATCCAATCCCGGATACATGGCGTTCATCAGCGACGATTTGCCCACTCCAGATGGCCCGGTGAGAACCGAAGTTTTTCCCGCGAGCTGGTCATGGAGCTCGTCCAAACCGACGCGCTGCTTGACGCTCGTGAGGTGCAACGGATATCCGGCGGCCACATAGTCACTGAACGCCCGCTCCGTCGCCTCCCTGTCCACCAGCTCGATCTTGTTGATGACGATTCGCGACTGAAGCGAATTCCCCTCGGCGATCACGAGAAACCGGTCCAGCATTCTGCGGTGGGGTTCCGGCTTCGCCGCGGAGAAGACGATGACGACCTGGTCGACGTTGGCGGCGACGATGCGCTCGCCCTGCCCTTCACCCGGCTCGCGTCGAGCGAGCTTTGAATGTCGCGGTAGAATCTCGTCGATCGCCCAGTGCTCTCCCCGCTCGTCGATCTCGAGCACCACTCGGTCGCCGACCGCGAGCTTTCTGTCCTGTTTGCGCTCCTGCTTGAGCCTTCCGCGAAGCGAGGCTTCGTGCGTCTCTCCCGAGTCGGCGCGGACATGCCATACTCCGCCTGTGCCCTGGAGCACGACACCTTCCTTGCGCGTCAACTGCTACCCTCCTGGCGCATCGAATCCCACCAGGGCAGCAGCTCGGCGCGTCTCGCCTTGATGAGGTTATCGAGCGTCACTTTCACTTCATTCAGCAACATTGCGCCCACCATTTTTCGCGCCTCGTCCTCTGTTGACGCGAACGCCAGGAATTCGGTCTCCAGATGTCCGCTCGCGACCGGGTCGCCACGACCCCAGCGCACGAACAGCAAGTAGGCAGCGAACGGCCGCTCTCTTTCACCGGTGGTGTCCGTGATGATCTCGACGCTGTAGGATGCGCCGTCGCTTCCCTCGAACGCCGCTGGCCGGTCGTGCACAGCCATGTATCCGCCGATCGTGTTTGGATCGCCTTTGGAAGGGTCGGGGGGAAGAAATCTGCCCATCGTCAGCGGCGGCGTCGGCCGACCATCTCCTTGACCATGCTTCCTGTGAGAAATGCGACATTTGCGGGGCGCTCGGCGAGGCGACGCATGAGATACGGGTACCACTGAGTTCCGAACGGGACGTAGACGCGCATTCGGTAGCCTTCGCGGACGAGTTTGTCCTGAAGATCGCGTCGCACGCCGTAAAGCATCTGAAACTCGAAGCGGTCGGACGAGATGCTGTTCTCTTTCGCGAACCGCTTCGCCTCCTTGATGATGGCCTCGTCGTGCGTGGCGATACCCGGATAGTTTCCGTGGAGCATCAATTCGTGCATGCAGCGAATGTAGTTCGAATCGACGTCCTTCTTCTCCGGGTAAGCGACCGTCTCCGGCTCCTTGTACGCTCCCTTGCAGAGGCGAACCCGCGCCTTGAGCAGAATCGCGCGCTCGACATCAGCGAAGGTTCTGAAGAGGTAGCTCTGCAACACGATTCCCACATTCTGGGGATACGCCGGGTAGAGTCGCTGCTCGATCAGGTCCAGCGTCCGCTGGGTGTACTCGCTCGACTCCATATCGATCCGCACGAACGAGCTGCAGTCACGCGCGCGCGCAAGGATCTTGTGCATGATCACGATGCAGAGATCCTCGGAGATGTCGAGTCCCATCGCCGTGAGCTTGACAGAGACGTTGGCATCCGCCTTCTGCTCGTGGAGGCGGTCGAGCATCGTGATGTATGCTTCGCCAGCCAGCTGGGCTTCGGCCTCATTATGGACGCTCTCGCCAAGCAGATCGAGCGACGCCGTGATGCCGCGCGCATTCAGCCTGGCGACCGCGGTGAGTGCCGAATCGAGGGTTTCTCCAGCGACGAACCGGTTGGCGAAGCTCTTCGCCAACCGGTTGTTGCGCACGAATTTGAATATCTGTTGCTGATCGGCGAGATAAAGAAAGGCGCTGCGAAGCATCAGTTCTCGAGTGGCGTGGTAATGGTTGTCGAGCTGCGGCGGAGGGCGCCGCGGCCGCGGCGACTGAGATCGAAGATCCTCGTCACGGGGAATCGACCGCCCTTTTTGAGACTGCTGTCAAACAGATTCCACGTCACAAAGCCGTCGTCACTCTCCGGCTCGAGCAGGTATACGACGAGCGTGCCATGCGCTTGTGCCGTGGAGACAATGAACGACCTCGGTGGAAGCACCTGCACTCCGCGCACCCACTGCCCCTTGAGACGAATTTCGTGGTGCCCCTGGAATGGTCGCGGAGACGTGATGATCGAATCGATGACGAATGATTCGCCGCGCGCCGTCCACGCCGAGTCGGAGCGATCGACGCGAATGCCGTGCAATCGGAGTAGCGTTACCACGGCGGTGTCTTGCGGCGCCAGGACATAGGCCGCCGGTGGCAGGCGGTCGAGCGTCGACGTGAACCGGTCGTAGACAGGCATGCGAATCGTTCTGAACCGCCCCGTGCGTCGCTCGCCCCGCGGGACTCCGGGCTGGGTAAGAGAGGAGTCGCCTGTCTTCTCGAGATCTTCCTTGATGACATCCATCATCTTGGGAGTGGCAACGAGCTCGGAGCGAATGGCAACCATTTGCAGTGAATCGGGGGCCCGGCCCCAGCTGAGCGGCTGACTGTCTGCCTTCGCGCTTAACGACCTGATCGCGGCACCCCTTTCCGCGATGAGGGAAAGCGTCTCACGGACGAACGCGTAGGTGGATGCAATTCGTCGAGCGAGCGAATCGTGCGAATATGCTTCGCTCAATATTCCGATGCGTCCGCGAACACCGTAGTAGTTGGTGCCAAACCGGGGGCGCGAATCGTAGGTCGCCCATCCTTCGCGCACGCTCGTGTCGGCGATTCCACCGCGCTCATCAGAAATGAAGTTGCCGTAATCGAATAGCTCGAATCCATCGCGCGTGCGCAGACGCTCACGCAAAATCGGAAGGAGTGAATCGCGGGCATAGACACCTCCGAACACCGCTGCCGGGCTCAGCGACGGCGAATAAGTAAGTGCGTAGCCGTGAAAACTTCCGTCGGTGGTATGAAGATCCACGAACACGTCAGGATCCCAGGTATTGAACATCGTCAGCGACGCCCGCGTTTCGGGCGCTTCAGCTTTCACGTAGTCGCGGTTGAGATCGAGATTCTGGG
>Ga0065715_10000746_pt1 | contig 13632 bp, 7 predicted proteins | sample MisBulReplicate1_FD_59102 | JGI IMG/M metagenome (GOLD analysis project Ga0065715, IMG submission 59102) | Miscanthus rhizosphere microbial communities from Kellogg Biological Station, MSU, sample Bulk Soil Replicate 1 : eDNA_1 v2 (version 2) | ecosystem: Host-associated > Plants > Roots >...
GGGCTACAACAGCAAGCCTGATTGGTGGGACGGTATGTACAGTGACTTGTCGGTAGGTAACGCACGCCGCTGGACGACCACCATGTGGGATAATATCCTGCTCGGTAGAGTCCCAGTCGGAGGGGTAACACCGAACGGAGCGAATGGTAACGGGTTTGCCGGCCAGACTCAGATTCTATTCAACTCGCTACCGGTAAACATCGGCATTCTACCTACACGCGACCGCATCCTGCCTGACGGGTTGATCCCGCCGTACTGGAATAGCAACAACACAACTGATACGCGCATCAAGCCGCTGTTTGACGCTAACCTCCAACATGAAGTAGTAACCCCGCACCTAGACTCCGAATTCGGATTCAACGGCGAGTGGGAATGGAAGTGGCGTAACTCGCTACAATACGGTTACGACAATCTAGTAACATCGTTCCAAATCGACCCGATGAATTTCATTTCGGCGACGTTTGATGCGCCGCTGGGCGACCTCAACTGCATGACAGTTGACGTTGAGAAGCAGCGTGTTCGTTCGCACCGCGACACTATCTTCCACGGTGATTACGTTGAAGCCACTAAGGCGTCATACCAGTCTAACGGTTTGAACCAGTGGTACGTGCATTACTCTAGACATAATTCGTTTGACGGTGAGAACTCCGAACTTCGTTCAAAGTGGGTTAACTGGTCCGCACCGCTGACCTATCTCTTTGGTTCGTTCATCGACCCGAAGAGCTTCGCGCTATACAATGAAAACTTTGACATCACCAACAAAGACTACAGAGTAGCAGTCAAGAAGACTACAGATGTTGACGTGAAGAGATTGAGCGCGTTACACGCCACTCTACATTCTGTCCCATCGAAATATTCGTTGAATAGAGAATCTGGTATCGGTTGGACGGCTTCGTTCGACCCAGCTTCTGATATTGCTGGTCTCAAGTATCACCCAGTCGAGAACTTCGCTTTCCGAAGCGTCGCCGGCTCTTCATTGTTAGAAATTAATACCTTCGACATGGTCGATGCCGACGTGACTGTACCTCACGCTTATCGCGTCGTAGGCTACAACCAAGCGTTGACACTATCGTCGGAGACGGCATTTACAAACATCAATGGTTTATACTACACCGCCACTGTCACTTTTGACGGGACGAATGTAATCGAACTGGCGATCCCAAGCACTATTCCGAAGGTTTCGGGCGTGATTGATGCTATCAATGCTCAGTTCAACGGTGCCGGTGAAGTTCGTATTGAACTTGGTAACTTGATTGTTGAGAGTAACACCAACGGTGCCGGTTCGAGCGTAGAAATCGTTGACGGTAACCTATTCCTAAGCGTGAACCCATTGTCGTATTCGGGTATCAGTGGTCCGTTGACATCGAACTACGCCTACGGTCGCACCATTTACGTCAATGGCAACTACACTTCACAGTTTTCACGTGGAACAACCTTCACGGTCAGCAATGCTGGTACCCTGAACGGTAATTACAGTGTCGATAAATCAATCTTTGACGTCAGCACTTCCCGCACTAGAATTATCACCGCCGAAGGAAAGACTCTGACTGACGGTGTAACGACCGGCATCATCAAAATCACCAACGGTAGAACCCTACCAGCGGCATGGGTAACTGGCAAAGAAGTGTACATCAATTCGGTTGGGTCTCTACCTGTACCACTTGACGAATACACCCCATATTATGTCATTCGTGTCTCGGACACTTCGTTCCGTCTAGCGGAAACACAGGCGGCGGCTGAGTTCGGTAATGCAATCACAATCGTCACCAACCCGGTAAGTCTCTCTTACGTGGGTAACCTAGAGCGCACCTTCAAGGCTCTCAGCGGTAAGAACACCAAGACCAATTGGCGTCGCCACGCAGCTGACACGCGCTATGTGCGCGACTTGTCGGCTGGTATGATGGTTTCCGGCATCCAACAGATTGTAGATTTCATCGCTGGCTATGAAGAGTATGCTCGTGGTATCGGTTTCGAGTTCATCAACCCGGACGGCGACAATAGAGATTCGGACACTAATCTCTCGAACGGCTGGCAGACTGAAACCGAGAAACTGATAGACTGGATGTTCACAGTGCGCGCTCTTCGTCAAGAAGAGAGCCTACAGTACAATGTAATCCCATCAGCCGCAGATAATACATTCACTTATGTCGATAGTGCCACACTAACGACGGGTACGGCTGTGCTATTGCTACCGGCGGATAATGGTGTATTGCCGACCCGATTCAACAACTACATCGCGCAGAATACACCGTACTATGTGATTCGTACTTCGAACTCCGGAGCTATCCAGCTTGCCGCATCCCAGTTGGACGCCAAGAAGGGTATTGCGATTGACTTCTCCGATAACGGCAGCGGCACCGTATACATTCAGATATACAGAAAGGTTGATGCCCTACCGAGAACAGAACTCAACCCGTTCAAGAGTAACATCTGGGTCAACCACCCGACTGGCATCCTATCGAATGTCACCGATGTATCGGCAACACACTATCCGTCGCGCCAAGTCATTCTAGATAACAACGGCAAGGTAATGACGGTAGCCGACCTACACGTGTTCCGTGAGGACGCGCGTTCGCGCATCGCATTGGTAGGTTCTATCGAAGACCATAACAACTCCAAGTTCGCCTACTCTCGTATCGACACCAATACGCGTAAGAAGGGTAAGAACAAGAAGTACATCTCCGGTCTCGACTTGCGATTTGAAGGCTACGAACACTCGATCATTTTCAATGATCGCGCGGTTGACGGTTCCCTGATTAGTGACAATTTCCTCGGCATTCGCACTCCGCGTTTCTCCGCTGAATTCACACGCCAGACGGAATACACCCTACGTCCGAACATGGGCGGTTTCATCCTTCAGAATGGCGAACTCTCGCAGAACTTTGAATCTGCGGTCACTGATATGCGTTATTACTATGACGCACACACCGCACTAGAGTACAAAGATACGACCTCTATGGTCCGTAGCGTGTTGGGATATGACGGCACAATTGATTACATGAATGCTGTACAAATCAATCCTAAGACTCAGTTCCTATTCTGGCGCGGTATGGTTCAGAACAAGGGTACCAACTTGGCGATTGATGCATTCGCAAACCAGCCGATGTTCAGCACCGCCGCGATTGACGAATTCTGGGCTTATAAGCTCGGCGAATTCGGCGATTCGAAGACCAAAATCTATCCGGAAGTCAAGCTGACTGTCGATGATGTAGTGAAGAAAGAAATCCGTCTAGAATTTACCGGACCGGAAGGTGGTCCGCTAGATGATTCGTTCTCTGAAGTAAAGGTCACCGACGCGTCTAGATGGTGGAACCAGCCGGATGTCATGCGTAGCGTGGCACCGCAGGCATCGTTCTTCTACGACGCCAACGTAACATCAATCATTCGCGACGCCAAGTCCGCACTGTGGACGACTCAGGGTGGAGATGTGGTGCTTCCGCTACACGGCACCCACGACGGGGCTATCATTACATATCGCGAAGTCGATGGTAGTGGTGAACTGAAGTCGATGGTAAGAGATGTTGATTACGCGTTCCTGAACTCTGCAATCATCAAATTCAACGTCGAGCTTGACAGCCTATACGACATCACAGTATCCACTATCTCGTACAATGCACAGTCCAGCGGACCGTCGTTTGTTATTGATAAGACCACAGATGCTATCGTCGCAGAAGTGCCAATCTGGCACCCGGCGATTGGGCAGCATAACCAGTTGGGTTATCACGTTGTAGACGTCGAGACAAAAACCGACCCTGCGGTTTACACCACCAAGCTTGGTCAAGCTGACAGCATCGAAGGCGTTTGGACTGAGGATCACACTGGTAAAGTGTGGATGGACACGTCGCGTGCGGATTACATTCCGTACTACGACAAAGCCATTTTCCATTCCGTGAACGAGCGCTCCTTCAACTGGGGTAAGCTGGCAGACTGGGGTAACATCAAGCTATATCAGTGGACTCAATCTGACGTCCATCCTGACGAGTGGGATGCTAGTGTTGCACTGGATAAGTCGAACGAAGCGAAGCCGCAGTCCGAGAAGAAGGCCGGCACTACGCTGAAGCGCCTATACAAGAATGTAGAAATCGATTCGTTCAATCCGCCGATTTGGGTTGAGTTGAGCGAAGCGCACTACGACTACTTGACTGCTCTGGTGGTAAATGACACCGCAGCGGAATTGGACGGTAATTTCGAAATCTATGTGAACGGTAAGTACGTGATGGACGTTAACCTGTCCGCATACACCCTTCGCGATTTCGTTGACGGTCTGGTACCGACACAGCCTTTGGTTCCTGCTGAATCGTCATACATCCATGTAATCCAGCGCCTACCGGTGCCTACTGCTGAAGAAATGCGTAACGGCCTGTACAAGTACAGCACGCCGTACACTGTGACCACACGCTTCGACCCGACACGCGGCGAATCCTACAATGTGTATCACTTCTGGGTGACCGAGAAGCTTGACGAGATTGTTGTCAATGGAAATCGTTTCACCACGCTGCTACAGGCAGAGCGCCAGCTAGTCCAGAACACCAACCCATACATGATCCTATCGGGTCTACGTCCGGGCGACAGCGGCTACGGCATCGTGTTCGGTAATGTATTTGACGAAGGAGACTTCAAGCTACCATACCGTTACACCCAGTTGATCGTTCGCGGTCTGAATGGCAAGGTAAAGGATGAAGAGCGTTACGCCCTACGAGTTTCCAAGGACTTGACACTACGCGACTCACTCCCATCCGGCGACGGGTTGGAAAACTATTTGTCGAACAAGAATCGCCACGTTGAATGGAAGTTGATTCGCGAGAAGCAGATTTACAAAATTGACCGCTTCTTGTGGGATCGAGTCATCGAGTCCGCAATTGGTCACCGTGTAACTAACGGCGTTCCAGACTACAGTGTAACTCTACCGGCGTTGAACCGTACNGTGTTCGATATGCTACAGGGTACCGACACAAGNTATGGNCTAGGTGTTGAGCAAGTNCTGTCCGAAAAGACGGCAACNCTTAAAACCATCGTCGGTGTCTTGAGTGACCCTAATCGTGTGTTCACCCGCGTTGACGTGGCTGAATTCTTGTCGAGATATGATTTCGAATACAAGTCCGACATCGTAGAAGCTCTGAGCGAAATCTACAACTCGTTCACCTTCGAAGAAATCAATATGATTTTCTTCGCGGTTCTTCACGATGCGATGGCATTCAAGCGTCAATCGAGTGACATTTTCAAGACATCGTGGGTGGCGTTGCAGGTTGCGCAGGTAATCAAGAACGGCGCGAACGCACCGATTACAGACCTACGTCTGGTCGAAGGTGATGTGTGTGGTGTGGATGAGTACGTGGAGCCTCCACAGCCGTCTCTAGCGCCGCCTACGCCGACACCGACGCCTACCAGTACACCAACGCCGACACCGTCTCAGACGTCGTACGTGACGCCTACAGCGTCGCTCACGCCAACTCCTACTCCGACAGTCTCGGTAACTCCAAGCGTTAGCGTATCGGCGTCTGGAACACCTACACCAACACCGACACCGACGATAACTAGAACAGTAACACCGACACCTACGGTAACTCCGACAATCTCGGTGACCCCAAGTGTAACTCCAACAATCTCACTAACTCCGTCCGAAACACCGGCACCGTCAGTAACTCCGACGCCATCGGGAATCCCAGAGGAAGAGCCGATGGGATTGCTATGGGACGGCATTCTATCGTCTCCGGGCGAATAACAGGAACGTAATACAATGGCACAATATCCATCAAACGTGAGCAGCGAAACGTATCATTACGACAGTCAAATGCGTAATTACATAATTCAGTTCATGGCTATTTTCTCAGGGATGAAGGTTTCGGTTGGTGAGAACGATTTCACCAAGCAATCTAAGCTCATTGACGTTCCTGTTCGTTATGGTAGCGCTGACCGAGTTGTCAACGCTATCAAAACCGAAAACACTACCAACATGCCAATTCGTCTACCGACGATGGCGGCATATTTGACTGGTATTCAGATGGCACCTGACGCTCGCGCGGGTGTGAATGTCGTGGAACGAAAGACTTACCTTGAAAGAGGTAGAGCCTTCCCGAGTGACCTACGAGTAATCGAAAGAGAACGCCCTATCCCGTACCGAGCAATTTTTGATTTGAGTATCTTCGCGTCGAATACCGACCAGCATTTTCAGATGCTTGAGCAAATCATGACACTTTTCAACCCAATCCTGCAAATCCAGACATCGGACGACGCTCTTGACTGGAAGCGTTTGACCACGGTCGAGCTTGAAAACATCGGGTTGGAAGAGAATTACCCAGCCGGCGCGGACTCTAGAATTATTCAATCGACAATGACCTTTGTAGTTCCGATTTACATGGCACCACCTACGGTAATTAACCGCAATTACATCGCGGCCATCAAAATGCGTCTGGCTGCTATTGCGGGCAATCAGGAGCTTCTGGAAGTGGTTTCGGACATCAATCGAGAACTCCCTCCGTACGAGGAATTGATTGACGCTGGGACTATGGATTTCCCCGACCCGTAAGAGATTTCGACCGTCTTTTTGGCATTAGCAATAAATAACTATAACAACCATCTAGAGATATTCTAAGGAGATACAAAGATGACAACTTTAATTAGTCCGGGCGTAGATGTACAAATTCTACACGAAGACTTCTACGTTTCTGGCAACGCAGCTACTGTACCATTGATCTTCGTTGCCACGGCTGACGAAAAGTATCAGGCTGACGGTGTAACCCCGGCTCTAGGAACATTCGAACATGGCGTGCTTCGCACTGTCACTTCCATCCGCCAAGCGGCTGACCTATACGGCGTACCGAAGTTCTGGTTCTCTGTTGACGGCTTCCCGCACCACGGTGATGCTCGCAACGAAGTGGGTCTAGACGCTCTAGCCAAGGTACTCGAAGTCAACCGCCGCGCATATGTAATCCGCGCAAACGTTAACTTGAACGACAACCTTGCAGACCTAAAGGCACTATGGACCAAGAAAATCGCCGAAGCTGGTGATTACTTGAACGACCTAGTCGCTGACTATATCGCACAGTATAATGAATTGAACGGTTTCTACCCAGCTGACGCTGGCTACAAGGTAACTGTCAGCAAGACTGTATTGAAGAATCTACTTCAGGAAGCACTAGCCGAGACCTTCTCGTCTTACTCCTTCAGCAAGGACGCTTTTGAAGTATCATTCCTTGAAGACCACAGCGTAGCAAAGGCTGGTTATCAGGACGTTCTCTTCCAGTCTTACGCGGGTTATGTAACCGGCACAGACATCACTGGCCTAGAAGATGACGTATTGTACGGCGCTCAGGTAGAAATCACTTCTGCTAGTGGCACCGAGACGTACGACCTATTCTTCACCGGCTCCGACGTGACCACCTTCGCGGATTTGGTTTCGGAAATCAACACTGTAATCGCTGGCGACGGTGTCGCTTCTCTTGTACAGGGTCGTATCCGCATTAAGTCAACCCTAACAGGCGCTACATCCGAAGTAGAAATCGTAGCAGACGGCGTGACTGGCAGACAGCCACTATTCTCTTCCACCAACCTATTCGAGCGTATCGCTACGAAGGTAACTGGTAAGGGCGTATTCAGCCTAGACGTCTATGACGCAGACTACACCAACGTGGTAGACGGTTACGACGGTCTATTCAGCCTAGTTGAAGCATGGTCCACTGGCGTAACTGTTGGTGAAACCGACGAATTCACAGCAAGCGAAGCGGAAGGTCTGCTACTTGCAGCCGCTGCAACGTTTGACGACACGAAGGAATTCCGTTCGTTGACATCCTTGGGTGCTAATGACGCGTCTCGCCGTGCAGAAATCGTTCGTGCGCTACAGGAAGCGGTCAACAACCCTTACTCCAACGCTCGTTCGGAAGCTCTTGAATACAACATCGCAATCGTTCCGGGTTTCCCAGAGCTAGCAGACGAACTACTTCGCCTCGGTCAAGATATGTTCGAGGAAATCTTCCTAATCGGCGAAACTCCGGTTGACAAGCCACCAGTTGGTCCAAACAGCATCGCGAATTGGGCAGTAAGCGCTGGTCGTGCAACAAATGACAGCATCGGTTACTGGTATGGTCATGGTATTACTTCGAACCTAGACGGTCGTGATATCCTCACCACCGCAGGTACCACCGCACTACGTACCCTAGCTTACAGCGACAGCGTAGCTGAGCAGTGGATTGCCCCAGCTGGTCCGACACGCGGCCTATGCCCTCACGTGAGTGATGTTGGTTATGTTTCTGGTGCGCTTGGCGGCCCAACAACTTTCGTACGCGAATGGTTGGATGGCGGTACTCGTGACGAATTGTACGAATACCCGAAGTGCATCAACCCGATTACCTACATTCCGGGCCGTGGATTCCTCATCATGGGCCAGCGTACAGCTTCCCCGGTACAACAGGCAACGGACCGCGTAGCAGTTTCCCGTCTGGTTAAGTACATCAAGCGTCAGCTTCGTAAGTCGCTATTCGCCTACCTGTTCGAGCCAAACGACGAAATCACCCGCCGTAACGTAAAGGCAGCAACTGACAACTTCTTGTCAACGCTGATTGACCGTCGCGGTCTGTACGACTTCGCAACCATCTGCGATGATGAAAACAACGACGCGCAGACAATTGATAACAATGAGCTACACATCGATATTGCTATCAAGCCAGTCAAGGCGGTAGAGTTCATCTACGCTAAGGTTCGCATCGTACGTTCAGATGCGAAGATTGGTACCAACAAGAGCTAAACTAAAAGCCCCGAAAGGGGCTTTTTAGTATGTAATAAAAAAGGGCCTTTCGGCCCTTTTTTTATTCTGCTTCTGGCTCGGCCATTATTGGCTTGACAGACGAAGTGAAGTAAGTCTTCAACCTAGAGTCGAGCTTACTAGAAAGCTCTTTTTGTAGATGCTCAAACTTCTTGAACCCCGGCAACTTCTTGACGATACCAAGGAACTCGGCTTCGCTCGTACCAAGATACTCTTTCTGTAGGTTCTTGATCGACAGCTTGGTGGTTTCGGTCTTGATAATGTTAGCGTTATTGTTCACTTGGCTTTGGACTTCTTCAGCAGCTTTAGTGTATGCTTCTACATTACTCTTGGTGAACTCGGCAATCAATGCATTGTAGTTGTCTTCGAAGTTAGAGTTGTTGTCAACTTCGACTTCAGCATCATGCTTAGGGTGGTCGGCCAGATGGTCATGGATGTTCTGTAGATAAGAGACAAAAGCGGTCACAAATCCGTCGAAAATGTCCTTTTCTGATAGTAGCGAGTCAATTTTCTTACGTTCCGGGAGCTTCTTGGTATCGATCACGATAACCGGAGCGCCTTCCTTGGTCTTACCCAATTTGACACTAATCTTCTCAGCCTTACGGATCACAACTTTAAGGCCATCGTACGAGCCTTTGTGGATCATCGGACCGACTGAAAATCGAATGTCAGAGTCATTCATGTCCACATGACCATTATCAACCATGTTGATAATCTTATGCAAGACGAGGGTGGCCTCAGTTTTTAGATTCTTGTTCTCGGTGAGATATGTGGAAAATCGCATAATAGCCTCATGTGTTATGTGTATATTTATCTCACTCTGCGTTTCTGAACCTTTTTGTAGAAAATCATCACTCCACCAATAAATACTTATAACCGAATTTAGGCGGAAGTATTTCTAAGGAGATTGAAAATGGCTGTAATTACAGATATGGGCGTAACACCGAATGCCGGTGGCATCATCATGCCGATGCTCAAGAACAAGTGGAAGGTTGAGTTCTTCAACATTGGCGGTAGCCGTGGCGAAACAAGCGGTAGCGTGTCGTCTGACGTGTTGACGCTTCAGGCCATTACCGGTGATCGCCCTAAGTTGAGCTTTGAAGAAATTCAGCTTGATCGTTACAACTCGCGTGCGTGGATCGCAGGTAAGCACATGTGGGAGCCAGTATCCTTCACGTTCGAAGCTGACATCAGCGGTCGCGTTGCAAACGTACTTCAGGAACAGCTAGAGAAGCAGCAGGCATTGATTTCCCGTAATGCTGGCCGCGTAATGAACACTGCCGTTTCTGGTCAGATGTACAAGTTCTCGATGTTGGTTTCCATGATGGACGGTGACATCACCCCGCTAGAACAGTGGGCTTATGAAGGCGTCTGGATTCAGAACATCGACTACGGTGACCTCGACTATGCAGCTTCCGAAGCATTGAAGCTACCAGTCACATTCCGTTTCGACCACGCTCGTCAGGTAATCCTAGGCCAGTCTGGTAAGGCAACTGGCGGTCCAGCACCATTCGCGCTAACACGCTAATCACGGACGGTTAAAGTACAAGGATGTACACATGAGGCTCGGAGAAATCCGGGCCTCATTCTTTATAAATACACTAGGAGACAATTATGCCTAGAATCACTGAAATCTCAGACAAGTTCTTTAGCCGTACGGATGACGGTAAGACTTTAGCCGAATTTGCCGATGCCCTCGTTCCGCGAGACGCTAATATCGGCGAACTTGGTATTAATTTGACAGTGTCTGGTGATTTCGTCTTGAACGGCGAGAGTGTATACCAATTGGTCGCTGACCGTGGTACCGGCAGAATCTACGACGGGCTAAAATCCCTCGAATCGATGTCTCGGGTTATTCGCGGTATTGGCGCTGGGTCAACAACCATGTTTGATTCAAACATCATTGCATACACCCCGAATGATATGAAAACCGCGTCTATTGATGTGGCTATTGTGATAGTACACGCGAATCTTGGACTGAGCAATATTTACCCCTATGCGAAGGCTATGGGCCTACAGGAAGTGGCCGCATACGATAAATTCGCTGCGACTATCGCTCGACAGGTCAGGGCGGGTGGTTTCAAAACGGAAGACCACATAACAGAAGCGCTACTTCGAGTTAAGAATCTCGTTAAGGCTGCGCTCAACGCGAAGGTAGTTAAGTAATGCAAAACTGGAAATTAATCAACGACTCGGCGCAAAACTCAATCGATGATATGGGTAGCCGCAGCCGCGTCGCTGACATCGCCGACTCAGGGTTTGCCTCCGGAAGCCACCCTAAACTGAAGTTCAACTTTACGGTTGACTTGGAGTTCCGAATCCCGATTGAAGGTACAAGTTCGCTTGTTGGTTCCAATCGAATGGAAGGCTTGAACATCCCACTTAAAACAGCGACACGCCCGTCCCCTACCATCGCGTATACTGATATCAATTACTACAATTACCGTACAAAGGTAGCGACAAAGACCGATTATGGTATGTGTTCATTGACGTTCTACGATGATGCCGATGACAAAGTACAAGCCCTTTACAAGGCTTATCTAAACCACGCTAGCCCGATTTCCAATCTGACCGCAAATATGGAGCTTGATAGAATTCCAGAGATTCCATTCGGACAGTTGTCTTCCTTTGGTAAAATGCCAAGCAATGCGGCAAACGGCCTTATCAGAGTAATTAGATTACACCACTTCTACTACCGCAAGAACCGGTTCATGCGGACGACATATACTTGTATGAATCCAAAAATAAACTCATTCCAGCCGGACGATTTGAATATGTCTGAAAGTGATGTAAACACTATCACACTAGAGTTCAACTATGATGGACTCAACATCGCAACTAGTGTTGCCGGCTAATGTACGCCGGCAAAACTAAAACCGGTCAGTTTGTGCCTCGCAACCCGGAAAAGTACGTTGGGAAGTCCCCTACTATTACATATCGTTCAAGCTGGGAACAGCGAGCGTTAGAGTTCTTCGACAATAACCCGAACGTTGTTCGTTGGTCTTACGAAGACATCACCATCCCTTACCTGAAACCAATGGAGAACGGGAGCCTCAAGAAAGCGAATTATATCCCAGATGCGTATGTTGAATACTACAATAGACGCGGTGAGCTTAAGCGCGAATTACTTGAGATTAAGCCAATGAAACAGACGAAACGCTCTCGTACCCGCAACGTTAATCAGAAAATGTACGAGAACTACGTGTATGCTGTCAACCAGTGTAAATGGGAAGCCGCGCAGCGTTGGTGTGCAATGCGTGGTATTGAGTTTAGAATCATTACTGAAGTGTCCATTTTTGGCGCGTGATAGCGCCTCTAAGCATAAATATATCAAAATGCATCACAATAGGAAACCAAGATGAGAATTAACGACCTTCAAGAGGATGGGAGCGGCTTCGTCGGCAGCGCTAATATTGCCGGAAACCCAGCCCCATCGCGTACCCCAATGCGTCGTCACGATGTCCGTAGTGGTGACCACGCGTGGCACAGCGAGAAGCGTGAACAGCGTGACCAACGTAATGACCCAGAATACCAGCGCCGTGCTGAGCTTGAAGGACAGCAATCCACCAGTTTACAGGCAGCTAGAGCTAAACTTGCAAAGCAGCGTTCCTTCTTCGGACGCCTGAAGAGCTTCCTTGCTAACAAGCAGCGTGGTGGTAACTTCCGCATCAGTGAATCGTTTGACATGCAAGATGTAATGTCGCGCCTTTCCGGTCTGGAAGCCGATGGTCGCGCGGGTGATGCGACTGTGTCCTTCGGTATCGAAGATGATGACGGTAACCTAATGAAAGTTACCGTAAGAGCAGACCAGTCTGAAGAATTCGAGGAAGCGCTAGCGAATGAACTAGCTGACGCCGCTCGCCGTAAAGAAGTTACAGGCGAAGAAACCAGTATTTCCATGGCGGAATTGCTATTGAAGCTAAACGACCAATTTGACATTGTCGATGCCAGCTTCCCAACCATCCCAACCGATGGCGTCTACAATGCCGATAAGGTACAATACGGCGTGGCAGACACCGGTCAGGAAGAGCTAGGCAACGGTCTAGACGCATTCCCGGACGATGGTATGGGTGGTGACCCGATGGCAGCTGGTGGCGATCCTATGGGCGCTGAAGGCGACCCAATGGCCGCTGACGGCATGGGAGCAGAAGGTGACCCGATGGGCGCTGAAGGCGACCCAATGGGCGCTGAAGGCGACCCAATGGCCGACGATGGCATGGGCGGTGACCCGATGGCAGACGACGGTTCGGTTGAGGACTTCCCAGCTGACGAACTAACACCGGAAGACCCTGAGCAAAGTGTAATCGTTTCGATTCTAAACATGCTCAAGGCAGAAGCTGAGACACGCAAGGCGGAAGCTGATGCACGCGCTGAAGAAGCTCGCGCAAAGCAGGCCGAATTCACCGCGATGGCGTCGAAGAACGCAGTAGCGCAGGAAGAAGAAGTCGCGCGTATGGAAGCCGAAATCGAAGCACGCAAGGCCAAGGAAAAGGACGCTAAGCGTATTTCAGATTTGGCTCGCTATCGTGTTACTTCCGCTTCTGGTCTGGGCGAAGGCGCTAAGCTATCATTCGGTCAGTTCCTAGACGTCAAGCTTGACCTAGACACCGTGCTGGAATTTGAAGAGTTTGACACTGTTCAGTCTCTTAGCCGTCAGCGTAGCACCTTGCGCCTGAAGTACGCAGTACAGCCGGGTGATAACCCTAACACTGTACGTTACAAGCGCGAAGCGCTTATGACCGCAACCCGTGAGCTAGATGCTAAGATTCGTCATGCTCACGCGGCGAAGCAGTTCCGCGACGCTGAAGCGGCTGAGAACGCCAAGAAGCCTCAGCAGGGTCAGCCTACCGGCCAGCTACCGGGCCAGAATGGTC
>Ga0065715_10089139_pt1 | contig 13630 bp, 12 predicted proteins | sample MisBulReplicate1_FD_59102 | JGI IMG/M metagenome (GOLD analysis project Ga0065715, IMG submission 59102) | Miscanthus rhizosphere microbial communities from Kellogg Biological Station, MSU, sample Bulk Soil Replicate 1 : eDNA_1 v2 (version 2) | ecosystem: Host-associated > Plants > Roots >...
GGTTCCTTTGCAGGAGCCTTCAGCTTGTGAAGCCTTTCGATTTCATCGAGGACGGCGCGGTGTTCGTTGGTACCGGGCGCGGTGGTTGCCAGCTTGAGGATGGCGGCGTCGATTGCCTTGTCGAGGCCTTCGTGTTCATTCTTGCGTACAAATGTAAACAATGGTTTCTCCTTTCAAGAGGGTGTCATTATAAGACGTGTTTTTCTCGCGAGCTGCTTATCAGGCAGACTCGTCGAAGCCCTTGATCGTAAGTACGGGCTTCGTGAGGAAGTTGCGCTGAGCATCGTCAGTCAACTGAATCTGGGCAATAGGAGTCCCGTCTTCAGCAACACCTGAGAGCGCAATCTCGCCATCGTATGACTTGGGCTTGGCGGATGCGGGAGAATATCCCTTACGTGCCAGAGCCAGGATGACGCCGAGGAACACTGCCAGACCACCAGTGATACCGGTGACCTGTACGATGTTGTCCCATCCGAGATATCCCCCAACCAGGGCATAGAATGCAATGAATGCGGGGAAGACCTTCTCCAAGATCTCCTTGAAGAAGTTGTACTGCCCATCGGACAGCTGGACAAGTCCAGAGTTTGTGGGCAATGCTTCATAACGGCCGTCGGCCATATTTTTCTCCTAGCGGTCTTGGTCGTTCTTCACAGGTTCGCGTCCTAGAAGAATGAGTTGTCTTTCGAGAAGTGCGATGTGGTGCTCAGCCTTACGGCGAAGTTTGATCTCAGCTTCTGTTTCGGCCTCCGCAGTCTCACGGCGTTCGATTTCATTTTGAGCTTGCTGTAGGTAACCAGTGTTCCTAGCGCGCTCTCGACTTGCGCGACCGCTGATCCAACTGAGTATGCCTTTACCAAAGGTGCCAACAAAGCCCCCAGCCCCCAAAGCAGTCAAGAGGGCGATTACAAATTGCTGAGTACTATCCAAGGCTTACCCCCTTTTTTTAGGCAAGAGAGGGGCAAGCTGAGCGCCTTTAATTTCCAACCATCTCTGTACAAATGAAAGATTGAGGATCAGACATATGACGACCCCCATAGGTGATGCATTTAGTTGGTCCACCATGACTACATAAATCAACAGACCAAAGCCCAGTAGAACGAGTCCGGCTCGCTCCATCCACCAGATTCCGGGCAATACAGCGATGGCGGAACATAGCGCCCCAATGGTAAGCATGACTGCCATAGCTACGACGAAACCATAGCCTCCCGCAGCACGTTCAAGATTCGCAGGAATCTTATTTAGCAACAGCACGCCCACCAGGAGCAGCAGTGTATAAATAAAGAATTGGATGATCCGAACTACCCGTGGTTCCGCAATCTTCATGTAGACAGAGTGAACCCCAGTCTTTATCCATTGACTCATATAGATTTTCTCCAAATCCCGTTGACTTTGGAGTATGGTTGTGCTAACTTCCAAGCTCCGTTTTGTTTTTAATTATTGTTCATCATCTCAACTTAGAGCAGTTAATGTGGGGTATTCCGCATAACCTTCAGGCCCAAAAGAGCGAATATATTCAGTCACTCGGTGTTTGATGGTTGCCCCGGAATTATCCAAAACCATAACTGTATCGCCTAGAGTATAATCAACATCATATATATATTGACTATTTTTAGTTACTTCAAAGTCGATATCATTTGCTGGAGGGTACCAAGTTAATTCGATCAGACCCCAAGCCCTTGTGCGAGCATCGACATTGGTCCAAGAAAAGTCTTCTGCTTTACGAAGATCTGAAGCATCCGACCATACTTCGCGCCGCTTAAGACCCGTTGGCGCAAGACCATTGTGAATACGCCAATGTTGCCCACCACTAAATTCATCAGTTTCGGATGGAAGATTTACTACCGCAACATTCTTGAATGGTAGATTGGATTTAAACCGACTAACATTCATGATATTACCAATAGATTCCGAGAAAACTACTCTCGATATCGTAGCGGTTAGATCTCGGCCATAGTAGAAACCAAATTCCATGTAGTTAGTTCCTGGAGGATTTACGATCCGAAAACCAAGATTTCGTAGATTACAATTCGACTTAACCGCCGAATACAAATTTTCACCATACTTCAATGGATTGTATTCTGAGGAGTCTACAAAACCATCATTCGTAGGTACGGTGTAATTGACTGTCAAGTTTGGAATTCGTCGTTCTTGAACCCAGCATAGCTCACCAATATTATGCAATACCAGATGTACTACGAAGTTTGTGAGTGACACGGACGTTACAGGACCTGAGGTCTCAACAACACGTTGTTCCAAAACAGACACCAACGTTCGACCTTTTATCTTGTAGTTCTGAGTTTCAGTAATACTATCCAGAATCATAGTATCTTTAGAAGTAGCTATCTTAAAGAAGATCGCTTCCTTCAAAAGAGCTCGATGATCATCCGTTATAGGCATGACCAGTTCAAAATCGCCAAATGCCGCATCTCGCTCAGTCCATATAAGCGATTCAAAGTTTTCGATGATTCCGATTTCTACAAAATTCTCATTCTGAACATAAATTTCCATACCTACAACCCCTCAATAAGAACATCCCAAGAAATAGTTACTTGGATCTGAGTTGGATCATAGACCGTCGAACTATAGCTGAATGACGATTCTTTACCTACAAAAAACTCAGGCCATTGATCTTCTGGAAGAAGAATGCCACCAACAGCTCTTAGCGCTCCGATAACATTTCGTTCAGAGTTAGCATGAGTGAATTTAGCTGCTTTTTTACCCCGGATTGTAGATATGCGCAAACGATCTCCGGGAAGAAGTTTAGTGTTTGCGATAGTAATCAAGTGCTGATCTTCAATTTGAAACTGTCGATCAGGGAGGCCAACAATTTTCTGAACGAAACTAAAAGTTCCGAGTGTTTCCGAAGGCATTGGCGCTGTCACTAAAATATCAATGATCATACCATTGTTGATACGACCTTGATAATTAACCACAGAAGGACTAGTCGCCAGAAGAGTGACTTTGTTTTCGTCCGTCTGGTACGCGTAAAAATAGGGGTATTCACACATGATAGATACCTGCAAGGAAGGGTCTTTGGTGAATAATTCGGGTTCGACAGATTCTACTCGACCAAAAATCTGACGAATGTCGCCTCTGTCTGTTTCGAATCGAAGTTCGACTATCTGCCCTATAGGAAAGTACAGATATAGGTTGTGTCGAAGGTCTTCAACGGTGTTTTCCTTTGTGTCAGACAAACCCAAGCTGAACACAATGTTGCGTTGACCTATATAACTGGAGGTGTGGTTCACACCAACGCCATTAGAGTTTCGACTATTGTTAAATTCAGCAGCAACGGGACCAAGACCGGTGATGTTCCGAATCTTGATCCCGTTGTACGCGTTGCTGAAAGTAAGGGTTTTGTCAATACCTAAGGCGTTTAGAACCCTAACTTTATCGATCATGCAGGTTCTAGTATTCCCTTCAATGTAGACATATGGTTCTTAGTCCGTCGGTAAATTTCAATCTCCGACAGTGCCTTAGGTGAATGATTATTCTGTACGTAAGAAATGGTGGGTTGCACTGGATCTTCAACCTTTATCTCTTCCGCATCTCTCGCTTCTTCCTTCTTTATTCTCTCAGAAGTAGCGAGATCCGATACCTTTGTGTAGGTTCCCTCAATAGCCAGATGTGGAGGCTGAATCATACCACTAATAAGACCGGCATCTTTCTTAACTTGCGTCAAATCAAGAACTGGTCGAATAGTCGGACGAAGATTCAAGTCTTCACTTAGTGAATTACCGGCATTCGAAATAGATTTCTGCATAGCCTCAAGAGCTTTAGACCCCACCCTGGCGCCAGAGCGCTCGGACATATATCCGAGGTCCTGAATACCAAGTGCGAAACCTTCACCCAAATATGAGCCCAACTTGCGCGATTTCTTAGAAGGCGAGTGTGAGTCAATAGCGCCAGCAATCGAGGCTATCGCTTTCTCACCCAGCTTCCAGGCCTCAGTAGCCACGTTAGCGGCCTTAGATGCCAAACCACCAGTCATACCATCAATAATAGCTCCAGCCAACCGAGCACCTGCGTCACGTATTTCCTGACTACGAGTCTCAATCGTTCCTGCGACTGCGTTGATAGCTGCAATCACAAGGTCTGCACCAGCATTGGTGATCTTGTACAGGTTGTTAGCAATACCTTCGATGAATTTCACAATAAGGTTTACGCCAGCAGAAACGATTTCCGGCATTTTGTTAGCAATGCCATTCAGGAAGTTGATAATAATGTTGGCTGCGGATGTTACCACTTGACCAATGTTATTAGCTATACCAGTTAGGAATCCAATCAAGATATCGAAGCCTGCCTGAACCATGTTAGGCAGGTTGTCACGGATCTTGGTTAGGATCATCATAATCATCTCGACGACGAATGATGCAATGTCCGGGAGGACCTGTCGCAATCCATTGAGTAGACCCTGCAACATCTTGACGCCAGCTTCGATGAACGCCGGAACGTTCTCACCGAGGACCTTAGCCAGCTCAACAATACCCAAACCCAACTGCTGCATACCCCATGGAATAAGACCCAGAAGTGCTGTAATTGAAGCTACCAACACTGTGACTCCAGCGGCTCCTGCTGCTGCTACGGCGGTTAGACCGATACCAAACAGCATGAGACCTGTTCCAGCGAGTAGTGCACCGGTACCGACCAATATAAGCGCCGCACCGAAAAGCATGAACAATGGACTGAGAATGCCAAGCACCACACCAGCTACGCCGAGTGTGAGGAGTGACAGAGCTAGCGCACCAATACCTGTCCAGATCTTTTCCCATGACATATCGCCAAGAGTTTGGAGTACTGGTACGAACAGGTTAAGTGCCGCAACTACAACCAACAGAGCTGCTGCCCCAGGAAGTGCGCCGACCATCATATTTACGCCAATAGCCATAATCACAAGACTTGCCCCAAGAGCAACTAGACCCTTAACGATTTCGTCCCATGACAGGCCTCCGAGCTTCTTGAGGACTCCAGCCATCATGTCCATCGCCACAGCAATTACGACCATAGCTACTGACATACCGACCATCTGTACCGGGTTTACCAGTCGACTAAATACAGCAATGCCGCCGAGGATAATCCCCATAGCGATAAGACCCTGCATCATCTTCTGCCAGTCCAGATCACCAAGGTCCTTCAGAGCAATGGCGAATATCTTCATAGACGCAGCGATAATAACCAGGGACACACCCATGGATATCATCTGCGCAGGGTCGACCAGACGACTGAATGCCGCCAAGCCGCCCAAGATCATTCCCATAGCGATAAGGCCCTGCATCATCTTCTGCCAGTCCATGGCAGCAAAATCGGCTACGGCACTGGCAAGGATCTTGATGGCTACACCGAGGAGAATAAGACCCGCGGCACTTCCCATAGCACCCTTGTTTGCTTTCGCCAGTTGTGTGAACAGAACTAGTCCGCCCAACACCATACCGACGCCGATAAGACCCTGCATCATCTTCTGCCAATCCATGCCACCGAAGTCACCAACGGCACTAGCAAGGATTTTGATTGCTGTAGCGAGAAGGATCATTGATATGCCTGTACGGACCAACACACCATTCTGTGTAGACATAATGCGAGCTGCCACAGCCATCCCCAAGAGAAGAGTTGTAACAGCCATCAAACCCTTCAGCATCTCTTTCACATTCAGCTTGCCGAGTTTCTCAACCGCATCCGCAAGGATATTGACAGCGATGGCTAGTAGTATCATTGTGGTACCGAGGCTCATCAACTTACCAATACTCGTGACCGGGTTGATCCGATCGAACAGAACCATGGCTCCAACGAGCTGACCCATCATAGTAGCCATTGCCGCAAGGGCGCCAACTACTCGGTTAGGATCAATCTGTGCAATTTTAGCCAAGCCATATGCCAAGAGGGCAATTGCTGCTGCAATTGCGACAAGCGTTCCAGCCTTCAGAGTTGTCTGCATCGTAGCTAGAGTATCCGTAACACCGCCAAGAGTTTCCTTGATCCTGTCGAGGAAACCGGGGCCCTGGTCCTCTTCGTCTTTATCGCCGAAGAATGCGTCCTTGATCTGTTGGATCAGCCCGCCACCAGTGAATTTCTTGATCATCAGAGCAATACTGGCCAGGAGTCCTGTACCGAGCATACCCATTATGGTACCCCAGTTGATGTTCGCAAAGCCATTGCTGATTTCTGGAGCAAGCCTCTTGAAGAATTCTCCAAGTTCTCGACCAAGCTGACCAGCAATATCCAAGATCTTTTTGAAGATGTTGGTGATGCCTTCCCAAACCTTGTGAACCGATTCGCCTGTAGGCTTGAGTCCCGCAAGGGCAGTCTTCAAGTTGTTAATACCTGTATTGAACCCGCTAAAGTCCAAACTAAGCTTGAACTTAGACAGATTATCCCAGAGCTTAACCAGCTGACTGATCAACCAATTGATGGCCTGTCCGGGCGCTTTAAGTAGAGGTGTGAGCCCTACAAAGAACGCATGTATCCGGTCACTATCCCGATAGAAATCTCGGAACTTGATGATCAGTTCGGCGAATCGAGCAGCCAAGGTAAGCACCCCACCGCCTGCACCGTCCATGCCCTGGAAGAGTCGCTGTACGACACCCCAAAGACGCTGAACTGTAATCCAACCAATGTCAAGAATCGCGAAGACGCCCTTGAATATGGTATGGAGGCGAATCAGTGTTGACAGTCCAGGGTTGAGACCCTTGAAGAATGCCACTACCTTGTCCGTCAACATCAGCAATGTATCGACTGTGATTGGTGGGAAGGTCTTTTTCCAAGCATCACCAACGACTTCCATGATCTTGACGAGGCCGTTGAAAGCAGCTCCAAGACCCTCAATTAGTTTTGCTCGTCCGCCATTATCGGCCCAACCCTTAATAAGGTTGTTTCGAGCTTCACCCATTCGTCCGAACATTCCACCGACGGTCTCACTGATGTTGGTGAACAGTTCAGTTGCCTGATCAAAGTCACCAAGCAGGAGTTCGAATGTTGTGGCCCAACCGGAACCAACGGCTTCCTTCAAGGAGCCAATAAGCTGCGTCCAAGTACGAACCTTGGTTGCAGACTCTTCAGCGATCTTCTGCATCTTGATGAAGTTATCAATCTGACCCTGGGAAAGACCCATGGACTTCATCTGCTCGGCATTCATCTCACCAGCCTGAATCTTCAGGTAGTTCTGCATCACATCGGCTGTCAACCAGCCCTTTTCCAGGGTTTCGTTGAAGCCCTTCTGAGCAGCCTCAGTTGAGACGCCAGCTTTCTTCATCGTACCCATAGCGTTGGCGATATCGATGATGCCATTTTTCATGTTGGCGTTACCCATGCCAACGTTAGTCAGAGACTTCCAGTCTTCAAGGGTGATCTTACCCTTAGATAGAGCCTGTGACAGCTGATATGCTGCACCAGCGGCAGCAGAGGATGTAGTTCCAGACATAGCGGCTTCATTGGAGAAGCCCTTAATCATGTCCGTAGCATCTTGCAGCTTGATACCTGCATTAGTGAACAGACCGATATTTCGAGTCATGTCACCAAAGTTGTAGATGGTCTTGTCAGCATAAGTGTTCAGCTCTTCGAGACTGGTCTTAACCTGATCAAGTGTTGTACCATCCTTAGCCGTGTTGGCAAGAATGGTCTGAATAGAACCCATCTTAAGTTCATACTCATTGAAACCGTCCATGATTGGTGCAACCGTGAATGACTTAGCGAATGCCAAACCGGCGTCTATAGCCTTATTGGTAATGTTCGTAAGTGCGGTGATGCCGACAATTGACATAGCGGAGAACTTCGATGAGAGGTCCTGAACGCCTTGTGCAATACCGGCAAGGGAGAAACGACTGCCAGCAGCATTCAAGCCCTCAAGGCTCTTTGCTGAAGCGTCAAGGTTGAGTCCCTGCTTGAGCTTGTCAAGGGCACTGTTTGTGTCCGAAACACCCTTTGCAAATTGGGCGTTGTCGAACTTCATTTGGACGACGCGCTCATCAATGCTGCTCATGCAGAAGTCACCGCCTTCCAAGCTCTATCTGCAATTTTGTCGAATACTGGTTTGATTGCTGGGTTGATGTAATCCCGACCCTGCACATAGCCACCAGTACCAGTACCGTGTCCGTATTGCAGGATGATGGCGATTGGTACGCCATTGACGACATGAGAGTTCGTCCACTCAATAGTGGCACGACCGGAGCTTTTAGAGACTTTGTAGTCCCAAGCTCCGGCCGTTTCACCGGACTCAGTGGGAGTCGCTGCTGCCAGAGCGGCTACGCCTTCCTTACCGTATGTTTCAAGTACTGAGAACATTTCGGCTCGGCGCATTGCCGATAAGAACTTTTCGGTTTTGTTGAAATTACCCTTCGTACCGAAGGAGATCTTTGGCATTGGCGACTCCTATTTTGATGTTTAGATCGGAAGTGCTTTAAAGATCATACGGCCAAGAGCCGCATAACCCTTTGCAGTGCAGTGGGCTGCATCTTTCATCATGCCCAAAGCATTCGCTCGTTCATGAGTCCCCATAATAGTCAAAGTATCAATCACGGGAATGTCATTGAGAAGCGCTAGCTCATAAAGGACTTCGACATATGGCATCAGGTTAACGCCTTGGCTAGGGACACCAGTGGTTAGAACTAGATCGGTACCGGTAAGCTTCAATTGAGTTATCAATGTCTGCATGTCTTCTCGATATCTAACCATGTCGGTTCCTGATCCGGCATCATTGGCTATGCACGTCAGAATCGTCAAGTCAGCACTCCATCCAGACGATGATGCGACTGTTGAAGCTACAGACATGTATGACGAGTTCTTCAGAGTTTCGATCTTAACTCCGGAAAGACCAGAGTTGTACATCTTGACTCCATACCCAGCTTCATAACCCATATCGAATCCGAGAATCTTCATGGTTCCCGATACTCGCCATGCTATTACTTCATGGGTTGTATCTGCCAATCCAGTTATGGTTTTTATACCAATACTGGAGGTGTTATTGGGAGTGACTCGGACTTTGGCGCCACCATCGACGTTAATATCGAATGGTGCCGATGTGTTATCGTAATACACATCAACAACCGTGCCTTTTTCACCCGAGGTGATCGTGTTAAAGGCAATACCATTTGCTGTAGTGGTATTCTGCGCCATGTTTGACGATGACGAGACTGAAGTCATTCCCGAAAACCATGTAATTCGTGGTTCAGCGTATGGCAGATTCTGGTATGCCGTTACTAATCCAGTTCCAGTCTTAGGATATCCGGAAGCTTCCAAAAACTGACGAAGCAACGTAGGATACGAGGAAGGATATGCGGCCCCATCTGGAGGAATTGCTCCCAAAGATATTGAGTCACCTATGATGCCTATCTTAGCGTGACCAGTTCGAAGTGCTACATTGGCCAAGGCTCCCCGAATTCGCTGAACATGCCATTCTTTGAAGTTATAGGTGCCCAATCGGGAATCTCTGACAGCACTTTCACCGCCAATAGAACCTTTAAGGGCATATGTGGAAGCGGCTTCATCTCTATCTAGTTTAGGAGCTACGGCATTTTCCAACTGAGTTGGCGTAGCGTACGTCGCAGAGATGTTCCAATTGGATGGGGTATAAACTTCGGATGATATGAAGTCAATTTTAGCCGTAACAACATCCCCATTGGGGTTTAGAACAGCTTCGCCAGCTACATATTTACCAAAAGGTTTCCAACGTGGTAGGAACCGCTCATACACTTCAGGCGACTTAGCCATGGCAAGCATGACTTGTGGTGGGAAGCGATCGTTTTCGTCTATCCCAGGATAGATGTTATATGTCATGAACTCTCCAAAGTATAAAGGCCAGGGGTAGATGTTTCAACGAGTCGGGATGTATCTGATGCTGTGTAAAGACCCTCAGTAACCCTTCCCCATAGATCACCAGATACCGTGTTGAACTCTTCTAGTGAAGACATGCCCGTAGTAGGATCATGATCAATAGTCAGAGCCTTTACCGGATCTTCGAATAAGCCTATTAGTACGTCAAGAGTTAATAGCTGGGAAGAGTATCGTGACGAACCATACAAGTTCTCTTCAATGTATCGCAACAATGAAGGATCTGTTTTGGTCGAATCAATCACCACATGCGACACCCGAGCCTTAGTAGTCATAGACACAACTTTTTGTGGCGTTGTGGTATATACCCAAGAAAAGGTGGATAGTTGTGGCGAATCACCGATAGTTGAGTATGAGCTACTAGTCGGTGTCGCCAGTAAGTTATAAACTATATGGATTTTGTATCCATGGTTTATACCATCAATGTCGTTACCTATGCCAGTTCGATATGACAAGCAGAAAGGTTTGCTTTCCTGCTCATCAAGAAACAAACCATTATCAAAAACATGCCAACCATCATACTCAGCAAATTCATCTGGATATGTATAGGCTTCAATGGACCCACTGAATTCTTTACGTCCCGGATCATTCAGATACTTTACTCCATCCAAATAATATGGAGTCGGCTCTCCGCCTATCGGGGTTCCCTTTACGGAGATTAGACCATTCCAAGCAATACCCGTACCGTCTTCTGTGAAAAATACGCCTCTATCAACGCCAACTTCGAAGAAGCGTTCGCCAGCATCGCCCCAACTAAGTTTAGTGGCTAAGAACCCTGCTCCACTACCGATAGGATACCCACCGTTAGAAGAATCACCACCATAGTAGGCCATATTTTGAATCAGATAAGTGCCTGGATCATTAGGATCTTCGATCAAAGTTGGGTTATACAACTGGACCATTCGTTTCTCCTTTCTTTAACGAGATTAGAGGTGTAGTGTGTTGAATACCACACGACCGGCATCAGCGTATCCAGCCGCAGTTGGATGCGCATTATCTGTGAATAGTCCGAGCGCACTTGCTTGTGCCCATGTACCCCAACGAGCCTGCATGTCAATCAGAGGTACGTTATTAGAGTCAGACAATGCATAGAGTGCCGCCGTGTAGGTTGTTAGATCGACACCATTCAAAGGGAATCCAGCCAACAATATAACATCGGCATTCTGAGCTTTCGCCGTGTTAATAGCCGATTGTAGGTTAGCTTTGAATGTCGCTACTGGAGTCGCGTTACCCGCATCGTTTGTCTCACACATGATGAATGTGCAGTCAGCACTCCAACCGGAAGTTGAAGCGGCGGTCTGCATTACATGTTGGTAGTTCGATGATGCAATCGAATCAGTCTTCGCACCTGATATAGCAGCATTGTAGGTATCTATTCCGAAACTAGCATCAGCCCTCAGACGGAAGCCCAAGATACGCATCGTTCCAGAAACACGCCATGCGATTGCTTGATGTGTAGAATTCGAAAGACCTGAGACGCTATATACCCCAATAGTGCTACCACCAGAAGGGGTGACTCGGACTCTAGCGCCACCATCTATGTTTACATCAAATGGTGATGAGGCATTGTCGTAGAATACATCCATGACAGTGCCGGTTTCACCAGTGGAAGTTGTGTCGAACTGCACACCATTGGTGTTGGTGGTGTTCTGGACCATATTCGAGAAGGTGCTTGTTGGTACCATTCCTGAATACAGAATAATTCGAGGTTCGGCCGCTGCGTAGTTATTGAAACAAGGCACAAGACCTGTTCCCAACTTAATATAGCCAGATTTCTCCAAGAACTGGACGAACCTCGCTGGCCAAGAAGCCGTACCCGTATTCCCACCGTAGGCACCAACTACGGTTGAGTCTCCCACGAATGCAAATCGCGCATATCCTGTCTGAGCCATAGCTCGTCCAAGGACTGCCCGAGTTCTTCGTAGGTGTTCGGGCTTCAAGTTATATGTGAAGCCGTCATGAGAATACGTAGGTGCGGTCTTGTCTGCCTTCAAAGCCAATGCGGCGCTAATATAAGCATCGTCGGCAAAAGGTAGTGAGTTCCATGCTGTAGTGCCATCGCCTACTTTGAGGCGCTTCGCCGTAGAATCCCAACCGAGCTCACCATCATCTAGTGTTGGATTTGTTGAGCTCCACTGAGATGCGGAGCCCCTCCGCGACTTAATTTTAGTGATTGGTGGCATGACTAAGGCGTTCCTCCGTCAATCGACAGGATGTCAGCTGAGCTGTGGGTGTGCGAAGTGTTCGCCTTACCATTGAGCGCCGTCTGAGTGGCTGTCGAAACTGGTTTGTTTGCATCGGTAGTGTTGTCTACGTTCGACAGACCCACCATTGCTTTGGTGATACCACTTACGGTGCCCGTGAATGTCGGGTTTGCCGTGTTGGCCTTGGCATTAAGTGCGGTCTGAGTTGCACTCGAAACCGGTTTGTTGATATCCGAGGTATTGTCTACGCTAGCCAGACCAACGGAAGCTTTGTCGTTGGTTGCCCAAGTCTTGTCACCTCGCCAGTACTGTGCGACAGTTCCCGCAGCAATAGTGGGTTCCTTGGCATTTAGTGCAGTCTGTGTGGCTGTCGAAACTGGCTTGTTGACATCAGCAGTATTATCAACATTCGCCAGACCAACATCCGACTTGGTCAGAACAACTGCACCCTGTCGTCCCGCAACCGAGGTTACGTTACCGGGAGATGTGATCATCTTCCAGTCTGCGAGAGTGGCAGGGCTGTCCGTGGAGAGAACATAAGTCTCACCAATATCCGTACGGATAGCCATATCACCACGCTGTGCTGCAAGAGCAAGCATGGCTGTCTGGCTTGCAGCCGTGTAGACTTCATTGATTGCCAGAGGCGGAAGCTGCGCGGTCCCAATTTGACCGGTGATCTCGGAGAAGGCAAATGTCTTGTTACCAGCCATCGCATTGGTTGCGCCTGTGCCGATGACAATATTTGAAGTACCTGCACCAATAGCTGCACGAGCAGCGGCAGCGTCAACTGCGGTAAGTACCGAGCGACCTGTTGCCGTCGAGTCTGAGATCTGCGAAGAGGGGTGTGAGTGACCCGCTACATCCGAGATCCAGTACGGCCGAGTGATCCATGCAGTAGTACCGTCACCAATCTTGAATTCGCCGGTGTCAGTTTCGTAACCGAGTTCACCAGCTGAAAGAACTGGGTTTGCGGCAGTCCACTGTGCGGCAGTTCCACGTCGGAACTGAATAGATGTTATTGCAGTCATTTAGCTGACTCCTTTACGTTGTTTGTTATGGTCATCCCGGAGTTCCCCCATCGATCTTTGTCTGTGTCGACCACTCCGATGAACCTGACACCCATGTATTAAGATTGGCATCCCAAATAGGGACTTCGCCGTGCTTAATACCGTTAGGCTTAGTAACGAAAGTTTCAGCGAGTGCGTTTTTAATACGAGTTGGGAACTGATTATTCTCATCAACCCCAACAGGTTTGAATGGCATAGTAAAACTCCAATCAAGTTTATGTTGGGTTACCCAGAAGTTTTCATGGCGGCTTTACGTTGCGCATTGATTCTGTTTCTTTCAGCGGCCGCATCAGCTTTATTCATCTTCTTCGGAGGAGAATTCTTCTGTTCGAAGACTTTAAGTAATGTGATCAACCGGTTCAAATGCCAATGCTCGCATTCGAGTGAGATTCGGTGAGTCATCATCCAATAATAGATTAATTCCGAAGTAATGGTCTCTCGACTTGTATTGTTCGGACTTCCAGATGGTCTCTCGTTAAACCAAGTAGCGGTTTGTTTGGCTGAGAGATATTCGTTGACGATGCTCATTAACCGATCGTC
>Ga0065715_10000421_pt1 | contig 13595 bp, 11 predicted proteins | sample MisBulReplicate1_FD_59102 | JGI IMG/M metagenome (GOLD analysis project Ga0065715, IMG submission 59102) | Miscanthus rhizosphere microbial communities from Kellogg Biological Station, MSU, sample Bulk Soil Replicate 1 : eDNA_1 v2 (version 2) | ecosystem: Host-associated > Plants > Roots >...
GGGTAGCCACGCCGGACGGCAGAAGTCGCCGGCCTGAGACGGGCCCGGTCCTCTCCTTGGAAGAGCTGGTGAGTGCTGGTTTGCTCATTCTCTGAGCCGCAAGCAAGTTAAGCGCTCCATGAACAAAGGCGAGAGGATTTCACATTTTGTGGCCCAGGTATCGGGTGAAAGTGTCGATCCTGACGAGACAAACATCGCAAACCACTCCTTCTACCGCGCGTTTTTCCGTTGCTGGAATGAACAACGCTACTACGAAGCACATGATGTGTTAGAGCAGCTTTGGCTCAAGACCAAATCGGGCGATGCGGACTATTTCAAAGGGCTAATCCAGGCCGCCGGCGCTTTCGTTCATCTTCAGAAACGGTTCGAACACCCATTACACGCAAAACATGGCAGGCGGTTGCCGCCCGCCGTGCGTTTATTCAGGCTTGCGGAGAGCAACCTCTCGAGATTCGGCCCTCGGCATCATGGATTGGATGTCGCCGCACTTTGCCAGCTTTTACGGGCATACGCCGATCAAATCGTCGCATCCGATTACCAAAGGAATCCATGGTCACCGGAAACAGCGCCAAAGCTGAAATTGGCGTAACCTGAGACATCTCCAACTTTTTCAAGTTAAGAGCAATGAGAGATTTGATTCGCTTCGGCCTTCCCGTCTATGTCGCGGCTTCCCGAGCCGCTCCATTCTCAACTTCGCTCAGCATGACAAGAACGGTGCTGTGAAGTCGCGCTCAGCCGTTCTCGTTCGATGACACGCCATTTCCGCTTTGGGTTTCTCGCGCTAACGTGGTTGGTGACATCGAGCGACACTTTTTCCGGGCCTGCGTCTGCGCGTCCGGACCATACGAACCGGCTCGCGCACCAGAAGTCGCCGTACCTTCTCCAGCACGCACATAATCCGGTCGATTGGCATCCGTGGGGCGAAGAAGCGTTCGCCAGGGCGCGTCGGGAAAATAAACCGATCTTTCTCTCGATTGGTTATTCCACCTGCCACTGGTGCCATGTCATGGCCCATGAATCATTCGAGAACGAAGAAGTAGCCGCGATCATGAATCGCGAGTTTGTAAATATCAAGGTGGACCGGGAAGAGCGTCCAGATGTTGACCGCGTTTACATGACATTTGTGCAGGCAACCACCGGCGGTGGCGGCTGGCCGATGAGCGTCTGGTTGACGCCCGATCTGAAACCGTTTGTCGGTGGAACCTATTTCCCGCCGGAGGATCGATATGGTCAGCCTGGGTTTAAGAAAGTGCTGGAGCGAATCGCGACAGCTTGGAAAGAGAATCACGACAAGATCGTCGAGCAGGGCAGTAAAATCGTTGAGGCTCTGCGCGAGTCGCAATCGGGTGGGAAACCCGAGAGCAAAATCGACAGCACAGTGTTAGATGCCGCCTACCGGCAGCTCGACCGCGGTTACGACCCGAAGGAAGGCGGTTTCGGCAACGCACCCAAATTTCCGCGGCCGGTGACGCTGAATTTCTTGACGCGGTTTTATGCGCGCGATCCTAAGGGCGAGTCCGGCAAACACGCGTTGGAAATGGCTCTGTTCACGCTGCGCAAAATGGCGGCAGGCGGAATGCACGATCACATCGGCGGCGGGTTTCACCGTTACTCGGTCGATCGGTACTGGCACGTGCCGCACTTCGAGAAAATGCTTTACGACCAGGCGCAGCTCGCGGTCGCGTACCTCGACGCATTTCAAATCACGAGTGATCGACAGTTCGAGTCGGTGGCGCGCGACATCCTTGATTATGTCGCCCGCGACATGACCTCAAAGGAAGGCGGCTTCTTCTCTGCCGAAGACGCCGACAGCCCTGTTGTAGCCGGGATCGGTGATCCCGGTCGCGGGAAGACCGCTGAAGGCGCGTTCTACGTCTGGACGCAAAAAGAGATCGACGACGCACTCGGCGATGCCGCTGAGACTTTTAACTTTCACTACGGTGTGCAAACGCACGGCAACGCGCCCGAAGGCAGCGATCCGCACGATGAATTCCGTGGCAAAAATATTTTGATCCAGCGCCACGCGATTTCGGAGACAGCGGCGCGCTTTAACAAAAGCGAAGAAGAAATTGCCAGGTCGCTGGCGCAGAGCCGCCAGAAATTGTTTGCGATTCGCGTCAAACGACCGCGTCCTCATCTCGACGACAAGGTCATCGCCGCATGGAACGGGCTGATGATTTCCGCCTATGCCCGCGCCGCGCAAGTGCTGGATGACCCGCGGTATTTGGAAATCGCTGTACGCGCTGCGAAATTTTTGCGGTCGAATCTGCACGATCCGTCTCGCAAGATTCTCTATCGCAACTATCGACAGGGGCGCAGCGATATCGAAGGCTTTGCAGACGATTACGCGTTCGTTGTCCAGGCGCTGCTCGACCTTTATGAAGCCTCCTTCGATGTCGAGTGGCTAAAGTTCGCAGGCGAATTACAGGAGACGCAGGACCGCTTGTTTTTCGACGACAAAAACGCCGGCTACTTCAGCACGAGCGGCAAGGACCAGACCGTCTTTCTCCGAATGAAAGATGACAACGATGGCGCCGAGCCGGCGGCGAGTTCAGTTGCGGCGTTGAACCTTTTGCGGCTTTCACAAATTCTGAGTCAGGAACAACTGACGCAGCGCGCGAGAAAAACGATCGACGCATTTGCGGCCACGCTATCCCATTTCCCGAGTGCCATGCCGCAAATGCTGGCGGCGCTCGATTATTCGTTAAGCAAACCGCGCCAGATCGTGATCGCCGGCAAACGCAATGCGGCACAAACGAAAGCGCTGCTCAACGAGGTGCATCGCCAATTTGTTCCCACGACGGTCCTCCTTCTAGCCGATGGCGCTGAAGGCCAGAAGTATCTTGGTGAGAAAAACGAAGCAATCCGCGCGATGACACCGGTTGAAGGCAAACCCGCCGCATACGTCTGCGAAAACTTCACCTGCAAAGCGCCGGTGAGTCATCCAAAAGCGCTCGGCGAATTGATTTCCAGCCGGTAGAGCGACACCTGATCGAGCTCCCCAGGATGGAAAAAAGCGGAAACAGCTTCCCGTGGAACACGCAAATAAATACTTGCAGCATCTGGTGCTGCCTTATCATATCGGCTGCGTGAACGAGTCTTCAACGCGGAGACCGATCCGTCGGATATTACTGGTAGACGGAATGGAAGTTATTCGGGCTGGGTTAGTCAAAATTCTCGGCGCTGTTTCGAACCTGATCGTCTGCGCCGCAACCGGCGATTGCGAGGATATTGCCGATCTCATAGAACGCCATCGGCCGCATCTGGTGATTGTTGAGCCATTTCAGCAAAACCAAGACGGAATTATGTGGATCAGAGATCTGGCGGCTCAATTTCCGCAAACCAAGATCCTCGTTGCGTCTTCTAAGGATGAAATAAGATATGCGGAACGCGCCGTTCGTGCCGGTGCGTCAGGCTACTGGATGAAAACAGGCACTGCTGACCAACTGCTGCGCGCCATCGACACAGTGCTTAGCGACGAAATTTACGTTAGCCCGCCGATTGCTTTGCTAAGCATCAAGAAACTTGCCGGGCGCAGCCTCAAAGGCCATGAAGCTTTGAGCAATCTCAGCGATCGAGAGCTACGTGTTTTTTCGCTGAAAGGCTTCGGTCACGGCACCGGTCGGATCGCGCAAGAGCTCGGTATCAGCCGCAAGACTGTGGAAACGTATTACGAACGCATTAAGTCGAAGCTCGGCTACACGGACGCCGACGCGCTGAAGCGCGGCGCACGCGAATTGCTAGGCTAGCTATCTGTCCCTGGCAAGTCCCTGACAATTGTAGAGGACTTCGACCCGCAGAAATCTAAGCGCTGAAACACGTCCTAAGAGCAATGGTGGCAAGGCACAGCCTTCGCGCTGGCGCAGAATCCCCGACAGCTCGTAGGGGATTACTTATGTAAAAATCAGGAATGTTCCCCGATAGCGAGCTTCTTGTTGAGTAATTACTCTTCTCGCTTCAAATGCCGACCCCCAGAAGCACGATCTTTCCAATTTTGGGGAAGATTTTCGAGAACTTCGCCCCGGAGATTCAGGATAGGAATATGACAGGAAGAAACGCGATAAGCGCGTCCATTCTGAAGCCAAGTCCCTCAGAACACCTTCAACAAAAACCCCAGAAGAAACCGCAAACCCTCTGAGAAAAAACCTCAGAACAACTGCAGAAAGACAATCCCAATGAAAAAAACAAATAACATTATTATCCTCGCGTGCGCGCTGTTCGCGTTCGGCTGCTTTACGCTTTTGCCAAGCGCGCAAGCAGTCAGTCCCGCGCCGGATGGAGGCTATCCTGGCGCTAACACAGCGGAGGGAGAGAAGGCCCTTTTGAGCCTCACTAATGGAGCGTATAATACAGCAGTTGGTTTCTTGTCGCTGAGGAGCGGCACCAACGCCAGCTTCAACACCGGCGTCGGAGCCGGGACTCTCGCGTTAAGCAACGGGAGCGAAAATACAGCTACTGGTGCTGGAGCGCTTTTGCTTAATGCCACGGGAGCGTCAAACACCGCAAATGGAGGTTTGGCACTGCTCTATAACTCAGGCGGGAGCGATAATTCAGCTTTTGGTGACCGCGCGCTCTTTAACAGCACCGGAAGTAACAACACCGCGCTGGGTTCGGGGGCTGGATTCAATCTGACTACAGGAGACAATAACATCGACATCGGAAACGAAGGCGTTGCAGGCGACGCAGATACCATCCGGATCGGTGCTACCCAGACAAATACGTTTGTTGCGGGTATTTATGGCGTCACGCCAGCAGGTCCCGACCCCTTGCCCGTAGGGGTCGATATGAACGGCCAATTGGGAACAATCCCTTCGTCGCCCTCCTCACAGGCAGTCGTGACCGGCTCGCGCGCGCTCAACAGCGTATTCCACAACATCGGAAGCAGACCGTTATTCGTGTCGCTGACCTGCACGATGGGCAACGGCTCGGCCGAAGGCATAATGAACGCTCTCACCGATGCCAATAATCCGCCGACTACTGAAGTCGCTCGCGTTGGAAGCGGTGCCGTCTCGTCACTCGGCGAGCGCGATGGGCTACAGGTCTTCTTTATTGTTCTGCCGGGCAATTATTACAAAATCAGCACGACCGGGACAGTGATTCTTCACGACTGGACCGAATGGCAATAGAGGGATCTACATGGAACCAAAAAAGATGCGACTCCGGTCGCGACTGTGACCGCAGGCGTGACTGCGATGCCATGGACAAACTCGCTCCGGCAGTTTTTCCGACTTCCGGAAGAATCTCCACAACTTCGAACGGCAAATTCCGGAGAACATCTCAAGGCGCATCGACGAATCGAAGAACAAAATCAGCGAATCGACGAATTAACGGCACAATTGAAAGAGCAAGCCGAGCAAGTCTGTGCCAGACGCCGATCCATGGAACGGCGTTTCACAGAAACGCCCTACAATTTAATCCTTCTATTTGCTGCCCGGTTTGACTGCCGGGACTTTCGCGAGATCGGGTGGGAGATTTTCTGCGGTAAAGTTTTCCACTGTCATCTCGACCAAACTCACGAACGGACAGCCGAAATCTGGTTTCGTTTGGCCGCTGCGATCGACAATGACACCGACAGCGGAGACAATGCCGCCGCGGGCGCGAACGATTTCGATTGTTTCCTGCACGCGTCCGCCGCGCGTGACGACGTCTTCGACCACGATGAATTTCTCATTAGGCAAAATTTGGAAACCGCGGCGCAACACAAGTTTGCCGTCTTCTTTCTCGACGAAGATGTGACGTTTACCTAGCGCGTGCCCGACTTCCTGTCCGACAATGATACCGCCGAGGGCAGGGGAGATAACTGTGTCGCAATCAAACTCGCGCAGTTTGTCCGCCAGCCAGCAGCAAACTTTTGCTGCGATGTCGGTATGCTGTAGAAGAATTGCGCATTGGAAATATTCGCGACTGTGCAAACCGGAGCGCAAAATGAAATGGCCATCTAATAGCGCGCCGGTTTTGCGGAAAAGGGAGAGAAGATCTGCGCTATCCGGATGTATCATATGCAGTTTGCTCATTACCTCTCGCAGCGGCGATTACTTCGATTTCGACATTCGCTCCCCTGGGCAGTGCGGCAACCTGGACCGTTGAACGCGCAGGCGGATCGTTCTTGAAATACGAACCATAGATTTGGTTCACAGTCTGAAAATCGCCAAGGTTAATAAGAAAAATTGTCGTCTTGACGATATCGTCGAAGCTAAGCCCCTCGGCTCTCAAGAGGCCCGCGATGTTGTCCATGACTCGGCGTGTTTGCGCGGTGATGTCGCCCGCAACAATCTCCCCCGATTTCGGATCCAGCGGAATTTGGCCGCTGCAAAAGAGGAAACTTCCCGTGCGCACCGCTTGCGAGTAGGGGCCGATCGCCGCCGGCGCTTCGTTGGTGGAAATGATCTTCTTCATGTGGCCGATTGTAACTGCAAATGTACCGGGCACAATAAACGGGAGAGTTCGGCATGTGCTGAGCCGATGAGGTTTTCGCGGAATTTTGTAGGCGGGCGCATCGCCTGCCCGAGCGTGGCAAGCGGAGCGCTTGCCCTACAATCACATTGTTGCATAGTGAAAACCCCAACGCACGACGCACGATCGGCGGCAATCACGGCTGGGTAGCTCAGTTGGCAGAGCAGTGGACTGAAAATCCACGTGTCGGCGGTTCGATTCCGCCCCCAGCCACAGCCCCGTTCTTATAGGTAAAAACATGAGGGAACACCAGTCTTTTTTGGCTCCGGTTCGGATTGGACCGGAAATGCAAGAAAAGAAGGTTTGAGCGGGCTTCGGCGTCATGCAGTGTCATGCAATTTTCTGGACACGCTCGCGCAAGCGCCCGGATCGCCGTAGAATTGTTTGGTTGCCCGGACGACTCGTAAGTAGCCGGAATGCGCTTGGGATTGGCATCCGCCTTTCTTAGGATTCCAGCACCGCAGAACGAAGCGTTATCCTCATGCGTTTTTTTCGAGAACTGGACCCGTTCACCAGCCATGTGGCAGTCGCAGCACTTGCCATTGCCACCTGGGTCTTTCTAATCATTCCGCTGTGGAGAAGATGCCGCCCAAGGTTGCTTTTGCTAAGCAAAAACAACTTGCTCAAAAAACGGTTGGCAGCCGCGACCATTGTACTTCTCGTCTTTGCAGTGGGCTTGTGGGCGGGCTGGCACAAGGATGCAATATCCGCTGGCCTGTCGCGCTGGCATAGCGAGTTGACGCGGACTATTCCCTCTGCGTCACCATCACCTGGTCCTTTGACGCTAACGGAGTCGCCGGTGGAAGCAATGGCCCGGACTCCTGCATCCTGGCCGTCACTGGGAGATCAGTTGCTGCGAGAAGGAATCGAGCTGCGCGATCGGGGTGACACGACAAATGCGATCGAGCGCTTCCAGGAAGCGTTGGAAAGCGAACCGAATAACGCCGCCGTACTCGCCGAGCTAGCGAAGACTTACGATCTCATGCAGCTTAATGACCGCGCGAATGAAACGTGGCGCAAACTTCAGGAAATGGGCCCCTCGGCCGGGGCGGCATATGAGCTAGCCCATCAACGGCTGAAGCTCGGGGTGCCGACTCCAGCCGCAGCGCCGATGCCAACGACTCCGGATTCGCCATCGCCTGAGGTAAGCGCTTCGCCGTATGGAACCGCAGCTGATTTTGCAAAGTACGCTATAACGCCGCGCGAAGATGAGACCGACCAAGTCCCGCCACAGCCCACTTCCACCGCATCGGAAGTATCTTCTCCTGCAACTCGCGCGAGTCCAGCAGAGCCGGGCCCTTCCGCCGAAGCTGCCGTCGCTCAGTTGGATGGACGTCTTATTGTTTTGAGGGCCCCGAACTTTGGATGGAATGTGGCTCTCAATCTTAAGATCGATGGGAGAACGGCCGCCAACATAGTGCAAGGACGCAGCTACGATGACTTCGTGCCGGAGGGGCGTCATACGCTTACGGTGTCGGCCGTGCCAAACTATCAGCCGACGTCGACGGTGCTGAACGTGCGGCGCGGACAAACGTACGTGTTCACGGCAACACGGCAGAGAGATAGTGTTGTTCTTGTTCCATCAGCCCTGCCTCCAGGGCAGCCGCATTAGGTTGAATAGCAGCCGCTGAGGCGAACGGCTTTTGAGGCTGGTACCCTAGTGCGGAACATTGACTGAAAATCCACTTGTCGGCGGTTCGATTTCGGCTCCAGCTATTTCTTGATTGAGTCGTAGCGGTTTATGCTCCGAACGATTCCATGAAGTATGATTGGAAAGAGGCGGGCGAGGAATGGTCCGCGCCGTGGGGTAGTTCCCCGGCGCAATGGACCGGCGCCATCTTTCCGCGTATTCGTGATTGCCTGCCAACCGGCACGATTTTGGAAATTGCGTCTGGATTCGGGCGATGGACACATTATCTGAAGGACTACTGCAACGAGCTGTGGGCCGTTGATAAGTCGAGTCAGTGCGTCGAAGCGTGTCAGCAGCGTTTTGCGAATCATTCGCATATCCGCTGCGTCCTGAATGACGGCCGGTCCTTGTCCATGGTTGCCGATGGCTCAATCAATTTCGTTTTCAGTTTCGATTCCTTGGTGCATCCGGACCGTGACGTGATCGAAGCGTACCTGTGCCAACTCGGAACGAAGTTGAAAATCGGCGGCAAAGGTTTCATTCATCATTCGAATTTTGGAGAATACGTCGATTCGCCGCGCGAACGGCTTCCGGCGGCGCTCGCGAAGCCATTGATCAAGGCGAAAATTCTCGACTGGGCGCATCATCGGAACCCCAGCATGACCGCTGATTTATTTCGCGCCATGTGCGCGCAGTACCGCCTGCATTGCATTAGTCAGGAGCTGGTTAACTGGCGTGGAAGGCGTTTGATTGATTGTCTTTCGCTATTCGTGCGAAGCGATTCGGCCCCGCAGAATCCTACCAAAATAGTTCGCAATCCTAATTTCATGCGAGAGGCGGCGCGCATTCGCAAGCAATGGGGCCGCTGACGTAAATGAATTCGCATCAGGAGAGATCGATCCACAGATTTCCACAGATTGATTCAATGGCTCCCTCCCAACAATCAGTGTGAATCTGCGTAATCTGTGAATGATAAAGGGTTCGGGGCGATAAAGTTCATTGCCTAACGGATTTGAGTGATTCAACATCGCGGGGCATGCCTGAAGTCCAAGTCCCGCCCCCGCTGCCAAAATCCCAGCCTTCGTTTGGGCGGCGCCACAGCACGATCATCAAATTACTCGGGGTCGGCGCGCTCGTGTTGGTGCTGCTGATTCCCCTGGCAATGATTACGGGTGTACTGAGCGAACGATTGCGCCGGCGCAATGAGGCAGTCGCGGATATCACATCATCGTGGGGCAAGGAACAAAATCTGATCGGACCGGTGCTGGGGATTCCGTATCAATACAAGTTCAAGACCATAAAAGAAGTTCCACTCGCCGATGGAAGAGTCGAGCGCCGTGAAGTGGAGGAAACTGCCACGGGCAACGCCTATTTCCTGCCGGAAAGTCTGAATATTTCTGGAGATACGCAGACGCAGAAACTGCATCGTGGGATTTATGATGCCATCGTCTATCGCGCACAGACGAATCTGTCCGGCAAGTTCGCGCCGCCGGATTTTGGCCCGCTGAAGATCGATCTCAAAGACGTGCAATGGAAAGACGCGTTTGTGACGATAGCGATCAACGATTTGCGCGGGACGCGCGAGGCGATCGTGCTCGACTGGGGCGGTACGAAGCGTCCAATGTTACCCGGCTCGCAGGTTCCGGGTTATACGACTGGCGCAACTGCATCGCTCGGCAGCGACCAGGCAATCGCGAGTGAGATTCAGTTCTCCATTCCGCTGGATTTCAACGGCAGCGAGGGAATTTTCTTCGCGCCATTTGGCGTGCAAAATGAAGCGACGTTGAAATCAAACTCGCCTGACGTCGGATTTCGCGGCGCCTTTCTTCCAACTGAACGGTCACTGCGCCCGGATGGATTCGACGCAAAGTGGAGAGTCTCATATTACGGACGCGATTATCCCCAATCGTGGACGAGCCGCACTGGTAACGAGCGATTTACGACGCAATCCGTTTCAAATTCACTCTTTGGGGCGCAATTTCTGTCAATCCTGGACGCTTATCGGTACGTCGAACGCTCAATCAAATATGGTGTGCTCTTTCTCGTGCTCGTTTTCACAGCGTTCTTTCTTTTTGAAACTACCGCGCGGCAAAAAATTCATCCATTCCAATATTTGATGGTCGGCGCTGCGCTGTGTTTGTTTTATCTGCTGTTGCTGTCGATTTCGGAATTCATTGGATTCAGCTGGGCGTATCTGATCGCAGCAGTCGCATCGACCGTTTTGATCACGTGGTATTGCAACTTTTTCCTTGGCGGCGGGGTTCGCACATTAATGATCGGCGCCGGACTCGGAGGCGTTTACCTGTTCCTGTACATCACGTTGCGGCAACAAGATTACGCGTTGCTCATGGGCGCGATCGCGCTCTTTATCGTGCTGGCAATTGTAATGTACGTAACGCGTAAGATTGATTGGTACGCGCGCGACGCGAGCTAAAATTCGGGCTCTCTGCTTGAGACTTCGCTTCGGCCCGAAGGCGCCTCTGTCAGCACTTGCCTTAAGGCAAATGCCCAAAAATCGATGCTGAGATTCTTAAGTATCACTTATTTTTTTCTTAAAGATGCTTGACGGATTTGCAGTCTTCCGATAAAAGCAAAATTCCCCCCGCGGGGATTGCGCCGCGGGAGGATGTGTCATGAAAACCCACCTACCGCATGACAAAATGCATCGTGTCGGTCGTGGAATGTTTTCCGTCGGGAGCCGAGTGACAGGCAATGGGAACGGCTCCGCGAATTTTCCGCACGGAACCACGGTCATCGAAGTGCGTCGCGCGCCAAATTTCTTCTGAACTAAACCACCCTTACTTTCCTCATTATGCCTGTTCTAACTACTTATCCCGGCGTCTATATCGAAGAAGTTTCCAGCGGCGTCCATTCGATCACAGGAGTCGCAACCTCCATTACCGCCTTTGTCGGCTACACGAAGCGCGGGCTGGATAATCGGGCCACACAAATCTTCAGCTTCTCTGATTTCGAACGCGGGTTCGGCGGATTGGCTGCTGACAGCGAACTGAGCTACGCGGTCCAGCAATTCTTCGCAAATGGCGGATCCAACGGCTACGTCGTGCGCGTGCCGCAGCACGATTCAACCGCCGCCAAAGTCACGTTGCTTGATGACGGCAACAAAGAAGCCTTAACGCTCACGGCATTGAGCAAAGGGACTTGGTCCGATCAACTAATCGCCGACGTGGATTACGACAAAGCCGCCGACACCCAGAGTTTCAACTTGACGCTAACGGACCGGAGCACGGGCACGACAGAGAATTTCACGAACGTGACGATGGACAATGCGAAAAGCAACTACGTGGTCGCGGTAATCAACGATGAAGACAGCGGCTCGGAACTGGTTTCGGCAAGCGTGCCCGATTCGACGGCCGATCGGCCTGTAGCGACGGGAATTACCGGCGGCGATCTCACGCTTGCCAGCATCAAAAACGACAAGCAATACACAATCAAAATTACTTTCGATGCGCCGGCAAAGACGATTGAATTTCCGTTTATCGAACAAGGGGAAGCGATACCCGGCTCCATTAACAGCGTTTGTCGCTTGCTCGAGCGTAAAGCCAACGCCGCACTCGCCGCTCCCACAGCTTTGCCCGGTGCTACAATTCAATGCGTTCCCAGTAGCAGCGGCAAGGGATTGCGGGCGCGTGCGTCGATTGCCAATGCGCTTGATGCTCAAGTCAACTTCAGCGCGGGAACGACGAATGATGCAGATGCGTTTTTAAAACTTAGCGCGGGCAACGCGACCGCCAACGTCTCGCATTATTGGCCGAATTCGCAACGCGGCGCCGACGCGTTTGCGCAAAAGGACGCCACGCGCGGCGGCGATGGCACGGCGTTGCCGGCCACAGGCGATCTCATCGGCAATCCGGGAAATTTCACAGGCATTTACGCGCTGGATAAGGTGGACCTTTTCAACATTCTTTGCATTCCTGACGCAACTCGCGCGCAGGCCGGCAATCCGAATCAGCTGGATTCAAACGTTGATCCGAATTCGATTTTTGGCGAAGCAATGACTTACTGTAAGGATCGCCGGGCAATGTTGCTTATTGATGCCCCGCCCAGCGTAAATGACGTTGCGAGCGCGGTGGATTGGAAAACATCCGGCCTGACCGTGCACGATCTCAATGGCGCGGCTTATTTTCCTCGACTGCGGCTGCCCGATCCACTCAATGAGTTTCAATTGAGGACTTTTGCGCCGTGCGGCGTTATCGCCGGTCTTTACGCGCGGATCGATTCGACGCGTGGCGTCTGGAAAGCGCCTGCTGGCACAGAGGCCTCATTGGCTGGGGTGCAAGGTATGGTTTACAAATTGACCGACGCCGAAAATGGCGCGCTGAATCCGCTGGGTCTGAATTGCCTGCGAACGTTCCCGCTGTACGGCGCCATTTCGTGGGGTGCGCGCACGCTTGTCGGAGCCGACGCCGAGGCAAACGAATGGAAATACGTTCCGGTGCGGCGCATGGCGTTGTTCCTGGAAGAAACGTTGTATCGCGCGACGAAATGGGTCGTGTTCGAGCCGAACGATGAGCCGCTTTGGTCGCAGATTCGTCTGAACATTGGCGCGTTCATGCAAGATCTGTTTCGCCAGGGCGCTTTTCAGGGAAAGACGCCGCAGGAAGCTTACTTCGTCAAATGTGACAAAGAGACGACGACCCAAACCGACATTGATCACGGGATCGTCAACATCCTCATCGGATTCGCGCCGCTCAAACCAGCGGAGTTCGTAATCATCAGGATTCAGCAAATCGCCGGGCAAATCGCCACGTAGTTCTCAACTCTCAACCATCAACTCTCAACAATCCTATGGCCCAATTCACCGTTAATCCCAGCCGGTTCGACCCGTACAAAAACTTCAAGTTCCGTGTTAAATGGGATGGCCGCTACGTCGCGGGCGTCAGCAAGGTGGGCGGACTAAAACGGACGACCGAAGTCGTCAAGCACCGTGAAGGTGGCGATCCCAGCAGCAGCCGCAAATCGCCGGGTCGCACGGAATTCGATCCCATCACGCTTGAGCGCGGCGTTACGCACGACACCGAATTCGAGAAATGGGCCAACAAAGTGTGGAACTTTGGGAGCGGCCTGGGCGCAGAGGTTTCGTTGAAGGATTTCCGCAAGGATATCATCCTTGAGATGTACAACGAAGCGGGCCAGGTCGCGCTCGCGTATAAAGTTTATCGCGCCTGGGTGAGCGAATTTCAGGCGTTACCCGATCTCGACGCCAACGCAAATGCCGTTGCCATCCAGCATCTCAAGCTGGAAAACGAAGGCTGGGAACGCGATCAGTCCGTTCCCGAACCAACCGAGCCCACTTTTACGAATCCGGCAAATTGAGTTGAGCCGCCATGCATGCGCTCTCGGCCACCGAACTGTTGAGCGTGTGGGAACGTGGGAACAGCCAGCTGCCGTTGCAACGAGCGCTTACTGTGCTCACCGCGGCTTCTCCGGAAACTTCATCCGATTCGCTCGCCAGTTTGACCATTGGCCAGCGCGACACGCGGTTACTGGCGCT
>Ga0065715_10089146_pt1 | contig 13559 bp, 25 predicted proteins | sample MisBulReplicate1_FD_59102 | JGI IMG/M metagenome (GOLD analysis project Ga0065715, IMG submission 59102) | Miscanthus rhizosphere microbial communities from Kellogg Biological Station, MSU, sample Bulk Soil Replicate 1 : eDNA_1 v2 (version 2) | ecosystem: Host-associated > Plants > Roots >...
TCATTAATGACCTTTACATTCTTCTTTTGAATGTCCAAAACAAAAATCATGAATATCTGAATCTATATAATCAGTTACAACCCAAAGACCATCGTAACCTCGGGCACCACAATCAGAACATACATTGTAAAAGAAATCAGGAGACATTTTCATCCTATTACCAGGATAACGTCCCTCAGTGTAAACTGCTTTTTTATGTTTACATTTTTCTTGTTGCGGTGTTGGTTTATAATCTGGATATGACTGATGACGAGTATTCATTTGAATAAAAATAAAAGGATGCGGGGTTAACTCGTTTCGGCGACTATCAACCCGAAGGCTAATAATCTGTGTTATTATCTGAGTAGTCCGCTTTGCATAGTTCTCAAACCATTACTTATATTAAAGGCTATTTAACTTTCGTAACAATGATCCCTAACCTGACTCGCTATCCTTTGGTAACGAACTTTTATCCCTTTCGAGGATTCTCAAGCAGAGGTGGCTTTCCGGTAGCGACTCCGGTATTCATGGGTTTCCATCCCATTAGCTGAGAGCTGCTCAGCACGCGTCTTGTATCTATATGTCAGAATATAAACATAAAAAATTAGCCGTCAAGAGCTAATATTTTTTATAATTAATGGCATGAATTTGCAGGCTATCTCATCTGGCTGACAAAACTATTCATAACAATACCAGAAGCTACTCCGCAGTTAAGAGAGCGCACGCTGCCAAACATCTCAATTTCTACGATGTCCTGACAAAAAGATTGCATAGCTGGAGTAAGGCCGGTCCCCTCTTCTCCAAACACCATCAAGGTATTCGGCGCCCAACGATATGTAGAAAGGGGAACAGACCCAGGAACATTATCAATCCCCACAATAACATATTGTTCCTTTAGCTTAATTAGATCATCAATAGTTTCCAGGAACTTAACATCAGTATAATTATAAGTTCCAACAGCAGAACGACGATCCCACTTCTTATTACCAATGTAATAAACTTGTTTAGCATTAAAGGCATTGGCATTACGAATGCCAGTTCCCATATTGAAATCACCAATCCAATTCTCGAAACATACTGCAAATGGAAATGCAGTTCGCTTCAACTCCTGACGAATCTCCTCTACTGAAGAAGACTTAAAACGGTCAGCTACGTTGAGAGTCCAAGCTCGAAAATGTTCATCTCCCTTGGAAAGAGCTTCTTGATGAGCAGGTGAAGTGGCAGACATATCACCTTGCGTTCTTACTTTCTGTCTCATTAAAATCCCATAGATACTTTATTATCTTCTTTAAAGATTAGGCGAGTTCCACCTTGATTATGATATAGCTCAATCGCCATTTGAATAAGTGAAAGAGCTTGTTCTTCGGTGGCATCAATACCCTGAAACCCAGTACGAGAATCAGAGCTAGTTTCATCAGCAACAAAACTAACTGAGTTATTATCGTCTTGAATAGTAATCATAGTGCGGCCAGCCATTGTATAAGTTAGCACGCAAAAGTTACTAAAAATTCCAGGATGAGCAGAAACTTCCTTAACTCTAGAATCAATTACTTTCTTTTGTAAACCCTTAAACCAAACTTCTTTTTCAAATTCTTTCATCTTATTGTAGATGTTTATATAAGATATTTGAATATCAATTTTGTTTTTCAACTCTTTAAGATAAATTACGCTATCGATATTCTTATCTTCTTTAAGATTAGTATGATACAGTGAAAGATTATTGTCCATAATCAGACTAGAAGTAAGTCTTTTAGTCTTAATATACTTTTGTAATCTCTCTGCTCTGGCACATTTAAAACAAACCGATTTAACTAACTTGTCTCCCTCGTATAGATATGAATAACCGTTATCTAATGAAGCTTGACAAGTGTCGCAGTTAGTGGGATCTTTCATTACTTAACCTTTGGTTTATACTCTTCATTCAAGATAGAAGATGCTCTTTTTAATTCCATTTCATGAAGGCAGTCAACAGAACAAACTTTAAATTCTCTGCCAATTAAATGATGATATTCAATCATCATTTCTTTTCCGCAGTTATTACAGAAGAATTGTACCTTAGAATACTTCATTAGAAGTTATCCCAATCTAATTCTAAAGGTGCCTGAGATAAAGGAAAAGCTTCTTCTTCATCAACTACTTCATAGTCTACAAAAAGAGTATCTCCGGTTTCTTCATCTACAATTTCTAAAACATCCATATCATCGATATCAATGACATCATTAGGATCTTTCATTTTAAATTAAACACTTTCTTTACATTCTTGCTCATTACCTGGGCAGTTAATGCTTCACTAACTTTTCTATTAGTAATACTAGTTGAAATCCAATCTAAAGCTTCCAAATAAGAATCTTGATTAGAGATAGGCCAATCAGATCCAAACAATAATTTATTAGGTTCCGCAATATCTAAGAACTCTAATAAGGTTTGTTTAAACTTATTTTTATCTCCTGATTGGAAATTACCATAAACAAAACCAGAAACATCAGCATATACATTGCTATTCTTATAGCAAACTTGAGCAGCATCTCGATGCCAAGGATACCCCATATGCGCAATGATGAAATTAACATCATCATAATCGGTGGCAGGCTCATCAATGTTTAATGGATGAGCATACTTAAGCTTAGACTGTTTGTAAGAGCAAAGGCAATCTCCGCAATGGAAAATGGCTGGAATTTGTAACTCACTACAAATTTGTAATGGATTATGGTAGTGAGCAGAGACTGGCCTATCAGCATTAGGATCATACAGATCAAAAGGATAATAATGCTGGTACCCAGTATAAAACTTAATTCCAACTAATTGATTATCTTGAATTAACTTTTCTAAATCAGTATATCGGAAATGATCATTATCATAGGCTGCCACACCAAAAAGTCTATCACGATGAGGCTTAATCTGTTTGACTAGCCACTCATTCGGAGCATCTGCAAGAGGACAAGCAAAGACTAAAGACTTTTCAATGCCAGAAAGATCCATAGAGATAAGAAGATCTTTAACACTCTTATTAATATGTTCGTTTCGTCCGATATGGGTGTGGCAATCAATTATCATCTCACTCCTCTTTCTTACCAATTAACTCATCCAAAATCTTTGGAGCATGACAAGCCATAATATGATTATTATTTTGGCGGCCTCGAATGCGTTTACCACATTCTTTACACGGATAACAACAAGGCATGAAATGCATCATGCCCTTAGTAGTGTGACATTCACAATGACAAAGATGTTGACAATCAGTATCCATAGGTACATTCCACTAGATATTCTAGTTTTTGTTGATTATGATTATATATCACATATTCATTATCGGCAAACTGAGTTCCTCTAACTCCATGACAGCTATCAAAACCATCCGGTGGCTTAGTCAATCCATAAGTAATCTTGCTGTAATCTTTCATCTTACCTAGAGCAACATTAGCAATAGCAATAAGCTTAGTGCCCTTTTTGCCTTCACGAGCATAGGCCGCAGAGGTACAGGCTGCATCACCAAAGTAAATGCCGCTGCCTAGCCAGCCTGCATCAGTACGATGCACGCCGAGTGTAACCACAATCTTAGGAAGTAGCAAGCCACGGGACAGAATACCTACCCAATTTTTAGCAGCCGAACCATGGAACAATAGCTTATGATTACCAATGCTAGTGGTAAACTCCTTATGTTCCTGTGGACGCTTAATCTGCCACAGGTTCTTAACTTTAACTTTACCGTTACCGCGAACTACTGACTTCTCAAAGTAGTCCTTCATTTCTTTATACTTACCAGGATCAACCAACTCAATTTCACAATTAAGGGCCTTGTACTTTTGTTCGATCTCAGGATTGACAAGAACGTTAGTCTTACCGTTAACGTTCAACATATCTCGCATAAGCTGGAGAGTATCTTGCTTCTCATTCAACTTATCAGCCGTATCCAATACAGCTAGCTGAGCCTGATCTCTAGAGCGACCAAAGCGATGAGGAATAACAGTATAGAACTCCCCACTCAAATCTATCAACTCATCTTTGGACTTCTTCTTTTTCTCAAAGGCTTCTACCAACTGGTCCAATACAACTTGGCCTTTATCAATTTGACCCATAGTCAAAACTCCCAATGGAGTTTCAATACCATTGGCAGTGATGGTGGCATTGACTGTATTAACAAGAGCGTTAGTCGCTTCACTGTACAAGTAGGAAACTACTTCTTGAATATCAGGATGAAGACTTATGGTTGGGGCCTTTTTGGTATCTGTATCCTTCTCGGCCAGCTTCTTAAGAGTCTTATCGTCGATGATGCCGCTGGATTGGCCGATCGTTTTCTTAGAGCCAATCTTAGAGGAAGCTAGATTAACTTCTTTGTATCCCTTACGGGCAGAGGTCTTTTCTGCAAAGATTTTATTATAAATCTGATTAGCTTCATCTAGAGAGGAGCAATAACGCGACTCCCTCATACCAGCATTAGGGTTAGTGTCCAAGTCATCAGTTCGACCATAATGAGTATAGACACGATACTTATTCTTGGCAGAATGAAGCTCAACTGCATAATACTTATTCTTATTGGTCTTGATATCAGTAACTTGAAGTACTGCTTTCTTTACTACTTCAAAATCAGAAGGAAACTTTGGCTCTCCTGATGCTCCTTCTTTCCAAACTTGTACGTCACCCATGGCTTACTCTTCTTTCAAATCTATTTTAATTATATTATTTGTAAAACAAAAAGCTCCAAACTTATCAATGTTAGCAGTAATAACTCCAAAGTATTCTGCCTCTGGAATTAAATATACACAATCAGGAGGAACAAAATCCATAGCAATCCAAACATGAATGTCACCTGACCTATTAACATGAATAGGATGAACATACTTTTCAAACACCATTACCATCTTCTTACCATCATTGGAAGGATTGTATAGCATTTTACTTAGTAAAATATCATCCCATTTATTGCCAGCTTTCTTACAAGCCGCATCTAAAAGATTAATGATATCTTTTTCAGAAATATCATTTAGCATTGGAAGGGGCATTCGATCTCTGGCCTCAACCTTAACGCCATCTTTAGATAGATAGACTATCTCATTCATTAGATCAGTATCATAAGTTTCCGTACTACATGCACAATCATTTTGAATATCCTGAACAAAGATATCTAGAATTTTTTTAGATATCTTTTCATTTAATCTTTTAGATAAAGAAGAGATAGGTGGTCGTTGGTCTAGAGGTATTTTAATTCCGTCTCCCATTATTGACCTCTAAACCAAGACATAATCTTACGATACCATTTTGGCTTGCCAGTAGTCATGACGTGGTTATTCCAATACACAATTGACTTAGCAAAATCTTCAGCGGAGAAGTCTCCTTTGGTGCCGCCCTTCAAATGCAAGAAGTTACGGGCCATAGTGTATGGGTCCATTGGCTCTTCTTCTTTTGTTACTCTTGCTTTGATAGCAACAATCTCCCATTCGGCATCTGTTTCTCGCTCATCATTTTCTGCCAATACATCCCAACGGTATAGTACCACTGAAGCATATTTAGCTGGCTGCTTATCAGCCTTAGCAGAGATACGAATAAAAGGATCTTCACCAAGCCTGCGAGGAGCATAATTGGCAGATAATCTAGATTGACTATCTAATTTAACGATAGCCGAATAAAAATTGTAAGGAGGCAAATCTACTAAAACAACCCCATCTTTATATCCGGGTCTAACCTGAGCATGAACAAGTAAATTAGCTTCTGCTAAACTTTCTAATAGTTCCCATGAACCATCGAAATGAGAATAGCCAGATTCAGGCGTTTGTCTCTTAACAAACTCCCCACATGCAACTTTCTTGGTAAACATTAAATCATCCTAATTCATAATGTGGCGGGTGTTTACATCCAGCCTGTTCACAAGCTTTAGTGTGCTTGGGGCCGGCAGTATTCAACACTGTACCATACAGCTTCATTTCTTTAGCTCTACAAAACTGACAGTATGCCAAAATCTTCTTCTTTTTCATTTTAATTCCACAATTGCCGTTTAACATTATCCCAGGCGACATCAACTCTACGAAGAGTCTCTTGATCAAATTCCTGATCGGTCCAACCGCAAGCAGCAATATAACCTAGATACAACTCCCAATAGTATTGAGATAGACCAAGCTCATATGACAGGACCATCCTTACTATTAATCTATCTGCTTCAATTGCAACAATCTCGTAAGGAATACGATGCATATCATGATGCAATTTAATTGTTAGATTAACCGTCGTCATTAGCTTAACCATCCTCCCAACATTAGTCAAGAGCAATAATTAAATTATTTATATCCAAAGGTATACTTAAATATATCTGTTTTGATTTTGCCAAAGAAAACCATATAAAGACCAGCTAAAATATATTTCATAGCAATATTAAATCTACCATCACGTTCTAATCTTCTAATTGAAGTTGGAACTTTATGAGACATTAATACGCCAAATTTAGCAATCTTTTTAGCTCTAAAAGCGTAGTCTGTATCTTCACCTAATTTGATATCTTCATCAAACCCGCTAATTAAATCATGTACTTCTCTTTTTACCCAGATACAAAATCCTGGTGCTACTGGAGCCAGTCCAGCTAAAGCCACCATAATAACATTGTAAGCTTCATGACCAACAAGATCAACTTTTAAATCAGAAAGCGGAACAATACGACAAGTGGCACAACCAAAATTCTTTTCTCTAAATTCATCGAAGCAATCACTTAAGAAGTGCGGCTCAGTCAATACTACATCAGCATCAAGAAAAAGAATATATTCTCCAGAAGCAGCCAAAGCTCCTTTATTTCTGCCGGCACCTGGCATCCCGCCATCTGTTACAATAGCACCATACTGCCTAGCAATCTCACGAGTCTGATCAGTAGATTTATTATCTGCTACAATAATCTCATAATCTTCTTCAAAGAATTGATTATTGATTGATTGTAATAATAAAGGTAAATACTTCTCTTCATTATACGTTGGTATAACTATAGACAACATAAGCCCTCACTTATTTCTAAGAGTAGGAAATAGAATTACATCCTTAATAGATGAGGTATTAGTAAGTAGCATAACCAATCGATCAATGCCCATACCAAAACCAATAGCCGGCGGCATTCCATATTCCAAAGCTTCTACATAATCAGAATCATAAGCCATAGCATCCTTATGATTAGATTCAAGTTGTTCTTGGAACCGAAGAGCTTGTTCCTCAGGGTCATTCAACTCTTGGAAAGCATTAGCTAATTCTCTTCCCTCTACAAACAATTCAAAGCGTTGACACAACTCTGGATTGAGATCATAGCTACGAGCTAGTGGAGAAATAGCCTTAGGGTATTCCGTAATGAAAACAGGAAGCGAATGCTTTTGATCTGCAGAACGATAGTCTTCTGTCAAGAAAGGTTCTGCTACATACTCGAACAAGATAGCCAACTTTTCTCCCTTGGAAGATGATTCTGATAAAGCATGGAACAAACCCTTCATATCAATTTGAAGAAGCCGAGGGTTGTTAAGGTCTGTTACTTCCAAATCAGGTTGACTAGAAAGATCTTCTGCTCCCAGCAGACGAACATGTAGATTAGAGCTAATCAACAGTCCCGCCTTAGAACAGGCATGTACCACCGCATCCCACATAGGAACATCAATAGTATGTGTAAAGGTAAAAGTTCTTTCTGCCGCCCACTTATCATAGATAGGTTGAACTCCAGAAGGCAGATTATTATACAAGTAATGCTCTACATACTGTAATAGCTTCTTAGAAGAAGCCAACAATTCCTTGAAATTACCATAAGCCTGATAGCTTTCCATCATGGTAAACTCTGGATTATGTCTAGTGTCGATTCCCTCATTACGATAAGAGCGACCGATCTCATACACCCTGTCCATACCACCAACCAGCAAACGCTTGAGGTATAGTTCCGGCGCAATACGCAACTGCAATTCCATATCCAAAGCATTATGATGGGTAGTAAAAGGCTTAGCATTGGCCCCACTAGCTACCGTATTAAGGGTAGAGGTTTCTACTTCCAAGAAGCCACTGTCATTCATAAAATTACGAATGGCACGAAGGATATGGGAGCGCACCACAAAGCGGGCACGACTTTCTTCCGAAGACATCAAATCCAAATGACGCTTACGGTACTTCATCTCCTGGTCAGTTAGACCAAAGAACTTCTCAGGAGGAGGGCGGTGAGACTTAGTAAGACAAGTAATGCTACGAGCTAACAAAGACTTTTCCGCAGTCTTAGATTGCACCGTATGGCCATCAACCTCAATGATATCTCCCAAGTCTAACAACTTAAGCTGGTCGTAGTCGGGAAGGGCCGCCTTGCTAGCAATTACTTGGACACTACCAGTAGAGTCAGTAATCTTAAGGAAGGTAATAGAACCAGACTTGCGGAAGTTAGTAATACGACCAGACACCACCAACTTAGGAGAATGCACCTCATTCAGATCAATGGTGGCAGGAAGAGTATTGTTCGCCTGCATAACCTCCATCATCTTGATGGCACCAATAATTTGAGTATGACTAGTATCACCAGCAAGGGGATACTTACCCTGATTCAGTTCTTGGTGCTTGGCCTTACGAGTTGCAATTAGGGTATCTTCGGATGACATTTATTTCACACAATTAGTTAAAGGTTGAATTATAAAGACTTCTGGGCGGCAGCAATTTTGGCCGCATACTTCTCAGAAAAAACCTGAATAATCATCTCTTTACTAACAGGGTCCTTGTTATCATAGGGATCGCCTACATCAGGTCCAGGGTCGCCCTTATAAATGTCAGGATTAGAATTACAGGCAGTAGGAATTCGCACCCAGTAAGAATGGCCTTGTACAGTCAGATAAACAAAGTTATCAGGAACATTGCAATCATAACCAAGGCTAGAGCCAGTAGCAGGATAGGCTAGGCTAGGATCTGGACCAGTAGACTGCTTATCAGTCTTAGCACTAGGATCAACTTCTGCCATACATCCAGACGCACACGCACACGCCAACATCAATGCTAATACTGTCTTCATAGACTTTCCTTAATTTTAAATTTTCTAGTTGTTACCTAGTCCCAACATAATGCTAGGACAACTTTTTGTCAAGATATAAGCTCATGTTCTTCGTAAGACCAGTAGCCGGGGACAAAACTCATAGAACCCATTTCATGGTAGCCGCAAAAACCACGACCATCTTCTTTTATTGAGATTTTAAATCCTGGACCATTTGCCAAAAATTCTTCTTTCAATTTCTCTAGTTTTTCTTTAACAGATTGTTCAGAAGAATAAACCTCAACATTTTTACTACTAGTATGCTTAGAAGAATAGATATCGAATTTAAGAATATAAACTTTCATAGTAACCTTGGTGGGCAAGGAGGGAGTCGAACCCTCACGAGCTAAGCTCGGCTGCTTTTGAGACAGCTGCGTCTGCCAGTTCCGCCACATGCCCAAGTGGGATAAGTTACTGGCAAATCAATAGCTTTGGCAGAAAGGAGGGGAAATGCCGCCGCTAGTGTAACTTATCCCAATCTTATATATCATTATGCCATCAATATGTGAACAATGTATCCGGCACCCAACATCAAACAAGCAGTAAGAAAATGAACAATTCCATTAAAAATAGAACTTTCCTGGGAACTATTTTTAATCTTATTAATCTCTTCGTCAGAGTGAATCTTCCAAGGAGACATAGTAGTTATTAAAAACATCAGCCCAATAGCGGCAGTAGTACTAATAGCTGGAACATTGAAGCTCTTCACCATAAACCAAAACCACATATGAGATACAACGAATCCTCGAAAGGCAATATTGAAAAGCCACAAAGTAAGTGTAAAAAGTCTAACCATGATTTTTGTTTCTCCTAGCTATACAGTAATAGGTTATTCGATGGGATACTTATCAAATTAAACTATCAAATTATCTTTAAAGATTAATTTGTAGAGTTAGCAACCAAAAGATGAAGTTCTCCAACCGGCACCATCCATAGCAGAATACAAATCACCATAAGCTCCATACATATCAGCAACGTTATAGCCAACCTTCTGAGCCAATTTCTGAGCTTCTTTAATGCCCTTAGCTACTTCTTTCATCTTAGCCTTGACTTCCTTCTCTACTGACTTGAAGTCCGCTTCTAAGCTATTCCACTTAGCCTTTCCTTCTTCTTCCGTCAAAAGGTCAGCTGCCTCAACAACTTCATTACTATCATTGTAATCATCATCCCATTTGACAGTGAGCTTACCCTTGACAGAAACATCAACCACTTCTCCTAGCTCAAGTTCATTGTCAGGATTATAGCGAAGAGGAACAGTTTGAGCATCGCTATATTCGTTTGGATAATACTCGGAGGTAGCCCTAGCAACTCTATCGCCCACTTTAAACTTAACTTCTTTCTTCATTTGATAAACCTTTCTTTTTAGGCCAAATCATAACCCTATCATACTTATCAATAATGGCCTTCATATCACGCCATACATCTTTCAGTTCACGCAGATCATCATTGTTTCTTCCATACCTAGAAGTCCAAGAATGATATTCTGCAGTTTTCATCCAGGGCAAACCCATTCTCTGCTCCCAATAAATTCCAAGAGCACTGGCCTGCCTTTCAATCTTATCACACTTGCTATCTCTATAGATGGCTTTAATATCTTCATCAGAATTAGAGCTAGGGCTTGGACCTAAACCAAAATCTGGACAAGCCCGCTCTTGATCAGTAGCAAGAGCATAGTGTGCGATATCATGAATGATATTACTGGCATCCTCCCCCTTGCAAGCAGAGTCCTTGCCATTCCATTGAATGCCCGGCTTACGTCTCCAATTCAAAGGACAGCCTACAGCTTTAGCAAGCTTATTAATCTTTGTATGAAGAGAAGGGGTAACTTTAAATCCAGCACGCATTAGATAGCTCTACTATTTTTCATTTTACGATACTCATCGTGAGGGACCCAACCACTAGGAGTTTGATATCCCCAAACTCTTTCTCTACCAGAGACAAATACTAGGGTCCAAACCTGATCAGAAACCAAAGTCAGCTTGTGGGCATCCTCAGCTTTATGCTCAATCACGTCTCCTGAATAGTAATCGCGAACATAAACTTTATCAAACAAAGGAGGATAAGAAGAAGCCTCTCGATAAGCTCCTTCCAAAATTACAGAAGTAAAGTTCCAAGGATGATCGTGCATATCACGATCTTGGTCAGACCGAAGGATCTGATGAATGTAAACAGCAAACCATTTAGTTTGAATAAGGCGGTAGCGGCGGAAATGCACCTCTCCCATCTTTGACTTAATCTCTTTTACTAAGAAAAGAGAACGAACAATTTTGCTTAACCAACTCATTCTGAATCCTTATATTTAAGAATCACTTCATCGCTAACTTTGTAACACAAAACCGCCAGCTGATCATAGTATGAAAGAGTAAGATCTATTACCTTAGCAATTTCATCTCTAGTGGCAATGATTCTTACAGGAATCATTCGCTCACTAAACAGTTCTCCAGTAGAAGGATGAACCCATTGACCCTTAGCTGGTGGCATAATAGTTAGCCCTCCAGTAATAAGTCTAACTTTAGAGTCCCAAACTTTATGGTATCTGGTAGTGTAGTACTTACCAGGAGTAAGCCTGCGTTCCGTAGGGACTAAGATTTCCCACATTTTCTTGTGAGAAGTTGACATCTTATTTCTTCTTTTTCTTTTCAGATTCTTCGTGACAAGAATCGCATTCAGTTTTAATCCAACCACCACCTCTAGTCTTGGCTGGATTGCCGCATTGCTCGCAGATATGAGAACTCATTTGCTCTGCAATTGCAATAGCACCATCAATATAAGGGGTAGACTGCTCCATATAAAACCTGAGCGTACCGAACTTTTCTTTGACCTGAGCTACAAAGATAGATGGTCTTAACTCCTCAGGAACATGGTTTTGAATATGCCAATCAATAGTAGCACAAAGAGTATCTACTAAAGTAAACCAGCCAGGGCCAATATAAAATCCAGCTCGTGGCCCATTATCACGGAAGATACTAGGATACTTTGCCATCAAGGCTTTTGCGTTCTCGCTCATATTCCTTCACCAATCTCATTCTAAGTTCGAAATGTTTCTTTTGTTTTTCAAACTTCTTAAGTCTTTTATTAATTCTATTGAGCCTATCTTGAATGTACTTTTTCTTGGAGGCCCATTCTTGGATTACTTGTTCAGGTATCTTGCTCATTATGAATCCAAACAGTTGACGCCAGGATGATAGAAACCACAATCAGAACAGATATCCTGCCCTTTAATTTCTGTATCTAATAGGTGAGATTCAATCATTTCTAAAAGCTCTCTAGTAAAAGAGCCAGGAATAAAACTATTAATTCCTTCTGGAATTTCAGAATCTACAAAGTAAGTATCAAGCTCCCCATCAGTAATGGAAAGATACTTGATAGATCGTAGAATCTCAATAATTTGTTCGGGAGAATGCTTATCACTCATGGCAATGGCTTTAACATCCAGGCGTCGTTTACACCTTCAACCCACATAGGTAGTTTTTCATAAGGGATAACTGGATTAATTACCTCCCAGCATCCCTTACTAATCCACATATCAGGCTCTAGTTTATGAAAGCAAGTATGGCAAACTACTACCATACGAAATTCGCAATATCCATCTGGATCATTTGTAATGATCGGACCCTGACAATCTAGAATGAAGAAGGGCTCGATTGGCTCATCGGTTATCCCATCTTCATCAGGATAAGGATAAAATTCAAGGGTGGAGGTATCTTTCTCAACACCACAACCAAAGCAGTTAGTTTTCATTCTTCCTCGTGTTCTACATGCTCTTCGTGGCAATCTTTCTCATGGCATTCATGATGGGTCTTAGTATGCCACCAGACATGAACTCTCCTGAAAAGATATCCCAGAAAGGGAATCATGGACATCAGGGCTAACGTTTCATCCATACACCAATGCATTTTGTTTTCCTTTACCAATCTTCTTTTGGATCAATTGGTCCCTCTTTAGAGGTACCTTGGTCTCTTACTGCCCAACCAATAGAAGGTTGAACTTCAAGTGTATCAGGGTTTTGATGAACTCCAACTAGGCCGCCCAATAGTTCCATGTCGTGAGTAGTGTCATAATACTGCCACTTGAACGGCAATTTAGAAAGATTATTAGGGTACTCATCTAGAGTAGGGCCACCAGAAAACCCGCCCTTATCCCACTTTTCAGCATATTGATTCTTAACCTTGTTGCCCTGATAGTCTTCAACATAGGGGAACAAAGTATTAATCCAACCAGTAGCATAAGGTCCGCCCGAACCACCGGATTGCTTGTACATGTTATCCCAGAACTTAAGATCAGGATTACCTTCAGCCGCCTTAACAAAGTGGTCAAGAGTTTGAGTCAATGGCTTAACCCACCAATCCAAATCAAACTCGGCCAGATTCTCAGCGCGAGTACGAAGACTCTTCCAATCAGAAACTTCACCAAGAAGAGTGATAGTTGGAATACCACACAGAGTACGAACGGCATACTTGAAGTAAGACTTCATGCTATCCATCAAGACAATCTCAGAAGCTGCCTTAGATACAGCATCTGTGGTAGTAAAATTACTGACTACTAAGTCACGCTTTTTACCAATGTGCTC
>Ga0065715_10000463_pt1 | contig 13533 bp, 5 predicted proteins | sample MisBulReplicate1_FD_59102 | JGI IMG/M metagenome (GOLD analysis project Ga0065715, IMG submission 59102) | Miscanthus rhizosphere microbial communities from Kellogg Biological Station, MSU, sample Bulk Soil Replicate 1 : eDNA_1 v2 (version 2) | ecosystem: Host-associated > Plants > Roots >...
AGCGGTTTTGGAGCAATTTCATGATCAGCCTGCGCGGCGTCGAAAAATCTTTTCCCCATGGTCCAACGCGGACTTATGTGCTGCGACGGATCGACCTCGACATCAAGCCCGGTGAGTTTGTGTCGATCATGGGTCCGTCCGGAGCGGGGAAGTCGACGTTGTTACACATCCTCGGTATGCACGATCAGTCGTGGAGCGGCGAGTATTACTTCGACGATGTAGCGGTTCACAAGCTCGACGGTAAGAAGCGCGCCGCACTACGCAATTCGAATATCGGATTTGTTTTTCAGAGTTATCACCTGCTTGACGATCAAACTGTTTTCGAGAACCTCGAGTTGCCGCTTTCTTATCGCGACGTGAGCAAGAAAGACCGGCAGTCGATCGTTTGCGACACGCTCGATCGTTTTCAGATGGTAGGTAAGAAAGATCTCTTCCCAACCCAGCTTTCAGGTGGCCAGCAGCAGCTCGTGGGCATTGCACGCGCGGTTGTTGCGAGTCCGCGAATTATCCTAGCCGACGAGCCGACTGGGAATCTTCATTCGGCACAGGGCAAGGAAATCATGGACATGTTCAAGCGGTTGAATGAAGAGGGCACCACCATCGTCCAGGTAACGCACTCCGAGACGAATGCCTCATATGGCAATCGCATCGTGCAACTTGAAGACGGGTGGATCGTTAATCCGGAACAGGAGCAAAGGACCGCGGTAGGTTAACTGCCGCTGGTCTATGCTCCGGCGTCGAACCAGTTTCCCTGTAGTTGCTCAAGAAGATAATCACGAACGTAGAAATCTACGTTGACGTCAGAAGTGTGTCCGCAAGTTTTGGACAGGATTATCAGGATTCACAGGATTACTAAGATGGTGAATACAGTAGCAGTAGAAGCTCCCCGCACGCTCATCGCAGACGATCAGCCGGATGTGCTGGCCGCACTGCGGCTGCTGCTCAAAGGCGCCGGTTATCAAACCGAGGCCGCCGACTCGCCCGCGGCAGTGCTCGATGCGATCAGGCAGGAGAAGTTTGACCTGGTCCTGATGGATCTCAACTACGCGCGCGATACCACTTCAGGAAAAGAAGGTCTCGATCTCATCGAACGAATTCATGCGCTCGATCACGATCTGCCGATCGTAGTGATGACTGCATGGGCCACAGTCGATCTGGCAGTCGAATCGATGCGACTCGGCGTGCGCGACTTCGTGCAGAAGCCCTGGGAAAACTCNCGCCTGCTGCGAAAGCTAAAGACCCAGATTGATTACGGGCGCCAACTGCGCGATCGCGAAGCGGCNACGCGGAACCATGAGCGCCAGCTAAAACTCGAGCTCGACGANGCNCGCGAAATTCAACGTGGCTTGATGCCTCGCCGGATGCCGCACCTGCACGGTTTCAGTATCGCAAACGCGTGGCAGCCGGCGCGCGGAGTGAGTGGCGATTACATGGCCGCTTTCAAGTTGGACGACGCGCGCGCGACTCTGTGTGTCGCGGACGTCGCGGGTAAAGGAGTGCCGGCGGCGCTCTTGATGTCGAACCTGCAGGCAGCGTTGAAGTCTTTTACTTCGGATCGCATCTCGCCGAGTGAGCTGTGCGGCAAGTTGAACAGGCTCATGTGTGGGAACACGCCGCTGCGCAAATTCATCACTTGCTTTTACAGCGAGCTCGATATCGCCACGCGCAAGCTGACGTTCACGAACGCGGGACACAATCCGCCGATGCTGGTGCGTCGCAGTGGTGAGTGTATTCGCCTTGAAGAAGGCGGCCGCGTGATCGGCGCGTTTTGCGATTCAACTTTTACACAACAAGAGATTCAGCTTTACGAAGGCGACAAGTTGTTGCTGTTCACGGATGGCGTCACCGAAGCGCGCAATGCAGCAGGCGACGAGTTTGGCGATTGGCGTCTGCAGGAGTGCCTGCGATCGTACGTCGGGCGTAGCGCGGCTGAGTTAAGGACACTGATCCTCGACGAAGTCACAGCATTTTGCGCCGGCAACTTCGACGACGACGCCACGCTAATGACCGTGATCGCTGATTAGCCACAAAAAGGCACAAAGGCACGTAAGTTTTTCCTTTTCTGTTTTGCGATTTTTGTGCCTTTTTGTGGCTAAAAAAATTCTGCGGCTCAAAAGGAGGCTCATGGGCGATATTCGCTACGCACTGAGAAATCTCTTGAGGCGGCCGACCTTTACGCTCATCGCCGTCGTCACCCTCGCGCTCGGCATCGGCGCCAACACCGCAATCTTCAGCGCCATCAACGCACTCCTGCTCAAGCCGCTACCGTTCCCCGAACTCGATCGCGTCGTCGCAGTATGGGACAAGCTGCCGTCTCGCGGCGTGCTGCACAACGAAGTCACNGTNGCAAACTATCTCGACCTGCAATCGCAGACGCAGTCGTTNGANCAACTCGCCCTCTTTCGCTGGTGGAGCGCAAATCTCACCGGCATCGATCCGCCCGAACGCATCCAGGGATTTCTCGTCACTGCAAACTTTCTCGACGCGACCGGCATAAAGCCGATCATGGGTCGCAACTTCTCGCCCGAAGAGAATCAACCAGGCAAGGACCGGGTCGCCATCATCACGCACAGCCTTTGGCAGCGACGCTTCGGCGGCGATCCAAACATCCTCAACAAGACGATCACGGTCAACAGCATCGTGCGCACAGTCGTCGGCGTGATGCCCGAGTATTTCAACTACCCGAAAGGCGCGGAAGTCTACGCGCCGCTACCGATGACGCCGGAGCTGATGAAGAGCCGCGGCAATCATAGTTACTACGTGATCGGGAGACTCAAATCCTCAGCATCGATGAGCAGCGCGCAGGCTGAGATCGACAACATTATGGCGCGCCTCGAGCAGCAGTTTCCCGAAACCAACAAAGGTTGGGGCGCGACTGTTTTTCCGATCGTCGCCGACACCACGCAAAGGTATGACACGGCGCTGTGGGTGATGATGGCCGCGGTCGGTTTCGTGTTGCTGATCGCGTGCGCGAACGTCGCGAACCTCATGCTCGCGCGCGCCACTGGACGGCGCAAAGAGATTGCAGTGCGAACTGCGTTGGGAGCGAGTCGCTGGCGTATCGTGCGCCAGTTGCTGACTGAGAGTGTGCTCGTCGCTCTGATCGGTGGCGCGCTCGGCATACTGATCGGCTTCTGGGCCATCGACGCGTTGCGCGCCGGCAATCCAGGCGACGCGGCGAAGTACGCGGCTGGTTGGTATCAGCTCGGCATTAATTCGACCGTCCTGTTGTTCACGCTCGGCCTTTCGGTGGTGAGCGGCATCGTGTTTGGTCTCGCTCCCGCTTTACAGGTGTCAAAACCAAACCTCAACGATTCGCTCAAAGAAGGAACGCGGGGAACGACTGGTACGTCACACCGTCTGCGCAGCTCGCTGGTGGTTTTTGAAGTCGCACTCTCGCTCATGTTGCTTGTCGGCGCAGGATTACTCACGCGCAGTTTTCTTTCGCTGCTCAGAACTGACCCCGGTTTCAATCCTGACCACGTGCTCACGATGAATCTCGTGTTGCCGGCGGCGAAGTACAAAGACGATCCGGCGCGCGCGGCGTTCTACAACGACCTGGTCCAACGCGTGAAAGCGCAGCCCGGCGTTGAGTCAGCGGCAGTTGTTAACTATTTGCCGCTCGGTGGGGCGAACTCGTCCGATGCATACCTCGTCGAAGGCGAGCCCCAGCCTGCTCCCGGCCAGGAGTCCGTCGGCCGTTATCGTGTCGCGACGCCTGATTACTTCCGCACGATGGAGATCTCAATTGTTCGCGGCCGCGCGTTTACCGAGCAGGACAAAGCCGGCGTGCAACCAGTCGTCATCGTCAACGAGACACTCGCGCGCAAGCACTGGCCCGGACAGGATCCACTCGGCAAACGCATTCGCTTTGATGGACCACTCGATAAAGCGCCGTGGATGCAGGTCGTCGGCGTTATCAAAGACGTGAAGCACGAGCTGAATATTCCGGTCGAGCCTGAATACTACCTGCCGCACGCGCAGGACTCGTGGAACGCGATGGTCCTGGTGGCGCGAACGATTGTCGATCCCGCGTCGCTGTCGGGTGCACTGCGACAACAGGTGTGGGCCATCGACAAGGACCAGCCGGTGTTTGACGTCAAGACGATGCAGGAAGTGCGCTCGTCGTCGGTTGCGATCTACTCGTTCTCGTCGGTGATGCTCGCGATCTTTGCTTGTGTCGCGCTCGTGCTCGCGGCAATTGGAATTTACGGTGTGATGGCTTTCGCGGTGACGCAGCGCACGCAGGAGATCGGGATCCGCATGGCGCTCGGCGCGCGCACGGCCGACGTGCTCAAGCTCGTGGTGACGCACGGAATGAAACTGGCGCTGCTCGGAATGGTGATCGGGTTGGCAGGCTCGTGGGCGCTCACGCGGTTTATCCAGAAGTTGTTGGTTGGTGTGCAACCGACAGATCTGCTGACGTTCAGCCTCGTTTCGGTTTGTTTGCTGGTGGCCGCGTTTGTGGCGTGCTATCTGCCGGCTCGTCGCGCGACGAAAGTCGATCCGCTGGTAGCGCTAAGGTACGAGTGATAGGTCGAATTGGTCCTATGAACACGATTTTCGCGGATCTGCGATATGCACTGAGAGGTTTGGTGAAGCGGAAGGGCTTCGCGGGCATCGCTGTGCTGACGCTGGCGTTGGGGATTGGTGCGACGACCGCGACGTTCACGGTTGTAGATGCGGTGTTGCTGCGCAAACTCCCGGTCGCCGATCCGGATCGTGTAGTTGTGGTCCACAACCAGATGCCGAAGATCAATCTGCCGCGCACCTCGGTTTCGGGTCCTCACTATCTCGATTACAGCCGGCAGACTGACATCTTTGAATCAACCGCAGCGTTCGCTACGCGAAATTTCAATCTCACCGGCGTGAATATCCCGGAGCGTTTGCAGGCCGGGCGCGTTACCGCAACATTCTTCCCGACGCTCGGGATCAATCCGATTGCAGGCCGGTTCTTCACCCCTGAAGAAGACAAGTTTGGCAACGAGCGCGTCGTGGTGTTGAGCGCGGCATCATGGAAACGGCTTTACAGTTCCAACACTGCCGTTCTCAACAACTCGATCCAGCTCAACGGCGATAACTACCAGCTCATCGGCGTCGCGCCGGAAGGAATCGAAGAGATCTATCCCAACGTTGATTTCTGGGTGCCGATGGCCTTCACGCCGCGCGAGCTTTCACCAGAGCGACGCGGCAGTCTCGCCTACACGATGCTCGCGCGCTTGAAACAGGGAACGACGCTCAACCACGCGCAGGACGTGATGAGCGGTGTCGCGCGAAACATAGGCGGCTCGGATCCTGATGTCTTCAACATCGAAGTCCGCTCGCTGACGGATGAATACGTGAGCGACGTGCGGCGTCCGTTGTTTGTTTTGCTTTGCGCAGTCATAGCAGTGTTGTTGATCGCGTGCGCGAACGTCGCAAACCTGCTGCTGGCGCGCGCGACTGTGCGCGGTCACGAAATCGCGGTGCGCGCGGCCCTTGGCGCTGGTCGTCGCCGCATCATTCAACAACTACTCACCGAGAGTCTTGTTATCGCCGTCATCGGCGGCGCGTTCGGAATCCTGCTCGCGTTTTGGGGCACGAAGGCGTTGCTCGCGCTTGCACCGAGCACGTTGCCGCGTGTCAGTGGTGTCCAGGTAGATCTCAGGATCCTTTTAATCAGCCTCGGAGCCTCGCTTGTTTGCGGCGTGATCTTCGGCCTGGTTCCGGCTCTGACTGCGTCGAAGACGAACCTCGTCAGCTCGCTAAAAGAATCCGAACGAACAGATTCAGCCAGCGCGACGCGCCAATGGCTGCGAAGAACCTTTGTCGTGGCAGAAGTCGCACTCGCGCTCGTGCTCTTGATCTCGGCAGGCTTGCTCGTGCGGAGTTTTAGCAAGGTGCTCGACGTCAAACCGGGCTTCGACGCGCAGAATGTGCTCACCCTGCGAATGTCTCTGCCGAATGCCCAATACGACAAAGCAACGAAAGTCGCCGCGTTCTATGACAACGTACTTGCGCGTGTGTCTGCATTGCCGGGCGTGGTCCATGCAGGTGCTGCGTACCAGACTCCGTTCACGCCCGGCGCTGACAACTCGGTCTTCTCGATACGCGGCAGGCAAGCGAATCCAGGCGATCCGCCGCCACACGCCGATTACGCATTCGTATCTTCCGATTACTTCAAGACTATCGGCCTGCCTATTCTCAAAGGTCGCGACTTCGAACCGTCAGACATGCGCGCCGGCAACTATTTCGCGCCCAATTCAGTCGCCATTATCGACGAAGAGTTGGCGAAACGATTCTGGCCCAATGGCGACGCGCTGGGCGGCGGCATTAGCTGGAGCAACACTGGGCCGTACGCGACCGTCGTCGGGATCTGCGCGACCGCACAGCTCAAGGATCTCACTGAAGAAGCAAAGGGGACCTTCTATCTTCCGGCGTACATCGGGCTTTCGACGCTCGTGGTTCGCACCGCAGGCGATCCGCGTCCGCTAACGTCTGCGATACGCGAACAGGTGCTCGCCGTCGATCCGAATCAACCGGTTTACGACGTGAAGACGATGGATGAGCGCGTGGCCGTGACGCTCGAGACGCGCCGCTTTGCCGTCGTGCTGCTGAGTGTGTTTGGAGCGCTCGCCCTCGTACTCGCCGCGATCGGCTTGTACGGTGTGCTCGCGTTCGCTGTCTCACAACGCACGCGCGAAATCGGAATTCACATGGCGCTCGGCGCGCGTGCGCGCGACGTGTTGCTGATGGTGATAAGGCAGGGAATGTCGCTGGTGATCATTGGGGTGGTGTTTGGCGTCGCGGGTGCGTTTGCGTTGACGCGGTTGATGAGGAGTTTGCTGTTTGAAGTTGGGCCAACGGATTCGCTGACGTTTGTGCTGGTGTCGCTGCTGCTGGCGGCGGTGGGCTTTATCGCGTGCTACGTCCCCGCGCGCCGCGCAACGAAAGTCGATCCGCTGGTAGCGCTGAGATACGAATAGGACCAATAGGACTTATTACAAGGAAGATCATGGAGAACTTACTTAAAGATATTCGTTACGGTTTGCGAGGACTGCTGAAGCGCAAAGGTTTTGCCGCTATCGCCGTCCTCACGCTCGCGCTCGGCATCGGTGCTAACACCGCCATTTTTACACTCGTCAACGCCGTGATGCTGAAGTCGCTTCCGGTTGAAAAGCCGGAGGAACTCGTCTTGTTCAGTGACTCGACCGGCGAGGGAACATCGAACGAAGACACGCCACGCACCGGTAAGTGGAACCTGTTTTCATACGCGTCTTACGACTACTTCCGGAATCACAATCAGTCGTTCCAGGATATCGCTGCGATACGCAGCGGTTCGAGCCGGCTGAGCGTTCGGCGGCCTGATTCAGCAGCGGCGACCCGTGGCGCGGGACAGCTAGTCTCGGGCAACTACTTTTCAGTACTCGGTGTGCGCGCCACGCGTGGTCGCGTGTTGACAAACGAAGATGACAAACCCGGCGCTCAACCAGCCGCCGTTATCAGCAATCGCTACTGGGAACAGGAACTAAACAGCGATCCAGCAGTTATCGGTAAGAACTTCATCATCAACGGCACCAACTTCACAGTTGTCGGCGTCACTCCAAAAGAATTTTTCGGCGAGCGTGTGCGGCGTCCGCCCGACTTCTGGTTGCCGCTCTCGTTTCAACCGCAAATTGAACTGCGCGAATCCTACCTGACTGATAATCAGGTTTACTTCCTCATGGTGATGGGCCGTCTGAAGCAAGGCACCAGCCTCGCACAGGCTCAGGCGACAACTACCCTTGCGTTGCAACAGTTCTTAACGGAGCAAGCGGGCAGCAAACTCACTGACGAGCGACGCAAAGGCATAGAGAACACTTACGCGACTCTCGTCGAAGGCCAGGGCGGAATTTCTGGTTTGCGCAGAGCGTATTCCAAACCGCTGCGCATGTTGCTGGCGATCGTCGGCATGGTCTTGTTGATCGCTTGCGCCAACGTTGGCAGTCTCCTGTTATCGCGCGCGGCTTCACGCAAAGCCGAGATCTCTCTGCGCATGGCCCTCGGCGCAACGCGCTGGCGGATCGTTCGCCAACTGCTTACCGAGAGCATGTTGCTCGCACTGATCGGCGGCGTGTGCGGCGTGGTGTTGGCCCAGTGGGCCGTGACGGTGCTGGTTGGCCTCGTTGCCAAAGAAGCTCCGCTCAACACGCGACCAGATGCGGGAGTGCTCGCATTCACCGCCGGCGTCTCGATCCTTGCCGGTATTTTGTTCGGACTGATTCCTGCCATTCAGGCGAGCCGCGCAAACCTTTCCTCGACGATGAAAGAGAAGAACCGCCTGCGCGGCGGCTTCATGCGACTCAGCCCGTCGTCAGTCATGGTAGTGATGCAGGTTGGTCTTTCGATGGTCCTGCTCACTGGCGGCGGCTTGTTTGCCCGCAGCCTGATGAAACTGCAGGACGAGGATCTGGGATTCGATCGCAATAACGTTCTTCTGGTTGGCATCGATCCACGATTAGCCGGTTACAAGCCCACTGAGCTCGCGCCTCTCTACCAGCAGATCATCGAGCGTCTGAGCACCTTGCCACAGGTTCGCAACGTCTCGATGGCGACGTACGCGCCCCTAAGCGGCACGCGGCGAAGCAGCAGCATCAAGGTAAGCGGATACACGCCACAAGAAGACGAAGATATGGTGACGCAGGATGTCCTGACCGGACCAAAGTATGCCGAAACACTCGGCGTGCCGTTGTTGCGCGGTCGCGAGATCGATCAGCGCGACACTCCGTCCGCCCGCCAGGTGGCCGTCATTAATCAAACCTTCGCCGATCGTTACTTCAAGGATCAGAATCCGGTTGGCCGCACCTTCTCATTCGACGACGACTCAGACCAGCAACAGTGGATCGAAATCATCGGCGTCGTCGGCGATCTCAAAGGCGACAATGCACGAGAGAAACCGGAGCCGACTGCGTATCGTCCTATTCTTCAGGTGCAGGACGGCGGGGCCTATGCCTGCACAATTCACATCCGTACCGCTTCTGATCCCACGCCTCTTACACCGCAAGTCCGGGAGATGATCAATCAGATCAACGACAAGATTCCGGTCTTCGGTGTGACCACACTCAACGATCAACTGCACGAAAACCTGAACCAGGAACGTCTGATCGCGCAGCTCGTCAGTTTCTTCGGCGCGCTCGCTTTAATACTCGCGTGCATCGGTTTGTACGGCGTGATGGCCCAGGGAGTCGCGCGTCGCACCAGCGAGATCGGCATACGCATGGCGCTCGGCGCGCGTGGCGGCAACATCGCGTGGATGATTTTGCGAGAAACACTTTACCTCGTTTTAGCCGGACTCATTTTGGGTATCCCTGCTGCGTTGCTCGGAGCCCATTTGATTTCAACGCAACTGTTCGGATTGAGCCCGACCGATCCTCTAACACTCGTGGGAGCGGCTGTCGTTCTGTCGGTGGTGGCGATGCTTGCAGGCTACCTGCCTGCGCGACGCGCATCACGCGTCAACCCGCTGAACGCGCTGAGATATGAATAGAAGCCCTAAAAGGAGGGCAAAAAAATGGACTCACTTATTAAAGACATTCGCTTTGGCATTCGCAGCTTGTTGAAGCGTCCCGGATTCACCGCGATCGCCCTCGTCGCGCTCGCGCTCGGCATCGGCGCCAACACTGCGATCTTCAGTCTGGTTAATGCAGTCGTACTGCGTCCACTTCCGTATCCGGAGCCGGATCGACTGGTCTGGGTCTGGGGCTTCGTACGCAATGGTCCCAGTCGCGCGAGTGTTGGTCCACCAGACTTCCTTGATTATCGCAGCCAGAACAAAACGTTCGAAAATTTTGCCGCCACGTACGGGATTAACATCCCGCTAAATATGACGGGCAACGGCGATCCGGAACGACTCAATGCGTCCGGTGTCACCGGCAACTTTTTTGACACGTACAAAATCGCTCCCGCGATCGGTCGCGGCTTTACGCTCGCCAACGAGAAGACGGGCCAGGATCAGGTCACGATCCTCAGTTACGACCTCTGGCAGAGACGTTTTGGCGGCGATGCGGGAATTGTCGGTAAGACGATCGTCCTCAACGGCAAAGCGACGGAGATCATCGGCGTAATGGGTAAAGACGTCAGCTTCCCGCAAGCCGCCGAGCTGTGGGTGCCCATGAATTTCGACGCTTCACCCGACATGCAAATGCGCAAGGCGCACTTTATTCGACCGGTGGGTCGACTCAAACCCGGCGTCACCATCAGGCAAGCACAAGCCGACATGGATGTGATCGCCGCGCAGCTTGAAAAACAGTATCCCGACAGTAACACCGGCTGGAGCGTGCGACTCGTCTCGTTGCGAGAGCAGCTTTTGGGCGGCAGCCGGCTGTATGTCTTCATCCTGTTCGGCGCTGTCGGCCTGGTGCTGCTGATCGCATGTGCGAACGTTGCCAACCTGATGCTGGTGCGTGCGGCTGCGCGCCAGAAAGAGATCGCTTTGCGCACCGCCCTCGGCGCGAGCCGCCTGCGCATCATTCGCCAGATGATCACTGAGAGTGTGCTGCTGGCGATCATTGGCGGCGCACTCGGCGTGTTGCTCGCGAGAGCCGGAGTTGAGCTGCTCGTTAGTTTGAGCCAGGACAACCTTCCTCGCACCGTGTCGGTCCGGGTTGATGCGACAGTTCTGCTGTTCACTTTCCTGCTCTCGCTTTTGACTGGTCTCGTGTTTGGCCTCGCGCCCGCATTTCGCACTCTGAAAGTGAACCTGATCGAGTCGTTGAAGGAAGGCGTGCGCGGTGGCGGCGAAAACACGCTGAAGAATCGCACGCGCAGTGTGCTTGTCGTTGCTGAGAGCGCGATCGCGGTCGTGTTGTTGATCTCAGCGGGGCTGCTGGTTCGAAGTCTCGTCGCACTGCAACGCGTGAATCCCGGCTTCGATTCGAACAACGTATTGACGGCGCGCCTGGACATCGCGCGCACCAAGTACGACACGCCGGAAAAGAAAGCAAACTTTCTTAATGACATCCAGACGCGCATCAGTAACTTGCCCGGCGTCGAAACTGTCGGACGGACCACTGAGCTACCGCTGAACGGTCAGCTCAACGACATGCCGTTCACGGTCGAAGGACGCCCGCCGGTTTCGCCTGATGAGGAGTTTGACGCTGACTGGCGTCGCGTAAACGAAAACTATTTCAGCGCGCTGCGCATTCCGTTGTTGCGCGGTAGAAATTTCACCGCGCAGGAGGTGCGACAAAGCGACCCGGTCATGATTGTCAGCCAGCAACTCGTGGATCAGGTTTTCCCGAATGAGGACCCACTGGGCAAGCGCCTGATCCTGGCTATTGGCGACAAGCGCTACGAAATTGTCGGCGTCACTGGTGACATCCGGCATAACTCGTTGGCAGGTCCGCCTCTGGCCACGATGTATCTCCCGAGTGTGGATCTGGGTTCCACGAGCCTTGTGATTCGCACTAAAGCCGATCCGATGAGCATCGTGGGCAGCCTGCGCAAAGAAGTGCTCGCTGTCGATCCGGAGCAGCCGCTCGCGGCGGTCAGACCGATGACAGCGTTGGTTGATGCGTCTGTGTCCTCGCAACGTTACAACACGATGTTGCTCGGTCTGTTTGCAGTGCTCGCGGTGGTGCTCGCGGCGACGGGAATCTACGGTGTGATGTCCTATACGGTCGCGCAGCGAACTCACGAGATCGGCGTTCGCATGGCGCTCGGCGCTCGCCGTGTAAACGTACTGACTTTAGTCCTCCGGCAAGGGATGCTGCTCGCCCTTATCGGCGTGGTTTTGGGACTGCTTGGCGCGTATCTGGCGACGGGAGTGATGGCGGCGTTTCTGTTCGGAGTGACGGCCAGGGATCCGATCACGTTTGCGGTCGTGTCGGCATCGTTGTTAGCGGTCGCTTTCATCGCGTGTCTCGTTCCGGCGCTGCGCGCAACGAAGGTCGATCCACTGGTGGCATTGCGGTACGAATAGGACCAATAGGTCCTATAGGACTTATTAACTATGGACTCCATCATCAGAGACATNCGCTATGGCGTGCGGGGGTTGTTGAAGCATCCNGGATTCACGGCGATCGTCGTGATCACGCTCGCGCTCGGTATCGGCGCGAGCACNGCGATCTTCAGCGTCGTCAATAGCGTGGTGTTGCGGCCTCTGCCCTATCGAACGGCNGACCGGATCGTCGCCATCCAGGAGCTCGATCCTGANGGCAAGCGCGGCCAGTCAACCTCCGCTAACTTCTACGACTGGCGCCANCAGAACACCGTCTTTGAACACCTCTCTGCCATCAAGATCACGACGACNAACCTCGCCCTCTCCGATCACGCCGAGCGGATCGATCTCGCNCAAACGAATGCAGACTTTTTCGATATCTTCGGNATCACGCCACAGTACGGGCGGCTGTTTATTCCGCAGGACGAGCAGGCGGGACACGAGCCGGTCGTTGTGGTAGGCAACGCGCTCTGGCAACGCCGCTTCGAATCGGATCCGTCTCTCGTCGGTAAATCGATCACACTCGACGGCAAAAACTACAACGTCGTCGGTATCGCTCCGCCGGGTTTTCAATATCCCGACAAAACCGAGTTGTGGCTGCCGCCGCTGCGACTCGTGCCGGAGTTGTACCCGGACCAGGACGTCACGCAAACGCGCCGTATGGGTTATCTATTTGTCGTCGCGTTGTTGAAACCCGGTGTGTCGCTGCCGCAAGCGGCGGGCGAGATGGAAACGATCACTGCACGTTTGCGAAAGCAGTATCCTGATACCAACAACCGTCGTTTCAATCGTGTGGTTTCACTTCACGAACACCTCGTCGGCGACACAAACAAATTGCTGTGGTTGCTGCTCGGCGCGGTGACGTTTGTGTTGCTGATCGGATGTGCGAACGTCGCGAATCTGCTTCTCGCCAGCGGCGCCTCCAGACAAAAAGAGATAGCGATCCGCGTTTCGCTCGGTGCGTCGCGCCGGCGAGTCATACGCCAGTTGTTTACCGAGAGCGCAATGCTCGCGCTGGCAGGTGGCGGAGTCGGGTTGCTGATCGCGTTCTGGGGACTCGCGGCGATCACGAAACTCCTGCCCACGGATTTCCCGCGCCTGAATGAGATTCATATCGACCTGCGCGTGCTGGGCTTTACCTTCGCCGCGTCAATGCTTACCGGAATCCTTTTCGGTCTCGTTCCGGCGTTGCAGGTCTCGCGTTCCGACGTTCAGGACGCAATCAGGGAAACTGGACGAGGCGCGTCTGGCAGTCGCCGTCAAAGTCGCTTTCGACAGGCGCTCATCGTTGTTGAAGTGGCGTTGTCAGTTGTACTGCTCGCCGGGGCCGGATTGCTGTTCAGGAGTTTCATGCGGCTCCAGTCAGTTGACGCCGGATTTGTTTCGCAACAGGTTTTGACTGCAAGGCTAACGCCTTCGGGAACAAACTACGTTAACGACGCTGACTACGTGCGGTTTTATAACGCCGTGATCGAGAAGGTCAATGCGATTCCCGGTGTGCAGGATGCGGGTATCATCAACACGCTTCCCTTACTTAAAGGCCCGACCTCGGCATTCCGCGTTGAAGGACGACCGGT
>Ga0065715_10089148_pt1 | contig 13524 bp, 9 predicted proteins | sample MisBulReplicate1_FD_59102 | JGI IMG/M metagenome (GOLD analysis project Ga0065715, IMG submission 59102) | Miscanthus rhizosphere microbial communities from Kellogg Biological Station, MSU, sample Bulk Soil Replicate 1 : eDNA_1 v2 (version 2) | ecosystem: Host-associated > Plants > Roots >...
GCGTCGAGGTCACTCCCATACACCCGTTCGTGCTCGAGCACCGTTTGACGGAGAAGAACGTCATCCGCGAGGGCTTGTACGTGTTCGATGCCGACGCTATCGGTCCGCAGTGTGGGACGGTGACACTATCCCTTTATTCAGAGGCGCAGCCGGAACGACCTGATACGCTCACGCCCGCTCGTGCAGTCATCGACCAGGTCTGGAATGATTTTGCCCCATATCGCGCGACCGGCCGTTAGTTTCACTTAGCCGCGAAACAGTAAATCAGCCCGGCCCCGCCGGTGGCGACCAGGTTTTCCTGCGAACAGCCCTTGGACGGGTGGGCCGAGTTCCAGGGCGACCCAGGTTTGCCGAACGTGAGGCGATCTTCATGTCCCAGCATCGCGCTTTGATCGCTGGCGCTGCTCGTCCAGTTCTGGCAGGTCATCGTGGTGGCCGTGCCGTCGACCGTTGACCCCGTCAGGATATCGTGGCGGTTTGGCGCACCCTCCGAGTTGATCGGGCGGCCCTGCTCGTCGAGCGCCGTGTCGTTATTGATGTTGGCCTTCTCCGAGTGCAGATCCGCAACGTTCGACGCGATCTGCGTCCCTTTGGCGTTGAACCAAGGTCCGCTTCCGATCCGGTCGCGAGCGTTGGCGTCGGGCATCGAGGTGCTGAGATAGGCACGCCACGTGCGATTGCCGGCGCCGGCCTTCGCGGCGAGCGTCTGGCAATGTTTGTCTGCCCCAGCCAACCCGCCGAGATTGCCGCCCATTCCCGAACCGGTGCTGCTTACGAAGAAGCTCATGGACTGGCTCTGCGCTGTTGCCGGCACGAATCGCGATGCCGCGCCCAGCGCGATCATGACAAGCATCAGACTCTTCTTCATCTTCATCGTTCTGCCTCCATTTGATGGTACGCGCGTCGTGGGTCGTCCTTATGTAATAGCCGTGTCGGTGATCGCAAGCCCGCGCTCGATGATCGCGAAACCTTCGCGCAACTCAGCCTCAGTAATGCACAGTGGCGGATTCGTGAAGAAATAATTCCATCGGACAAACGTGAAGAGACCATTCTGCCTGAAGAAATCAGCGAGCGCGGCCATCTCCGGCGATGTGCTGTTGAATGGCGCCATCGGTTCCAGCGTCTGCTGGCTGCGCACGAGCTCGACCACCCCGAACAGTCCGATCGATCGGACAGCACCCACTGATGGATGCCTTGCGGCAAGATCGGCGAGCAGCGCGGCCATCACGGTTCCGGTCTGCCGGGCTTTTTCGATGAGGCCGTCTTCCTCGTACGCGGCAATCGTCGCCAGCGCGGCTGCGCACGCCAGCGGATGGCTGTTATAGGTGAGCCCGCCTGGAAACGCTCTCTCCTGGAAGATCTCGGCAATCGTTCGTCTCATGCCGACGGCACCCAACGGCACGTACGAGCTCGTGATGCCCTTGGCCATGGTGATGATGTCGGGAACGACGTTCCAGTGATCGACCGCGAACCACGCGCCGGTACGGCCGAAGCCGGTCATCACTTCATCCGCAATCAGCAAAATGCCGTATCTGTCGCAGAGCACACGTAAACCCTGGTAGTAGCCATCAGGCGGGATCAGGACGCCGTTGGTGCCGACGACCGACTCCATGATGATCGCCGCAATCGACTGCGGCCCTTCGAGCTGAATCACCTCTTCGAGATAACGCAGCGCGGCGGCCGCGGTATCCGATCCACGCGAAAGGCCATGGTACGGACTGAGGACATGGAGGAAACCGGGAAGGGACGGCTGCAACCATCCTCGCGGCTCTCCCGTTGCCGCGAGCGCACCGGCGGTGCCGCCATGATACGAGCGATAGAACGAGATGATCTTCGGCCGCCCGGTGTACGCACGCGCGATCTTGAAGGCGGTTTCGTTCGCCTCTGCGCCGCCATTCGTGAAGAAGAACACGTCGATCTCGCCGGGCGTGATGCCGGCCAGCTTCGCACCCAGGCGCGCCCGCGGCTCGGTTGAGAACGACGGCGCGACGTAGGTCACCAGCTCCGCCTGCTTCTGAATCGCGTCGATGATGCGCCGGTCTCCGTGCCCGATGTTCACGCTCATCAACTGGCTGTTGAAGTCGATGAAGCGCTTGCCTTCGGGCGTCCAGAAGTACACCCCTTCGGCGCGCGCCACGGCAATCGGGGCGACATTCTTCTGCGCGGTCCACTCGAACATCGTGTGCTTCTTCGAGAGCGCGACGATCTCTTCGCTCGTCATTCGGCGACCTCGTGGTTAATGATTCGCTGGATACTCATCGGGTCGGCCATTGCCACGACGTGGCGTGTTCGTCCTGGCCGCACAACCTTGTTTCCCCGAACTTCTTCTCTAGTGTGATCGCATGGCACTCGGGAACTTGCTGGAGGGCATCGATGAGTGTCGGTGCATGAGAGACAACCAGAACCTGGGATCGCTCGGCCGTTTGAGCAATGAGGCGTCCTAGAGCCGGGAGCAGATCCGGGTGGAGACTCGTTTCTGGTTCGTTGAGGACGAGCAAGCCTGGCGGGCGCGGCGTCAGAAGCGCAGCAACCCACAGCAAGTATCGCAATGTTCCATCGGAGAGTTCGGCCGCTTTCAACGGACGAAGCAGCCCGTGCTGCTGCATTTCGACTTCGAACCATCCATTGCTGTAGCTCACGGCAACGCAACCACCGGGAAACGCATCATCGATCGCCTGGTCCAGTGCTTCGCTATCGCCAATCTGCCGGATTGTTTGAAGAGCCGCGGCTAAATCCGCACCGTCGTCGCTCAAAATGGGAGTGTGGGTGCCGATCTGTGGAAGGCGCGCGGGAGCAGTCGCGTCCGTTCGAAAATGATCGTAGAAGCGCCACGCTCGCATCTCCTCGCGCAACATGAGCATCTCCGGCGTCGCTCGCGGATCCGAGCAGTGCGTCATCATGCTGTCGAAAGTGGCCAGGCCATGCGTGAGGATTGTCCAGTTGTTTTTCTCCTCGCGGGTTTTTACGAGCGATCCGCGGCGATCCACAAGTACTGACGACGGTCGAAGCGTTTGTCCACTCCAGATGCATTCTTTCTTGATTTCAGGATCATGTCCGAACGCTCCGCTCGGAGGTGGTGGAAGGCCAAGATCGATCGCGTAGCTGAAGTCGTCCCCGGCAAAGCCCAGCCGCAAGCTAATCGGGTTCTTGCGGACGACGCCTTGAACCTTGTGTTCGCCTCGGAGGACCGCGCGTGAAAAAGTCTCAGGACCAGCCCACAACGTCGATTGCAATCCGCCTTCTCGGGCGAGCGATGGAATCACACGACCCTGTGCTGTTTCGGCCAGCAGGCGAAGGGCGCGATACAGATTCGACTTGCCGCTTCCGTTCGGACCAGTCACGAGATTCAGCCGTTCAAGCGGCATGACGAAATCACGCAGCGACCGATAGCCCGAGACGGCAAGTGTATTGAGCATCACCTACTCTCGCCTGCACGCAGCAGCCGCAGACGCCAGAATGACGATTATCAGTTATACGCAAATCGCGTAGGTCACCAAAACTTGCATGCGGCTAATCAGTGTGTTATATACTGAACCAAATGGTTCAGTATAACTGGACCGGCTTCGATGCCTCGTTCGCCGCGCTCTCGGACGCCACCCGGCGCGGCGTTCTGGAGCAGCTCGGGCGTGCAGACGCTTCGATCACGGACCTTGCCCAGAAGTTCCACATGACCCTAACGGGCATGAAGAAGCACGTCGGCGTCCTGGAGCAGGCGGGGCTCGTCACCACGGAGAAGGTCGGGCGCGTGCGGACCTGCACGCTCGGCCTGCGCCGACTGGAGGAAGAGGCAGCATGGATCGAGAGGTACCGCCAGCTCTGGGACGCACGCTTCGACGAGCTGGACAAGGTTGTTGACGAACTGAAACGGAAGGAGAAGGTCGATGGACGCAAGAAGAGAGAGTGAGCCGGCCCCCATGAAGAACCGCACGACGGTGGAGCGGAAGTCCGAGCGTGAGCTGGTGGTTACCCGAACCTTCAACGGCCCGGCGCGCATCGTGTTCGAGGCGTGGACCAAGCCCGAGCTGTTCGGGCGGTGGTGGGTGCCGAAGTCGATGGGCATGTCACTGCGTTCCTGTGAGATGGATGTTCATGTCGGGGGCAAGTACCGTCTCGTGTTCGAACCCGATGCGATAGCGTTCTTCGGCACGTACCTCGAAGTGACACCGCACTCGCGCCTCGTGTGGACCAATGAGGAAGGTGGTGAGGGTGGTCCTGTCACCACGGTGACATTCGAGGAAAAGGGTGGCAAGACGCTGCTGGTTCTGCACGAGCTCTATTCCTCGAAGGAAGCTCTCGACGCTGCCGGCACCGGTGCGGCGGATGCGACGGTCGAGACGTTCGCGCAACTGGACGAGCTTCTCCTCACCTTGGGCGCGAGCGTGGGCGCAGAGTAACGGAGCGCCGCTGGCGCGTGCTCAAGTGCTTCGCGGCGTAACTTAACGCGCACCGAAAAACGCGTCAGGCGCTTCTGCCGGCCATGGCGCCGTTGCATCCAGTCCGATCCATTCCAGCCCGGGCCCGATGGCGCGAAAGACCCCGAACTGGTCGGGGTCAGCGTCGACGTAGGACCAGTACATGCGAATCATTCCGAAGACCTCTTCCTGGCTCACGACGAATGCCCGGCGGGCGTCCCGCCGAAACGGGTTGCGCTCGGCAATCTGCTTCACGCCCGCACTCGTCAATTCAAATCGATCGATGTCACGAAAGTCGATCAGCTGTCGAAACCCCGGCTCGAAGCGTGGATCCTCCCGCAACGCCCGCGCATGCGTGAGGACCTCCTCATCGGTAATCACGCCCCAACCCCTGGAGAAAACGATACGACGGGGTACGTCGATCAGATATGAACCAGGCATCTTTGGAACTCCTTCAGGCGGAGATCTTACCAAAGGCATTCATGCCCAGCGCGCCTGACGACCGGCGTCGCGACAGGAGTACGCCAAGCAACGGTGCAGCGACTCTTTATCCATCGCCCAAAATGCGAAGAGGTCGCCTGAGGGCGACGACGCACACTTCAAGCCGTCGATTCCGGGCATGTTGACGTCGAGAAGAACGAGATCAGGACGATCCCGGAGCACGGACCTACCGCTCGAGCACGTCTCGAATCTTCTGTCCGAGAGTTTGAGATGTGAACGGTTTGTTCAGGAATGCAATCCCTGGCTTGAGCACGCCGTGCTGGACAATGGCGTCCTCCGTGTAGCCGGACATGTAGATCACTTTGAGTGTGGGCCGTTGCTCGATGAGCTGCCTGGTCAACTCAGGCCCGCTTGCGCCCGGCATGACCACGTCGGTGAGCAGGAGGTCGATGGCAGGGTGTTCGTCGAAGACTCGGTGTGCCTCGACCGCATCCGCGGCGACCAGGACGGTGTAGCCCAGCCGTTGCAGGAGTCTTTTGGCAAGCTCGCGAAGGCCCTCCTCGTCCTCCACGACCAGCACGGTCTGCGACCCCGCACTCGGTCGAGCAACCCGCGCAGGCGTTTCCGCGACTTTTTGCGCCGCGTCAGCCCTCGGGAAATACACTTTGAACGCCGTGCCCTTGCCAAGCTCGCTGTAAACGCCGACACTCCCGCCGCTTCGCGTCACAATGCCGTAGACCGTCGACAGACCCAGCCCCGAGCCTTTACCGGGTTCCTTCGTGGTGAAGAAGGGCTCAAACAGCCTGGCCCGAACCGCCGGCGTCATCCCGGTTCCGGTATCCGTCACCGTGAGCACGACATAGTGCCCGGGCTTGACGTCTAGATGAGTGGTCACGTAATGCTCGTCGAGTTGGACGTTGGCGGTCTCGATCGTCAACGTGCCGCCTTTTGGCATGGCATCTCGCGCGTTCACCGCGAGATTCATGACGACCTGCTCGACCTGCCCACGATCGGCCAGTACCGGCGCAAGGTCCGGCACGAGGGTCACCACGATCTTCACGTCTTCGCCGATGAGGCGTCCGAGCATCCCCCGGATGTCGGCAACGATCGCATTCAAGTCGAGCCGCGTCGGTTCGATAATCTGCTTGCGGCTGAAGGCCAGCAACTGCCGCGTCAGCCCCGCGGCGCGCGTCCCGGCCTTTTGAATCTCCGTAATGTCGGCACCGCGCGGATCGTCCTGACCGATATCTTCCAACAACAATTCGCAGTATCCCAGGATTGCCGTCAGCAAGTTGTTGAAGTCGTGGGCTACGCCGCCTGCCAGCCGTCCAACGGCTTCCATCTTCTGCGCCTGCTGAAACTGCGCCTCCAGGGTACGGCGTTCCGTGACGTCCAGGGATATCCCGACGCCGCGGACTGGTTCGCCATGCTCTCCGAGGAGGATACGGCCCGTACCGCTCAGCCACCGCACGGTGCCGTCAGGCCAGACCGATCGGTTCTGTACCGAGAAATCGGTGCCAGCCTTCATGGCCTTCCCGACCGTTTCGAGCACGGACGCTCGATCATCGGGGTGAATGCGCTCAACGAACGCTTCGAAGGTCCTGCCAAACGTGCCGGGTCTTAGGCCGTAATGGGCCTCGAGCGTCTCGGACCATCGCAGCACCCCGGTGGTGTAGTCCATGTCCCAGATCCCGACGTTGGCGTTTTCGAGCGCAAAGCGTGTGCGTTCTTCCGAGGTTCGGAGGGACTCGACGCTCTCGCGGAACTCCTCTTCAGCCCGTTTCTGTTCCGTGATGTCCTGCTTAATAGCGATGAAATGGCTGATGTCGCCTTGCAAATCCCGCACAGGCGTGATGGTTTGTTCCTCTGTGTAAAGACTATTGTCTTTGCGACGATTGACCATTTCGCCGCGCCACACGTTCCCGGACAGAATCGTGTCCCACAGATTCTTGTAAAACGCCGGTTCATGTTGGTCCGACCTGACCAGGTCCCGTGGATTCTTACCCACGGCCTCCGCCGAGGTATAACCGGTCAGTTCTGAAAATGCCGGATTGACCCACTCAGTCAGGCCTGACCGATCGGTAATGGCGATAGCGTTGGCGGCGGCGTTCAGTGCCGCGCCTTGCAGGTGTAACTGAGCTTCCGCCTGCTCCCGCACCGTGTTGTCTGTGCCGATCAGCAAATAGCCGATGACGGCGTCTTGCGCGTCGCGCAGGGCCGTGACCGACATGATCGCCGGAAAGCGGCTGCCGTCCTTACGGATATAGGTCAGATTGTAGATGTCTTCGACGCCGCGTGTGGTCTTGAACACCAACGCTTCGAACCCCGGCGTGATCGTCGTCGAGAACTCGACGCTCAACGCCTCGGCCCGCGCGATCAATTCCTTCGGATCGGAAAGATCGGCCGGCGTCATTTTGTTCATCACGTCGGCGGCCGCGTAGCCCAGCATGCGTTCCGCGCCCACGTTGAAGATTTGGATGACACCCTGCGCGTCGGTAGCGATACTCGAGAAATTGGCGCTATTGAAGATCGCCTGCTGCAGCGCCCCCGCCTTGAGCAGCGCCTCTTCGGCCTGCTTGCGCGCGATATTGTCCGTGCCGATCAACAGGTAGCCGATGATGGCGTTTTCCGGGTCGCGCAGGGCCGTGACCGACACCACCGCCGGGAAGCGGCTGCCGTCTTTTCGGATGTACGTCAGTTCGTAGATGTCCTCGATGCCGCGTGACGCCTTGAACACTAGGGCCTCGAAGCCCGGCGTGATCGGTGTGGAGAACTCGACGCTCAACGCCTCGGCCCGCGCGATCACTTCCTCCGGATCGGAAAGATCGGCCGGCGTCATCCTGTTCATCACGTCGGGGGCCGCGTAGCCCAGCATGCGTTCCGCACCCACGTTGAAGATTTGAATGACACCCTGCGCGTCTGTGGCGATACTCGAGAAATTGGCGCTATTGAATATCGCGCGCTGCAAAGCTCCCACGTCTAGCTGTGCGTGCTGCTCTTGCGCGGCTTCAGCCGATGCAATTGCGTCGGAGTGCAGCGTCGGGTCTCTAACGGCTTCTGAAGACATCTCTGCTCTGTGTCATTTCGTGACTGATGTTACGGCGTCTCTGATTGAAAAGAGCCCGTTACCCGAGTCTCTCATCCTCGACGCAGGGTTTGAGTTGTACGTCGACGCGAACGATGTGAATGAAGAAGGCGATCAGAACTGTGCCGCTAACGAGGAGACGCCAAGTAAGAACGACGTCGCGACGGAGGGAGAAAATCTGAACTCAAGTTTATCACCAACGAGGCAGAACATGCGGCATCGACGCCGATTTGACGTGTTGGAGACTCTGCGGAGCATTTCGGACGCTGGATGGCAAAGAGCGTCCGATCAGGCTTGTTATCGGGATGGGGTGTACAGAGTTGCACTCCGCCCACGTTTGAGAATCGCTCCTCAGCCTCCGCCCAAGCCGGGGACCAAGCGATGATGTGTCCGGAATAATCTGTCACCCATGTGACCGGAATGGACCCGTTCAATATGGTTGCTGCGACCTTGAAGATTTGGTTATTGGGACCCTACGGCTCCACCACGGGGGCTGGCGCCTCGACGCCCGTCGTTTCGACCGTGCACTCGTCCCCATCGCAAGTATTGTTTCCGCCGTTAGAGAAGCTGAAATCGGTGTCCGAGGCCGGATCGCCGAATGCGAAGAAGTTGGCTGGGACGTCTTCGCCTTCCAAGTCGAATGCGTTACTGGAGAATTCACTATTACTGAGCGCCACGTGCCCGCCGAAATTGCTGAGGCCAGCGCGATCGTTGGCACTTCCGACGCAGTAATCCAGATTGGCGTTGGAAAGCAGGATCACCCATCCGTCTCCAAACCGGTGGACGTCGTTCGCTTTGTTCGCGTACGAGCTGGTCCCGTAGGCGGTGAGATCCGAATGCACAGCCCAGACTCCCGCCACGACGTTGTCGAACACACTGCTGTCAGTGATGAACACATGCGATTTATAGATGTAGAATCCGGCTGAGGCGTTGAAGCCGGAAACGACGTTGTCGAAGGTGGCGTCAGCGTTGGCCACATAGATGCCCACTTGTCCCGCATCGACGATGGTTAGGTAGCTGCTCTTGAGAAGTCCCTGGAGAAGCGAAACGCCGTTTCCCCAAGTATCAGAGATCTTCGAATTGCTCACGACGATAGCGGCAGGGGAGTCCCACAGAATTCCTCGACCCGATCCGGAAATTTCAACGTTCCGGATATCCAAACGAAGAGCCTCGCGTCCTGCGGCCCTATCTCCCCTGAGACCGCGACCGGTGATCCCCGCGTCGCCTCCGACGAGCCGGAAGCCGTACAAGGTGCCGCCTCCACCGTTCTTGTAGTTCACGAGCCCCACAGCCGCATTTGCCGGCACGATCCCGCGAGGCCGATCTCCCGCGATCGTCGTCTGACTCGGATCTTCGCTGCCTCGAATGTGGATGATCTTGCCCTGTACGAGCAACGTCTCAGAGTACGTGCCCGGTGCGACGACGATTTTCATACCGTTGGGAGCCGCGTCAATCGCTGACTGAATTGTCGGGTACGCAGAACTCGGCACTCGCAGGAAGCGGTCGGTCGACCGCGTCTGACCATTCGCATTGCCCGCAAGAGCAGTCCCGACAGCGAGAAATACGACGGTGATCTGTATCAACCGGTCAGGTCGGGTCATGGTGTCGCTCCAGTCTCGCACAGTGTTGGATGCCAACCGTCCAGTTCTCGAAAATTTCTGTTACCGCCTTGGTCGGATCTCGCCGCACTTGGGAGCGCGCGCGACGAGCGGACTATCCCACCTTCTCGGCAGCTGATAGATGTCTGATAGATGTCGTTTTCCTGAACCCGCAACAACACCGACATGCACGTGACAACAATACCTCAGGAGTGCAACAAGAGGACGATATGCAGACAAACTGCCGGGGCAGCCTCGTCAATCGGTCGAGTTCGAAATTGGTTGCGGGGGCGTGCAACCAGCGGTACTTGGACCTGTGGAGGGCCGCGGCGTAACAGCGTTCGCCGACGTCGCTGAAGCCGCGACGACCTTCATCCGACCAGCCTTCTGCGAGCGGGGCTTGACGCTCAGTGGCGACCACCACTAACCGACCACCAGGGTTTTCCAGCAAGCTTTCTTAGGGTAAGCTCGTGCAGTCCTTAACCCAGGTCTGGAAACGAGGTGAGCGTGCGTCGTTGCGACCTCGAACTGTCCCTCGTGCAGGGCTTGTTGGCCGCGCCTGGCAGCACCGAAGGCTGGGAACGTTTCCTCCTACAGCTCTGTGATGCACTGCACGGTTCCGCAGCTAAGTTCATCGCTCACAGTCTCGAGCCCGGCGGCGCGATCACTGCCAACGTCTCCGTCTCGGTGCACACCGATCCCCGTGCGGTCGATGAATACCAACACTACTGGTGTCGGCACGATCCTTGGCGTAACGGCATGTCACCTGACGTCACAGCAGGCACGGTACTCGTTGGCGACACCTTGATCAGCCCCAGCCAGATCAGCCGTACGGGGTTCTACAACGACTTCGCGCGTCGATACGGAACCACGCAGTGCATAGCCGGAATTCTGGAGATGTCGCCACACGTCGTGTCGAACATCTCGGTTAACCGTACCGACCGGGGCAGGCGGTTCGACACGGAGGATGCGGACCTGCTCCAGGCACTCATGCCGCAGCTGCAGCGCGCGTTGCAACTGCACCGTCGTCTTGTCGGCGCCGAGGGGATCGCACGACGTTCGATGGAAGCGCTCGATCGCCTGAGCCACGCCATGCTGCTACTCGACGCGAAGGGTCGCGTGACGTTCGCCAATGGCCGGGCGGAACAGATACTGCGCGAGCGAGACGGCCTCACACTGGACCACGGCGAGCTCCGCGCAGCAGGTCCAGCAGACACGGCCATTCTCCGCCAGATGGTTGCGGGCGCCGTGGCGACCAGCCGGGGAACCGACACGAGTTCCGGAGGAATCCTCTCCCTTGGACGGCCTTCGGGTCGCCGACGCCTCCGGGTGGTCGTTGCCCCTGTCGCCGTGAATCGGGGATTTTTCGGAGCGGATTCGGCTGGTGCCGTCGTGTTCGTGACCGATCCGGAGCGAGTCGCGGTCCCCGACGAGGGGACCTTGCGCGGGCTCTTCGGGCTCACGTCAGCGGAGGCCGCCTTGACGTGCCTCGTCGCGCAAGGCGTCACGCTCGACGAGGCCGCAGCGCGCCTGGGGCTGCGCATCGAAACCGTCCGCACGCGTCTGAAGACGATTTTCGAGAAGACCGACACTCACCGGCAGGTCGATCTGGTTCGCATGGTTCTCCTGACTGCCCTGCAGCCTTAGAGCTGAAGTAACCCCATCCCCGCCACGGCTTGGTCGCCGACGTCAGCTTCGACTTGCGTCGGTTACCACCCCCAAATGGTACTGGCGCTAGTCGTCCCACGCAGCGGAGAATGCGCGTCGATTCGTCGCGAAGGTGACGCCCTCCTTTGTCCTTCTGACGCCGAGCACCGCATTGGCACGCGCGAGTTGAGGGTCACGCTATGAGTCCAAATAGGCACCGCCCGAAGACGAAAGAGATCTCCAGGGCACACGACGACCTGGGAGGGAGTTACCAATGCATTGTCGACTGATCTTGCAAGTTGCGATGACGGCCATCGTTTCCCTCATCGCGACCTCGGCTCCCGCTCAGATCGTTGTCCCAACCCTGGTGTCTACCCAGAACGACAATACAGATGTCGCCGTTGGCGCAAGCCTCGACAATCTCACGAACGGCTCCGGCCTTTCCTCTCCGCTTCCGAACGGTTCGACGCTCGAGACCGCGTTGACGGTCACGCATACATTCAGTGGGTCGGGAGAGCTTCAGTCATGGACGACGAGATCAAGTCTCCCGTCGGCAGACTACTACTCAGCTTCTCCGATGCCGGTCTTTGTCTGGGATTTGGGACAGGATACGCCGCTGGATCACATAGTGTTGTGGCAATACGGCAATGACGGTGGCGGGCTCAATCGTGATGGGAATGCGGCGCGGACATTCCTGCTTCGGTTCAATACAGCCGCAGAGGGCCCCTCGTTCGCGGGCGCAAGCGAATTCGGCGGCACCTTGACACGCCCATGGGCGATAGGTGGAACCAATGGCGCCCAGGCGTTTCCACTTGGAGGCGTTATCGCTCGGTACGTCGAGCTGACCGTATCCGACAACTACTTCGGTGCGGGAGGAACAGTTGGCGGGGGCGACCGGGTCGGCCTTGGCGAGATTCGGTTCAATGTGGGCACCGTCAGCAATGCGGCGCCAGTTGCGCGAAGCGTCGTCGTGTCGGCGCAGGAAGGAATGGCTAGAGCCGGCGCACTGCTGGCTACGGATGCCGACGGCGACGCACTCGTCTTCAGCATCGTCACGCCGGTGGCAAAAGGCACGCTGACCATCACGGACACAGCCACCGGCGCGTTTACCTACATCCCGAACGCCGGTGCGGTGGGGTACGACACGTTCACGTTCCGCGCCACCGACGGCTCCGGCGCCTCGTCCGAGGCGATGGGCGCGGTATTCATCGTGGCGAGCTCACCGCGATGGCCAGGGCAGACGGTGCGCGTGAGCGTCGCGAGCGATGGCGCCGAGGGGAACGGCTCCAGCATCTTCGGCGGCATCTCGAGCGCGGATGGGCGCTTCATCGCCTTCAACTCGGCGGCCTCGAACCTGGTCGCCGGGGACACGAACGGCGAGATGGACGTGTTCGTGCACGACCGCCAGACGGGACTGACGACGCGGGTGAGCGTGGCCAGCAACGCGACCCAGGGCAACGGTCTGAGTCTGGCGTCGGACATGACGCCAGACGGGCGATACGTGGCGTTCACCTCGTCGGCCTCGAACCTGGTGGCGGACGATACCAACGGCCAGATCGACGCGTTCGTCCACGACCGACAGACGGGCCAGACCACACGCATCAGCGTGGTGAGCGACGGAACACAAGGAAACGATGAAAGCGTGTACCCGGTACTGAGTGCTGACGGCCGATACGTCGCGTTCTATGGGCGGGCCACGAATCTCGTAGCCAACGACACGAACGGTGGTGACGAAGACGTGTTCGTGCACGACCGGCAAACCGGCCAGACAACATTGGTCAGCGTGTCGAGCGATGGAGTGCAAGGCAACAGCAATAATTGGCGACCGTCAATGAGCGCCGACGGCCGGTTCATCGCCTTTCAGTCGGAGTCGTCGAATCTGGTGGCGGGGGATACCAACGGGGCCATCGACTTGTTCGTGCACGACCTGTGGGCGGGGCAAACCACGAGGGTGAGCGTGACAAGTGATGGCGCCCAGGCGAACGGCGACAGCGGAGGCTTCCTGAGTGCGGATGGACGGCATGTCGCGCTCACATCAGTAGCCTCGAATCTGGTGCCGGGCGACACCAACGGCGTCGAGGATGCGTTCGTGCACGACCGCCAGACGGGCCTGACCACGCGGGTCAGCGTCGCCACCAGCGGCGCGCAAGTCAATGACGTCACTACCTTTGCCAACGTCAGCGCCGACGGCCGATACGTCGTCATCCAATCGATGGCGTCAAATCTGGTGGAAAACGATACCAACGGCGCGGCCGACGTGTTCGTCCACGACCGCCAGACAGGTCGGACGGTGCGGGTCAGCGTCTCGAGCGACGGGAGCCAGGGAAACGCGGCGAGCGCA